>ULVX01068402.1_pt1 | contig 80483 bp, 116 predicted proteins | sample 1959811 | NCBI WGS metagenome assembly ULVX01 (sample SAMEA4835797, study PRJEB28245) | human gut metagenome | biome: gut microbiome; material: fecal sample | place: Denmark | collected 2008
GGCGGCCATCCTCTGCGGCGGCTAATTCAAACAGTTTTCAATATTTTTCGCAAGGTGCGGAAAGGCTTTTTCTATGTCTTGCACGCTGTCGGCATAATAATCACCAACAATTTTCCCGAAAATGCGAAGATTTCCGGAATAAAACCCGCCTAAATCATTAAAATATATGTCTAATCCTGTCACCTGTTCCGGCTTGTCTCCGTACCACATATCAATATTTGTTTTTCCCATTTCCAATTCCTCCATATTTTCAAAATTTCCCGGTTATTCCGGTAATGGCAAGCCGGGGAATCGAACCCCGGAAAAGCCGACCTTGCCTATGCGTATATTGTCCCTATGTTTTTAAATCTCCACATAGCAACCGCTAAATCTTGGGCGCTACTGATCCAATAAGTAGGCTTATATGTGTATTTATCGCTTTTTCCTTTTTCAAATTCCGCAAGAGTCCACCGCACGCCCTCATAGTGTATAATATGTACAGTTTTTTCTTCATTGTCGGCGATTGCGTGACCGCTATACTTTTCTTTGTTTGATAATACAATTTCGGCAATCGGCAAAAGCGCCTGCGCCGCTTCTTTGAAAATTCCATATTCATATTGGCAATGAACGTATACGTTACATCCTGCGAGGATTTCTTGGCTATGTTCGTCATAATCAACTTCTGAGAATTTTTTCACTATGTTTTCGACTTCCGAAAGTCTAACGATCGGATTTTTTACCGTGATTGAAACTGAAGTGTCATAAAGTGCGCTTCTGACTCTTACGGATACGTCTTTACTTGTGAATCCACTTTCTTTCAATGTTTTCCTAATTAGTTGCGACAATTCTTTATTGCTCATTGTGTAGTAACTCATATTAGCCATCCTTTCTTATCCTGTGGTCTACCATCATCAGAGCCGGGCGACCATCCCGCGGCTGACGCTCCAGATCGGAGCGTTTCGGCTATGCTATGCAGATTTCAAATACATCGCCTTGGACGTGTTCAAAATCGACTTTTTCAAAAATGCCGATTCCGTAAAAGTCGGCTGTGAGTTCCCCGAAGTGGTTATACTCAAACGCGATTCCGTTCTTTTTCAGTTCGTTGATCGCGTCACCGTTCTTTGTTGTTTCCCATGTAAAACGCATTCCCGTCTTTCTCATGTTTAAGCCCTCCCTATAAAATTTCCGAAATCTGTAAAATCTGCGCTTCGCTCAAATGGTCAATAACCACATTTCCGTTTACGTCGCTCAATTCGTATTCATCCGGAAGAGTGGTAAAGCCGTCAAACTGATTCGAAATATAATAACCTTTTCTTTCTAATAATGTTTCTGCCGCTTTCATATCTTTCATGTTGTAACCTCTCTTTCTGTGCTTCATTTGATACTTGTATTATACAGAAATTAAGCACTAAAGTATATAGGCAAAACATACAAAATTAAGCACTAATATCATATTAGAAATTATGCATTATTATTAAGCACTAATTAAGTATTGACAATTAAGCACTAACTATATATAATGTAAGAAAAAATACGGAGGTGCAGAAAGATGGACGAAAACACAAAAGCGGAAAAGAACAGGCAAGCGGTAAAGAAATGCATGAGCAATAAAGATAGAATAAACATTATATTGCCACTTGGAACAATAGAGAGAATCAACTCATACGGACTAAAAACAAGCGCATTTGCTAGGGAATTGATTCTTGCGGAACTCGACAAAATGGATAGAATGAAAAAATAATAAATTAAGCACTAATTAAGTATTGACAATTAAGCACTAATTATATATAATGTGATCAGATCAAAGGAATAGAGCAAAGGCGGAAGCCAAGAAAGAGAGGAAAGAAAATATGATCAAGTGGAAAGCTACAAGCGTAAATGGACTCGTGGAATATGAGCAGGAAGCGGAAAGCTTCAAAGAGCTTTTTGATGAACTGGACGAAAGGGGAATAATTAGTGATCCGGATTTTCCGCTTTATGATACGGCACTCTTGGAAAAATACGGGAAATCATTTGATGATGCCGGTTTTAAAGACGAGAGTGGCGAACTTGATTATGAAAAAGTTGATAATTTCTTAGATGGAAAAGAGTTGTCCGATAAGGAGTTATACGAATTAATATGCTCCCGAAACGGGGAAGCATATTATCAAAAATTTATGAGAGAAACCGAAAACGACATCATTGAAATCGGGGAATCTGATTTTGATAAAACCGGAAAATACAAGTATTAAAAATGCCGGTGGATAATCCACCGGCAACAGTCACGTAAATTTGAATAGGTACTAAACCTAATCTTCCACAACTTACGTGATTAAGAATAGCATATAATAACTCAAAAGTCAAGAAAATATTTTGACAACATTTATATACTAACAAGGAAGAAAGGAGAAACACCATGAAAAAATATATTGTAAAAGATCGGGGCATTGAATGGAGTTATGACAACAAAGAAAAGGCTGCTAAGAAAGCCGCTGATCTGAACACGGAAGTAACAGAAAAAACCGTGTGGAGATATTACGCCCCATATTATACAAGCGGCACTGCAAACTATCGGGAAATCACGGGTGAAACTTTAATAGACACAATAGAGAAAGGCTTTGATCAGATCATAAAAGATTATGATCTTGGCGGCGTTTCAGGCTTGAAATTGAAGTCTGTTAAATTACAAAAGGAAGATGGGTATGCGAATTTAGTTGTAGATTTTATACCACTCGGAAAACTTGGAAAAGAACTTTCAGAGGAAGAAAAGGCAGTAAAAATTGAATGGGTTACAGATGATGAATTCCAGGGCGAATACACTTTTACATTGAACAAATAAAAGGCTAGCGGAGCCGATAAGCCCCGCTATTCTGCATTAAGGAGCAAATAAAAACATGGCTAAAGTTGTAAAAAAATGCGTTGTCTGCGGGAAAGAGTTTTATTGCGAATCATCGCGTGACATTGTGACCTGCTCGAAAGAATGCCGGTTGATACATTTGAGCCAAACACATACGGGGTTAAAGCGCTCCGAAGAGAGCAAGCGCAGGATGTCAGAAACAAGGCGCGCGAATCCGCGAAATACAGAAATACAGCGAAAAGCTACAGAAGCCGCAAAGAACAGTCCGAAATCCGGACGGTTTGAAACAAACAGGGCGGCGATAGATTGGCATTTAGTAAGCCCAGAGGGAGAGCACTTTTATATTCACTCCCTGTCCTTTTGGCTTAGGGAAAATTGCAATAAATATTTTGGAGTAGAGCCGGACAGCAAGCAATTTTTTAATATAATTGCGGGGTTGAGCCGCGTTAAAAGATCGGTTCTTGGGACACTTCCAGAAGGGCAACGCCCCGGATATAGTTATAAAGGTTGGTCAGTGATTCCGACCGAGGATGATAAACAGGATAAATAAAAGATTGGACAAGGGCAGTTTCCCGGCTGCCTTTTCTTTTTTGCCATGTCCAAAATCAACAACGTGTCTGGGCATATCTTACAAAATCTCCGAAAAATCGTAAACGAACTATAAAACTTTTCTTAAATTTTTATAAACAAGGCTAGGTTCATTAGGTCTTTGACAAGTCCAAAAATGATAGAATAGTATCAGTTTTCTGGTAAAAATCGTCTGACAATCGTCTGACAATCGTCTGACATAAGGCGACACAATCGTCTGACGTCGCTTTTTCAGAACTATGTTTCTCTTTCTCTCTCTTTTTCTTAATCTTTTAAATTAATAATAATACACTGTATTTAAAGCCTATAGGTTTATAGTAAGTGTATATCCGCATACGCGCGCGGCGTAAGTATATAATACCACCGTAAAAATTAAGGCTTGACTTTAAACCCGGAAATAGTGTATACCAGAATCAAAGAGATTAAACGGAACGGAGGTGTGAAATATATGCAGGATATAGAGAGTGTAGATCTTACAACCCTTATAGTGGATCTAGGTACAGTACAGATATACACATCAACTGTACAGGATTTAATAGACAACGCTTGTATAGAATTTCACATCGAAGATTTGTTAAAAGCTGGACAGAGACAATGGAAAGCTGTTATGCAGTATGTTGGTATGCATTTATTCCCGGATACATCGGTACTAAAAGACAAGAGTCTAAAACCTCTTGGTAATGCAACTATACCGACTAACTGTAATAGGTATGATAGAGAGGTATTATATAAGCTTTGTGATTATTATATATATATATCCAATGTATACAGCAAGTTGGTAAGTACAGTGGCATTTAGTTATTTTTGTAATATACCTACTACAACGTTTGACCTGTGGAAAGACGAGGAACCAAGTTCGTTGGCTTTTAAGATTTGGCAAAAATTGCAGCGATCACGCAAGGATTGCATCCTTGATCGTGCGTACGACTCCAACAGCCCTGTAGGCACTATGTTCGTGGGAAATAACGAATTCGGCATGAATCAGCCCGGAATTGGAGATAATGCCACCCAAAGAAGGGCAATTACAGCGCAGGAGCTGCCAAGATTGGACGAGAAAAAAAGCCAAGAATTGCACGCGATTGATACACAATTTGTCGGTGTGGCTGTAAATAATACGGTTTAAATTGTGTGTGATTATTCTACAATTCACAAATGCAGTAATACCAAGGGTTGTAGCGTTTTAACTATTCGTGAACTATTCGGAAAAGTTAGGTTTTGCGAATAGTTGCAAGGGTATGACATGAATTGTATTAAAACAATTTGGTTTTCACACAATGACAACAGAACGAAACGGAAAACATTTTATGTTTCCATGTTTGCAAGAAAAGGATGGGGAGGGGGTCTGACAGAAAGGCCACCGGGCGGCTACTAAGTCCCTTAAATACCTCAAAAAATAAAAAGCCACTTACAACAACACCCATTGACTTTCGCCGTAAATAGGCTATAATAAATTTATAACAATTCACTTTCACGTTGCGAATCGCAACTAAATTTCCAAAAATTTTTTAAAAACAAAAAAGAGTGTTTCGGATAGGAGAATGATATATGACCGGAAATGAGTATCAGACATTAGCCATGCGTACGAAAAACCACAAGGCGACAGAAAGAATTTCGGATAAACTTGATTTGCTTAAATTTTGCAAAAAGAACAATATTGCATCTGCGTTGAAAGATTATGACCTTGGCGGTATTTTCAATGCTTGTCTTGGACTATCCGGCGAGGTTGGAGAGTTCAACGACATTATTAAAAAATGGATTTTCCACGAGAAACAGCTTGATATTGACCACGCAAAGAAAGAAGCTGGAGATATTTGTTGGTATCTTGCAATGCTTTGCGAATCCTTCGGCTGGAGCCTTGATGAGATCATGCAGATGAATGTAGACAAGCTTAAGGCACGTTATCCGGAAGGGTTTGACATTGAAAGAGCAAACCACAGAGCGGAAGGTGATGTTTAATGGCAAGCTGCAGCAATGAGTTGATGAAAACCGAGTATTCCACAGCTTTTGATGAAAAACGCAAAGGTTTGATTGAACAGTCATATTACAAATATGGACAAGCAAGAATGAACTTTTCTACCGGAAATGTTAATGCGGTTGAAAGTTTGAAAATGTGTCTTGCCAAGTTTGAAGAGACCGGAAACCTTGAATACCTGTGTGACGTTGCGAATTATGCTATGTTCCGGTTCATGTTTCCACAACAGGGCGAATATTTCAAACATACGGATTCCGATGAATCTGCTGGGCTTTTCGGCATGAGCGTGAATGAAATGGAGCGGTTCAAACAGGAACACAGCTTTGATGATGGGAGATATTGATATGGCTTTGAAAGTTATTGCAACAGCGGCAGATGCCCTCGTAATACTGGGACTTATGGGAGGACAGGTAAAACAAAAAGACAATTCAAACGCAATGGGGTATTTGCTTTCATACGCGATCTTTGCGATGAATATTATGGTCATTTGGAAATGATGGGCTATCGCCAAGCGGTAAGGCACAGGATTTTGATTCCTGTATTCCGGGTTCGAATCCCGGTAGCCTAATTGGTTGCATGCTGACGTTTCATGTAGCCACGTATGTTTTCCATACGTACTTGAACCCTTGGTTGAGTGATTCAAGCATTTGGGTTCCTCCTTTCGCCACTAGGACGATTCTGTTAATGGCGGTGCGAGACCGTCCGGTGGTATTCTATCATGCGTCTATCCAACGGCGCATGATCGTGTAACGCATAGCACGTAAAACATATTGCTAACCGTCTTGTGGCGGTTATGATCGGTTAGTCGAGCGGTAAGACACCACCCTTTCACGGTGGTAACACGAGTTCAAATCTCGTACCGATCATTGTATTGGGATTTAATTCAGTGGTAGAAGACACGGCTTATATCCGGGTTGTCGCGGGTTCGATTCCTGCAATCCCAACGAGAGGTCTTGCGCATTCTTTAGCGGAGTATGCGAGTGGTTATAAAAGAAACGCACAACAAACAGGCTGTGAGTAGGAAGTACAACAAAAGCAGTTCAGACAGGACACTCGAAAATATCCCTATGCGTTTGGTAGCCTTTGATCGAGTGCATCTTGTCAATTCGGCAGTGTTCCCATAATGGAATTGGAGCCGGTTGCTATCCGGTCGGGCGTTTATTCGCCTTGTAGGTTCGAATCCTATACACTGCGCTTGCGGAATATTTATATCAAACAAAAGACACGGAATCTCACGAGGATTCCGATTTTTGCTATGATTGAGGTGTGAATTATGACAAGTTGCTTGTGCTGCGGAATGCTAATACTTGGCTCCGAAGTTAATATGTGCCCTTATTGCAAATACTTATTTACGCAGATTCCGGCAAGGAACGTTCCAGAAAGTCAGCCGGATAAGGTGGAAACGGCAATATTTGAAAACGTGGTATTTAATAAAGGGGAGGGGCGGAAGAATGTGTGATTTTTGTCGTAACAAAAAGAAAATCATTGATGGTAAAGGAAATTTAGTTCTTTTTGGAGCTGAAAATAACATGATTTTCGACAATAGCGATGGAAAAGAGGTTGCAGGAGCCGTAAAAATTAATTTTTGCCCTATCTGTGGTAGAAAGCTGGTGTAATAATGAAACCATTAGAAAAAATATTTTTTAGAGCTTGCGTGAATGAGCAGAAAAGAAAATTGCCTTCAAGCAATCGAGAATTGAGCATAAGAGCTATTGGGAATATTTTTGAAAGGCTTGGATTCTCATATAAGCAGTTAATGTATTATGTCAGAAAGTGGTCTGACAGGGGATTTTATGATTACGGAACAACGCTTGATTTGGGATGGTTTGAATTTGACAAGCTGACTGGAGAATATAAGCGGATTTATGATTCTATGACAAGTACGGACGGATGGAAAGATGGGGAGTTGGCAAATTATATTGTCAGAAATTCTTTTAAGCGAGATAGAATAACGCCACTTGATATTCTATATATGTACGGATTGGTTTGAAAGCTGGTGGAATGATGAAGCAGGAAAAAGAAATTTTATGCACATGTATTAATCATGAAAATTGTCCATTAGACCCGGTTAGTTGCGGATGTTCAATAGAAACTACGACTTTTGAAGATGCTTGTATGGGTAAAAGAACATTCATTCCGGGAATCGAATGTGATAAGTGAGGGATTTATATGAAACATCAAAAAGAATGGTGTACTTGTGATCGTTGTGGTGCGGAAATTAAAAAAGGAATACTGTGCGGAAATTCCATTACAAGGAATGGCACTTTAAATACCACATACGACTTGTGCTATAAATGTATGGAAGATTTTGAGGAGTTTATGAGAAATGACAGTTAATATGGGAACCCAAACCTATGAAATGAGCAGCAAGCAGGCAAAAGCTATTCTTGGAACGGCTAAGAAACTTGCAAATTGCAATATATACGGAATTGAAAAAGGTAACGTGGTGATTATGCTGAATGAAAAGTATGAGGACGATATGAGCCTTAAAAAAGCCGTAGAGGAGTATAAAAAGAAAGGGTTCAAGGTGCATTGGAAATGAAAATAATCAAAGAAGGCAGCCTTAGGTACGAAAGAAAACCTTTACAGTTTGAGTGTAAGAATTGCAAAACCGTTTTTGAAGCGGAAAGACTGAATATCAATATTGCGGAAATCAAATAGAAGGTGACAACTACAAGTGTGAATGTCCGTTGTGCCACAAAACAGTATATTACAGCTAAAACGATATTACCGGCTAACAAATGGAGTTAGTCACTAACCTAGAAAAATTATAGGCAGAAGTCAAGGCACTTCTGCTTTTTGCGGAGGTGCTTTTTATTTGGCTTCAAAGCAGTTAATCAATGCAGTAAATGGATATGAAAACTACATACAGAGAAAAGGTGTTGATGAACAGGTAATAGATGCCCTTTTGAAAGCGTGCAACGTGGCAATTCGGACGGAAAAAGACGTTGACTACGGATTGACTATAACCGAAAGAACAAAGGCTTTAATCAACGAATATACGCAGAAAAACGCGGGTGGTAGCATATGGGAACTTGAACGATATGCGCAGGATCACGACATTAAAGGCGGATACAAACTTGTAGATCAGTTTTATGAAGTCTTGCGGTTAGAGAGCTTTTATCGTTTCGAGAGCTTCATCTACTTTATGGAGCGAAAAAGAAATTGGAGTAAACGGTTTTATTATCCGCGCCGCAAGACACTGAATATAGTCGCTCAAGATCTTGAAGATTTGGAAAACCGTAAGATTAAATTTTACGGATTGTCAATGCCATCGCGTGTTGGCAAGTCTACTATCTGTATTTTCTTTCTTGCGTGGGTAGCTTTGCGCAGACCAAACAGCCATAGTGCAATGGGTGGTCACTCCGGTATTTTGGCAAAAGGATTTTACAAAGAACTGATGAATCTTTTTACCACGGAAGAATATACATTTGCGGAACTTTTTGCTTATTGGCATCCGGAATATGCAAACGCAACACTTCCGACAGACAAGAGCGCGGACGAATTTACGATTACGCTTGGAGATCCAGATAGATTTGCAACCGTAACGTGCCGCGGTATTGACGGAACATGGACAGGAGCGGTCGATGTTTCAAAAGACGGATATTTATATGTCGATGACTTGGTTCGTGATCGAGAGCATTCATTAAGCCCTACTCGAATGGAAAGCACATACCAAGAGTACCTAAACAAGATGGTTGACCGTAAAAATGACGGTGCAAGGGAATTGATGGTTGGTACTCTTTGGAATGTTTTAGATCCATTGGAGCGCATGAGAAAGCAATATGAGCATGACCCACAATACCGATTCCGTAAGATTCCGGCACTTAATGAAAATGATGAAAGCAATTTCGCGTATGAAATCAACGGATTTTCCACGGAATACTATCGGGATATGCGAGATAAGCTTGACAATGCCGAATGGATGGCTAAGTTTATGCAGCAACCATATGTCCGCGAAGGATTGCTTTATACGGATTTGAGACTATTTAACGGAATCCTACCGGACGGAGATTTCCGACGCATCGGAGTTGTGGATGTTGCCTGGGGCGGTGGCGATAGCTTGTCAATGCCGATTGGAGCAGAATATGAAAACGGTGATGTTTATATTTACGATTGGGTATTCAACAAAAGCCCGAAAGAGGTAACAATCCCTCTTGTTGTTGGACGAATTATCGGGAATGAGATTAGGCAGACAAGATTTGAGGGAAATACCGGAGGAGATCTGTATTGCCAATATGTAGATGAAAAGTTGCAGGAACAGGACTATAAATGCTCATGTACAAGTAGAAAAGCACCAAATAAGGTTGAAAAGTTATCGAAGATCATAGCATATTCTGGGGATATTAAGAGAAAATTCATATTTCTTGATACGCACAGGCCGACGCAGGAACAAATGAAGAAAGATTCGGATCTTGGAGTAACGAGATATTACAGAAATGACGAATATCAAGCGGCTATGGATGAACTCTCTATGTTTGTAAGTATTGGAGGTAATGAACACGACGATGCGGCAGACGGTTTAACTCAGCTTGAAATGTTTATAGAAAACCCAAACAATACCGCAAAGGTAGAAGCGGCAGTAAACCCATTTAGGAGGTATTAGGATATGACAACAGACAAATATCTTTCACAGATAAGCAGAATTGACCATGCGATTGAAAATAAGCTGGAAGAAATCAAAAGGCTATCCGATATGGCAACTTCTATATCCATATCTCCGAAAGAGGTAGATGTGCAATCATTTGGCAATCCAGACAAAATGGGGAGCGCAGTATCGAAGATTGTTGATTTACAGAATGAGATCCAGACACTTGTAGATGAATTGGTTGATAAAAGACGAATTATCATATCACAAATTGACAGTATGGATAATACAGATGTATATATCGTACTTTCATCACACTATGTCAATGGAAAAGATTGGAACTTGATTTCCGTTGAGATGAAATATTCCTACAGGAACATTATGAAACTTAGAAAAAGAGCATTGCAGGAGTTTGAAAGACGTTATGGAGAGCTTTATTCTGAAAAGAGTGCATAAAAGTACACAATAGTTCACACTCTTTCACAACATTTCCTAAAACTTGCATGGTATACTAAAAGAGTAGAAAAAACAAAATCCTACAACCCCAAAAGCATATAACCCGTAAAAGGCACTGTCAGAAATGGCGGTGTCTTTTTTGTAAGAAAGAGGTTGCTATGAAAAAAGTAACTATATATTGCCCGGATTGCGGAAGAATTGCCGGACATTATGATGGGAGATCTACGATAGATCATCCGTGTAAATGTAAAAAATGCAATCATATTGTGATTTATCGCGTGGCAACAGGCAAAATTGAAACAAAGCCAATACCAAAACGCGCTTGCAGTAGTGGAGTTTTATTTATATGAAGAACACACAGTATTTTCATGACCTTGTAAAAGGCAGATATGGAAGAAAAATTGCATATGCTAACGTAGAACAGATCACGGCAGACAATATCGTAAATGTTGTCGGAAACTGCATTGGTGCATTTTATTTCAACAAGACGATCATCCGTTATTTGTGGAACTACTACAAGGGCGATCAACCTGTATTGTACCGAACAAAGGTACAGAATGCGGATATAACCAATAAGGTGCCTGAAAACCATGCCTATGAGATTGTTCAATTCAAGGTTGGTCAGACTTACGGTGAGCCAATTCAGCTTATCAGCAGGAAAGATGATGATCGGATAAACAATGCAGTTGATGAATTTAACGATTATCTAACCGATGCTAATAAGCAGGAAAAGGACATTAAGGCAGGAGAGTGGCAATCAGCAACCGGAACATCATTTAAGGCGGTGCAGATTATAAAAAATGGAGATATGCCATTTAGAATTGTTGCACCGACACCAATGAATACGTTTGTTATCTACAGCCAATCCACAGAAGAACCACTTTTAGCAATCCAAGAGCTTAAGGATGCCGATGGACAGATGTATAAACTCTGCTACACGGACTCTTACGAATGCAAGATTGTAAATGGAGAGGTTCGAGATTGGCAACTGCATGGTTTTGGTGGAATCCCGATTGTTGAGTTCCCGAACAACCATGAGCGCATTTCTGATATTGAGCTTGTAATCGGACTATTGGATGCAATCAATACAATGCAGTCAAACCGAATGGATGGCGTTGAGCAGTTTGTTCAGTTTTGGATAAAGTTTGTAAATTGCGACATTGACCCGGAAACCTTTGAAAAAATGAAGATTTCCCATGCGCTGACGGTAAAATCCAACAATGAACAGAATAAATCAGATGTTGACATTATGACACAGGAGCTAAATCAGACAGAGTGCCAGGTTGCAAAGGATGATTTGTGGGATAATGCACAGTCCATTCTTGCCATACCGAATAAGAACAACAATAATTCCGGTGGAGATACACAGGGAGCGGTTGAACTTAGAAACGGATGGGATTTCTCAAAGTCGAGAGCCAAACTGAAAGACCCAATTGTAAAGTCGGCTGAAAAAAGACTTGCGAAAGTTGTTCTGAATGTGATTCGCATACAAGATCACGATTTGGGACTGAGTTTGCGCGACTTTGATGTTCAGATTAACCACAGCCCACAAGACAATATGTATACCAAGTCACAGACATTATATCAGCTTTTACAAGCCGGTATTCATCCGCTTGTGGCAATTAAATCTGTCGGGCTTTGGGGAGATGCGGAAAAGACATTCCTGTTGTCAAAGCCATACTTGGATAATCTGTGGAAAACGATTGATGATGTAGAAGCACAGGAACAGAAAGCACAAGAATTGATAAATAAAATGAATACAGATGGCACACGGAGCCAGACAAACAAAGATAAGACGGTCACCGAGTAATCGGTGGCTGTTTTTATTTTATAAAAATTCGCAAAGTTGTGAGCGTAAAAATCAACAATGTCGTTCGGTGTCGTTGCACCGTATAAAAATTCGTATGACATATCGGAGGTAATGAATGAAGAGAGAAGATCTGATTGCTATGGGATTAAGCGAGGAAAACGCGGACAAGATCATGGCAGATTACGGAAGTTCCGTACAGAAAGCCAAAGCAAGGGTTGACGAGTACAAGACAAAGGCTGACAAAGCTGAAGAGTTGCAGAAGCAACTCGATGATATTGAACAGGGAAAGCTCACGGAAGTCGAGCAGGCAAATAAGAACCTCGAAAAAGCCAATGCGAGAATCGCGGAACTTGAAAAAGCACAGGCAATAGCCACGCAGAGAGCCGATGCCGCATCTAAATTTAATGTTACCGCAGAACAGGCAGCGCAGATTGTAAAAGACGATGGCAGTTTTGATTATGACGTTCTTGGAAAGATTATCTCTGAAAAAGAGACCGCCGCAGCGCAAGCCAAGGAACAGGAGATTGCAAATGGCAGTACGAATCCGGGCGGTGGCACGGCTGGCGGAAATAAAGCTGGTGCAGACAATAAGACAAATGCTGAAAAGATAGCAGAAAGCCTTATATCTAATGCGCCTAAGAACAATGACGTTTTATCACATTACATTCAACAATAACAGGAGGTAAGAAATGGCAAAGGAAATGAATATGCAGTATGAAAAGACTTTATACGCAGGAGATGTTCAGATTTTAAAGAGAGAGCCTAATGAAGCAATCCCATTAACACTTGATTTTGATGGCGTGACAACTAAAAACGCACAGGGCAAGAAGATTGTCAAAGCAGGTACTCCAATCGGAGCAAACGGCAAGGCTGACAATACAGCTACAGTAGTGGGCATTTTAAGGTTTGATGTAACAGAGGACAGACCACAGGGAGTACTGCTTAAGAAAGCATATCTTAACACGAAAGTAGCAGAAGCACATTCCGGCGTTACATATGACGCAGAAGTTAAGACAGCTCTTCCAATGATTGTATTTGAATAATAACAGGAGGTAAATAGATGTTAATTAATGAAGTATTAGACAGTAAGTCTATCGCATTATCGGCAACAGAAAACGCTAGTAATCAGATACCTTATCTTGGTTTACAGTGGTTTCCAGAAAGAAAGAAGCAGGGACTTGATTTAAGTTGGATTAAGACACACAAGGGTTTGCCGGTTTCACTTGCGCCATCTAATTTTGACACAATCCCAACTCTTAGAGCTAGAGGCGGATTAAGTAAGGAAAAAACACAGATGGCATTTTTCCGCGAGGGAATGACAGTTGGTGAAGAGGAAATGCTTGAAATCGAGCGTATTCAATCAGAAGACGACCCTTACCTTGCAAGTGCTTTATCAAGTGTATATGACGACACTAACAACCTCGTAAGCGGCGCAGAAGTTGTGCCGGAGCGCATGAGAATGTCACTTCTTTCTACAAATGCAGGTCATCCGGTAATTGCTATTGTAAGTGATGGCGTTCAGTACGCTTATGATTACGATAAGGATGGCTCATACGCAAAAGACCATTACGCAAAGTTATCCGGCACAAGCATGTGGAGCGATACAGCTAATTCAAAGCCACTTACAGACCTTAACAATGCAAGAAAGAAGTTACAGAAGCAGGGTAAGATTGCTAGATACGCACTTATGAACAGCAATACATTCCAATATCTGCTTGACAATGCACAAATAAGAAACTCAATTCTTGCACAGAACCTTACAGCAACTATTGAGGTTGACGATGATACTGTTATTTCGGTGGTACAGAAGAGGGCGAAGCTCACTATCGTACTTTACGATAAGATGTACATTGATGATGATGGCAAAGAGCAGTACTTCTACCCGGATAACAAGGTTACACTTCTTCCAGAAGGCAGCCTTGGAAGCACTTGGTTTGGCACTACACCGGAAGAAAGAACTGCAAGACAGGTAGCTGATGTTGATGTAACAACATATGGTGTAGGTATTACAGTCGCTACAAAGACAGAGTATGGACCACCTATGAAGATGTCAACATTTGCATCTGAGGTTGTACTTCCATCATACGAGAATATGGATAGCACATTCGTATATGAGGTTCATAGCGAAGAGTAGGGGGTGCAACTATGAAATATCCATATATAGTGATTCATAATGGTAAATGGTACAACGCAGGAGAAGAGGTGCCGGAGAGTAATTCTCCGGTATCTTCCGTTGGATATACAAAGACCGAAATCAACAGAATGAGTACCGCAGACTTGCAGAAACTTGCCGCAGAGCAGGGAATTGAAAACGCACAAGCAACAAGCGGTGCGGAACTGAAAGAAATTCTGATTGCAAAATTTAATCTGTAGGAGGTTAGTTTCATGGAATTAAAAGATACAGTTGAAATGATGAATAGTTCCGATTATAAGGAACGTTTTAGAGCGGAATATCAGCAGGTTGTTATTCGCTATCAGAAATTAAAGGCTATGCTTGAAAAGTGGGATGCCGGAAAGCTTGATTTTGAACCTACATGTCCTAGAAGCACTTATAATATGCAGATTAAGGCAATGACTGACTATATTGCAGTCCTTGAAGCAAGAGCAGTTATGGAAAGTGTAGAGTTGTAGGAGGAAATGCTTTATGTCATACACACTTGTCGAACAAGTAAAGATTCGTTTACAACAATTTCATATAGAAGAGGTAGAGGACGAAGCGACCGGGGAAAAATCCGATAAGGTTGTGTTTGATGAAAAAGAATGTAACCCTTTGATTGAACAGCTTTTAGAGCAGGCAAGAAAAGAGATTATCAGCAGACGGAACTATCCGGACACATACACGCAAGACCAGATTGACGGTGATGTTAAGAACTATGAAAACATTATGGTCAATTTGGCAGTGTACGACCGGTCGCAGGCAGGAGAAGCATACATGGCAAGTTTCTCCGAAAACGGTGTGAGCCGGACATGGAAAGACCGTGAAAGCCTTTTTGTTGGAGTGTTTCCGTTTGTAAAAGCAATGTAATTAAAGAAGATTGAGCGTGACCATTATGGTTGCAGGCGGCGCACATTAAGCGGTGGTGGGCAGTGCGTCAAAAGGAGATTCAAATGAAAAGTATTTTGATTCAAACTTATCTTGTGGCACTTCCGATAGTGCTTGGATATATAGTTTGGCTTCTTAAACAACAAAAGAAAAGTAGGGATGCGAACAGTAAGGGAACAATGCTCCTTTTACGTGTCCAGCTTATTGAATACCATGCAAAGTACACCAGAATCGGAGAAATACCGTCATACGCCTATCAGAACTTCTGCGAGATGTATGATGCGTACCATGCGTTAGGTGGAAACGGAATGGTTACGAAAATGAAACATGAGATTGAAGAGATTCATATAGGGAAAGGAGATAAAAGCCATGAGGAATTGGAAGGATTGGACTAAGAAAGCCGGAATCCGAGCAATCAAGACTGTTGCACAGGCGGCTATTGCCGGAATTGGAACGGCGGCATTTATGGGTGCGGTGGATTGGAAATATGTTCTTTCTGCATCAGTCCTTGCCGGAGTGTTATCACTTCTGACGAGTGTTGCCGGAATTCCGGAGGAAAACATCAATGCTTGACATTAACAAGCAGGAAATGAAATATTCGCAATCCGGTCAGAGGGTATTCATCCCACAAACTGACGAAAATGGAGATATTGTCTATGAAGGGTACAAGGATTCCGATGGGAACTTTGTACCTTATTTAGATTCCAAAGGCAACAAGATTCCAAAAGGCGAGGAAGTTGAAGGGTTTTCAGAACCTACGACATTCAAAGCCAACATCAGTAATAAGTTGTCAGAAGCCCTTGTGAAAGAATTTGGAATTGATGATAGTACATCATACTGTCAGCTTGTCACAGATAAAGGATATTTGCCACTGAAAGCCGGTGATGTGGTGTGGAAACGTTCGGAAGTCAAACGCACCGATGATGGACTTGTGGATTCAGAAACCGCAGATTACATCGTAAAAGGCGTTGCTGACGAAGGACTGACCACGGATTTGTTTCTTCTTCGGAAGAATATTAAGTAGGTGATCGCATGGCAAAGAAAACTATTTCAATGACACTATCCACTAAGTCCATACAAGCCGCCATAAAGGAATTAGAAAAGTACCGCGATAGTTTACAGGCTAAATGCGATTTACTTGTTTCTAGGCTTGCACAGATAGGTCAGACGGTGGCAATACAACACATATCGGAATCCCCAATCGGGAACACGATAACGGTAAGGGTAGATAAAGCACCGCAGTTAATGACCTCAAACGCAATTCTGATAGCAACAGGAAAAGTGGTAACGTCAGAAGATAGAGAACCGTTCTATACTTTGTTGGCGGTAGAGTTTGGAGCCGGTATTTTTTATAACTCCAAAGAGAACCCGAAAGCACCGGAGCTTGGATTTGGTGTAGGTACATATCCGGGGCAAATACACGCTTTTGAAGATGGTTGGTATTATTGGGACGATAAGACCGAAACATGGCGTTATACCCACGGTATCAAAGCCACAATGCCTATGTATAATGCGGAACAACAGATTATTCAACAGTATGTAAAGATTGCAAGGGAGGTATTCGGTGGAAAATGAGTTAAATAGTTGGGCGCTTGATTTTGAAGATACCTTATATTCCCTTTTGAAATCATACATGGAAAGCAAGGTAAGAGGGATTAAAGTGACGCAAGATGAAGAATCGGGAGGCACCGCAACATTCCCGACGCTTTTAGTCAGACAAATCGGTGGCACAGAAGCCGGACGAACTAATGAAGCAAAGACAATCAATGCAATTCGCCCAACATTTCAGATTACAATTACAAACAAAGGTTCAAGAAAAGCAACTAAGGACATCGCAGCATATGCGGTGTCTTTTTTTAAACAACAAATGTTTGAGGTATCAAATGTAATCTCAACAATTTCCAAGCAAGTGCGAACGGTTACATTCCGCGCAACTCGCGTAATTGGAAACATTGAGCATTTAGATCAGCTATAAGCAGAAAGGAAGTAGAAATATGGCATCAACAAGTTATAAAACGCGTGTGATCGTCAAAGAGCACACGGAAAAACAGGCTGACTTTGCAGGAACATACAATCTTTTGGTTGCGGCTAAGTCAGTTCCAAGTCCTGCATCACCACCAAACACTGTTGAGTCGACCACAATGGAAGATGACCAGCAGACTTTTGAAAAAGGAATTAAGACTTCTGATTCAAGAGAAATCACAGGAAACCTTGAAAAAGAATATCTTTCAAAGGTGGATGGATATGGAGATAAAAAACTTGATATTATCCATCTGTATGGAACGGACGGTATTGGCGGCGTAGCGAAGTACGCATATGTAGGAACCGCAACTGCCACACCTAACGATGTAGGTGGAAACGATGAAATCCTTGAAATGACGGTAACAGTTATTCCAAGCACGGCATCAGAGCTTGTTACAGATAAGCTGACTGTCGTTGATAACAACGATGGTACATTTACCGTAACAGTGGTGGGGTAAAAAGCCTATCGGACGAGCAATCGACCGCACCGGTAGGCGAGGATGATCGGTCGATAGCAGAACTTGAAGCAATGAGATAAGCAACAATGGGGCGGTGGCAACACTGCCCCTTGCCAATATAGGGCAGAAAGGCAAGGTAAAACATGAAAGTTAAATTAGGTGGAAAAGAATATACAATTCAGTTTGCAACAAGACCATCGTTAAAATCACATATCTTACAGGATATTATGAAAACGCAGGACATGGAAGATATTTCTTCTATGGAAGATATTCTTCTTGAAACACTTCCCAAGACGCTTCTTGTAGGATTGCAGATGCATCACAATGAAGAATTTGGATATGATTACAAAACAAACGAAGGCTACGATGAGAAACTTGAGAAGGTGTCCGACATTCTCTATGATGCGATTGATACAAACGAGATTAACTGCATGGATTTATTTGCTGATATGCAGAAGGAAATGATGACAAACGGTTTTTTAGCGCAGATGATGGAGTCGTTGGAGAGAGCACAGGAGCAGGAGCAGGAGAAGAAAAAGACCCCATCCAAAGCGAAAGCCAAGAATTAACATGGGAATATTACGTTGCGGAAATCCGTCCGTTTTACCTTGTGGTAACGAAAGGCTACGGATTTTCCGTTGATGATATAGATATGATGAATCCAGAGTTGCTTAAGCCTTATGTGGATGCATACAAGGCAGAATGGAAGCAACGCGATGTGGAAATGTATATGTGGTTTGGCAGATATGCAACGTCAGCACTTGTGACCGCAATAGATGCTACATTCGGTAAGGGTAATAGTAAGTACGTGAAAGAAACTTGCTATGATTCCATCGAAAAGCATAATACGGACGATCCCGATGCTGAGATACGAGAAATGCTTAAGGCGGAAGAAGCATGGGCGGCTGAATCAAGGAAATCACATTTACCAAAGCCAAAGATAGTTTAAGAAAAGAGGTATTGCTATGGCAGTAATTATCGGAAGTGCTAGGCATGATGAACACGGCAACTGCTATTCTGGCGGAAAAGCCGGAGACCAGACCGGACAGGAAGTGTCTACGCAGAAGTTTTATAACCATTCTAAGGGATGGTACGTGCTAAGGGCGAAGGACGATAGGGTTGCGGAGAAGTTAGCCGAAGCTATGCAGATTGCATCTGACAACAAAAATATCGGCTATGACCAATCGGAACGCTACGGAGTCATTAAACATGGCATTAACACAAAGGTCAAGACGGAATGCGATTGTTCGTCCCTTGTACGTGCTTGTATTATCCATGCATTCGGGAAGGATGTAGGAGATTTCAATACTGCAAACGAAAGAATCATTCTTTTGAAATCCGGCTTGTTTACCGATGCTGGTTCTTACCGAATCGGAGAACTGCTTTACAACGGGGACATTCTTGTGACGCGTACAAAAGGTCACACTGCAATCGTTGTAAGTGGAGCAAAGAAAAATGCAAGCAAGTATTATTCGATGTATACCGGAAAATCTGGATCAATCGTTGAAGCATTAAAAGCGGTTGGGGAAGATGATGTGTCAAAAGAACATCGCGCGGAAATCGCAAAAAAGAACGGATTTTCCAATTTTAAGTTTACATCAGAGGAAAATTCAAAAATGATTTCTCTTCTGAAAAAGGGAAAACTGAAAAAGTAATTCAAGGGCGGTAGGGGTCAAATCCTACCGTCTTTTTAACCGGCTATCAATGTGGAAGATAGCCGCTAACCTAAAAAAGTTATAGGAAGTTGGTGGATAAATGGAATTAGAGTCTCTTGAAATAAAAATTCAAGCACAGGCACAACAGGCAAGCGGTCAGATAGATGCTCTTGTGACAAGACTAGGACGCTTATCTTCCGCGCTTTCTGGACTTAGTACCGGAAATCTGAATAGTCTTTCCGCAGGGGTAAACCGACTTGCAGGGGCAATGACGGCAATGCGCGGAATTGATACACGGACTTTTTCTGCAGTTGCAAGAAATGTGAGCAAATTAGGCTCTATCAACAGCAAACAGATTAATGCTGCGGCCGGTTCTATGCGTCAGATTTCCAATGCAGTAAAAGGGCTTTCTGGAATGTCGGCATCTGTTAAGGGTCTGACCGAACTTGCATCTGCAATCAAACAGCTTGGCTACCAGAGTTCCACCAAGGCGATTGAAAATATCCCGAAACTTGCCACGGCAATGAGACAGCTTATGTCCGAACTGTCGAAAGCCCCTAGTGTAAGCCGGAATATTATTGACATGACAAACGCATTGGCAAAATTATCACGTACCGGTGGAGCGGCAGGAACAGCGGCAAAAAGCATCACAAGCTCATTTAGCGGATTTAGTTCCGGTGCTTCTGCGGTTACTAAGAAGTCGTTTTCCCTTGCGTCTGCAATCGGAAAAGTGTATGCAACGTATTGGGCTTTATTTCGCGGATTTAGGCTACTTGGAGACGCTATTGACATATCATCCTCACTGACAGAGGTTGAGAACGTTGTAAGGCAGACATTCGGGCAGTATGAAAGTCTAATTAACAATTTCGCAAAAACATCCATTGAAAAATTTGGTATGTCCGAATTGTCCGCGAAACAGTTTGCAAGCCGTTTCCAAGCAATGGGAACCGCCCTTGATATTCCACAGGGGAAAATGGCAAATATGTCTATCCGGTTGACAGAATTAGCCGGAGATATGGCTTCCTTTTATGATGTGAGTCAAGAAGATATTGCCAAGAGTCTGCAATCTGTATTTTCCGGTACTACGGCACCTATGCGGCGTTATGGTATCGACTTGACACAGGCAACATTAAAGGAATGGGCGTTAAAGCAAGGACTTGATGCGAACATTTCTTCAATGACGCAGGCTGAAAAAGCCATGTTGCGTTATCAGTATGTGCTTGCGCATACAACCAATATCACCGGAGATTTCGCACGTACAGCCGATACATGGCATAACCAGATAACCATGCTTAAAGAGAACTTCAAAGCACTTGGAGCGGTTGTTGGTGGTGGTTTAATCAATGCATTCAAGCCATTTATCAAGGTACTTAATTCAGTTCTGCAAAAGGTTATTTCCTTCGCAGAGATGGTAACAAATGCTTTAGGTTCTATCTTCGGATGGAAGTATGAAGCAAGCAAAGGGGCAGGAATCAGCGGTCTTGCTGATGATATTGGAAGCGCATCTGACGGCATGGACGATTTAAGCAATGCCGCAGGAAACGCAGGGAAAAACACGGGTGGTATCGCAAAAAATGCCAAGAAAGCAAAAAAGGAAATCCAACAGGCAACTCGTGCATTTGATGAATTAAAGGTTATTTCAAAACAAAGTAAAGATAATACTTCCGGTTCCGGGAATAAAGGTTCTGGTTCTGGATCTGGTTCAGGTGCTGGTGGCGGCACCGGTGCTGATGGTGGATTAGTTCAGACGGACACCATCTTTAAGAAATTCAAAAGCAAAATCAAAGACCTTGAACAGTTGGGAGAGTCTATTTCCGGTGCGTTAATTAACGCAATGAAAAAAATTAAATGGGAAAAAGTGTATGCAAAAGCTGAAGGTTTTGGAAGGGGATTAGCCAAATTCCTTAACGGACTATTTAAAGGGCAAAAAGGAACAACGCTTTTCGGAGAAACCGGAAAACTGATCGCAAATTCATTAAACACGGTGCTTCATGGATTGGATTCGTTTGGAACGACATTTAATTGGAAGCAATTTGGAAATTCAATCGCAGACGGAATAAACAAGTTTTTCCAAAACTTTGACTTTGCATTATTGGCTAAAACGCTTAATTCGTGGGCGCAGGGCGCGTTTGATACAGTTACGACAGCATTAAGTAAAATTTCATGGAAGGATGTATGGAACGGAGCAAAGGAGTTTTTAAGCAACCTAGATGTAAAAACAGTTGGAATCATAATCGGTGCGCTGACAATCAAAAAAATTCTTGGATTACATCTTGCAAAAACCGCACTTGATATAATCGGAACTTCCATTTCAAAAGCAATAGCTGGTTCACTTGCATCAAGGCTTGGCGTTGAAATTGCGGCAAATGAGGGAATCTCGGCAGTATTGTCTACCGCTTTGTCAAAAAAAATAGGTGGGGCGTTTGCTACACTTGGAACAACTGTTTCAGCTGGTGTCAAAGCTTTATTCGGTAGCGGTGCGGCAGAGAGCGCACTTTCTTTTATCAGCCCGGTAGCAAAAGCTATAACCGGGATTGGCTCTGTTGCGATTGGCGCATTTACTGCAATATCAAACTTTGTGACCATGTTAAAGAACGGATTCAGTTGGCTTAATGAAGCACTTATGCTTGTCGGAGTTACGATTACGGCAGTCGGAGCGGTTATTTTAGGGGTAGCGGCAGCACCTGCAGCGATTACCGCAGGAATAGTAGCCGGTGTTGCAACGGCGGCTGTAGTAGTCAAGGATCATTGGAAAGAAATAAAAGGAATTTTCTCAAAAGCAGGAGATTGGTTTAATACTAATGTGATTAAGCCAATAAGCGGTTTTTTTAAGGGATTATGGGAATCTGTTTCCGGTTTTTTCTCTTCTTTATGGAAAGATATATCCGGTGTATGGAAAACAGTTTCTGGATGGTTCAATACTAATGTTATAACTCCTATTGTTTCATTTTTCCAAGGATTTTCGAAAAGAGTTGGTCAAATCTTTGAAGGATTGTGGATCATTGTCAAGGCTGTATGGATTGTTGTTTCTGATTGGTTTAAATCAAAGGTAATAGAGCCAATAAAGAAGAATTTTGAATTATTGAAATCGGCAGTATCAACTGCATTCAAGGTTCTATGGACAACTGTAAAATCGGTATGGGCGGTGGTTTCCGGTTGGTTTAAGGAGCATGTTACAACACCTATCAAGAATGCTTTTAGCTCAGCAAAAGAATCTATTCAGAAAGCTTTTAGCGCGGCAAAGACAGCGGTAACCGGGGCGTGGAATAGTGTTTCTAGTTGGTTTAAAGAACATGTAACCACCCCGATAAAAAATGCTTTCTCGAAGATGAAAGAAAGTGTAGCTGAAATATTCAGTAAATTATGGAATAGCGTGAAAAGTGGTGTTGCCGGGGCAATGAACACCGTAATTTCAAGAATTGAAACAGCAATAAATTCATTGATCGGTGGAGTGAATACCGTTTTGAGAGGGTTCAACAGTGTTGTTTCTGCGGCGGCTAAAGTAGCAAAGGTAAAGTGGAGCGGAGTCGATCTTGTGCCGAAAGTGAGCCTACCTAAAGTAAAGGCTTATGCAACGGGCGGTTTTATGGATAAATATAGCATAGCAACAGTTGGAGAAAATGGACTTCCGGAAATTATGGGAACAGTCGGAGGTAAGCCAGCGGTCGCAGGAAGCCAAGAAATTACCGGAATCAAAGATGCTATCAATTCAACATCTGCGCAAGAGGTTTCCTTACTGCGACAACAAAATCAGTTATTACAAGCTATTTTACAGAAAAATTTCGGAATTACTACAAACGACATAGGAAAAGCTGCAAGGGATTATGGTAGAGAACATTACAATCGAACCGGAGACAATGTATATGTTTTTTAGTGACTTCTATAATAGAACGTGATATAATTCTAAATAAATCATATCACAAGAAAGGAGTCATTATGAGAAACACAAAAAAATTATTAGTAGCGATGGGATTGGCATTTGCCGTTTTGATTTCGGCTATGCCAATCCAAAATGCAGATGGGGAACAGATTGTTGCACAGGCGGCAACTATCAAATTAAGCAGAAAGACTCTTAATTTAAAAATTGGAGAATCCGCAACATTAAAGATAAGCGGAATGAGGAAAACTGCTAAATGGAGTAGTGGCAATAAATATGTTGCTTCTGTAAACAAGTCTGGAAAAGTTCTGGCGGTTGGAGAAGGAACAACGTACGTAAAAGCAAAAATTGCAAAGAAAACGCTTTCTTGCAAAGTTACCGTCACTTCTTCCTTTAATGCGAACAAGGTAAAGAAAAACATCTCAATTGAATACCAAGATAGTGGTCATGGAGTTGTTGCTATCTTGAAAAACAACAACAAGGTAAATGTTGATCTGGACGCAAAACTTGTATACTACAAAAACGGTAAAATGTTGGATAGCAAAAGCGATTGTAACAGAGCTTTTGAATCCGGTAAGGAATGTGTTCTTTATTTTGACGCACCGAGCGATTCTGATTATAACGATGTTTCTTATGATAACTATAAAATGTCGTTGAGTGTTGATGAAGCAACAAATGCTGTTTGTGATGTTCGCAATATAATGGTTCAATCGGACATTGGAGCAGATAATGTTACGGTTGAAGCTACAAACGATTCCGGAAAAGATTTTTCATTTGTAAAAATTTCTTGCGTAATGTATGATGCATCTGGCAACTTGATAAAATATGATTATCATTATGCAGAATGTGAAAAGAATGGAGATACAGATTATTTTTCATTTAGTTTTCCGTACGATTCAAATTACGATACGATCTATCCGAGCAGTTATAAGATATATGTTGATGAAGCATATACATATACTTGGTTGCAGTAAAGATTAAAAAAATAAACAACACTTAAGCCGTGGAAACACGGCTTATTTTATTAGCATCTACCAAACGGTAGGTGCTATTTTTATACCCATTTTTAGGAGGTAAACGATGGGATATGGCGGATATTTAGTAAAGTTTGGGAATTATACCATACCGAACAGTTTAATAAAGCAGGACACGTTTAGTTCCTATGTAAATATGCAGGACAAAGACCCTTGGACGGATGAAAACGGATATGAGCATCGTGATGCCGTGGAACTGAAAGCCCTAAAGGTCGAGTTTGAAACCAAAGCCATGCTGACCGAAAAGCAGTTTGATGATTTTTGGAAGAATATTGAAAAGAACTATACCAAGGCAAAGGAGCGCGGCGGATATATCACGGCATACGTGCCGGAGAAACGCGGATATGTGACACAGTACGGATATATTGCTGACATTCAGCCTACGTTCTATTCTGTGGCACATGGGAAGATAAAATATGACGCAATCAAATTTTCATTTATAGGCGGTGTATATGATAAATAGCAGTTTGAAAGAAAAGTATTGGGATTCCTCGACAGATAAACAGATGGTCATATCTGTTGTTGGAACGAATCAGAAAATAGACAATTCGATGCTTGAAATCGGTACGTTTGCGCTCGAAGAAAGTCTTTGTTCGGAGTCTGAATTAAAATTTGGAGCGTGCGAAGCGAATTGCGTAAAATTCACGGCACGAAACACCGCAGGAAACATTATTGGAAAGACAATCTCTATTGAAGAAACAATTGACGGAGATAGCGAAAATCCGATGCCATACGGAGTTTTTAAGGTGGCATCCGATGTTCCTACGGCTGACCGTACAAAACGGCAGATTACGGCATATGACGCGATGTACGACATTATCAATACGGATGTAAAATCTTGGTATGCAGGACTTAGCTTTCCAATGACGCTTAAGCAGTTCCGTAATAGCTTTTTTGCGTATCTTGGAATCGCGCAAGTTGAAACAAGCCTTGCCAATGATTCCATGACGGTCAATAAGACGATTGTAGCCACACAGACGGACGATTCAAGCGCGGTCACAGAAGAGTCTGCAATCAGCGGCAAAACGGTTGTGACGGCAATCTGTGAGATTAACGGATGCTTTGGTAATATCAACCGAGATGGCAAGTTTGAATATGTTTTTTTGAAAGCAATCACAAGCGCACTTTATCCGGCAGAAGATTTATTTCCGTCTGACAATTTATTTCCGTCTGATGCAAACACAGAATCCATGACCAGACACTATATCACGTTTGATTATGAAGATTTCCAAAGCAAGGCAATCACGCAGCTTGAAATCAAGACAAGCGAAGATAACGCTGGTGCTATTGTTGGAACTGCCGGAAACAACTATTCGATTACAGGAAACTTTCTTGTATCAGACAAGACCGGAGCAGAGCTGGAACAGATTGCAAATAACCTATTGCCGATTATGGCAAAAGCAGCATATACACCGATTAAAAGTTGCACTTGTGTCGGAAACCCATGTCTGACGCTTGGCGAACCAATCCGGTTCAATACCACAAGAGAAATTGTCGAAACGTATCTATTGCAACGCACGCTAACCGGAGTGCAGAGCAAGAGAGATTCAATCTCGGCACAGGGTACGCAGACGCACTCTGCAAAGGTTAATTCTATCAGAGACACGATTGAAAGCGTGGAAAGACGTACCGGAAAGCTAGAGAGGAACGCAGACCATTTGCAATCCACGTATGAGGATTTAGAAAAACAGACAAGCTCTAAATTTGAGCAGACCGCAGAAAGTATTGCTACAGAAGTAAAGCGCGCTACAGATGCTGAGGGAGAATTGAAGTCGAATATCACGCAGACAGCAGACGCAATTACTGCAGAAGTCACGCGAGCACAAAAAGCGGAAGGGCAATTAGACGCATCATTGGAATTGAAACTTGGAAGAGATGAAAACGACCAAGTCGTTTCGATGATTAATGCAAGTGCCGACCAGATTACGCTTAGCGGAAACAGACTCATAGTCAACAGCAATAACTTCCAGCTTGATGGCGATGGCCGAGTGTCAATCGTTGATTCATTGAACTTTATTGCAACCTCGCTTGGTGATGACATTGTAATTATTGGACTCGATGCAAGAGGAAGGCCAATGCTGCAAAACATACGCATTGACCTAAACTCTGTAACAGATCAAGATGGAGTAGCCATAGGGGATCATGCAAGTACGGCAGATCATGCGACAACCGCAGACTCTGCAACAACTGCAGAAAGTGCGACACAGTGCATAAAAGCATCGACTGCATATTATCTACATGGCATTACAGTTAATGATTATGTGCAAATTTCCGGCAAGGGAAATCTTATTCCAAGTTCTAGTTCTGTGTATTGCGGAACTACAGAAAATCCGTTTGCCGGTGGGTATTCTTCCGGTGGTTGGAAAACAACGTCTGACCGCAGGAAGAAAAAAGATTTCCGAAAGCTGTTAGAGGATGATCGGTTTGAGAGATTTTTCGAGTTGTTACAACCGATGGAATATCGGCTCATAGAAAATGACGAAAAAATGCACATGGGATTTGTTGCACAGGATGTCGAACAGGCAATGACGGATTGTGACATATCTGAAAATGAGTTTTACGGACTGGAACATGCGGTATTCTCCGAAAAAGATTTTGAATCTAATGAGGAATGGAAAAAATTTTTAGAGCAAAATGGTGGCGCAAATGATATGTATACGCTGTGTTATCAAGAGTTTATTGCTTTGAATACTGCCATGATACAGAAACTGCAGAACAGATGTAGAGATTTTGAACGCAGGCTATCCGCGTTAGAAAGGAAGTGAGCAGATGGCATATCAGAAAATCTATAGCCGCGAATATTGGGAGAATTTTCCAAGTGAAAAGACAGCAATTAATCAAAGTAGGCTGAACAACATAGAGGGCGGAATTGACGCAATCGACGATCGTGTGTGCGCACTCGACACCACGAAAGTTGACTTGACCAAGGCTAACGAACTTGTAAAGGAAATCCTTTGGGATGAATCCAACGGTACGCTGACTGTGGTAAAGATGAATGGTTCCAAGGCCGTTATTGATACCAAGTTGGAGAAGCTGGCAGTCAACTTCAAGTATGATCCGGAAAGTCAGCAGTTGGTAATCACGCTTGACGATGGCACGGCGCAGAACGTGGACTTATCCGCGCTGATCACGCAGTATGAGTTCTTGGATTCTGATACAATCGCATTTGCAATCGGAAGTGACGGTAAGGTGTCCGCAATCGTGAAAGAGGGAAGTATCCAAGAAAAACACTTGCGCCCGGATTACCTTGCAGACATTAAGGTTGAATCTGCCAAGGCTGTAAATTCTGCAACTAATGCAAAAGCATCCGAAACCAATGCGGCAAAATCTGCTGCAGATGCCAAGGGCAGCGCAGACAGGGCACAGGGAATCGAAAACGAGATTAACAAGAAACTCACAATGACAGAGTTTGATGTGAATGAGGATGGAGAGTTGATTTACACGGACAATTCTGCTTATAACTTTGTCGTTGACAATGACGGAAATTTAAACTGGGAGGTGGCTTAAATGGCTATAGCAGGAAGAGTGGCAATTGTGCCAAAGAATGACTATGACGCATCCTTGACTTACAAGCGGTTAGATGCAGTAATGCATAACAACACGCTTTACATTGCGAAAAAGGATGTTCCGGCAGGGAAAGTGCCGGGAGCAGATACAAAAGGCTACTGGATGAGCGGACCATCCGCAGGAGCAAGCGCACCAGCGACAACCACATCTAACGGTCTAATGTCCGCAACCGACAAAAAAGCAATTGAGGTTTTGAAAAAACCGCTGGCTACTTGTGCGACCGGTCGAGCTACGGCGGCTAAAGCTGCAACGTTAGCGAATTTTACATTACAGGTCGGTGCAACGATTGCAGTTAAGTTTACAAATACTGCGGGCACAGCAAATCCAGCATCGGGCAATCTTACGCTTAATGTAAATGGAACGGGTGCAAAAACAATTGGATACTTTCGTAACGGAAATAAATCCGCCTTGACATACGCAAGCGGAGGTTTTTTCTGTAATAATGCAACACATATATTTACTTACGATGGTGTTTATTGGTTGTGCATGGACTGGAACACTGATAACGACACGACATATTCTAATTTTGTAAAATCAGGTGCTGGTGCGAAAGCCGGTCTAGTTCCTGCACCATCGACTACAGCAGGAACGAGTAAATATCTAAGAGAAGATGGCACATGGCAAACGCCACCGGACACGAAAACAAGTGTAGTGAATAATCAGACGACCACGGTTGCCGGATATGCCCTGGATGCAAGGCAGGCAAACCCTAATCTGGATGGTACGCTTGCAAAGCAGATAAGTGATTTAAACGGCAGTTTAGAGAATCTAAATAATTTTACAGACATTCCAAGCAATTCTGATTTAAACGACATTAAATTTTTCAATGTTGGCAAATATTGTTGCTCGTTTAATGCTGTTGCAGAAACAGTTTTAAATTCGCCATTTGCCACTGCATTTACTATGGAAGTATTTTATTCTTCAGGAATAAATCAATACATCGCTCAAAAAGCCATAGAATTTGCGAGCGGGCATTGCAAATGGAGAATGAGAGTAACAGCAACTGGTGAGATACAAGATTGGGTGCAACTTTATTAGTTCTATTTATCATACATGTAGCAAAAGCTATGGTCTATTCTCGAAATACTGCTGTTAGCTTCATCTCTGAAATACACTATAAGCTCCCCATTATAATTTAAAACGCATGGTATATTGTTACCGTTAATTGCTGGCAATGACAGATACAATGTTTGTGCTGGCCTCGGCAATCCTTTTAAAAAGACTTTACCGTTTTTTATATCTGTTGGGGTTATTTCCATAATTACCTGTGCCATAAGCCCATCGCAGATATATGATGCAACACCAGTAGCATTTACTAAAGTACATGCTTTTTCACCTTGACGTTCTAAACTGCCGAAGAAAATATATCGAACAAACATCCGAACGTAACTTATAAACCATTTTTTATCATAGAAAGGAATAAAAAATTATGGACAAAATTATCCTTAAAAACAAAACAGAGTTCGAGATTGCCGATGGAGCAAGTCTCGGCAATATTCAGATCAAGTCAGAGAATTTCGATGCCATCAAAACAATCACAGATGCTTTCACAGAGGACAACCTGCAGGAAGTTACATTTACACACAACGATGCAGTGTCGGGGAAATACACCGATCTGAAATCCGACGGGTTTACATACACCCAGAATACGGACGCAGACGGGAAGGAGGATGGAACCTACACAGTTACAATCCGTCTTAGAACCAAAACCGACATTGAAAAGCGTCTGGACGCATTGGAAGCAGGACAAGCATCTTTGCAAGAGGGGCACGAATCTAATGCCGGAGCAATCGAGGAACTTGCAGACATGGTAGCAGGAAGTGAGGTGTAAGATATGGTTAAATTCTATGTAAGACGTATTCTGGTAGACAAGAAAATGACGATTGATGAAGTGCCAATGCGTTGGCGCGCAAAAGTGCAAGAAGAGATTGAGAAACAGCTTTCCGCTTCTCTGCAATGACATTTTCTGTCGAAACTTGCGACCGAAAAATGTTGAAATCATGCATATTGCAGTGATACTATGGACTTGTCCGAAAGGACACTTCAAGTTCTGGTGGGGATGAAGCTTGGCATTGGCTTTGTCCCCAAGTTGTTATTGACTATGCAGAACGTATGTTCTATAATAATTGTCGAGGGTAGTTAGCATTTGAATCGAAAGGGTGGGAGCAATGGATAACAACGAAAACGAGTATTACAAAAGCAAAATCATTGAATTGATTGAAAAATGCGACAATACTAGATGGCTTCGAGCCATATACGTATTTGTAAAAGAACTGTTAAAATAAGAAGAAAGCCAAGGGTTTGCGCATTGCCCTTGGCTTATTTTTATTTCTTCTTTGAAATCATATCAACAAAATCTTCTAGTTTATCCCAGCCATCTTTATCTAGCTGCGCTAGCGCAGAAATCAATTTCTTTTTAAAATTTCCGTCTTCTGATTTCATAACATCTGCAAGCATTTTTGAAATTTGCTCATCTTTTGTTTCCGGCATAAACATTTCTCCGTTTCCGGTGCGAAGCCAATCTTCATTAACGTTGCATTTCTCACATACAAGTTTAATAAATGCATCTGATGGATTTCTTCTTCCGGATTCATAGCTAGAAATGTTTTCTTTTGATATTTCCAAGTAATTTGCAAATGTTTCCTGAGTTTTCCCATTAGGATTGCTTTTTCTTATCTCCTTTAGGCGCTCCTTCATATTAACACCTCCTTTCAACTTGATTATACAAGTCACAATCGCAAATGTCAACGACAAAAATTGTACAATGTACAAAAATAACTATTGACAAAGATTGTACAGAGTACTAATATAAGAATGTACAAAGTACAAAGAAAGAGAGGTGAGAACATGAAGAAAATGACGTTCAGACAAAAGCGCGACTTACTTGATAAGTTTGAGCCGTTCATTATTGGAGGAGTCCAATTCATAAGCGCATTGGCTGGAGCTGCTGTCGGAATAGCTATCTGCTACTTTTTCTAAATGATATGTGGCGGTTGCTGTGATTATGGCAACGACAAATGGGATAAGGATATTTCTCAAAAATGAAAGGAAAAAGTATTCTTTATAAAATCTTCCTTTTGGAGAAACTATAAAGCTAAAATTTGATCTATCCGCAGATGTACTTACTTTTGTTACATATCCTTTATCCTGCAAATCCAAAAACGCTTGATATACATCTTCTTCATCGAATTTACCTATTTCGGAAAGTTCGATTGAAAAATTTGTTTTAGATATTTTCTTTAATATTATTCTTTCAATTTTTAGAAGCATGTTAATTCCTCCGTTTTTGAAAATATTATATCACAGAAAGGAAGCAAAAATATGGATAATTTAGTACACATTGGAAATGCGGATATTTCCATCAAAGAGTACAAAGGCGAGCGAGTGGTCACATTTAAGGACATTGACATGGTACATGAAAGACCGGACGGAACAGCAAGAAAAAGATTTAACGACAATAAGAAAGACTTTATTTTAGGAGAAGATTACTTCGTCCGAAATTCGGATGAAGCCAAGGGGGAATTTGGTGTAACCGCTCCGAACGGAATGTATCTTTTTACCGAGCAGGGTTATCTAATGTTGGTCAAGTCGTTCACGGATGATTTGGCATGGGAAGTACAAAAGAAATTAGTTTCTTCCTATTTTAATGTATATTTTCGGATGCGACTTGAACATTGTAGCAGAGTACGAAATCAGATATTGCGCATGAAAGGAAGTGATTGTATGAGCGAAAAGGAAAAGCGAGTTGTCGAAAAACTTCGTGATGCCATTCCGAATATGACAGATTTTCAGAAAGGATATGTTCTTGGAATGGTAGAGAGTTCTGCTTCAAAACATAGTGAGCAGGGCGAGAAAAACGAAACGCATAATGGAAAGGAGAATTAAAATGAGCAATTTTGAATTTCAGAAAGTTAATTCAAGGGTAATTCGTAGCGGTGACAACTATTTGGCAAAGGTTGACTCTGCGGAAAGTTTTTCAAGCATTTTCGTTGACGAGGAAACAACATATGGGGTTTCTGTAAGAGATGCACAGATACAGACAGGAGATTCGACTTACACACCTGCAATGGCTTTTACATATTCCATGGAAGATGGTTCCGTGCGTTTTATAGATGTTGTTGTATGTCCGTTACTCGGAACGTTTGTTTCTGACTGGTACTAAATTATAAAGTGGCAGAAAGGGGCATGAATGAAAAAAGTAATCCAATTCATCATAGGTGCGGTTGCAATGGAATATTCCTTAGTTGCCGCGTGCTATATGGATAGTGAGGGCGCGGTCGGGGATGTGTCGGCTATTAAATTTGTAGCCGGTGCGGTAATTGCGGCAATCATGTATTACTGGTCAGAGGTAGACCGGAAGAGAGCCGAACTTGACAAGCGAATTAAGAGAAAACGCAGAATGAGAGAGGATGCATGGTAGGCGTTGTGTATATAAGTGGCACGAGATGTTCCACGGAAGAAAAGCGTATGCTTGCTGAACTTTTGGCAGGGAAACGAAAGAAACAGAATGATAAAGAGAATTTTGAAAAGGTTCTTGACAGAGAAATGGAAAGGAGAAGCAATGGAGAACAAAATAACACTGATCGGTGATGTTGTATCAGCACCAAGGGAAAGCCATAAATCAAGCGGTAAGATTTTTTATAAATTTTTCATCGGAGTTGAAAGAAGAAGCGGTGTCGCAGATGTAATTCCGGTACTGTTTGATGAAGAGATCAGCGATACAGGAATTAGCGGAAGGGTATACGTCAGTGGGAAGATAATTACCCGGCACGTAAAAACCGGATCCGGAAAAGCCATTCTTACATATGTTATGGCCGATACAATCAAACCCAAAGATGATGTACCTTTGAACGAAGTAAGCCTTGATGGAATTATCGAGGAAAAGCAACTTAGAGAAACACCACTGGGTCGGAAAATTTGTGATGTGAAACTCAAAACTTTAAGAGAGAACGGAAAAGAGGATTTGATTACCTGTATTGCATGGGGAAAGTGCGCAGAGTATACGGACTCACTTGCTTTAGGCGATAGGGTGAGCACATACGGCAGATTACAGAGCCGGAGATACAAGAAAACGTGTAAAGATGGTCGTGTTGTGGAAAAAGTTACATATGAGTTGTCAATAAAAGGAATCGTGGGGGTGTAATAATGCGAATGATTTTAAAATCGTTACATATTGAAAATTTCAAAGGTGTAAAGGATAAGACATACGAATTCGGAAAGACAACAAGGGTTTCCGGCATGAACCGGAGAGGAAAGACCACAATCGGGGCGGCATGGTACTGGCTGATGTCTGATAAGAACTATGAGCTTGTCAGCAATCCAAACATTAGACCGGACAATGTAGAAGATTGCATTCCGACCGTTACTGCAGATGTTGATGTAAGTGGAAAAGAAATCACTCTTTCCAAGATGCAGAAGCGAAAAGTCGGAAAGCCGGATAAAAATGGAGTTTCGAAAATTACAATCACAAATACATATGAGATTAATTCTGTGCCTAAGACAGAACGTGATTTTAAGGCATATCTGGAAGAATTAGGGTTTGAGTTTGATAAATTCCTCATTTGTTCGCACCCGAATGTGTTCACTAAGGATTTGTCGTTAAAGAAAAAACAGGATGAAATGCGCAAATATTTATTCACTATGGCAAGCGAAAAAACAGATTTAGAGATTGCACAAATGGATAAAGAAACTGCCGATGTTGCAAAACTACTTGAATCTTATAAATTCGAGGAAATTGAAGCCATGAATAACGCTTCCAAGAAGAAAGCAGTTGAACAGTTAGATGCGATTCCTAATCAGATTATCGGTCTGGAGAAAGCAAAAGTTGATGTAGATGTGGCAGAGCAGGAGTTGTTAAAAGCCGATTTAGAGAGAAAGATTGAAGCCCTTGAAGATTTAATGGCGAAATCTGATGTGCGGATTGATGAAATGCGCAGCGAAGAAATGCATTGTCAGTTTGAAATGTCAGCTATCGCGCAGACCATGAATAACGAACTTTCAAGTAAGAAACGTGAGATCGAAAATCATAAATACGACCACGAACGGAAGTTGCAGGATGTTCGTTCATCAATCAAAAAAGCGCAGGATTCCATTGAAAGCAATAAGAAATCAATTTCTGAACAGACTCTTAAGAAAGCTGAACTTGCGAAAAGGTACAAAGAGGAAAAGGAAAAGAAGTTTGACGATTCCAAGTGGGTATTTGACGAATCCACAACGGTTTGCTCGTTATGCGGACAAAGATTGCCGGAAGATAAAATAGAGTCTTTAAGAGCCTATTTTTCGCAGAGAAAGGCGGATGCAATCGAAATATTTAATGAAGAACACGCGAAAACACTTGCTATGATTGTTGATGATGGAAATGCGTGTGCTGAAATGATTAAGAAACTGACCGAGAATAACAAGGAATTGGAAAACACAATTAACACCTTGAAACTTAATGAAGCGGAAGAAATTGATATTATCAAAGGATTTGATGAACAGATTTCTAAGATTCCGGATTCCGCTGATTATATGCAGAACGCGGAATATGCCAAGTTAAAGGCTGGACAGGATAAATTGCTTGCTGATATTGCAGAGTTAGAATCCAAGGGCAAAGATAAGGTGGCTGATTACGCAAAAGCAGATAAAGCAAAATTGAAGAGTCAGCTTGACGAAGTGAATAAGATTATCGCACAGTCTGAAAACAATGTTCGCATTGATGAACAGATTGCAGATATGCAACATAAACAGAGCGAGTATGGACAAGCAAAGGCAGATGCCGAGAGGATTCTTTATCAGCTCAAAGAAGTTTCAAAACGAAAGAATGAGTTACTTGTTGAAGAAATCAATCAGCATTTCGGTATTGTGCGTTGGAAGTTGTTCGATTTCCAGAAAAACGGAGAATATAAGGAAGTTTGTATTCCTACGGTGCTTGATGAAGAAGCTGGCATTTACAAGGTGTTCGGTGACACGACTAACACTGGCAGGGAAATTGAAGCGAAGATTGATATTTGCAACAGTTTTCAGAAGTTCTTTAATATGTATGTTCCGATTTTCCTTGATGGTGCAGAAAGTATCAATGATGAATATGTACCGGCTGTTGATACACAGTTAATTCTTCTGACAGTATCAGAGGATAAGCAGTTGAAAGTGGAGGGTGTGTAAATGAAAGAAGAATTATTGAAAATAGCATCGGAAAGTTTATCTTCGGATGAAGTAAGTGAAATTGTCAAAGAAAAATTTATGAATGCATTGGTGGGAGCAATCGAAGATGCTTTTCGTTGGGGAGATGCAAAGCATGCCATTGAGGAAAAGGTAAAAGAAGTCATGGTTCCATACATTGAGAGTTATGATTTTTCAGAGTATCTTCCCAAACTTGATTCTGTTTTAACAGAGATTGTTAATTCGGATTTCTGTATTGGAAATAAAAAGATTCTGGAGAATTTTAAAGACCTTATGGTGGAGCCGGAGCAGAAAGAAATCAAACTTACGGATTTGTTCAAGGCATGGATTAAACAATGCGAAAGGGATATTGACACAGAAGATTTAGACATTGATTACGATGATGGCGTTTCTTATCAATCCGTGGAATGTGAAATGCGGTTTGAGCTGGAAGATAAGCCATCATGGAGCAGTGTGCAAAGAGCAGTTATCACATTTGAAAATGAGCATGATGAAAAACTGAATGTTGAAATTCCTGTGTCAAAGCGGATATGGGGCAACGGAAAAGAAGAACCATATACACTTTCTTCCTATAAGGATTTGACGATTTCGTCACTTAGAAACTTGAGTGAATTTGAGGTGCTACTCTTGAGATTATCCAGAGCTGGAACGGCTATCGTTATTGATAAGGAATATGATGACAGTTATATTCAACCGGAAAAAGAACCGGAAGCGGATTTTCACTAAGAAAGCGGGGATATTGAATGTCGAGAATAGGAATCGGAAACAACATCACACAGCCGGATGCACGGTGTATGTCATGCAAGCGTTGGAAGAGTGCAACTAAGAGAGGATTCTTTGATTTTGCGGAATCCGGACATTGTTCTCTTCCGTATTGTGAAAAAGACGCGAAGAATAAAGGAAAGAGAGGGTTTAGAAGATGAAACAGCAGATTACAGAGGAAATGAAAATCCAGAATGAATGGTACAAAGAAGCGAAAAAACAGACTGTGGAAACACTTCCGGAATTTGTAAGGCATTTAACAGAAGATTATTCGCATGATTATGGAACTATTTGCCACGCAGTTGCAGCAGCAGGAATAGCAGCCATGTGTGCGGTTGACAATTCTCCGACCGGCGGAATTACCGGATTTCAAGCCGGATGCATTATGTGGCAGGTTATTAGAGAATGGAACTTTCAGAACAATAAGACAGGGTTGAAAATTCTTGATTATGACAAACTTCTTTATCCGCAGTATAAAGCTTCTTTTATATCTATAAGTAGTAAAATTTGGGAATCTGTCAAGAAAGAAGCTCAAAACAAAATTAACCAGAATAACGATGATGTGGAAAAATGGAAGGTTGCTCATGATAAATGGGTTATTGATATGGAGAAGTTTAAAGTAGACGTTGTGGAATGGCAGAAACAGCATCCGGAATACCCGACATATGAGGACAATCCAAAATTCTATGAGCATCTTGGGTTTGGAACTATGGAAGAATGGGATGAGGAAAATAAGAAACAGGAGAGCGGATTTATGTTTGCTCCAACGGAACCATGCAATCCAAGTGCTAATCCAAATGTTATTGCACATTGGAAATCTATTGTTAATGGAAATGTTCCATTTGGTTTGAAAATTGAGGAGGAATGATAAATGCAGTATATCAAAGCGAAATTTCCAAACAGCACAAGAAGCTACGTGTATCGCACCGAGGATTCTGCGAAAGCCGGTGACACGGTTGTAAATGACAAGGGTGCAAAGCTGACTGTTACGGATGAATCAGTGGATATGGCATGGGTGGAAACCTACGGTGCTGATAAGGTGGCGGTTGTGAAGAAATATGAGGAAAGCGAGGAAAAGCAGTGAAACTTTATTTTTATGGACTTAATTCGGACGGAATCTCCGTCACAGAAGTGGAAGTGATTGAAAAACCAAAGACATATTATCCAGTTGATAAGAAAAGAGGTTTTCCAAATTGCATGAGCTTTGTTAGAAAAGAGGACGAAGGGAAAATTACTGGCTATTATGAAAATATTTTCCTTACAAAGCCGAATTACGATTATGCAAAAGAAAAGTTTAGAGAAGTCGCAGAAAAGGAACTTGAATCGGCAAAAGAAAAGTTTGAAATAGCAGAAAACAAATTAAAAATCATCATGGAAAGCGAGGAAAAATAGTTATGGCAGAAACAAAAAAACAGGAAGTTGCAGTTAAGCAGGGAATGAATACAAGACTTTCATTTTATGCAAATCAGTATACCGGACTTATGGAGCGTGATTTCGCAGAACATGGTCTTGCCTTTGATGATTATTCCAAACAGTGCGTTATGGCATCTATGAGTGCCATTTACAACCTTGTTACATCGAATAAGGCGGCTATGGAAAATCTGAATGGTTCTAATTTGAGACAGGTTATCGGGCAGGTTTCCAGCCTTAAACTTAATGCAAATGCCGTGCCAAGAGAGTGTTATTTCCAGTTGAGAAATAAGCAGGATGCCAATGGAAATTGGTATAAAGAGGTTGAAATGGGTATTGAGGGAGACGGAAACGATGCACTTCTCCGTAATTTCGGTGTTGGTGTTAAAAAGGTCTATCCGGTATGGCTTGTGAAAGAAGGGGATGAATTTACATATCCGAAGCACAGAGGTGTTGAAGTTACGCCGCCGGAGTGGGAAGAAAAAGGATTGTCGCAGAAAGTAATCCGTGTAGTTTATCCAGTCGAGATGGACGGTGGAAAGATTGAATACATGATTGCGGAACGTGAAGGCGTGAAAGGAAACCTTTTGGCTCATGTGCGCAACAATCTTTTGAATGAAACGTTTGGAATTTGCGAGAATAAGCGCAAGGCAACCGACAAGCAAAAGGCTGAAATTAAGGCTAAAAAGGACGAGATTATCAGTGCACTTCTCGGATGCAAGACATTGGAAGAAATGCTTGCTTGTGAAGTGGCAAGACCTTATATGAGCGCGGCGTGGAGAGAAACTTCCGAAGCTATGATTATTCGCAAGATGCGTAATAATGCAATCAAGAAGCATCCGAAAGACCTTAACGCTATGGCTACACAGTCACTTATGCAGATGGATGAAACTTATCAGCAGACGCAGGAAGAAATTGCCGAGAACGCCAATTCAGAGCCGTTTGTTGTAGCAGAATCCGAAGCGACTGACGGTGCAGCAGCCGAGCCTGAGAAAGTCGTTGAGAATGACGAGAATGTACCGGACTTTATGAAAGATTAGGGAGGTTGCCATGAGAGTTATATCACAGGACGGAGCACTTGATATTCCGTATGAGCAAGTAGTTATTCAGAGGTTTAATGGAGAAATCTATTTTTTGAACAAGAACCTTACAGGGATAGATGATCTTGTCAGTGACATTGTTATTGCTAAATACTCCACCGAAGAAAAAGCAAAGAAAGCCATGGAAGAATTGAGATATGCCTATATGTGTCACAGCCTTGTAAAGATGGGGCAGACGCCGCCAGATGGAATTGACGAAAATATTGACGAAAAACTCACTATGGGTTTGAGCGGAGTATTTCACTTTCCTACAGAGGAAGAATTGGAGTAGGGTATGGGAAAACATACAATGTCAGACTTATATCAGATGCAGTCACTTCCGCTTTCTGCAAAAATAAGCATGACTGCACGTAGAATAAATGAATGGGTAAACGAATTTGGTGAAGATGGAGTATATCTGTCATTTAGCGGTGGCAAGGATAGCACGGTTTTGGCACACATAATCAGAGAAGTTTGCGGATATAAAAATATTCCTTTTGTGTTTGTAGATGTTCCAACACAATATCCAGAGTTAAAGGAGTTTGCCAAGACTTTTGATAACCTTGTGATTTTGAAGCCAAAGATTCCATTTGCACAGGTTTGCGAAAAGTATGGATTTCCGATGATTAGTAAGGAAGTGTCAAATTGCGTAAGTGGTGCGAGAAAGTATGTTAAATACCTTGACAGTCAAAAATCTAAAAACACAATCTTAACAGACAGACAGACAGACAGACAGACAGACAGGCAGACAATTCCGTATGCTTGCTATATGGCAGACCTGTTAGGAATAGACAGGAGAATAAACAAGCAGAACGAACAGTACAAGAGTTTGCAGATGGGTGTTATCCCTAGCGGTTCAGAATATAGGTTACGCAGACTGAATGGAGAACTTACAGATAGTAAAGGCAATTATAGTCAGTTTAATCAAGAAAAATATAAGTTCTTTCTTGATGCACCATTTGAAATAAGTGACTTATGTTGTGACATTATGAAGAAAAAGCCTGCGCACGATTACGAAAAGAAAACAGGCAGAAAGCCGATTATAGCGACTATGGCAAGTGAAAGCGTTATGCGTACACAGAAATGGCTACAGGACGGCTGTAATGCTTTTAATGTAACAAGACCGCATAGCAACCCTATGAGCTTTTGGACGGAACAGGATGTGTTGCTTTACATCAAAGAAAATGCAAGAAGTATGTCGTCTGACGCATATTACAGAAAAGTGATGAGATATGGAAACAAAGTTGTTTACCGCACAACAGGGGCAACAGCACTTTATCCTTTTAAAGAATGTGGAGCGATATGTTCCGTTTATGGTGAAGTAGTCACAGATTATGAAGCTATGGGACAATGCGAAAATCAGATGTCATTTGCGGATTTTGGGATTTTTGACAAAGAAAGACCATTGCTGAAAACAACAGGATGCCAAAGAACAGGCTGTGTACTGTGCGGATTCGGATGCCACTTAGAGAAAGAAAGCAGATTTTTAAGGCTGAAAGAAACACACCCTAAATTCCATAATCTACTTTACATCTTGAAAAACAATGGTGTGACATACGCAGAAGCTATTGATTGGGTAAACGAACACGGAAATATGAATATTAAGTATTAAGGAAAGTGAGGTGGTTTAAATGCTTATGCGATGTTGCGGTTCATCATCGGCAGGCAACAGTTACGCTTTAATCAGCAGCAGTGGCGAGATTCTTGCAATCGAAGCAGGATGCAAATTTCTTGATTTTAAGAAAATGATTGATTGGAAAATAGCAAATATTTCCGGATGCATTGTAAGCCACGAACATGGAGACCATGCACGATACATAAAAGATTTTATGAAATCCGGCATTCCGGTTTATACGGCATTTGAAACACAGACCGCACTTGAAACCATTACAGGAGAGCGTACAATAGCCATTCCACCGCGCAGACCAAGGCAAATCGGCAGTTTTACAGTAACACCCTTCAATGTACCGCATGATACAGAAATCGAGTGTTATGGCTATTTAATTGAGCATGAGGAAATGGGCAAACTGTTATTCTTGACCGACTTGGAATATTGCAAGTACAACTTTTCCGGCATAAAGGTTGAGCATATCATGGTTGAAGCCAATTACAGCATGGACTTGGTAGACCGGAATGAGCCAAACTACGAACACCGTTTGCGAGGTCACATGAGCCTTGATACGGCACTTAAATTTATTCAAACGAACGACAACCCGGCTTTACGAAATGTCGTTTTAATACACTTATCGGACACAAGCGGAGATCCCGCGTTATTCCTACAACGAACGAAAGAAACAATTAAATATGGAGCAAATGTTTATGTTGCAGAAAAGGGCTTAGAGGTTGATATGAACCTTTGTCCGTTCTGAAAGGAGAAAGCATGAAAAAAGGAACAAAGTGCAGAGTTATTAGTGATAGTCATGGTTTTTTTAAAACGGGAGAAATCGTTGTTGCATTAGAAACCGATGATGTGCCATATTGCGCAAAAGAATCGGCATATTCTCCGGAAAAAACACATATCAGTTATGAATCAAGCGAGTACAACCCTTTAAAGGAGAGTGAACTTGAAGTGATTGAAGAATAAATCGGTTGAAACACCGGCTGAAAAGCGAAAGAAACCATTCTAACGCATGGCGAATAATAGTTATCACAAGCTTATTGAAAGCCATGTTTTGGCGGTGCGTTTACCGTACCGCCCTTACAAAAGATTGGAGGTAAAAATTGAAAATATGTGAATACTGTATGGCTGAATTTGAGCCGAAGCGACCAGATCAAAAATACTGCAGACCCAAATGTGCAAAAAGATACGCACAGTTTAAGAATTTTAAAAAGGCTGGAAGAATTGTGTATACAAGAATATGCCCGAAATGTGGCAGGATGTTTATGACGACAGATGAACGCAAAGTTGATTGCCAAGACTGCATCAGCAATGAAGTTAAAGAACGATTGAAAAAACCAAAGAAAAAGGATGATGCAATCAAGGCTGTGAATCATATGGCACGCGCCTCCGGAATGAGCTACGGAAAGTTTGTGGCTCAAATGAGCATGAAGCCATTGGAGAGGAAGTGATTGGATGGGATATAAACACGGATTATCAAATAAATGCGGTAGATTATATCCTCTGTGGAAAAGTATTAAATATCGTTGCTATTGCAAAACTTCTCGCGACTATAAAAATTACGGTGGAAGAGGGATTGCAATGTGTGATGAATGGAAGAATGATTTTCTAAGTTTCCACGATTGGGCAATCGCAAACGGGTATAAAGAGGAAAAGACGGATAAGGGATTGAACATTTTAACCATTGACAGAATTGATGTTAATGGGAATTACGAGCCTAGCAATTGCAGGTTTGTAACAAATGCAGAACAAGCTAAAAACAAAAGAAATAGCATTCCTTTAGAGGAAAAATTTTTAAAATGTCCTGTTTGCGGAAAGCAATTTGTGAAAAAGCAGAGAAATGGGCAAAAAACATGTAGCAATCGCTGCGGAAGGATTCTTTATTGCAGAGAGCATCCAAACACAAAAGACTATATGAAAATATGTCCTATTTGCAATAAATCATTTAACGCCAAAAGAGGTGGTCATTACAATGACGCGGTTTATTGCAGTAAAAAATGTAAAGATTTATCGGGTTCGCCTGTTTGGGAGCACAACGGACAAACCCATAGGGTTGTTGAGTGGGCTGAAATAGTAGGTATAAATGCACATTGCTTATTACATAGAAAGGATATGGGTTGGACTATCGAAGAGATATTAACAACGCCATTGAGAGGTAGAAGAAAATGCCGAATGTAAATTATAAGCAGCTATATGCAATAAAAAAGAACAACGAGAAACGGATATTAAGCATTTGTCCGGAAATGAAAAATCAGAGCGGAATTTATTTCTACACAAGGACTGATGAAAACGGTATATCTTACTTTTATATCGGTCAGAGCGTTGACTGCCTAGAGAGAAATATTTCACATTTATCCGGTTTTCAGCACATAGATCTTTCGATTAAAAAAAGAGGATTTTATAGTGAAGAAAATCCGTATGGGTGGAAATTGGATTTTATCCATTATCCGAGAGAGAAGCTTGATGAAATGGAACAATATTGGATTTTGGAATATACAAAGAAAGGTTATCAATGCCGTTACAACAAAACGGCTGGCGGTCAAGGCGCAGGAAAAGGAAAGATAAACGAATTTAAACCGGCAAAAGGATATTATGACGGCATTAAACAGGGCAAAAAGAGTCTTGCCAAGGAATTATCGCATATCGCTGAAAAGCACCTTGAAATCCGATTGAAGCCGGAGAAACAGGGTAACAAAGTTTCTGAAAAACAGTATGAGAAGTTTATGGCTTTGATTTCTGAAAATACATATGAGGAGAGTGATTAAATAAATGGCAGAAGTCAAGTGGATTAAGATCACAACAGATGTCTTTGATGATGAAAAGATTCTGCTGATTGAGAGTATGCCAAGTGCGGATAGCATCATTACGATTTGGTTCAAACTTCTTATTCTTGCCGGAAAACAGAATAACAACGGTGTGTTTATGATGAGCAACAAGTTACCGTTCACGGATGAAATGCTTGCCACCATTTTTCGCAGAGATTTAAACACGGTAAGGCTTGCGCTTAAGACCTTTGAAGAATTTGGAATGATAGAGGTTGTTGACAACGTGATAACGATTCCGAATTGGAATAAGCATCAAACGCTTGACGCTTATGAGAAGAAAAAGGAACGTGACAGGCTATATCAACAGAACCGAAGAAAGAAGCAGAAGAACCTAATTGAGCAAAAATCGACCGATAAATCGTCTGATGTCGCTGTTTCAGATAAAGAAGAAGAAAAAGAAGAAGATAAAGAGAAAGAAAATATAAAAGAAAATTCGCTGTCGACCGATTCCGGAGATTTGTTTGATTTTGACGATGCATGGAAAAAGACTTTTAGTATATACCCCAAGAAAACAGCGTACAGTACCTCTAAAACGGCTTGGATGGATAAAGTGCTAGAAGTTATCGAAGAGAACCAACCGGACATTGCACGGCTGTTATACAAAGCCACAGAGGCATATTTGAGTGACTATCAAGAAAAGAATCCAGACGATACGGATTTTCGGTACATTCCAAAATATGTTGATTGGCTGAAAAATGATTGCGACTATTGGTTGCAGATTGCAGAGAAACGAGGTGATTGCAATTGACAGAAGCAGAGTTCGGAGTGATCGGGTGCGTATTGATTGACAATGATGTGCTAAATAACATCTGGCGAACATTGAAGCCGGAAATGTTCAGTTCGGAATTTGCACAGGATACATACAAGGAAATGCTTGCCATGTATGACCGGAATGAAAGCATTGACCCAATGTCTTTATCAATGGCACTTGAGAACCACAAATACACCCAGGAACAGATTAGCGAATTGATGAAATCTTGTATTACCGGAACAATCACTTCAACTATGGTTAAAAGTTATGCCGATGCGGTTGCGAAAGAATACAAGGCAAGAATGGTTCGTGACATGTATCAGAAATCCAGCTTAAAACCATGTGACATTGATGATACAATCAGCGATCTTCTTACAAGACTTGAACATTTGCAAGAGGGGAAAGAAGTAAAGTTAAAACCAATGAAGCAGATTTCAGTTGAGAATAAAGACAAATATTTCAACGAAAGCGTTGGAGAGGGTGGTATAAAAATCGGGTTATCGCAACTTGATGATGCGCTTGGAGATCTTGAACGAGGTGACGTAACAGTAATTGCTGCAAGACCGGCAGTTGGAAAATCCGCACTCACAACACAAATCATTGGGAATATGGCAAAAAAGGGACTTAAAGTCGCATATTTCAATTTGGAGATGAGCGATAAACAGGTGTATGAGCGATTTATTTCAAGACTTGCGGAAATCGGCTTAACGAGAATCAGAAGGGCAAAAGCATTTCTTGGTGATGAACAGGAAAAATTTAACCAAGCAAATGAGGAAATGAGTGATTATCAATTATGGATTGCATCCGGTACCGTATCTCCGAGGGAAATAAAGTCGGAATGCAGACACCAAAACTTTGACGTTATCGTTGTTGACTATCTGCAATTGCTTATGCCGGATAACAGATATTCCGGAAGAAATGAAGAAGTAGCATCAATTTCAAGAGGTTTAAAATCGGTTGCAAGAGACTTAAATACACATGTAATAGCACTTTCGCAGATAACAAGGGCTTCCGAAAGCAGAGACACAAAAGAACCTACCATGGCAGAATTGAGGGAATCCGGGGCAATCGAACAGGATGCGTCAAACATAATCATGCTGTGGAATCTGTCAGACAATGACAAGGGAGCCAAGGGCGCAAAAATCGAGAAGAACAGACAGGGAATGACAATGCGTGAAGCAATGGAGTTTGATGGAGATCACATGAAGTTCGTTGAAATTGAAAAACCATTCAATGATGTTGTTGCGGAAATAAAAAAGAAAGAACGTGGGGACGGATTTAAGCCATACAATGGCAATTGCCCGTTTTAGAGGTAGCGGATATGGCAAGTGCAAAGATTGAAAAGGGTTCGGAAGAATGGCAAGTATTTATGGATTATTGGCAATTTATTCAGAAATACTATTCCCCGGACAACACTGATTCTTGGTGGGATGAAGTTGTAAAAGCCGGAGAATCATTGATAAACAAATACAAAGGAATGGAGATTGAAGAGCGCGCAAGACAGCTTGTATTGAGTCATTTTGCATGGTTGGAAATCACATACAGAAAGGAGAAAGCAAAGAAATGAGCAACGCTTTGAGACGAAATAAAAAGCCAACATTTTACACAAAACAGGAAATGCGGATTATCGGGCGAAATGATTTTGAAAAGAGAAATGCAGATAAGGTTATAGCGAAATCATACAAAGATTTTGTCGTGATTGGGTACATAATTCTGCATGACAAATTCGGTTTCGGACAGGCAAGAATCATCCGGTTGCAGGATTTTTTGAAATCTTACTTAGATGAAGCAGCATCTGGTGGAAATACTGGAAAGGACTTGTCTGTTTATCTGAAAAGTAAATACGGAATCGACATCAAAGAGGAAGTCGGAAAAATTCCACAGAGACAGTTAATGAACCTGTATGCAAAGAAAGGTTTCTGCATCGAGCGTGAAGCATACAGGCTTTCCAGTGCATCTTTGTTTAACTATTTTGCGCTGACACTTACGATTCTGAAAAAGGAGTTTAAGATAACAGCGAAACAGTTGCAATATTTCTTGGAAAAATTCATCGACTACATTGACACACTGGATAATTACAAGCAGTTTCAGTTGACGGTGCCGATGATAGCGCAGAGTTTGGCAGATGAGATTAAGTTTATATGTGATTTGGAGGTTTAATATGACGAATAAAGAAAAATACGGAAATGAGATTATAGAACTTGCGACAAACACAGCAGTGTTTGGATTAAAAAATGGAAAGCCTGCAATTTGCGAAGAAATTAAATGTGAAGAGTGTGATTTTTATGAATCAGATTCGTGCAAAGGAAGTACGTATAATTTCCGCGAATGGCTTAATTCAGAATATGTTGAGCCACCTGTTGATTGGACTAAAGTTCCGGTCGATACGCCGATTTTGGTAAGAAATAGCGAAAAAAATTCGTGGGAAAAAAGATATTTTGCAAAATACGAGAACGGAATAGTGTACGCATGGGGATACGGAGCAACATCTTGGAGTGCGCGCGGAAGTGGCGATATAAGCGATTGGAAAATGGCAAAGCTGGCAGAAAGTGAGGGATAGTCATGGAGAGATTAACAAAACGGACAGCGGATGGAATCTTAGTAAAAGAGAATTACGAGAAAAAATCCTTAAAAACCTTGTATTCGTGCTATGGCGAAAAGCCTAATTCATATTATTCCAACTGCGAAGAAGGTTATTGCGCAATGGAGAAGTTAGCGGATTACGAGGATGCAGAGGAGCAGGGATTACTTCTGCGGTTGCCGTGTGGAATTGGCTCAGATGTATATATAATTCCTAGCAAAATCAATTATGAATTAAATATTTTAAGTCTGCACCCGGAGAACAACAAAGTTTATCATCAGAAAGTAGCCTTGATTACTTTTACAGAAAAAGGATGGTACATGGAGTGTGATAAGGATCGAGAATATGCAACAGACCGAATCCTGTCAGAAAAAATGTACAAGGAAACCTGGTTTTTATCAAAAGAGGAAGCCGAAGCCAAGCTGAAAGAAATGAGAGGTGGAGAGAATGGATAAATTTCTTAAAAGCGTAAGCGAGCGAGACTTTGATAGAAGAATATCGGAAGTTGTTGAAATGCTTGAAGAAAAACAACTCTACGGAACTATCAGTTTGATAAAAGATTTGAAATATTACCTTGACTTAGCCACAAAAGAAAAAGCACACACTTGCGACTTCCAGCACAACAGCAATTCAAGAGATAATGAGCATTGTTGTGGATGCGATAGCAAAGTTTCAGAAAATGATGATACAAAAAACAAAGTTACATCTCTGGAAATTATCGTAAGGACGATAGACAACAAGCCATATTACGAAATCAAGTACAAAAAAGTCGGCGAAGATTATTACCATGTAGGTTACAGTTCATTCAATATTGATAATGTATTGAAATGGCGTGATGAGTGTTTTGAGCTTGTTGATGTGAAAGCGACCAATGCCGACAGGATAAGGAATATGTCGGATGAAGAAATGGCGGAACGTATTGCAGGCGGTTCGAACTTTAATTGTGCTGATTATTGCGATAGCTTTTCAGATGGGTGTGCTTTCAGATGCAATATGAAAGAAAGAGAGTTGGAATTAACGTTGAAGTGGCTTCAATCAGAAGCGGAATAGGAGAGAATATGGAAGACAGATACTTGTTCAAGGCAAAACATATACACGTATTGCCAAATAATAACCGTTTAGATGGCTCTTGGGTAGTTGGATTTTTGAGTGGAGAACGATATATTGCCAATGATAGCGGTGAGTATTTGATAGACCCATCCACTATCTGCCAATGCACAGGCTTAAAAGACAAGAACGGCAAGCTGATTTGGGAGAATGATGTTGTAAAAATAAATAATAGCAAGGTGAATACGCTTATAACATTTAGGGATTTTGAAATTATATGTACAATTCCTAACGAAAAATATTATAAGCACAGACTTGAATATGATACTGAATATGAAGTTATCGGCAACATCTTTGACAATCCGGAGTTATTGGAAAGCGAGGGATAATATGACGGAGAGTGAAGCAATTAAGATATTGAAGAAAGACAGTTGTTATGAATGCGCACAAGGCACAGACAGCCCGCTTAATTGTGAATATGGGGGATGCAGGGTTGCGAAAGCTACTAGAGTAGCAATACAGGCACTTGAAGAAGTACAACAGTACCGTGTAATCGGCATACTGGAGGAATGCGGGGCGGCGGCGGTTAAGCAGACGGCGAAGAAACCTATATTTAACCATAACCTTAGTGATACTCTTTCTATATTCCATTGTGAATGCGGAAACAAAATTAAAGTCAGTCACGATATAGGGATAATGAATAACAACAATGCGCCAAATTACTGTAGCAAGTGCGGTTGCAGGTTTGATTGGAGTGATGAAGAATGATGTTTCAATCGTACATAAATTTCTTTCTACTAATACTTATAGCCGTTAGGTTAGATATTCTAACAGAATTTGGAGTTAATCTTTTTTGCATTCTGTCAGTTGTAGGGATGATTGGACATGAGATTTTTGATTATTTGAAAAGAGGAGATAAAAACGATGGGACTGATTGATGCAGACGCACTAAAAGAATATTGCATGCGTGCGAGTAAATCTGATGATGATTTTAGGAGAGTGAGTTTGGCAACATTGGCAAGCGTGATAGATGCACAGCCGACTGCCTACGATCCGGACAAGGTTGTGGAGCAGTTGGAAGACTATGGAAATGAAGAAACACACTATTATAAAAACACTCCATATGAAAAGTGCATAGAAGAATGCGTACATAAAGCAATCGAGATTGTGAAAGGCGGTGGAGTAGAGTGACAAGCAAAAAATTATGTGAAATGTGCACGGAGTATTCTGCTGACGAAAAATGTGAGTACAAAAATACTTGCGAATTGCAAAAGATTTTGACGGAAAACAAAGACCTGAAAGCGGAAAATAAACAACTTAAAGCGAAAGTTGAAAAGTTAGAAGTTGAAAAATCATGGTGGAATTCACCGGACATGATGGGAAGGTGGTGAAACAGATGGCGATTAAACCAATTTTATTTAACACCGAGATGGTTCGGGCAATTCTGGACGGACGGAAGACTTGCACCAGACGTGTGATAAAGCCACAACCACAATCAGGGCTATGTTATACATATGCAGGTAGCCACAAGGATTGTATAGGAAAATGGACATATCCAAACAGGGGAGCACACAAACTTTGGGGCGAAGAATATAAGCTTCCGGAAAATATAAAGGATGAGGAATTAAGCAAACGATGGAATCCGCCATATCACACGGACGATATACTGTACGTGAGAGAAACATGGAGCGAAGGATATGAAGATGGAACATATATTTACAGGGCTGATGATAAGCTGGCAGACTTGCCTACATTTAAGGAATCATCAAAACTGATATACCGTCCGTCCATTCATATGCCGAAAGGAGCGGCACGTATCTGGCTCCGGGTTACGGATGTGAGGGTGGAGCGGTTGCAGGATATTGACGGAAAAGGGTGTGTGAAAGAAGGAATTGAAGAAGAACATTTAAAATACGTCGGAGACGAGTTCGTAAAAGGTATGTTTCATGACCTTTGGGATTCAACCATCAAGAAATCTGATCTTGATCGTTACAGTTGGGATGCAAACCCGTGGGTATGGGTGATCGAATTTGAGCGGTGTGAAAAACCGAAAGGAGTGTGAGGTATGAGCAAGAGCAGAGCTAGTAAAATGAACGGCTATCGTAGCATGGTAAGCCGGCAGAAAAATGATGTTTTTAAGTTTAAGTCTAAGAAGAAAAAGAAAGGGTGATTGTATGGCTAAAGCGGTTTTAGTTATGGACATGCCGGAACAGGTATGCCAGAAATGCACATTGTGCTATGAGACAGAGAATGATGACGAATATCTGTGTTGTGCGACAGGAAAACTTTTGCCAGACGGAGAAAAGCCGGATTGGTGCCCGCTCCGTGAGTTGCCAGAGAAGATACCTGATTTAAAATCCGGTTATGAAGATTTCAGCGTATCAATAAGTCGGGTGGGTTGGAATGCTTGCTTGGATGAAATTTTAGAAGAAAGAAAGGAATAACGAATCCTCGGTAAACCGAGGTTGCAACTTAAAGGTTTGTGGATTTATTAAAAGTGGGTGAAAGTGATTGAATAAGCCTATATTAGATGTTTGCTGTGGGAGTAAGATGTTTTATTTTGATAAAGAAAATCCTAATGTATGCTTTATGGATTGCAGAGAGTTAGAAGATACTCTTTGTGATGGTCGTAAATTAAAAATAAAGCCGGATATAGTAGCAGATTTCCGGAATATTCCATTTGATGATAATACGTTTTCCATGGTTGTGTTTGACCCGCCGCATTTGTTAAAAGTTGGTGAAAAATCTTGGTTGGCCAAGAAATACGGAAAGTTATCTGATACTTGGACACAGGATTTAAAACAAGGATTCGATGAATGCATGAGGGTTCTGAAACCATACGGAACATTGATTTTTAAATGGAACGAACAGCAAATAAAATTATCGGAAGTTTTAAAATGTTTTAGCGGCAAGCCTATATTCGGGAACAAAAGAGCAGATACGCATTGGATTGTATTTATGAAAGTAGGTGATTCGGAATGAAGATTTTAAGTAAGAAGAAATGTGAAGAAATTCTGAAAAGAATTACTGCAAATGAAATTATTCAGACTGAATACGGACTGCACGACATGGAAGCAGAAACAAAAGCGACAGAAAATAGAGCAGAAATAGTTTTCATTGTTGGTGGTATTAAGGGAATGAATAAGGTGCAGAACACATTGAGAAAAAGATATAACAACTAACTAAAAATCAAAGAAAGGAATAGGTTGTGCGCACATAAAACCGGGTTTCCTTTTGGTAGATTTTATGAATTTTGAAAATTATTCTTGCGATAATCAGATGTCCATATTTGACTTCACAAGAGAACCAATTAGCATTACAAAGCCTATCCGCTTGATAGAATTATTCGCCGGCTACGGAAGTCAGGCAATGGCACTAAAGAGAATAGGTGCTAAATTTGAGCATTACAGAGTTGTGGAGTTTGATAAGTATGCCATAGCAAGCTATAACGCAGTGCATGGCACAGATTTTCCCACAATGGATATAACTAAGGTTCATGCAGAAGATTTGAATATCTGTGACACAAATGCATTCACTTATTTACTTACTTACTCATTCCCTTGTACAGATTTATCAGTTGCCGGGAAACAAGCTGGGATGTCTAAGGGAAGCGGTACAAGAAGCGGTCTGTTGTGGGAAGTTGAGAGAATACTAACAGAAATTAGAGGTAGTAACGGAGAATTACCACAGATCTTGTTCATGGAGAACGTGCCACAAGTACACGGCAAGAAAAACATCAACGATTTTGAGAAGTGGTTGGGTTTCCTGGAAAGTTTAGGGTACACAAATTATTGGCAAGATTTGAATTCTAAAAATTATGGAGTGGCGCAGAACAGAAACAGATGCTTTATGTTTTCATTCCTTGGCAATTACTCATATGATTTTCCACAGCCTATACCACTCAAAAAGAAGTTGAAAGACTATCTTGAGGATAATGTAGATGAAAAGTATTACATCAACAATGAAAAGGCTGACAAGCTGATAAAACAGCTTATTGGCAACGGCACATTGCCACAACACAATCTTAACAGACAGACAGACAGACTTGCGTTGACGGAACAATCAATAAGCCGCAGCAAAGAGAAGTTGCAAACTGTATCAAAGCAAAATGCGACTGCGGAATATCAAACTTGCGGTCAGACGGAAACTTGGTTGTTAAAGGATATGGGAGAGACGGCAGACAAACAGATTGATGTAGCCGTAACTCTTAGGGCAAGAGATTATAAAGGCCTTGATAATTATGGAAGCAATGGAGTGATTGAATGGAAAAATTAACAGACGCTATCGGAATAGTGCTTTTTGAAAGTGAAAAATTCGGTGGCGAAAAGGTACTTAGGGGGGGATTTGTCCTACTCTAAGAGCCAATAAAACAAGTAGTGGAGTGATTGAAGTAATGGCAGATGTAAAGGTAATAGGACAAATGGATAACACAATAGTTGCTATGTGTGGCAGAAATCCCGATAATCCGTCAGATAGAACTGTGGAAAGCCCGACAGAGCAGAGATTAGAAGTAAATATGCAAGGTACAAGTAATTGCTTAACGAGTGTGCAGAAAGACAATTTGGTGCTTGAAAACGTAAAAATTAGACAAGCCACAAAGGACGGCTCTATTGAATGCGAAATAGGCGGTTGCTTTGACGCAAGCTATCCTAACAGCAAAACAAGAAGAGGAGGGGTACAAGACAAAGGCAATACTTGCCCTACATTAACCGCGCAAAACCAAGAAGTTGTTAGAATTGAAAAGGTCGGTCAAATATCAAGTAATGGATCCCAATGCGGTACAGTTGTTTCTGATAACGGCATATCTGCTAATCTTGTAGCTGGCACACGCGGATATGCAAATAGCCATATTGCTACACAATATCGTATCAGAAAGCTAACACCGAGAGAGTGCGGACGGCTGATGGGTGTATCTGATGAAGATATTGAAAAAATGGCAGCAGTCAACAGTAATACGCAGTTGTATAAGCAATTCGGAAACAGTATTGTTGTAGATGTTATGTGTTCTATGTTTAAAAACTTAAATATCAATCAATAAAATAAGGAGAAATGGCTTATGAAATTTACAAAATTCATTAAGCCAGAACTTGAACAAATCAAAGAAAATGCCAATTTCACGGAAGAAGAGGAGAGGATTTTCTCTCTTCTCTGCCGTGGTTTTTCACAAAAGCAAATATCCACAAAAGAAAATCTATCACTAAGAACGATAGAGTACAGAGTGAGAGATATAAAGGACAAAATAGAAAGAACGGGGGTATTTGATTGGATGAAAAAGAACTGTTGAAATATGCCGTTGATAGTGGCATACTAGACATAGCACTTGTGCAGAAACAAGTCACTATGCAAAAGAGAGAAAAATTACTCAAAAAAAACCCTTATAAAATCTATCAAGGAAAGGATGAGAACTGGTACTCATATCTGCCGGATGAAGTAAAAGGCAGACGTAAAATTAAGGCAAAGCGCAGAGAAGCGGTCGAGCAGAAAATCATTGACTATTGGAAAGAGAGGGAGGATGATCCTACAGTAGAGGAAATCTTCAACCGTTGGATTTCGCAAAAGCTGGAACTTGAAGAAATCAGCAGGGCAACCTATGACAGATACTTAATGGACTTTCAGAGGTACTTTGACGGTATCAAGGATAAGAGAATCAAAGGGATAGACGAATGCGAGCTTGAAACGTTTATACGGAACAGCATCCATGATTTCAACATGACTTCCAAGGCATTCTCGAACTTCCGGACTCTGATATACGGAATCTTTAAGTATGCCAAGCGGAAGAAGTATGTTAAGTTTTCTATTACATACACGCTGAAAGATATGGATATATCGCCAAAAGCGTTTAAGCACGTAGTTCGACAGGCAAAAGACCAAGTATATATGCCGGATGAAAAGGAACGCATGGAGATGTACTTAAGAAATCACTTGGATATTGTAAACCTTGGATTGCTATTTATGTTTAAGACAGGTGTCCGTGTCGGGGAATTGTCGGCATTAAAGCGGAAAGATGTTGAAAACTACACGGTTGCAATCAATTCCACAGAGACTCGTTACCGGGATGATGATGGTTTCCATTATGAGGTCAAAGATTTTCCGAAATCAGAAGCCGGATTGCGATTTGCTATCTTGCCGGATAAGTACAAATGGATTCTTGATGAAGTACGAAAGAGAAATCCCTTCGGGGAATATCTATTTGAGAGAGACAGAGAACGGTTGAAATCCTATAACTTTCGTGAACGTTTGCGCTACATTTGCGAACATGAACTGCGAATGAAAGTGAAATCTCCGCACAAAATCCGTAAGACATACGGAAGTATTCTTCTTGACGGAAAAGTGAAAGAGTCCACAATTCTTGATACTATGGGGCATACAGACATTAGTTGCACAAAAGATCATTATTATTTTGATCGTACCGGAATTGAGGAAAAGAGACAGGAACTTGACTTAATCGAAGCATTATGAGTCCCTAGTACTCAAAGGTACTCAAAGAAAAATTGAAAGAATGGCTATTTTAAGCCGTTTCAAGGCAATTACTTTAGGGTTCGATTCCCGTACGGACTGCTGAAGTTCTTGCCTGATTGGGTAAGAACTTTTTGTTTTATGAAAGAAATACACAAAATCCCTTGAAATCAGGGAAAAAGAGTGATATGATAACAAAAGTAACATAGAAACTAAGGTTGAGAGAGGGCAGATGTCCTCTCTCAAATTTTTGTGAAAATGTGTTTTATGTCAAAGAAAAGAGGTGGTAATATGTCAAAGGCAAGTACTTATGAGGCAAAGACAGAACAACTGATTCTTCCGATTCTGGAGCGTATGCAGTTTGAACTGGTAGATGTAGAATATGTCAAGGAAGGCAGCACGTATTATCTGCGGGCGTATATTGACAAAGAAGGGGGCATTACAATCAACGATTGTGAAGCGGTGGCACGTGAGATGAATGAACTGCTCGACCGTGAAGATTTTATTCCGGATTCCTATACATTTGAGGTAAGTTCTCCGGGACTTGGAAGACCTTTAAAGAAAGAAAAAGATTATGTCCGCAATATGGGCAAAGAAATTGAGATCCGTACCTACCGTGCAATCGACCGCTGCAAGGAATTCACAGGAATTTTAAAAGCGTATGATGATACATCTGTGACGATTGCAGATGAGAACGACAAAGAGACCACCTTTTTAAAGACAGATATTGCACTGATCCGACAGGCAATTGATTTTTAGGACAATGACTTATAGAGCAGTTTATAGAAAAGCCCGTTTTGCGGAGGTAAACTGCGCAGGAGATATCGCTTATGCGATACCTCATATGTGGAAAACACGATAAATATATATGGAGGATAAAAATCATGAATAATGAGTTATTGGATGCGTTAACGATACTGGAGAAGGAGAAAAACATCAGTAAAGAAACGCTGCTGGAGGCAATTGAAAATTCCCTTTTAACTGCCTGCAAAAATCACTTTGGAAAGGCTGACAACGTAAAAGTTGTGATTGATCCGGATACCTGCGAATATCATTGTTATCAGGAAAAAACAGTGGTAGAGACCGTGGAAGATCCGATTGAGCAGATCTCTTTGCAGAATGCCCAGATGATCAATGGAAAATATACATTGGGCGATATCGTTCAGGTAGAAGTAAAATCCAAGGAATTTGGCCGTATTGCAACACAGAATGCCAAGAACGTGATCTTACAGAAGATTCGTGAAGAAGAACGAAAAGTGATTTACGATGAGTATTTCAGCATGGAAAAAGAAGTCGTAACAGGTGTTGTTCAGCGTTATGTCGGACGCAATGTCAGCATTAATCTGGGAAAAGCAGATGCACTTCTGACCGAAAGCGAGCAGATCAAGGGCGAAACATTCCAGCCGACCGAACGTATCAAAGTGTATATCCTGGAAGTAAAGGCTACTTCCAAGGGACCAAAGATTCTTGTATCAAGAACCCATCCGGAACTGGTCAAGAGACTGTTTGAGTCCGAAGTTTCCGAAGTACGTGATGGCATTGTTGAGATCAAGGCAATTTCACGTGAGGCAGGAAGCCGTACCAAGATTGCTGTATGGTCCAATGATCCGGATGTTGATCCGGTTGGTGCCTGTGTCGGATTAAACGGTGCACGTGTTAACGCGATCGTCAATGAGCTACGCGGAGAGAAAATCGATATTATTACCTGGGATGAGAATCCTGCCATCCTGATCCAGAATGCATTAAGTCCTGCAAAGGTGATTTCCGTTATTGCAGATGCGGATGAAAAAGCAGCAAAGGTTGTTGTTCCGGACTACCAGTTATCCCTTGCAATCGGCAAAGAAGGACAGAATGCCCGTCTGGCTGCCCGTCTGACCGGATTCAAGATCGATATCAAGAGTGAGACACAGGCAAGAGAGTCCGGGGATTTCCTTGATTATGAGAACGATTATGAAGACGATGAATATGACGATAATTATGAGTATGATGAGGAAGGCTATTACAAAGATCCGGATGCAGCAGAGGAGACTTCTTCCGATGAAGAGCCGGCAGAAGAAGCACCTGTAGAAGAAACACCGGTAGAAGAAACTTCCTCTGAGGAGTAATTATGGCAAATAAAAAAATTCCATTGCGCAAGTGTGTCGCCTGTAATGAAATGAAAGAAAAGAAGGAAATGATCCGGGTAATCAAAACACCGGAAAATGAAATTGTACTGGATGCCACCGGTCGCAAAAACGGCCGTGGGGCATACATCTGTGCAGATCCTGAGTGTCTTCGCCTGGCGAGAAAATCCAAAGGACTTGAGCGCTCCCTTAAGACTGCAATTCCGCAGGATGTGTATGAAAGTCTGGAAAAGGAGATGAGTACACTTGCATAATGATCCCGTATTATCCATGATTGGAATAGCAGCAAAGTCTGGAAATGTTGTAAGCGGTGAGTTTTCTACAGAAAAAGCAGTAAAAACAGGTCATGCATATCTCGTGATTGTCTCTGCAGAGGCATCCGGGAACACAAAAAAGAGTTTTTGTAATATGACGGATTTTTACCATGTGCCATGCTATTGTTACGGAAGTAAGGAAGCACTTGGACGCTGCATCGGAAAAGAATTCCGTGCATCACTTGCCGTGACAGATGAAAATCTGGCGAAGGCCGTAGAAAAGAAGCTCAAAGAGCACACCGTATAAAAATATAAAACTGAATAACGGAGGTAAATTCATTTATGGCAAAAATGAGAGTTCATGAACTCGCGAAAGAGTTAAATATAAAATCACAGGATATTTTAGATAAATTAAAAAATACAAAGTTTGACGGAAAAAGTGCTTCCAGCAATATGGAAGAAGAAGCACAGGCACTGGTCCGCGGTGCTTTTTCGAAAGAAGCAAAACCGGCAGCAGATGTGAAAAAAACAGAAGTTGCAAAGGCAGGTGCAACAAAAACTGCGGATGGAAAAGAACGTCCAAAGAAAAAATCCAGCATCACAGCCGTATTTAATGCACAGTACAGCAAACAGTCCAGAAAGCCGGCAAACGGAAATAACAACAATCGTGGAAACGGAAATGGAAACGGTAATAACAGAAGACGGGAGGACAATAAGCGTCCGGCACAGCACAGCATCATTCGTCCGCGTCCGGTCGGGGAGCGTGCTATGCGTCCGATCAGTGAGCGTACGCCTTCGCCGACAGCGGATCTTGAAGTAAGTAAGCCGGCAAACAATAAACCGGCAGAAAACACAAATACCCGCAACAGCCAGGAAAACCGCGGAAACAACAATCATTCCGGTGGCGAGAGAAACAACAGACCGCAGAATGACAGAAACAATGACAGAGGCGGGGAGAGAAATAATAACCGTCATCAGGGAGATAGAAACAATAACAATCGTCCGAACGGAGACAGAAACAACAGCCGTCCACAGAACGACAGAAACAATAACGGCAGAAAGAACCGTTTCAGTAAAGAGCCGGCAGCAGTTGCAGCACCGGAAGAAATCCGCGGAAAGGACTCCCGTGGAAATAATGACCGCCGCAATAACAACAATAATCATCGGAAAGATCATGATAAACTCGGCGGAAAGAAACAGGAAAATTATGTAAACCTTGAGAAGCACGGCGGCAGAAAGAAACCACAGCAGCAGCCGAAGCCGAAGGAAGATGAAAATGTAATCAAGACGATCACACTTCCGGAAAAGATGACAATCCGTGATCTGGCAGACAAGATGAAACTGCAGCCATCTGCCATTGTAAAAAAACTCTTTATGAAGGGTGAAATGGTAACGGTAAATCAGGAAGTAGATTTTGAGACAGCGGAAGAAATCGCACTGGAGTTTAACTTTATCTGCGAGCCGGAGGAGAAGATTGATGTCATCGCGGAACTCTTAAAAGAGGATGAAGAAGATCCGAAGAATCTGGTTCCACGTCCACCGGTTGTCTGTGTTATGGGTCATGTCGATCATGGTAAAACATCCCTGCTGGATGCGATCCGTTCCACACGTGTGACAGACCGCGAGGCCGGTGGTATTACCCAGCATATCGGTGCATCTGTGGTGTCCATCAATGGACAGAAGATCACATTTTTGGATACTCCTGGTCATGAGGCATTTACCGCAATGCGTATGCGTGGTGCAAATTCTACCGATATTGCAATCCTGGTTGTCGCTGCAGATGATGGTGTTATGCCACAGACCATCGAGGCAATCAACCATGCAAAGGCTGCCGGTGTAGAAATCATCGTTGCTGTCAACAAGATTGATAAGCCGAGTGCAAACATTGAAAAAGTAAAGCAGGAGCTTTCCGAATACGAACTGATTCCGGAAGACTGGGGTGGAAGTACGATTTTCTGTCCGGTTTCTGCACATACTAAGGAAGGTATCGACAATCTTCTGGAAATGATCCTTCTGACTGCAGAAGTGATGGAACTGAAAGCAAATCCAAACCGTAATGCAAGAGGTCTGGTCATTGAGGCACAGCTGGATAAGGGACGCGGTGCAGTAGCAACCGTTCTGGTTCAGAAAGGAACACTTCATGTCGGAGATTCCATTGCCTGTGGAAGCAGCTACGGTAAAGTCCGTGCCATGATCGACGACAAGGGACAGCGTGTGAAGAAGGCAACTCCTTCCACACCGGTAGAGATCCTCGGATTAAACAGTGTACCGGCAGCCGGAGAGACATTTGTTGTCTGCGATTCCGATAAGGAAGCAAAATCATTTGCAGATACTTATATTTCAGAGGAAAAGAACCGCCTGATCGAAGATACCAAGGCAAAGATGTCACTGGATGATCTGTTCTCCCAGATCCAGTCCGGAAATATGAAGGAACTTGATATTATTGTAAAAGCGGATGTACAGGGTTCTGTTGAGGCAGTGAAACAGTCACTTGTGAAACTGTCCAATGAAGAAGTGGTTGTAAAAGTGATCCATGGTGGTGTCGGCGCAATCAACGAATCTGATGTTATTCTTGCTTCCGCATCCAATGCGATCATCATCGGATTTAATGTCCGTCCGGACCCGATTGCAAAAGTTACCGCAGACAATGAGGGTGTAGATATCCGTCTGTACAAGGTTATTTACAATGCGATCGAGGATGTAGAGGCTGCCATGAAGGGTATGCTTGATCCTGTATTTGAGGAGAAAGTTATCGGTCATGCAGAAATCCGTCAGATCTTTAAGGCATCCGGTGTCGGTAATATTGCCGGTTCTTATGTACTTGACGGTGTGATGGAACGCGGATGTAAAGTTCGTATTTCCAGAGAAGGCGAGCAGATCTTCGAGGGAGATTTAGCATCCCTGAAGCGTTTCAAGGATGATGTCAAGGAAGTTAAGGCCGGATATGAATGTGGTCTTGTATTCGAAGGCTTTAATGACATTCAGGAACTTGATCAGGTAGAAGCTTATAAGATGGTAGAAGTACCAAGATAGGATAGAATATGAGAAAAAACAGTATTAAAAATATTCGGATCAATGAGGAAGTGATGCGTGAGCTTTCCAATATTATCCGCGGGGAAATCAAAGACCCGCGGATCAATCCGATGACCAGTGTAGTTGCAGTGGAGGTCGCTCCGGATCTGAAAACGGCAAAGGCCTATATCAGTGTGCTGGGGGATGAAAAATCACAGCAGGATACGATTGCAGGACTTCGCTCCGCAGAAGGATTTATTCGCAGGAGCCTGGCAAAGTCCGTAAATCTGCGCAACACACCGGAGATCAAATTTGTATTGGATCAGTCCATTGAATATGGAATCCATATGTCAAAAATGATTGATGAAGTGACCAAAGATATAAAGGAGAAACCGGATGAAGAAGCTTGATGAGATTCTTGCAGGGAAAAAATCGGTAGGTCTTGCCGGACATGTACGTCCGGATGGGGATTGTGTGGGCTCCACACTCGGAGTTTACAACTATATCCGGAAATATTATCCGGATGTGGATGTGCGATTGTATCTTGAGCCGATTCCCAATATCTTTAAATTCCTGAATTTTTCATCGGAAATCCGCAGTGACTATGAGGAATCCGTGGTGTTTGATTTGTTTATCGCCATGGACTGCGGAGATGAGAAACGTCTGGGGAATGCTGCACGTTATTTTCAGGAAGCAAAGCATACAGCCTGTATTGACCACCATGTCAGTAACCAGAGTTTTGCAGAGGAAAATTATATTTTCCCGGATGCAAGTTCCACTTGTGAGCTGATCTGTGAACTGTTAGATACGGAGAAGATCACAAAAGAAATTGCGGAATGTCTTTATACCGGAATGGTTACCGATACCGGAGTGTTTCAGTATTCCTGCACGTCTTCCTCCACGATGAATATGGCGGGCATGCTGATGGATAAAGGAATTGATTTCACAAAAATTGTGGATGAAGCTTTTAATCAGAAAACATACAACCAGAACCGTGCCATGGGACAGGCGCTGCTTTCCAGCAGACTTCGTCTGGGTGGCAGAGTAGTGACTTCTTTTCTGACGCTCGAAGAGATGCATGCACTGGAAGTTCTTCCAAAACATATGGAAGGAATCGTGGAGCAGATGCGCAATACCAAAGATGTGGAACTTGCAGTATTCCTTTATGAGAATGAGGATCATACGTTTAAAGTAAGTTTTCGTGTAAACGGTGCGTTTGATGCGGCATCGCTTGCGATGCATTTTGGCGGCGGCGGACATGTCAAGGCTGCCGGATGTACCGTGGAAGGACCGGCAGAAGAGGCAATTGAGCGTATTCTTGCCGAGGTTGAGAAGAGATTATAATATGATAAACGGAATTATAAATGTTTATAAAGAGCGGGGCTTTACTTCCTTTGACGTGGTAGCAAAGCTCCGCGGCATTTTACATGAGCGTAAAATCGGACATACTGGAACGCTCGATCCGGAAGCGACCGGAGTACTTCCCGTATGCATCGGAAATGCAACAAAGGTATGTGAACTTCTGACGGATAAGGATAAAGTGTATCGTACGGTGATGCATCTTGGCATTACAACCGATACACAGGATATGACCGGAACGGTGAAAGAAGATCGTTCCAGAGAGGCTGCATTGCTGAAAGAACAGACCGTGGAAGCGGCTATTTTGCAGTTCGTTGGAGATTATGAGCAGATTCCGCCAATGTACTCGGCACTCAAAGTCAACGGAAAGAAGTTATGTGATCTGGCCCGCGCCGGAATTGAGGTAGAGCGGAAAGCCCGCACGGTTAAAATTTTTTCCATAGAAATTGAAAAAATCAATCTTCCTTATGTGACGATGCAGGTGCACTGTTCCAAGGGAACTTATATCCGTACGCTGTGTGCGGATATCGGAGAGGTGCTTGGCGTAGGCGCGTGTATGGAATCCCTGGTCCGGACAAGAGTGAGTGCTTTTCCTCTGGAAGAGGCACACACGTTGGCAGAAATTGAAAAGATAAGGGATGAAGGAACGCTGGAAGAACTGATTCTTCCGGTGGACCGCGTGTTTGAGGGAAAGACGAAACTGACGGTTGTACCGGAAGCGTTTCGTTTTCTTCAGAATGGAAACCGTTTAAACGATGGAAATTTTACGGATGTTCCGGAAAAAATTGCGGATGGTGAGCAGGTACTGGTTTATGATCCGATGGGACATTTTTACGCTGTATATCAGTATGAGAGAGAAACAAAGGACTATAAAGTCCGGAAAATGTTTGGTGCATAAATATGATTTGCTGGAATAAGATAGAAGATTTTCATATAGAAGAACCAACGGCATTGTCGCTGGGAAAATTTGACGGGGTACACCGTGGACACGAAGCACTGATTGAACACCTTCTGGAAAAGAAAAAAGAAGGGTTAAAGGCCGTTGTTTTTACGTTTGATATTCCACCGAAAAAACTTACGGAGAATAATAATTACCGTGTCCTTTCGACCAATAAAGAAAAGCAGGAAATTCTCAAAGAACGTGGAATTGATTACCTGTTGGAATGTCCGTTTACCAAAGAAGTCATGTGCATGGAGCCGGAGGCTTTTGTTGCATGGATTGTAAAAAGTCTGCATGTAAAGAGCATGGTAGTCGGATCGGATTTCCGGTTTGGCCATAACCGGAAAGGGGATCATATTCTGCTGGAAAAATTGTCCGCGACATATGGCTATACCCTTAGGGTGGTAGACAAGATCCAGTATGAGGGACGGGACATCAGCAGTACGTTTGTGCGGGAACAGATCATAAAAGGCAATATGGAAAAGGCAAATGATCTGCTTGGGTATCCGTTTTTTGTAAAGAGTGAAGTGATTCATGGAAGGCAGCTTGGAAGAACGCTCGGAATCCCGACGATCAATATGGAACTTGTGGCCGAAAAACTTCTTCCGCCGAAAGGTGTATATGCAACTGCGGTAGAGATTGGTGGAAAATATTACACAGGTGTGACAAATGTCGGATGCAAACCAACCGTTAATCACTCCAATAAAGTAAATGTGGAGACGCATATACTGGATTTTTCCGGTGATCTGTACGGATATGAACTAAAGGTCAGCTTTTATTCTTTTATACGTCCGGAACAGAGATTCTCGTCTGTAGAGATGTTAAAAGAACAGATGGAAAGAGACATTGAAACGAGCCGCAGTCGTATGATGTCGATAAACGGCGACATGTAAATATATTACATAAATATTACAAAAATATGTTGACATTGTAATTATTTGTTGTTATACTCGTTTTGTTATGAGATTTCATGAGACATGAGGGAGGAATCTGTGAAATGAATCGTATGACAAAAAAGAGAGTTGGAATGGTACTTGCTTTTTCTCTGACACTGACCGGTGCGGCAGCCTATATCGGGATACAGCAGGGAAATACAGATAAAACAGAGGCGGCCGGATCGCTCACAGCCGGTGTTTCCGCATCTTTGAATGCAAGCGAAGTGGAGGCGCTGGATGTGACGGCAGGAGTAACCAGTCAGCTGTATGATAAAACAGATGTTGCGGTGGCTGCGAATGAAAAGCAGATGGTTGCACAGGGAATCGAAGATACGCAGACAAAAGAAGCGGTTTCGGAAAATACCACGGAGGATACCAGCATTTGTGGGTATAAAAATCTTGGAATCGCGCAGGTGCAGGGAAGCCTGAATGTGCGAAAAAAGGCATCCACAGACAGTAAAGTTGTTGGAAAAATGACGGATAAAGATGCCTGTGAGATTGTCTCGGTCAAGGGAGATTGGGCAAAGATCACCTCCGGCAAGGTGGAAGGTTATGTAAAGACAGAGTATCTTCTGACAGGAGATGCGGCAAAAAATGTAGCAAAGAAAGAAATTACAAAAGTTGTTACAGTAAATACCACAACCCTTCGTGTAAGAGAAAAGGCTTCTGAAGATTCTGCAATACTTTCTCTGGTTGGAGAGGGAGAGGATCTTGTTGTGGAAGATACAAAAGACGGCTGGTATAAAGTGGAAGTGGATGATCAGAAGGGATATATTTCCGGAGATTATGTAGAGGTAACAGAAAAACTTCCGACAGCATCGACGGTAAAAGAACTGGAATACGGAGAGGGATACACGGATTCCCGCGTTTCTTTAGTACAGTTTGCATTACAGTTTGTAGGAAACCGTTATGTCTGGGGTGGAACAAGCCTGACAAACGGAATTGATTGTTCCGGATTTACGATGCAGGTATATGCGAGATACGGAGTCGGCCTCCCGCATCATGCGGCAAGTCAGCCGGCATACGGAAAACGAATCCGTGCATCTGAGGCAAAACCGGGAGATCTCTTTTTCTATGGAAGCGGAAGCAGCATCAGCCATGTGGGAATTTATATCGGAAACGGTCAGATTGTACATGCCAGCAATGCACGTACCGGAATTAAAATTTCCAATGCCTATTACCGGACACCAATCTGTGTCATATCGTATTTAAATTAAAAAACTGTTTACAACGATACGGATTTATGATACATTAGATTAGTATGGTTTAACCCATATTCGGTGAATGGACACTCCGACCTTTTGCTGAGTATCGGGTGCAAAAATATTTTAAGGAGGATCATAAAATGATCGCAAAAGAAAAGAAACAGGCAATTATCAATGAGTATGGAAGAACACCAAACGACACTGGTTCACCAGAAGTTCAGGTAGCTGTTCTTACTGCAAGAATTCAGGAGCTTACTGAGCACTTAAAGCAGAATCCAAAGGATCATCATTCCAGAAGAGGTATGCTTAAGATGATCGGTCAGAGACGTGGATTATTATCATACTTAAAGAGCATTGATATTGAAAGATATCGTTCTTTAATTGAGCGTTTAGGACTCAGAAAATAATTGTAAACAAAGAGCGGAGTTTTATATTCCGCTCTTCTTTTTGTTGTATGGCAGAACTTTTTTCCGGGACCACTGAAGAGGACAAAACGCTGTTTTGTATTGTTCAGTAGTTTCGGGGTTTTGACATACCATATTAAATTTTGAAGGAGAGAATACATGTACAAAAGTTATTCAATGGAACTGGCAGGCAGAACACTGACCGTTGATATCGGAAGAGTATGTGCACAGGCAAATGGTGCCGCATTATTAAAATATGGAGAGACTACCGTATTATCTACGGCTACTGCTTCCGACAAGCCGAGAGATGGCGTTGATTTCTTCCCACTGAGCGTGGAATTTGAAGAAAAAATGTACTCGGTTGGAAAAATTCCTGGCGGATTTAACAAGCGTGAAGGAAAGGCATCAGAGAACTCTATTCTTACCGCACGTGTCATTGACCGTCCGATGAGACCTCTGTTTCCGAAAGATTACCGCAATGATGTAACCTTAAATAATATGGTTATGTCTGTAGATCCGGAGTGCCGTCCGGAGCTGGTTGCCATGATCGGTGCAGCACTTTCTACTACCATTTCCGATATTCCGTTTGACGGCCCATGTGCCATGACCCAGATGGGAATGAAGAATGGTGAATTTATTGTAAACCCATCCCAGAAAGATTGGGACGAGGGAGATTTAAAGCTTACGGTTGCGTCTACAGCAACAAAGGTCATCATGATTGAGGCCGGTGCCAATGAGATTCCGGAAGCAAAGATGATTGAGGCTATTTATAAGTGCCATGATGTCAACCAGACAGTCATTGCATTTATCAATAAGATCCGGGAAGAGGTTGGCAAACCGAAGCATGCGTATACAAGCTGTGCGATTCCGGAAGAAATGTTTGCAGCTATGCGGGAAATCGTCACTCCGGAGCAGATGGAAGAAGCGGTATTTACCGATGAAAAGCAGCAGAGAGAAGAGAATATCCGTGAAATCACAGATAAATTTGCAGAGGCTTTTGCAGAGAACGAGGAGTGGCTTGCTGTTCTTGACGAGGCCGTTTACCAGTATCAGAAGAAGACTGTTCGTAAGATGATCTTAAAGGATCATAAGCGTCCAGACGGACGTGCGATCGATCAGATCCGTCCGCTGGCTGCAGAAGTAGATCTGATCCCTCGTGTACATGGTTCTGCCATGTTTACCCGTGGACAGACACAGATCTGCGATGTTGTTACACTTGCACCGCTTTCGGAAGTACAGAAGATTGACGGACTTGATGAGAACGTGACAACCAAGCGTTATATGCATCAGTACAATTTCCCGTCCTATTCTGTTGGAGAGACAAAGCCAAGCAGAGGTCCGGGACGTCGTGAGATCGGACACGGTGCGCTTGCAGAGCGTGCATTACTTCCGGTTCTTCCTTCTGTGGAGGAGTTCCCGTATGCAATCCGTGCAGTTTCCGAGACATTTGAATCCAATGGATCTACTTCCATGGCATCTACCTGTGCGTCCTGTATGTCACTGATGGCTGCAGGTGTTCCGATTAAAAAGATGGTTGCAGGTATTTCCTGTGGTCTTGTGACCGGAGAGACGGATGATGATTATCTGGTACTGACAGATATCCAGGGACTTGAAGATTTCTTCGGAGATATGGATTTCAAGGTAACCGGTACACATGATGGTATCACTGCAATCCAGATGGATATCAAGATCCATGGCCTGACCCGTCCAATCGTAGAAGAAGCCATTGCCCGTACCCGTGAGGCACGCGTCTACATTATGGATGAAGTTATGAGCAAGGCAATTGCAGAGCCACGAAAAGAAGTAAATCAGTGGGCCCCGAAGATTGAACAGATCACCATTGATCCGAATAAAATTGGAGATGTTGTGGGACAGAAGGGTAAGACAATCAATGAGATCATTGCCCGTACAGGTGTCAAGATTGATATTACAGATGATGGTGCGGTTTCTGTCTGTGGAACAGACAAGGAGGCAATCGCAAAGGCCATTGATATGATAAAAATCATCACAACCGATTTTAAGGAAGGGCAGATCTTTACCGGTACAGTTGTAAGTATCAAAGAGTTTGGTGCTTTTATCGAGTTTGCGCCGGGCAAGGAAGGAATGGTTCACATTTCAAAGATTGCCAAGGAACGCATTGAGCATGTCGAGGATGTACTGACACTTGGAGATGTTGTGAAAGTTGTCTGTCTTGGAAAGGACAAGATGGGAAGAATCAGTTTTTCCATTAAGGACGTTCCGGCAGATCAGAAATAAAATACCATACAGAATTAAGATCCATGAAAGATGTACTTCAGGGGCCGCACCATGCGGCCCTTTTTTCATACCATGAAAGAAAAAGGCGATGATTCGAAAAGTTCGGAGTTGAAATATGAATCGTGTCAAACAGCTTGTACATGCAGAGAATGTATATCGTATGGGTTACACGGGGAAAAATATCCGGGTGGTGACACTGGACACAGGCGTTTATCTGCATCCGGATCTGCGGCAGAATGTGGTTGGATTTCTGGATTTTGTGGCAATGAAACGAGCCTGTTATGATGACAATGGACACGGAACACATGTTGGCGGAATTTTGTGTGCGAATGGCAGAATGAAAGGAATGGCACCGCAGGCACAGCTGATTGCGCTGAAAGTCCTCGGGAAGGATGGAGGAGGACAGACGGAGCGGGTGATTCGTGGCCTGCAATGGGTGCTTGCACATCATAAAGAACTGGGAATCCGGATTCTGAATTTTTCTGTAGGATTTCTTCCGGGGGCACTCGACCGTGAGCAGAAGCAGATTATGGAACTTTTAGAACAGCTGTGGGATGATGGCGTGACGGTTGTCACAGCGGCCGGAAATAATGGCCCGGGAGCCGGGACAGTCACGGCTCCCGGTATTTCGAGAAAAGTGATTACGGTGGGGGCAAGTGATGACCGGAGTTCTCCGGGGGAAAGGCGTGGTGGCTACAGTGGCAGTGGTCCGACCGGATGCTGTATTATGAAGCCGGAAATTTTAGCACCGGGGACGAATATTGTAAGTCTGGATAATCACGGAGCACTATATTCCAGAAAAAGTGGTACCTCTATGGCAACCCCTGTCGTATGCGGGGCACTGGCACTTGCATTACAGAAAAATCCAAAGCTGCGGCCGGAAGAACTGAAACTGAAATTATATGAATCGGCGCGGAAAGAAACGGGAATGTCCATGGCGTGGGGCGTTCTTGATGTTGATAATTTGCTGGCATTGGTATAAAATACTCTCTAAAAGCCTGTCGGTGACATTTTATGAGAACCAAAGGAGGAGACAGATGAAACGAATATTAAATAAACTCTTTAGTAAACTTGTCCTTGGAGGATTGATTATTATATTGCAGTTCAGCTGGTTTGTCTATCTGTTGTACAGTGCGACCGTATACAGTTCCATGGTAGATGCATTGTTTAAAATTGCATCCATTGTGCTTGCATTGTTTGTCTCCAGCAGGGATATGCGTTCCACATATAAAACTTCCTGGATTTTTCTGATACTGGCACTTCCTCTGTTCGGAATTCCGGCATACTATCTGTTTGGCCGTCCGGGACTGACAAAACGGACCCGTATGAAGATGGACGTGGTCAGCAGCAGGATACGGGCATACAGTTCTCCTTCCGATGATGTGATGTCTGCCTTAAGGGCAGAGGATGATTCTGTCGGACAGCAGGCGCAGTATCTCACCCGTTATGCGGGGTATCCGGTGTACAGGGAGGCGGATACACAGTATTATTGCTGCGGAGAAGAGATGTATCCGCAGTTTCTGGAAGATTTAAAAACAGCAAAATCTTATATCTTTCTGGAGTATTTTATTGCAGAGCCTGGAAAGATGCTGGATGCAATTGTTGAAATTCTGGCTCAGAAAGCAAAAGAGGGTGTGGATGTGCGATTTATGTACGATGGAATCGGATGTATCCAGACACTGCCGAATAAATATTATCGTTATCTGCAGGAAAAGGGAATAAAATGTGCATGTTTCCAGCCATTTCGACCGCTGATGTCAATTATCCAGAATAACCGGGACCACCGGAAGATTACGGTGATTGACGGAAGGGTTGCCTATACCGGGGGGATGAACCTGGCGGATGAGTATATCAATGCCAGAGTGCGTTTTGGGTATTGGAAGGATGCGGCAATCCGTCTGACCGGAGAATGTGTCTGGAGTTTTACAAGCATGTTCTTGGAACTGTGGGATTATATTTTGAAAACAGAAAGCGATTATACATTTTATCGTGCAACCTCCATGGAAAAACACAGGCTGCAGGAAAAAATCCATGCAGATGAAAAAGGATTTGTCCAGCCGTATACCGATTCTCCGCTGGATTACGAAGATGTCGGCGAAAATGTATATCTGAATATGATCAGCAGGGCAAAAAAATATCTTTACATCTTTACTCCGTATCTAATCATCGGGTCCGAGATGCGCACGGCACTTGTAAATGCGGCAAAATCCGGAGTGGATGTGCGTCTGGTTGTACCGGGAATTCCGGATAAGAAACTGGTGTATTTCCTGACACAGTCGAATTTCCCGTATCTGATCAAAAACGGAGTGAAAATATACACATATACGCCAGGTTTTATCCATGCAAAATGTTTTGTGTCAGATGATGTACAGGCAACCGTGGGAACGGTAAATCTGGATTACCGCAGTCTGTGTCTGCATTTTGAATGTGGCGTCTGGATGTATCGTACCCGGGCAGTTTTACAGGTAAAAGAAGATGCGTTAAAAACATTTGCGGAAAGCCACGAAGTGACTCTGGAGGAATTTCAAAAGAAATCGTTTCTTGTGCGTACATTTATGGGGGCATTAAAATTGTTTGCACCCCTTCTGTAAAACACTAAATATAGTAATTTGTCCTTGCATTTTCTACAACATAAAGATAAAATATAGATTATGACAGAAAGGACGAAAGGGATGGAACTGACCGTTAAACTCCAGGTATTTGAGGGACCGCTGGATCTGCTTTTGTATCTGCTCGAAAAGAATAAAGTGAATATCTATGATATTCCGATTGTGGAGATCACGGAACAGTATATGGAGTATATCCGGGAAATGAAACGACAGGATCTGGAGGTACTCAGTGAGTTTCTGGTTATGGCTGCAACGCTGATCGATATCAAATCACGCATGCTTCTCCCATCGAATCCGGACAGCGAAGAGGAAGAAGAAGATCCGCGTGCGGAACTGGTACAGCAGCTTCTGGAATACAAGATGTACAAATGTATGGCGTATGAACTAAAAGACCGGCAGATGGATGCCGGTCGTGTTATGTATAAGAAGCCGACGATTCCAGAGGAAGTGCGTGCGTATGAGCCGCCGGTTGACATCCACGAACTGATGTCGGACATTACGCTTTCACGTCTGCATGAAATTTTTGAGAGCATTATGAAAAAACAGCAGGATAAAATTGATCCTCTGCGGTCAAAGTTCGGAAAGATTGAAAAAGAAGAGGTATCACTGGAAGACAAGATGGAGGATCTGAAAAAATATGCGGCCGGACACAGGCACTTCAGTTTCCGGGGACTTTTGACGGCACAGTCATCGAAAGTGGAAGTGATCGTTACGTTTCTTGCGATTCTGGAGCTGATGAAAATGGGAACGATACGGATTTCGCAGGAACATATTTTTGATGATATCCAGATTGATTCGAAAGTTGCAGCATAGATTATCATGTATTGCAGGATGGACGAAAAATATGGAAGAAAAAAAATACAAGGCAATTATAGAAGGAATTTTGTTTTCTATGGGAGAATCCGTAGAACTGGAAAAAATTGCAGGAGCTCTTGGACTTGATCAGAAGAAAACAAAGGAACTGATCGATGAAATGAGAAATGAGTGGGAAGAACAGAAACGCGGCGTTACCATCACGGAGCTGGATGGAGCCTACCAGATGTGCACCAGACCCGAAATTTACGAATATCTGATTAAAATTGCAAAGCAGCCCAAACGCCGGGTTTTAACCGATGTCCTTTTGGAGACGCTTTCCATTATTGCATATAAGCAGCCGGTGACAAAGATGGAAATAGAAAAAATACGTGGCGTGTCATCGGATCATGCGGTAAACAAACTGGTGGAATATCATCTGGTGTGTGAACTTGGAAGACTTGATGCACCGGGGCGTCCGTTACTTTTCGGAACAACAGAAGAATTTTTACGCAGTTTCGGCGTACATTCAATCGATGATCTGCCGGTACTCAGTCCGGTACAGGTGGAAGAGTTTAAGCAGGAAGCAGAAGAAGAGATGCATGTGAAACTGGACGTATAAAAGAAGCAGGAATAATCATATACATAGAATAAAAATGTATATGGTTATTTTTTTATGTTTCAAAAAAGAATCTGCACAAAAATAATAAGTCTGTTGCTGGTAATCGGATGTCTGATGAGCGAACCGGTTTTGGCAGAAAAGCAAAAAGAACCCGAAGCGCAGACACTGTATTCAAAATCCTGCGCCATGGTGGATGGGGACAGTGGACGCCTTTTGTATGGAAAAGAGGCACAGACAGCACTGCCGAATGCAAGTACCACAAAAATTCTGACCTGTATCGTGGCGATGGAACAATGTAAGCCCGATGAAGTGGTCACATTCAGCGCAAAAGCGGCATCACAGCCGAAGGTACATCTCGGGGCGAAAAAAGGAGAACAGTTCTATATGCAGGATCTGTGGTATGGGCTGATGCTGGAATCCTATAATGACTGTGCATATGCAATCGCAGAACATGTGGCGGGATCTGCGGAAAAATTTGCAGCACTTATGAATGAAAAAGCAAAGAAGATCGGGTGCACCGACAGCCATTTTGTGACACCGAACGGTCTGGATGCAAAGGATGAGCAGGGGGAACACCATACCACAGCATATGATCTGTGCAGGATTATGAGTTATTGCGCATGGAAGTCTCCGGTAAGCAAGCAGTTTCTGGAAGTGACGCAGACCCGGTCACATACATTTCAGAGCCTGGAGGGAACCGGATATGCTGTTTCCAATAAAAATGCCCTGCTGGATATGATGGATCATGTGATTACCGGAAAAACCGGATATACGTCCAAAGCCGGATATTGCTATGTGGCTGCACTTGAAGAAGGGGGGAGACATTATGCAATCGCACTTCTTGCCTGCGGCTGGCCGAACCACAAAAATTATAAGTGGTCCGATGCAAAGACACTGTTTCAATACGGAATGGATGCCTATCATCTGTATCGGGGATCGGAAGCATCCATGGAGCTGCCGGAGATAGAGATTGCGCAGGGCTGTCGGAAAGAAACACTCGAGGAATGGGCTACCCATGCCAAACTGCCGGTTTATGTTGATACGGATATCACAAAACTGACGTTTTTGAAAAAAGACGGGGATACCGCTGAAATAAAGAAAGTATTGTCTGATCCGATAAGCCTTCCGGTCAAAAAAGGGCAGACGCTTGGACGTGTTTCCTACTGTATGAACGGCAGGGAAATTTACTCCGGAAAAATCAAAGCAGAGGTTTCCGTAAAAAAATGGTCTCTTGAAAAGTTTTTTCAAATTATGTGGAAAGAGGCACTGTTGGGCAAATAGGAAATTAGTCACAAAGAATTAGTGAAAAAATTAACAAATTATGTTGAAAAGAAGTGGGAAATGAGATACAATACAAACTAGCGGAAATTTTTATTTTTTATAGATGGAGGGCATAAAATGAGTAGTAACAATGAAAACTTGGCAATTCAGCGTATTGCTAAGTTGGTCGATGAGAACAGTTTTATGGAAATCGGTTCTCTCGTAACAGCACGTAGCACAGATTTTAATCTTACCGCTGCAAAGACCCCTTCAGATGGCGTTGTAATCGGTCATGGACTGATCGACGGCAATCTGGTATTTATTTACAGCCAGGATGCATCCGTATTAAACGGTACCATCGGAGAGATGCACGCAAAGAAGATTGCGTCTGTGTATGACATGGCAATGAAGATGGGAGCTCCTGTCATCGGTCTGATTGACTGTGGCGGTATTCGTCTTCAGGAGTCGGTTGATGCATTGGATGGGTTTGGAACTATTTATGCGAAGGAAGTAGCAGCTTCCGGTCTTGTACCTCAGATTTGTGGTGTATTTGGCAATTGTGGCGGCGGCCTTTCCGTTGTCCCGGCACTTTGCGATTTCGCGTTCATTGAAGAGAAGAAAGGACGCATGTTTGTAAATGCTCCGGATGCAATCGAAGGCAATAACACAGAAAAATGTGATACAGCCAGCGCAGCATTCCAGAGTGAAAACAACGGATGTGTAGATTTCGTTGGTTCAGAAGATGAGATCATGGAACAGATCCGTCAGCTGGTATGTATGCTTCCAAGCAACAATGAGGGAGATGTGTACACAGATGACTGTGAAGATGATTTAAATCGTGCCTGCGAGAGTATGGAGAATATGAAGGGAGATCCGAGATATCTGTTATCCCAGATTTCAGATAATAACGTATTCTTCGAGACAAAGGCAGATTATGCCAGGAATATGGTAACCGGACTGATCAAGTTAAACGGAATGACAGTCGGTGCTGTGGCAAACTGCAGCGAAGTATATGATGCAGAAGGCAAGAAAGCAGAGAGTTTTGACAAGTCCCTGACCGCGCAGGGATGCAACAAGGCAGCTGAATTTGTTCAGTTCTGTGATGCATTCTCAATCCCGGTACTTACCATTACAAATGTGAATGGATTGAAAAACTGCATGTGCTCTGAGAAGAAACTTGCAAAGGCACTTGCGAGAATGACTTACGCATTTTCCAATGCAACCTGTGCAAAGGTAAACCTGATCACAGGAGAGGCTTATGGAAGTGCTTATGTATTTATGAATTCCAAGTCTGTCGGAGCAGATCTTGTATACGCATGGAGCGGAGCAAAGATCGGTGCGATGGATTCTACTCTGGCTGCAAAGATTATGTATCCGGAAGCTGGTGCAGATGAGATCAAGCAGAAAGCTGCTGATTATGAAAAACTTCAGGATTCTGCCGCATCTGCTGCTGCAAGAGGATATGTGGATCGTCTGATTGATCCGGCAGATACCAGAAAATACCTTGTAGCTGCTTTTGAAATGCTTTATACAAAGTATGTAAGCGAGCCAGAAAAGAAACACGGTACCAAGTAGAAAGGTGAAGTTTTATGAAAAAGAGAATTGCTTTTGCACTTTGCATGATCCTGATGGTTCTGATGCTTGGTGCATGTGGAACAGACCCGACTACCGTGGATTACAATGGAAAGTCCTATTCAGATCTTCAGTCTGAAATGGATACCAATGCGGGCATGGTACAGAGTCTGGCTCAGTTGTTCAAAGAAAACAAACTGACAGCAGATACTCTTCCGGACGATGTAAAGGATCAGCTTACTTCAAGCTACGGTGTCACAGAGGCACAGATTGAAGCAGCTGCAAAGTGGCAGGATACTTTGGATGAGTTTGGTGAAATGAAAAAGATCGAAGACGATACTTTTGAGGTTACCAAATCCGGTAAGACACTTACCACAGATATGACCATCAAGTTCGCGAAGAAAGATGTGAATTTCGAAGTAGTATATGATTACTATTCCATGGATGTTACCGGTATTTCGGTAGATCCGATTTATACACTCGGTGAGAAAATGGAAAAGGCAGGACTGAATACTGTAATTTCTATGGCAGTTGTATTTGCTGTATTGATTCTGATCAGTCTTCTTATTTCCTGCTTTAAGATCTTCCCTTATCTGGAGAAAAAGAAAGCTGCCAAAGCAGCCGGACAGGCTCCACAGCAGGAAGAGACACCAGCCGCAGCACCGGCACCTGCCCCTGTTGCAGCACAGACAGATGACACTGAACTTATCGCAGTTATTGCAGCGGCAATCGCTGCAAGCACCGGAACTTCTACCAGTGATTTCGTAGTTCGTTCCATCAATCGTAGATAGGATAGAAAGAAAATTTAGGAGGAACATATTCATGAAGAATTATACAATTACCGTAAATGGTAACGTTTATGATGTTACAGTAGAAGAGACCGGAAGCACATCCGGCGCAGCAACACCGAGACGTACAGCTGCAAAGCCAGCTGCAGCACCGGCAGCACCAGCTGCTTCAGCAGGAGCCGGAAACATTAAGATCGAAGCAGGAGCAGCCGGAAAGGTATTCAAGATTGAGAAGAAAGTCGGCGATGCTGTAAAGAAGGGAGACACTGTCCTGGTTCTTGAGATCATGAAGATGGAGACACCAGTCGTTGCTCCGGAAGACGGAACTGTTGCAAGTATCGATGTAGCAGTTGGTGATGCCGTAGAATCTGGTGCATTACTCGCTACATTAAACTAATCCAAGGAGGAAAACACTGTGAGTTATGTAGGTGAAACATTATCGAACCTCCTGCATCAGACAGCCTTTTTCAATCTGACCTGGGGAAATTATGTTATGATTTTAGTGGCATTTATTTTCCTGTATCTTGCGATTAAGAAAGGTTTTGAGCCATTACTGTTAGTTCCGATTGCATTTGGTATGCTTCTGGTAAATATTTACCCGGATATCATCGCAAGCCCGGAACAGACCAGCAACGGCGTGGGCGGTTTACTTTATTATTTTTACACATTGGATGAGTGGTCTATTTTACCATCTCTGATCTTTATGGGTGTAGGTGCAATGACAGACTTTGGCCCGCTGATTGCAAACCCGGTCAGTTTCCTTATGGGAGCTGCCGCACAGTTTGGTATCTTCAGCGCATACTTCCTTGCAATTATACTTGGATTTAATGACAAGGCTGCCGCTGCCGTATCTATCATCGGTGGAGCGGATGGACCTACTTCCATTTTCCTGGCTGGTAAGTTGGGACAGACCGGTCTGATGGGACCGATCGCCGTGGCTGCATATTCCTATATGGCACTTGTGCCGATCATTCAGCCACCTATCATGAAGTTATTTACAACAAAGAAGGAACGTGCGATCAAGATGCAGAACCTTCGTCCGGTCAGCAAGCTGGAGAAGATCCTCTTTCCAATCGTTGTTACCGTTGTTGTCTGCGTACTGCTTCCTACCACAGCACCACTTGTTGGTATGCTGATGCTTGGAAACCTCTTCCGTGAGTCTGGCGTTGTTCGTCAGCTGCAGGAGACTGCAAGTAACGCACTTATGTACATTGTCGTTATCTTACTGGGTACCTCTGTTGGTGCAACTACCAGTGCAGAAGCTTTCTTAAATGCAAGCACCTTAAAGATCGTTGTATTAGGTCTTGTTGCATTTATGGTTGGTACTGCTGCCGGAGTTTTATTTGGTAAGTTATTATGCTGGATTACCAAGGGCAAGATTAACCCTCTGATTGGTTCTGCCGGTGTATCTGCCGTGCCTATGGCAGCCCGTGTATCCCAGAAGGTTGGTGCAGAGGAGGACCCTACAAACTTCCTGCTCATGCATGCAATGGGACCAAACGTTGCCGGTGTTATCGGTACTGCGGTAGCTGCGGGATGTTTCATGGCTATATTTGGAATTTAATAAGGAGGAAAAGTCATGTCAGAAGTGGTAAAAAAACCATTAAAAATAACAGAAACTGTTTTGCGTGATGCCCATCAGTCACTGATCGCTACACGTATGACAACAGAGCAGATGCTTCCGATTATCCCAAAGATGGATAAGGTTGGATTCAATGCTGTAGAGTGCTGGGGTGGTGCGACATTCGATGCCTGCCTGAGATTCTTAAAAGAGGACCCATGGGATCGTCTTCGTAAATTAAGAGACGGATTTAAAAATACAAAACTGCAGATGCTGTTCCGTGGACAGAATATCTTAGGATATCGTCCGTATGCAGATGATGTGGTAGAGTATTTTGTACAGAAGTCAATTGCAAACGGAATTGACATCATCCGTATTTTTGACTGCTTAAATGATATCCGTAACCTGCAGACAGCAGTTACTGCATGTAACAAGGAAAAAGGTCATGCACAGGTAGCTCTTTCTTACACCCTTGGAGATGCTTATACTCTGGATTACTGGATGGAGATGGCAAAGCGTGTAGAGGATATGGGAGCTGATTCTCTCTGTATCAAGGATATGGCAGGTCTTTTAGTTCCTGCTAAGGCTACAGAACTTGTACAGGCACTGAAGGATTCTACCTCTCTTCCGGTAGAACTTCATACCCATTATACTTCCGGTGTAGCTTCCATGACATATATGAAGGCGGTAGAGGCTGGTGTAGATATCATTGATACTGCAATGTCTCCATTTGCTCTTGGAACCAGCCAGCCTGCAACAGAGGTTATGGTAGAGGCTTTCAAGAACACACCATACGATACCGGTCTTGATCTGAATCTGTTAAGTGAGATCGCAGATTACTTCCGTCCGTTACGTGAAGAGGCACTTGCAAGCGGTCTGATGAACCCGAAGGTACTTGGTGTAAACATCAACACTCTTCGTTATCAGGTACCGGGTGGTATGCTTTCCAACCTGATTTCCCAGCTCAAGGAGCAGGGAAAAGAGGACAAGTACGAGGAAGTGCTTGCAGAGGTTCCGCGTGTACGTAAAGACCTTGGTGAGCCACCGCTTGTTACTCCGTCTTCCCAGATCGTTGGTACACAGGCTGTATTTAACGTATTGATGGGAGAGCGTTATAAAGTCGCAACAAAGGAGACAAAGGATATTCTTCTTGGTAAGTACGGCCAGACCGTTAAACCATTCAATCCGGAAGTTGTTGACAAGGTTCTCGGAGAGGATAAAAAGAATGCAATCACCTGTCGTCCGGCAGATCTTCTTGAGCCGGAGCTTGGTAAGATTGAAGCTGAGATGAAACAGTACAAGCAGCAGGATGAGGATGTATTATCCTATGCATTGTTCCCACAGGTTGCTACTGATTTCTTCAAATACCGTGAGGCACAGCAGACTGGCGTAGACGCAAAGACTGCTGATACAAAGAACGGAGCATATCCGGTATAGTCATATCCGGTTTCTACGAAAAAGACGCATCAGATCTGGTGCGTCTTTTTTGATGGGAAAAATTCTTTTTGCATGAAATCTTGCATTTTCCGGTTAAAGTGATACAATCAAAAGTGCTGTTTGTGGCACAGCTTTTATGGGATAAAGAGGAGAATATGATGTCAAATACCAATGATCTGTTAAACCGGATTAATAATTGTTACAGTTCGATGAGCAAGGGACAGAAAATGCTTGCAACTTACATTACAGATAATTATGATAAAGCGGTATTTTTAACAGCCGCCAAAATGGGGGAAACGGTTGGTGTCAGTGAGTCGACCGTTGTACGTTTCGCAACATATCTTGGATATAAAGGATATCCGGAATTTCAGCGTGCCTTAGAAGAACTGGTGCGCAATAAATTAAACTCCGTACAGCGCATGGAGGTAACCTACGGAAGAATCAGTCAGTCGAAGATTTTAGAGACAGTTTTATCGGCAGACGCGGACAAGATTAAAACGACACTGGAAAAAATTGATCACAGTGCGTTTGAGGTGGCCGTCTCGACAATCCTTGAGGCAAAAAATATTTATATTGTCGGGATCAGAAGCTGTGCGCCGCTTGCAAGTTTTCTCGGATTTTATCTGAATCTGATGTTTGATAATGTGCGTCTGCTTACGACAAACAGTTCGAGTGAACTGTTTGAACAGATGGTAAGAATCGGGGAAAATGACGTTATTATCGGAATCAGTTTCCCACGATATTCCATGCGGACATTAAAGGCATTGGAATTTGCAAATAACCGGAGTGCAAAAGTAATTACAATTACTGACAGCATACATTCACCGATGAATCTGTATTCTTCCTGCAATCTCATTGCGGACAGTGATATGGCATCCATTGTGGATTCCCTTGTCGCACCGCTTTCCGTTATCAATGCGCTGGTAGTGGCTCTGTGCATGAAGAAACAGAAAGAAGTGGCGGGAACACTGACGATGTTAGAAGACATCTGGGATGAGTATCAGGTATATGAAAACGATGAGATCAATTATATTGATGATTCGATTAAGGTACATTATGCAAAATTAGGGGATATCGATAATGAGTAAAGTAATCGTGATCGGTGGAGGACCGGCGGGAATGATGGCTGCGTATGCGGCAGCGGAGAGCGGACATGCAGTGACGCTTTTAGAACAGAATGAAAAACTCGGGAAAAAGCTGTTTATTACGGGAAAAGGGCGCTGCAATCTGACGAATGCCAGTGATATGGAACAGCTGTTTGCCAATGTAGTCAGCAACCGTAAATTTTTATACAGTGCTTTTTACTCCTATGACAATGAGCAGGTGATTTCTTTTTTTGAGAGTCATGGAATGCCTACAAAAACAGAGCGTGGGAACCGGGTATTTCCCGTGTCGGATCATTCTTCCGATGTGATTGCGGCGTTATCCACCGCATTGCGGGGGCAGCATGTGGAAGTTTTACTGCATACAAAAGTAAAGCGTCTGCTGCTTGAAAAGAGGGATGAAGAAAAGCGTGTTACCGGTGTTGAGCTGGCTGATCATACAAAAATGCATGCGGACGCAGTGATTGTTGCAACCGGAGGAATTTCCTATCCTTCAACAGGGGCAACGGGGGATGGTTACCGCATGGCAGAAGAGAGCGGACATAAGATGGTATCGCCGACTCCGGCACTGGTTCCGATGGAAATGAAAGAACCGTGGGTCAGGGATCTGCAGGGCCTTTCGCTGCGCAATGTCCGTATGTCGGTTACCCGGGGAAAGAAAAAACTGTATGAGGATTTTGGAGAGATGCTTTTTACGCATTTCGGCGTCAGCGGTCCGCTGGTATTGTCGGCAAGCGGATGTATCCCGGCAAAAGCATTTGACCAGGAGCTTTCCATGACGATTGATCTGAAACCGGCACTGGATGTGGAACAGCTTGATCACCGGATCTTAAGGGAATTTGATGAAATGAAAAATAAGCAGTTTAAAAATTCTCTGGGGCATTTGCTCCCGGCAAAAATGATACCCGTTATGATTGCGTTATCAGGCATTGATCCGGATACAAAGGTGAATGAAATATCCAGGGAACAGAGACAGAATCTGTTACATCTGTTTAAAAATATGCCGCTTACAATTACAGGGCTTCGCGATTTTAAAGAGGCAATTATAACAAAGGGCGGTGTTTCCGTGAAAGATATCAATCCTTCCACGATGGAGTCAAAACTTGTGCAGGGGCTGTATTTCTGCGGCGAGGTGCTGGATCTGGATGCACTTACCGGTGGCTATAATCTTCAGATTGCCTGGTCCACCGGACACCTGGCGGGAATATCCGTTTTGTAATTTCAAAGATAAATAATTTATTTCAAAGGAGAATAGAAAATGGCATTTAATATTGCAATTGATGGACCGGCAGGAGCCGGAAAAAGTACAATCGCCAAAAAACTTGCGGCGGATCTGGGGTATGTGTATGTGGATACCGGTGCAATGTACCGCGCGATGGCATATTATTTTTTACAGAATCATATCGATGCTTCCGATGAGCAGGCGATTGCGGCTGCCTGCCCGAAGGTAGACGTGACCATTCAGTATACGGGCGGAGAACAGCAGGTGATCTTAAACAAAGAGAACGTAAACGGCGTTATCCGGAAAGAGGAAGTCGGCAACATGGCCAGCGCGACCAGTGTTTATCCAGTGGTTCGTACAAAACTGGTAGAATTGCAGAGACAGCTTGCCGCAAAGGAAAATGTGATTATGGATGGAAGAGATATCGGTACGGTTGTCCTTCCGGATGCCAATGTGAAAATTTATCTCACTGCAAGCTCGAAAGTGCGGGCAAAGCGCCGCTTTGATGAGCTGACAGCAAAAGGTGTATCCTGTGATATGGATGCGATAGAAAAAGATATTATTGAGCGCGATTACCGGGATATGCACCGGGAAACTTCCCCGTTAAAACAGGCGGATGATGCTGTCCTTTTAGACTCATCGGATCTGGATATTGACGGCGTTGTTGAAGAAATGAAAAAAATAATCAAGAAGGCGGAATAGACAAAAATGAAGCTGACGATTGCAAAAAGTGCCGGGTATTGCTTCGGCGTGAAACGGGCAGTAAATATGGTATATCAGGAAGCAGAAGAGGCAAAAGTTCCGGTATACACGTATGGGCCGATCATTCACAATGAAGAAGTAGTCAGGGACCTTAAACAGCGTGGAGTTCATGTGGTCAGGGAGCTCAAAGAACTTGAGAATCTTCCAAAAGGAAAGATTATCATCCGTTCACACGGTATCAGCCGCAGAGAACATGAAGCAATGAAGGCATGCGGATTTGAAGTGCTGGATGCAACCTGTCCGTTTGTCCTGAAAATTCACCGGCTTGTGGAGAAGTACAGCAAAGAAGGGTACCGGATTGTGATTGCCGGAAACGAACATCACCCGGAAGTGGAAGGAATTCTCGGATGGGTGGAAGGACAGCCTGCCTATACGGTCACAAGTCAGGAAGATATTGAAAAATTACCGTTAAAAGAGGGAGAAAAAGTCTGTCTGGTGGCACAGACGACATTTAACTACAATAAATTTCAAGAATTAGTTGAAATTATAAAGAAAAAAGGTTATGATATAAGTGTTTTAGATACAATCTGCAATGCAACGGAGGAAAGACAGACGGAAGCACGCAAAATTGCTGCGGAGTCGGATCTCATGATTGTCATTGGTGACAAGCATAGCTCCAATACGCAAAAATTGTATGAAATATCTAAAAAGGAATGTGCAAATACTTACTATATACAAACGAGTAAAGATAT
>ULVX01062317.1_pt1 | contig 70226 bp, 79 predicted proteins | sample 1959811 | NCBI WGS metagenome assembly ULVX01 (sample SAMEA4835797, study PRJEB28245) | human gut metagenome | biome: gut microbiome; material: fecal sample | place: Denmark | collected 2008
TTGAAATTAACTCTTGACAAAAGTCACTTCATAACAGAAAGCAAAAATGGCATAATATCCTTCATGTTTTTTGGTTTGTCTTTTTGTGCAAAAGAAAGTAGAAACTGCATCTTTTCCGGACTCATATTGTTAAATGCTGCGTTATTAAAAAATGACGGATCCATCGGGCACCTCCTTTTTAGCTGTTAAATAATTCATAGTTATCCATGACACAGAATAAATTCAAAATGGTGTCAATGGTTTCCTGTTCCTTTGGCGAGCAGTACTGACGAATTGCAGACAGCATGGCATTACGCCGGTCAGTTCCGTTTGGAAGTGCGCAGGCCGCCATACTGTTATCTTTTTTTGAAAATGCAGAGTATGCATTTCGCATTTCTAAATATTGTATCAGCATAGCTGCCGGTTTCTGGGAGGGAAAATCTAAAAATGGGATAATGGATTTTAACATCTGCACATTTCTTGTCTGTACCATATCATCGTATGTAACAGAGGTTTGTTCTTCCATATAGAATCGCCTTCTTTTTTTACCATACTATGGTAAGTTTTTAGTATTTATGCATATATTAAAATAAAAAAGCTATGGGAAAACTGATTATTGATGGTAACAGTGTTTACGAAATTGATGAGGAATGTCTGAAAAAGAGAAAGATATCGCCGGCATGTGGGATTGAGCAGGCCTTAAAGAAACAGGCGGAGCGTGAAAAAAAAGAAAAAGAGCAAAAATGAAAAAGAGGACCCATTGTCAGGTCCTCTTTTTGACTGGATATGTTTAGCAGATGCTTCCGCAGCCACCACAACCACCGCCGCAGTTTCCGCATAACAGAAGGAGAATGATAATCCAGCAACAGTCATTGCCGCCACCACAGTTGTTACCTCCGAAGCATGAGCCGTTACCTCCACAGCAGCAGAGAAGAAGGATGATCCAGATAATAGAATTGCATCCGTTTTCAGATGAACATCCACAGTTTGTTGCAGCTAAATCACTCATAAGTGACCTCCAAAAATGATATTTACACTAATAACATACGCACATTATTCAAAAGGGTTCCAATTTTTTCTCCTTTTTCATAATTTTGCTATTGACTTTACCATGGTAAATCGATAGAATGTTATCAAACGTAATAATTGTATACAATTATTCATGCATGACAAAGGAGTAGTTAACGATGAGAGACGTAGTTATGAATGACAAGACGAATCTGTTACAGTTGGAGGAGCATTTTTATCAGCTTGTTGATGTGGATGAACCGAACACATTCCGCAATCTGTTTCCTTATGAAGAAATACCAAAGATTGCCTTTAATGACCGTATCGTTCCACATAATATGCCGGAAGATATCTGGATTACCGATACGACATTCCGTGATGGACAGCAATCCCGTGCGCCGTACACAACCGATCAGATCGTAACTATTTATGATTATTTACATAAATTGGGTGGCCCGAAAGGAAAAGTACGTCAGAGTGAATTTTTCTTATATAGTAAGAAGGACCGTGATGCAGTGTACAAATGTCTGGAGAGAGGATATAAATTCCCAGAAGTAACTGCATGGATTCGTGCCAGCAAGCAGGATTTTGAACTTGTAAAAGAAATCGGTCTTCGTGAGACAGGAATTCTTGTCAGCTGCTCCGATTATCATATTTTCTATAAGATGAAAATGACAAGACGCGAGGTTATGAATCTGTATCTGAGTGTCATTCGGGAATGTCTTGAGACAGGTATCAGCCCAAGATGTCATCTGGAAGATATTACCCGTTCGGATATTTACGGATTCGTTATCCCGTTCTGTGTAGAACTGATGAAGTTGCAGGAGGAATATAAGATTCCGATTAAAGTACGTGCCTGCGATACCATGGGATATGGTGTAAACTTCCCTGGTGCAGTGATTCCACGAAGTGTACCGGGAATTATCTATGGTCTGACAACACATGCCGGTGTACCTTCTTCACAGATCGAGTGGCATGGACATAATGATTTTTACAAGGCAGTCAACAATTCAACAACTGCATGGTTATATGGTGCAAGTGGTGTCAACTGTTCACTGTTTGGTATTGGCGAGCGTACCGGTAATACACCTCTGGAAGCAATGGTATTTGAATATGCACAGTTAAAGGGAACTCTCGATGGCATGGATACGACTGTGATCACGGAGCTTTCTGAGTATTTTGAGAAAGAACTTGGATATAAGCAGCCGAGCCGTACACCGTTTGTCGGAAGTAATTTCAATGTAACCAGAGCCGGAATTCATGCAGACGGTCTGCTGAAAAACGAGGAAATCTACAATATTTTCGATACCGGAAAATTCTTAAATCGTCCGCCACTTGTTGCGGTATCCAACACTTCCGGACTGGCAGGAATTGCCCACTGGATCAACAATTACTATCATTTGCCGGAAGACCGTAAGGTAGATAAGAATTCCGCACTTGTAAAGCATGTCAAGGAATGGGTAGATGCGCAGTATGATGATGGACGTGTGACTGTTATTACTGATCAGGAGCTTGTTGTCACAATTACGGACGTCTGCAAAGAGCTGGGTATTGTATTATAGAACAAAATTCGATATTATATTAAGGTGATTAGAAAATGTCAGATGATCATTATTCATTAAGTTCCAGGGTTTTTCATGCGATTCGTGAAGATATTTTAAATGGAAAATATCAGGCAAATGAGGAATTAAAAGAAAAATCCATCGGAGAGGAAATGGGTGTGAGCAGGACACCGGTACGTGAGGCTTTGCGGCAGTTGGAACTGGAAGGCCTTGTACATATCATTCCGAACAAAGGTGCCTTTGTTGAAAATGTAACGCTCAAAGATATCAAGGATATCTATGAGATTCGTTCACTTTTAGAGGGATTATGTGCCAGATGGGCTGCAAACAATATTACAAAAGAACAATTAGAAGAATTGGAAGAGACGGTTTTTCTTTCTGACTTTCATTTTTCAAAAGAAAACTGGGATCAGATGGTGGAATTGGACAATCGCTTTCATGAGATTGTATATGAGGCATGTGGCAGTAAAGAACTGACCCGTGTACTTCGGGATTATCACCATTACCTGCAGCGTATCCGCAAGATTACGCTGGAACAAAAAACGCGTGCCCGTGCGTCGATGGATGAACATCGTAAAATTGCCGAGGCACTGAAAGCAAGAGATGCGGCAGAGGCGGAACGCTGTGCAAGCATTCATATTCGAAACACGATATCCAACATGGACAAAATAGGCTGGGAAAACCTTATGAGATAAGGTTTTGGAAAGGAGATTTAAATTATGGACAAAATTAAGATGACAACCCCATTGGTCGAGATGGATGGAGATGAAATGACACGTATTCTTTGGAAAATGATCAAAGATGAACTGTTACTTCCTTTTATTGATTTAAATACAGAGTATTATGATCTTGGACTTGAGGAGCGCAATCGTACCAACGATCAGGTTACGATAGATTCTGCTAATGCAACGAAAAAATATGGTGTTGCTGTTAAATGCGCAACTATTACACCAAATGCTGCAAGAATGACGGAGTACAACTTAAAAGAAATGTGGAAGAGTCCGAACGGAACAATTCGTGCAATGTTAGATGGCACCGTGTTCCGTGCACCAATCGTTGTAAAGGGAATTGAGCCAAATGTAAAGACATGGGAGAAGCCAATTACCATCGCAAGACATGCATATGGTGACGTATATAAGGCCAGCGAAATGAAGGTTCCGGGACCTGGTAAGGCAGAACTTGTATTTACAGCAGATGATGGAACAATTGTAAGAGAACTGATTCATGAGTTTAAGGGTCCGGGAGTCCTTCAGGGACAGCACAACCTTGATAATTCTATTGAAAGTTTTGCACACAGCTGTTTTAAATATGCGCTGGATACAAAACAGGATTTATGGTTTGCTACCAAAGACACCATTTCCAAGAAATATGATCATACATTTAAAGATATTTTCCAGGAGATTTTTGATGCAAACTACAAGGCTGCATTTGAAGAGGCAGGCATTGAATATTTCTATACTCTGATCGATGATGCTGTAGCACGTGTAATGAAATCAAAAGGTGGATTCATCTGGGCATGTAAAAATTACGATGGCGATGTAATGAGTGATATGATCAGTTCTGCATTCGGTTCACTTGCAATGATGACTTCTGTTCTGGTATCTCCACAGGGATATTACGAGTACGAAGCTGCACATGGAACCGTTCAGAGACATTATTATAAATATCTCAAGGGCGAGGAAACATCAACAAACTCTGTTGCAACAATCTTTGCATGGACAGGTGCTCTCCGCAAGAGAGGCGAACTTGATGGAAATGATGCATTAGTTACTTTTGCGGATAAGCTTGAAGCAGCATGCTTAAAGACAATTGAGTCCGGAAAGATGACAAAGGACCTTGCATTAATTACTACTTTGGAGAATCCGACAGTACTTAACAGTGAGGATTTTATTAAGGCAATTCGTGAAGAACTCGAGAAGACACTTTAATATCTGCTTTTAAAACAGACAGTAAAAACCCTGAGAGATTATGGGGAGAGGATGTATGTTAAATTTTTCACACATTGACAGTTACATCTGAGAATCCTATAATTGCCTTAGGGTTTTGTTTACGCAAAGCAGAAATTGGAGGGGAATATTGTGGAAAAAGAAATTTCACAGGCTGTAATCCGAAGGATGCCGAGATATTATCGTTATTTAGGAGAATTATTAGAGGAGGGTGTAGAAAGAATATCCTCTAATGACTTGAGCAACCGTATGCAGGTGACTGCATCACAGATACGTCAGGATCTCAATAATTTCGGCGGATTTGGTCAGCAAGGATATGGCTATAATGTGCAGTTTTTATATGATGAGATCGGAAAAATCCTTGGATTAAATACAACACACAATATTATCGTTATCGGTGCCGGTAATCTTGGTCAGGCGATTACCAATTATGTAAAATTTGAAAAGTTTGGTTTTATTATTACGGCACTTTTTGATGTAAATCCGGCGCTAAAAGGTGAAACTGTACGAGGCATACCAATCTATCTTATGGATGAGCTGGAAGATTATTGCAAAAACAATAAAGTGGATATTGCAGCACTTACTTTGCCAAAAGAAAAAGCGGATGAGACAGCTAAGCATCTTGTGCAGCTTGGCGTTTATGCAATATGGAATTTTGCCCATGTGGATCTGGATTTGATGGATAGCCGGGTGGTTGTCGAAAACGTACATTTGTCGGATAGTTTAATGCAGTTGTCTTATAATATTGTAAAGAAATCCAAGTAAGTAGATGGAGGTATTCCATGAAAAGTAGCAAAGAATTTGAAAATGCGATCCGAAACAAAAAGGTTCCTATTCTTGTATTAGACCAGAAGTGGCACAGGCTTTTTGCCATACAAGGGAAAACAGATGAAATCAAGGAAGCGGAGGCAAATTTAAATGCACTTCTTGCCAGACAGGGAAAACTCAATAACGATCTGAAGGAATATAAAAAGTTAAAAAATAAACTCATGGATAATATCGTCCAGAATATGGATGGTTCGAACAAAGAAATCACAGATGAACAGAGACAGAAAAACCAGGATGATGATAAACGTCTGATTGATGAATTAAATCAGAAAACTGAGGCAGCAGAAGAGGAACTGCTAGAGATACCCAAACAGATCAAAGCGGAGAATAGCACTCTTATGCTGCTGAGCATGGAATATTTTTACAGTAAGATTCGTGTAAATCAGGAAGAAGCACAGGAAATTGATGCGTGGATCAAACAGGTACGTGTTGACTTGAAAAAGAATATTATTAAGAAACAGAACAGGGAAATTAATAACCGTGAAATATATAACTATCTGCATGATATTCTTGGACCGGAAGTATTGGATCTGTTTGACCTTCAATATGATAACCAAAGTTCGAAAGAACAGCAGGAGGGGTAGTTTGCGTTATCTTGTATCTGGAAAAGAAATGAAACTTCTTGACATAAATACATCTGAGCATTTTGGAGTACCGGAACTGGTGCTGATGGAACAGGCGGCGATGACTTTTGTCTGGAAGTTTTTTAAACTTCAACAAACGTATAAAAAAAACTGCAATCGTATTTTGATTGTATGTGGAAGTGGAAATAATGGCGCCGATGGTCTTGCAGTGGCACGTCTTCTTTACCAAAAAGGAAAAAATGTGACCGTTTATCCGGTGGGCGAAATAGAGGGGCACCGTACCAGCAATTCCTACGATACGCAAAAAGAAATCGATGAAGCGTATGGGATTCGGATGGTCATGGAACTGCCGGACGAAAATTTTGATGTTATTATTGATGCTATCTTCGGCATCGGTCTGTCAAGAGATATAACCGGAACATTGGCAGACTGTATCCAAAAATTGAATGAAAGATCTTCCTGGAAACTGGCAATCGATATCAGTTCAGGAATCGATTCTGATAGCGGGGCGATACTTGGTACTTCTTTTATTGCAGAGGATACAATTACTTTTTCTTACGGTAAGCTGGGACAATATTTATGGCCGGGGAATGAATCCTCTGGTCGGATACATGTTGTACCAATTGGCATCACAGAGGACAGCAGGCTTGAAGGAACTCCGCAGTATAAGGTGTTGGAACGGACAGATTTAATGAAATTGCCGAGGCGAAATGTGCATTCCAATAAAGGATCTTATGGAAAACTGCTTGTGATTGCAGGAAACAAAAATATGGCAGGAGCTGCTGTCTTTAGCGCAACGGCGGCATATCGCAGTGGAACAGGGCTGGTCAGAATTTTTACTAATGAGGTAAATCGCCAGACATTACAGACAAAGGTCCCAGAGGCGGTCTTAGTTACATATGAAGATAGATTCGAAGAAAATATGTTACTTGAACAGCTGCAATGGGCAGATGCTGTGGTCTTAGGACCGGGAATAGGCAGGGATGAGAATGCCGAAAGACTGGTAACAATAACGTTGGAACAATACGACGGTCCTCTTGTTCTGGACGCGGATGGACTAAATATTGTTTCAGAAAAATTGGAGTTGTTGTCACATAAAAAACGCATAATTGTGACTCCGCATCTTGGAGAAATGTCCCGTCTGACAGGACATCCGGTCAAAGAAATACAAAAAAATCTGATAAAGGAAGCTATGGATTTTGCGGAAAAGAATGATGTTGTCTGTGTACTCAAGGATTTTCATACAGTGACGGCAATATCGCATAGGTACACTTATCTTAATATGTCAGGCAACAATGGCATGGCGACTGCCGGAAGCGGAGATGTGCTTTCCGGAATGATTGGCGCACTTTTAGCTCAGGGACTTTCTGAAGAATATGCAGCTGCTTTTGGTGTATATCTGCATGGATTGGCAGGAGATGCGGCAAGAGAAAAAACTAGTGCCACAAGCATGATGGCATCGGATATATTACAGGGAATTACCCATGTCTGGATAAAGCAGGGGTTATCAGAATAAATTTAAAGCAGGTGGAATAAAATGGAAAAATATCGTGTTTATGCCGGCATCGATTTAGATGCGGTTCGTTATAATATGGAATCAATGCACAATAATATTAATAAAGATACAAAGATTGTTGCGGTCGTCAAGGCGGATGGGTATGGTCATGGGGCACTTAAGATTGCAGAGGCAATTGAAGATTTGCCATACGTATGGGGATATGCTGTTGCTACTGCAGAAGAAGCAGAAGAATTACGGGAGCATGGATGCCAAAAGCCTATGTTGATACTTGGAATCAGTTTTCCGCACCAGTATCCGAAAATCATTGAGGAGGAGATTCGCGCAGCGGTCTGCGAATATGACATGGCAAAAGCGTTGTCAGATCTGGCTGTCAAAATGAACAAGACATGTTATATTCATATTGCTGTAGACACAGGAATGAGCCGCATTGGGTTTCAGGTTTCAAAAGAAAATGCAAACATTATTGCACAGATTGCGGCTTTGCCGAATATATGTATAGAAGGTATATTTACTCATTTTGCACAGGCGGATGAGTTAGACAAAGAACCTACACACGAACAGATTGCCTGTTTCAAGAAAATGATTGCATTGACAGAGGCTGCGGGCGTTACTATTCCACTTCATCATTGTTCAAACAGCGCTGGAATTGTAGAACTTCCGGAAGCAAATATGAATATGGTACGTGCCGGAATCACACTGTATGGTCTGTGGCCATCGGAAGAAGTCAGAAAAGATATTATTTCATTGAAACCGGTTATGTCATTAAAGAGTCAGATTGTATATATAAAGGAATTAGAGGCTGGGCGCAAAATCAGTTATGGTGGAATTTATGAAACTACTTCAAAACGCAGAATTGCCACTGTTCCTGTGGGATACGCAGATGGTTATGCAAGAGGACTTTCGAACAAAGGCTATGTATTGATTCGCGGACAGAAAGCACCGATTTGTGGAAGAGTCTGTATGGATCAGCTTATGGTGGATGTGACGGACATTCCGGAGGCAAAGAAAGGGGATGAAGTTACACTGATTGGAAAAAGTGGCAATGCCTGCATTACCTTAGAAGAACTTGGAGAAATGAGTGGTCGCTTCAATTATGAATTTGCATGTCTGATTACGCCACGTGTGCCGAGAGTATACTATGGATATAGAGAAACACATAAAGGTTAAAATCTGGAAATTGCTTCTATCAGTTTCTTGAATAAAATAAAATGCATACGCTCGATAAAATTGGAAATACTACGGGTATAACAATTTATGGAGTGATGATTATGGTGATTCAAAGAGGAGACGTTTATTATGCTGATTTAAGACCGGTTGTCGGTTCTGAACAAGGTGGGGTGCGACCGGTTCTGATTATTCAGAACAATGTAGGCAATCGTCATAGCCCTACTGTAATCTGTGCGGCAATCACATCACAGATGCATAAGGCAAAACTGCCGACACATGTAGAACTCAATTGTGACAAGTATGATCTTGCAAAAGATTCTGTGGTATTGTTAGAACAGCTTCGCACAATTGATAAAAAGCGACTGAAAGATAAGGTATGCCATCTGGATAACCAAATACTTGTAAAAATTGATAAAGCGTTGGAAATCAGCCTGGAACTGTATACATAACTTGACGAAAATGCAGAATCCGTGGTATGATTTTGGAGATTTACTATTAGAAGCAATTGAAGGAGTAATATTTTATGGACGAAGGTGCCAGTCCCAACCGGACTAATATTTTCAAAAAAATAACTGATTTTATGAAAAAACCATCAAAAGATGATGATGTCACAGAAGAAGAAATTATCTCCATGGTAAATGAAGGACATGAACAGGGGGTTCTGTTGGCGTCTGAAGCGGAAATGATTCATAATATTTTTGAATTCGGAGACAAAGAAGCCAAAGACATCATGACGCATCGAAAGAATCTGATTGCAATTGATGGAAATCTTTCTTATAACGATGCTGTTTCTTTTATTATTGAAAACAGCAAGTCGAGATATCCGGTTTATCTGAATGACATCGATAATATTATCGGTGTCTTACATATTAAGGATGCATTTGCGTTTGCACAGAAAAATGAAGTGTTTCGTACATCAATCAAGGATATTCCAGGATTGATCCGGGATGTTGATTTTGTCCCGGAAACTTTGAATATCAATCGTCTGTTTAAGATGATGCAGGCGAAAAAAAGCCATATGGTCATTGTTGTGGATGAATATGGACAGACTTCTGGAGCAGTTGCAATGGAAGATATCTTAGAAGAGATTGTTGGAAATATAGAGGACGAACATGATGAGGAAGAGCAGCTTATCCGTAAGAACCCGGATGGTAGTTATTTGATGAACGGTTCTGCCAGCCTGTCGGATGTGATTGAAGTATTACATCTTCCGATAGACGAAGATGCTTTTGACACATTAAATGGACTTTTGGTTTCTTTACTGGATAAAATTCCAAGTGATGGAGAAAAAGCGGAAGTTCATGCTTATGGATACGTTTTTTCCATACTTAAAGTGGAAAATAAAATGATTCATGAAGTCCGTGTTCAAAAAAGCAAAGAAAAGGAAGAGGGAGCCTAAGCCATGCCCCTTGCATGAATGGACAAACAATGATAAAATCATTACTAAGAGAATACTATATTAGAAAAGAGGATTTATAAAATGTCAGGACATTCCAAATTTGCGAATATCAAACATAAAAAGGAGAAAAACGATGCTGCAAAAGGTAAAATTTTTACCATGATTGGTCGTGAGATCGCAGTTGCAGTTAAGGATGGTGGTCCAGATCCAGCCAATAACTTTAAGCTTGCACAGGTAATTGCAAAAGCAAAAGCCAATAATATGCCAAATGATACGATTGAAAGAGGTATCAAGAAAGCAGCAGGAGATGGAAATAGTGTAAATTATGAGACAACCACTTACGAAGGATATGGTCCAAGTGGTACTGCTATCATTGTCAAGTGTCTGACAGACAATAAGAATCGTACTGCTGCCAATGTGCGTAACGCATTTACAAAAGGACAGGGAAGCATCGGAACACAGGGATGTGTATCTTACATGTTTGATGAAAAAGGTCAGATTATCATTGATAAAGAAGAATGTGATATGGATGCAGATGATCTTATGATGCTTGCTTTGGATGCTGGCGCAGAGGATTTCGCAGATGAAGAAGACAGTTTTGAGATTACAACAGCTCCGGCTGATTTTGATGCTGTACATAAAGCGTTGGAAGAACAGGGTATTCCTATGGCATCTGCAGAAGTCAGCATGATTCCACAGACTTATGTAACACTTACAGAAGAAGCTGATATCACCAATATCGGAAGAATTCTCGATTTGCTGGATGAAGACGATGATGTGCAGGAAGTATATCACAATTGGGAAGAGTAAATAGAATATTTGATGGGTTTATGAAATAGGAGGCAGGTATGAAGAAAATCTTGTTTGCGGCATCCGAGTGTGTTCCATTTATTAAAACTGGTGGACTTGCGGATGTTTGTGGGGCTTTACCAAAAGAGTTTGATCCAAAAGACTGGGATGTACGAGTTGTTATTCCGAATTACAGTTGCATTCCAGAACATTTTCGTAATCAGTTTGAGTATGTGACGCATTTTTATATGGGATGTGGAAGTTATATTCCAAACAAATATGTAGGTGTTCTTCAGTATAAGCTGGATGGTATTACATATTACTTTATCGACAATCAGGAGTATTTCAATTGCTTCGTACCTTATGGGGATGTACGTTACGATATTGAAAAATTCTGCTTTTTTGATAAAGCGGTTCTTTCCATGCTTCCTGTCATAGGCTTTAGACCTGATATCATTCACTGCCATGACTGGCAGGCGGGATTGATTCCAGTGTATTTGAAGAACGAATTTCAGGCTGATTCATTTTTCTGGGGTATTAAATCCATTATGACGATTCATAATTTGAAGTTCCAGGGCGTATGGGATGTTAAGACCATGCAGGGACTTACCGGATTTTCCAGCGATTTATTTACGGCAGATAAGTTGGAGTTTAACAAAGATGCCAATATGTTAAAGGGTGGTCTTGTATATGCAGATTACATTACAACCGTCAGCGATTCTTATGCACAGGAAATTCAGACCGATTTCTATGGTGAAGGATTAAATGGTTTGTTGTCTGCAAGACACTTTGATATGCAGGGAATTGTGAATGGTATTGATTATAATACTTACAATCCGCAGACGGACACAAAGATATATACGAATTATGGACCGGACAATTTCCGTAAGAAAAAGTATATGAATAAAGAAAAACTTCAGGAAGAACTGGGACTTGCTGTAGACAGGAAAAAATACATGATTGGTCTTATTTCCAGATTGACAGATCAGAAGGGACTGGATCTGATTAATGCTGTGATGGATGGCCTGGTAGATGATTATACACAGTTGGTGGTAATCGGAACCGGTGAACCACAGTATGAAAATATGTTCCGTCATTATGCATGGAAGTATCCGGATCGTGTATCCGCGAACATTTGTTATTCCGATGATCTTGCTCATAAACTGTATGCTGCGGCAGACGCATTTTTGATGCCATCCCGTTTCGAACCATGCGGATTGACACAGTTGATTTCATTCCGTTACGGAACGGTTCCGATTGTCCGTGAGACAGGTGGATTAAAGGATACGGTTCAGCCATACAATGAATATGACAACAGTGGTGACGGCTTCTCGTTTACCAATTACAATGCAGACGAGATGTTGCATGTCGTTAATTATTCTAAGCATATTTATTACGATCGCAAACGTCAGTGGAACCAGATTGTAGATCGTGGCATGGCAAACGATTTTTCATGGAATGCTTCCAAATTTCGATATGAAGGTCTGTATAACTATCTTCTCGGAGAATAAATTAACTATTTTTTCACATGATAAAGAATGGGTATTATGTACCCATTCTTTTTTATTATAAAGCAACATTGGTGACAAAGTTTATGGATGTAAGAATTGAAACATATGTTGCATCGGAAGGAGAAAAAATTGAGTAACGAGAAGGAAACAACGCAGGAACAGGAAAAGAAAAATGAACAGATTATAGAAATGGGAGAAGCAATACTTGGTGAGAAACGAAAAGATCATGTCATTTATCTGTTGTCAATCATCGGGGAAATTGAAGGACATGATTGTCTTCCATCCACATCAAAAACGACCAAGTATGAGCATGTTCTTCCGAAACTTGCAACGATTGAAGATGATAACAATATTGACGGAGTGCTTCTTCTGTTGAATACTATGGGGGGAGATGTGGAAAGTGGTCTTGCCATCGCAGAAATGATTGCTTCAATGAGCAAACCGACGGTATCTCTTGTCTTAGGCGGAAGCCATTCAATCGGGGTGCCGCTGGCTGTATGTACAGATTATTCGCTGATTGTTCCAAGTGGCACCATGGTGATTCATCCGGTGCGGATGAGTGGGACCGTCATTGGGGCAAGACAGACATATGACTATTTTCAGCAAATGCAGGATCGCATTATTGGATTTATCACATCACATTGTACGGTAACGCCGCAGCAGGTTGAAAAAATGATGATGAACACACAGATGCTGACGAAAGATCTTGGAACGATTTTGGTCGGAAAGCAGGCAGTGGATCTTGGAATTATTGATGCTGTGGGTGGAATTTCCGATGCTTTTACTAAATTGTATCAGCTCATAGACAAAAAGAAATAGGAACAGATTTTCGAAGCAGTGGATGACATTCTATTGAAAATATGTTACAATAAATTTTACTGTTAGCGTAAGGAGTGTTTTTTCATGACTACGGGGAACCGTAAAACATCAAATAATAGAAATCGGAATAAAAGTAATTCAAATAGTAGGAAACGACAAACAAAAAAAGAACGCATGGCGGAGATAGAAAAGACGGAAGCTTTTCGCACAGAAGTAATTCTCTGGATCATTGTCGCAGTATCGTTGCTTCTTTTTATCAGTAATATGGGGTTTGGAGGTGTGGTAGGTCGCGGAGTCAGCCATATTCTGTTTGGACTCTTCGGACTTATGGCATATGTATTACCTGTTTTATTGCTGGTAGGAAGCTTTTTTGCTGTTTCTAATAAAGGTAATTTTCATGCATCTGTTAAGCTGTTGGCAGGAAGTATCTTTGCATTATTTATGTGCATGTTTATGTCTCTGGCAATCAGCAGTGGTGAAGTATTAGATCCGATACAGGCGTTTACTTACTGCGCAGATCGAAAGAATGGCGGTGGAATCGTTGGAGGCTTTCTTGCTTTTTATTTAGTGAAAGCATTTGGTTTTATCGGTTCCTACATTATAGATATTATTGTGCTTATTGTATGTCTGGTACTTATCACCGAAAAATCTGCATTGAAGGGTATGCAAAAAGGTGGACAAAAAGTATACGAATCCGCGAAGGAAAATAATGAACGCTATAAGGAATACCGTGAATATAAAGCCCAGGAACGTCAGAAGCGGCGTATGGACCATAAAGTTTCCGGTGTTTCGATTGATACCAAAATTGAAGGGAAAAAATCCAAAAACAAAAAGTCGGATGAGTTAGGCGAAATCACAGATACCCAGGATTTGCCAAAGGTTAAAAAATCAGATAAGATTGCTCTTTCTGCGGATTCACAGGAGACCGTTGCCAGTGATGTTTCAAAGGTGGAACCTGTTTTTGCAGGAGAGATTTTTCCACCTGCGGAACCGGTGATCTCTGGAGATTTTGTGGAGGATGATGTTCCTTTGGCAAAAGAAGAAGTTTCCACTGTTCCTGCAAAGCAAAAGGTAGAAACTACGGTACCGGAGCAGGAACCATCGACTGTGAAAACAGCAAAGAAAAAAGTGAAACCATCCGAGGCAGAAGTCGCTGACGGAATTGCTGGCGTTGTACAGGAAATGGAACAGATGCAGCCACTAGAGCACAAATATGAATATCCGCCGATTGATCTTTTGAAAGCAGGATCCGGTAAAAAATCTGCAAATACAGAAAGTCAACTTCGAGAGACGGCAAACAAGCTGCAACAGACATTGAAAACATTCGGAGTCAATGTAACTGTTACAAACATCAGTTGTGGTCCGGCAGTTACACGATATGAAATCCAGCCGGAGATGGGGGTAAAAGTCAGTAAAATTGTTGGACTTGCAGATGATATCAAGTTAAATCTTGCAGCAGCGGATATTCGAATTGAAGCACCTATTCCTGGAAAAGCGGCAGTCGGAATTGAAGTACCGAATAAGGAAAACGTCATGGTGGCATTCCGTGATCTTATTGATTCCAAAGAATTTAAAGAGTCAAAGTCAAAAATCAGTTTTGCGGTCGGTAAAGATATTTCTGGTAAAACGAAAGTTGCGGATATTGCAAAGATGCCGCATCTTCTGATCGCGGGAGCAACTGGATCCGGTAAATCCGTATGTATCAATACGATTATCATGAGCATTCTTTACAAAGCGGACCCGAATGAAGTGAAACTTTTGATGATTGACCCGAAAGTGGTGGAATTAAGCGTATATAATGGAATTCCGCATTTGATGATTCCCGTTGTCACAGATCCGAAGAAAGCGGCAGGCGCTTTAAACTGGGCTGTTGCAGAAATGACGGAACGCTACGAAAAATTTGCAGAAGCGAATGTGCGTGAAATTAATGGATATAATGCAAAAGTGGATTCCATCGAAGTGCCGGAAGGTCAGGAACGTCCACAGAAGATGCCTCAGATCGTCATTATTGTGGACGAACTTGCAGATTTGATGATGGTTGCCTCAAACGATGTGGAACAGGCAATTTGTCGTCTGGCACAGCTGGCACGAGCTGCGGGTATCCATCTTGTGATTGCGACACAGCGTCCGTCCGTAAATGTTATTACTGGTCTGATCAAGGCAAATATGCCAAGCCGTATTGCATTTGCAGTTACTTCCGGTGTAGATTCTCGTACGATTCTTGATATGAATGGTGCAGAGAAACTTCTTGGAAAAGGAGATATGCTGTTCGATCCGCAGGGATCGCCAAAACCGGTGCGTGTACAGGGCGCTTTTGTTTCCGATGAAGAGGTTTCGGCTGTTGTTGAATTTATCACACAAAATAATGCTCCGGCACAGTACAGTGACCATGTGCAGAAAAAGATGGAAGACCTGCAGTCTTCCGGAAGCAATGGAAGTATTGCAATTTCCGATAATGATGGGGCAGATGATGGAAAAGATTCTTATTTTTCTGAGGCTGCAAAAATTATTGTCGATAAAGAAAAGGCATCAATCGGTATGCTGCAAAGATATTTAAAGGTCGGTTTTAACCGTGCGGCCCGTATTATGGATCAGCTTGAAGAGGCCGGAATTGTCGGACCGGAAGAGGGTACAAAACCTCGAAAGGTGCTGATGACGAAAGAAGAATATGAAACATATATTGACGAGAATCCATAACATTGGGTATGATATACTCTGTGGGATATAGATTGCGCCAGCTTTTGGCGGAAAAATTGACAGGTATTTATTTTGCTTATGTCAGAATACATATAAACGGATGCTTAGGCAGATAGTGTCAGCTCATTTGCTGAAAGCAAATTTTGCATGGGCTGACGTTCAAGATTAAGGAGGAAAATTATGAAAAGTGATATTCAAATTGCGCAGGAAGCAACTATGCAGCCAATCAAAGAGGTAGCAGCATCTATTGGCATTACGGAGGATGATATTGAATTATATGGAAAATACAAAGCCAAGATTTCTGATGAATTAATTGAGCAAAGCAAGAATAATCCGGATGGAAAATTGATTCTTGTCACTGCAATCAACCCAACGCCGGCAGGAGAGGGAAAGACAACCATTACGGTTGGTCTCGGACAGGCATTTGGTAAACTTGGAAAGAAAGCAATCATCGCCTTGCGTGAGCCATCTTTGGGACCATGCTTTGGTATCAAAGGCGGAGCAGCCGGTGGTGGATATTCCCAGGTCGTACCGATGGAAGATCTGAATCTCCATTTTACTGGAGATTTTCATGCAATTACATCAGCAAATAACTTACTTGCTGCACTTTTGGACAATCATATCCAACAGGGAAATGAACTTGGCATTGATCCAAGACAGATTGTATGGAAACGCTGTCTTGATATGAACGATCGTGTCTTACGTAATGTAGTTGTTGGTTTAGGAAGTAAAATGGATGGAATGGTACGTGAAGATCATTTTGTAATTACAGTAGCTTCTGAGATAATGGCTATTTTATGTCTTGCAGTAGATATGAATGATTTAAAACGTCGCCTTGGCAGAATTATCGTTGCCTATACATTTGATGGAAAACCAGTGACAGCAGATGATTTACAGGCAACCGGATCAATGGCCGCTTTACTGAAAGATGCATTAAAGCCGAATTTGATCCAGACATTGGAGCACACACCGGCATTTGTTCATGGCGGACCGTTTGCAAATATTGCGCACGGATGTAACAGTGTACGTGCAACCTGTACTGCCTTAAAACTTGCAGATTATGTCATCACAGAAGCTGGATTTGGTGCTGACCTTGGTGCTGAAAAATTCTTTGATATCAAGTGTCGTAAAGCTGGACTTAAACCGGATGCTGTTGTACTTGTGGCAACAATCCGTGCGTTAAAATACAATGGTGGAGTACCAAAGGATGAACTTTCTGCTCCGAATCTGGAGGCTTTAAAGAAAGGTATTGTAAACCTGGAGAAACATATTGAGAACCTTCAGAAATTTGGAGTTCCGGTTGTAGTTACATTGAATTCCTTTATTACAGATACGGAAGAAGAGACTGCATTCATCGAGAAATTCTGTAAAGACAGAGATTGTGAATTTGCCCTTGCCGAAGTATGGGAAAAAGGTGGCGAAGGCGGTGTCGCACTTGCAAACAAAGTGTTAGAAACATTAGAGACAAAGAAAAGCAGCTTTAAGCCTTTATATGAAGATGACTTATCGTTAAAAGAAAAGATTGAAAAAGTTGCAAAAGAAATCTATGGTGCGGATGGCGTTACATATGCACCTGCTGCAGAACGGGAGCTAAAGAGAATCACAGATCTTGGAATGGACAAATTTCCGGTATGCATGGCAAAGACACAGTATTCACTTTCTGATGATGCAAAGAAACTTGGCCGTCCAACCGGATTTAAGATCAATGTCCGCGAAGTATATGTTTCTGCAGGAGCGGGCTTTGTTGTAGCCATCAATGGAGCAATCATGACTATGCCGGGACTTCCGAAAAAGCCGGCAGCATATCAGATTGATGTGAATGATGACGGTGTCATCACAGGACTTTTCTAAGGAGAGAATAAGAAACATGGCAAAAATAATTGATGGGAAACAGATTTCTAAGGATATTAAAGAAGAATTAAAGCAGGAAGTGGCAGAACTTGCCAGTCAGGGACGCAAATGTTGTCTGGCGGTGATTCAGGTAGGAAATGATCCTGCTTCTTCCGTATATGTAGGAAACAAAAAGAAGGCATGTGCTTATATTGGCATTGAATCATTAGCTTATGAACTGCCGGAGGAGACAACCGAAGAAGAATTATTGTCTTTGATTGAAAAGCTGAATGCAGATACACAGGTTCATGGAATTTTGTGTCAGCTTCCTTTACCAAAACATATCGATGAAGACAAGGTAATTAAGGCAATTTCACCGAAGAAGGATGTGGATGGATTCCATCCACAGAACGTGGGAGCACTCGTGATTGGAGAGCAGGGTTTTGTTTCCTGTACACCGGCAGGAATTATTCAGTTGTTAAAACGCAGCAATATTGAGATAGAAGGAAAACATTGTGTTGTGATAGGACGCAGTAACATTGTAGGAAAACCAATGTCTCTGCTTATGTTGCGCGAGAATGCAACCGTTACTATCTGTCATTCCAGAACAAAAAATATTAAAGAAATCTGTCGTGAGGCAGACATTTTAATTGTTGCAATTGGAAAACCACAGTTTATTGGTGCAGATTATGTAAAAGATGGCGCAGTCGTTATTGATGTGGGAATTCACCGTGATGAAAACAACAAGCTTTGTGGTGATGTGAAATACGATGAGGTAGAACCAAAAGCATCATACATTACACCGGTTCCAGGCGGTGTTGGACCTATGACAATTGCAATGCTGATGCATAACTGTGTAGAGGCAATGAAATTATATTCATAAAATAAGGGGATATTTATGAAATGTATTTATTGTGGTAAAGAGCTTGCGGAAGGCGAACTTTTTTGTCCGGCATGCGGAAAAGCTGTACAGATTGTACCAGACTATAATGTGTATGACGATGATTACCTGAAAGAAGTACTTGCACAGGAAAACCCAAAAAAGCCTACATCAACCAGTACCGGGAGAAATCCGGCTTCTGGCATATCATCTGCAAAAAATTCTGATAATGGAAAGAATCCTAAACAGAAAAAGAAACAGATGATGATTATCGGTGGAGTTATTGCTATAATCTGTGTTTTGATTCTTGTACTTGTACTGGTAGGCGTTGGAATTCAGAAAAATCACGCAAATTCATTTGATTATCAGGTAAGTCTGGCGGAGGAAGCTTACAAAAAGGGAAATATGGATGATGCAATTACCTATTACGAAAATGCATTATCACTTGACAAGAATAATATAGAAGTCCGACTGGTCCTTGCTGAAATTTATGAAAAACAAAAAAATGATGATGCGGCGTTGGTGCTGTATCAGGAAGTTCTAAAAATCGATTCAGCGAACAGAGATGCCTGTAAAGGACTGATTGCAATCTATGAAAAGCAGAAAAATTATGATGCAATCATAGAATTATCTGATGCAGTGGATTCTAGTCTTGCGGATCTGTTTACAGACTATCAGGTACAAGAACCAAAGTTTAGTATTGAACCTGGTGTGTATGATGGTGAGCAGACACTTGTATTATCATCGGATGCAGGAGATTCTGTCTTTTATACAATGGATGGCTCAGATCCAACGGAAAAGGGGCTTATGTACACGAATCCAATTGCACTTGATGAAAATAATCACACATATATGATCAAAGCGGTATGTATGAATGAGAAAAATATTTACAGCGATGTGATAACAAATCAGTATCAGATTAAAATTCCGGCACCGGATATTCCAATCGTTACACCAGATGGAGGGGATTTCGGAGTGGAGACAACCGTTTCGGTTACCGTTCCGGATGGTTGCAGTGCATATTATACATGGGATGGATCGACACCCACTTCTGCAAGCAGCCGTTATTCAGGTCCACTTACAATTCCAGAAGGAAATAATGTCTTATCGGTGATTATTATTGACAATAAAACACTTTTATCTTCGGAAATATACCGTGGTAATTTTATTTATTACGCAGAAGATTATGAGAATGAAGATGTGGATGATGTATCGGATGAGCAGTAAATAGAGATAAAAAAGAACCGACAAATTTGTCGGTTCTTTTTTCGTTATTCATCGATGAACTCAATTTCATTTGCAGCAAGATGACTGATTCGTGCAAGCGAATATACATCAAATCCCTGAGAAACAAGTTTCTCATGTCCCGGCTGAAATGATTTTTCAATGAGAATTCCGATTCCCCCAATTGTAGCATGTGCTTTGCGAAGAAGGCGAATTGCACCTGTTGCTGCCTCTCCGTTCGCAAGGAAGTCATCAATGATCAGTACATGATCATTTTCTGAAATAAATTTAGATGAAAGTGTCAGCTCATAACTGGTTCCTTTGGTAAAAGATGTAACTTCTGTCTGAAACAGATGGTCATTTAATACCTTGGATGGTTGTTTTTTTAAAATAATGAGTGGAAGTCCCATACACTGTGCGGTCATTAGTGCAGGAGCAATACCGGAACTTTCAATCGTTGCAATCTTGGTAATACCACAATCCTTAAAATGATTAGCGAATTCTTCTCCAATATGTGCCATCAGTTCAGGGTCTACCTGATGATTAATAAAACTGTCTACTTTTAAGATGTCTTCGTTGATTGCGTTGCCATCTTTTTTGATTCTTTCCTGTAATTCTTTCAAGATTCCTTACCTCGCAAAATAAATAGTATGTAGCATGTCTGCTTTTTTGTTATTATACCATCTTAGTGTGAAAAATTACATACCATATGTTTAAATTTTGTAAAAACTTGTCAAAGAAGACTGATATATAGTAAAATAATAAAATGAGAATCAGTATAGTATGTGTAGGAAAAATAAAAGAAAAATTTTATACGCAGGCAATTGCGGAATATGCAAAACGTCTGAGCCGTTATTGTAACCTGAACATCATAGAAGTTGCCGACGAAAAAACAAAGGAGCAGGCAACGGAAAATGAGATTGCGATTGTAAAACAAAAAGAAGGGGAACGCATTTTAAAATCGATTCGGGAGGATGGTTATGTGATAGCCCTGGCTATCGATGGAAAAATGTTTGATTCGGTGGAACTCTCAAAGAAGATTGAAAAACTTGGAGTCCTTGGAACCAGTCATATCTATTTCGTGATCGGCGGTTCCCTTGGCCTTTCCGATGAAGTGCTAGAGAGAGCCGATTTTCATCTGAGCTTTTCCAGAATGACATTTCCACATCAATTGATGAGGGTAATTTTATTAGAGCAGATTTACCGGTCATACCGTATTATGAATCACGAACCTTATCATAAATAAGGGCGCGCATAAGACAGACTGTTTTTTCATATAGTTAAGTATGAAAAGCCATAAATCGAATCCGAATCATCCAAAACTGAAGACTGAACGTATGGTAGAAGAGCTTGAATTACCAAAAGATCTGTTTCTTGGTATGCCGCTCCTTTCCATGGAAGGAAACCGGACGCTCTGCATTACCAATCATCGCGGAATTATCCGATACAGTCATGAGACAATCGTTGTTGCTTCCCGCTCTTATGGAATAGAGGTTACGGGAAGAGAATTGATGATTCCACGTTTTACACAGGATATTCTTGAAATTACCGGTTATATGGAAAGCGTTCGGTTCCTGCTATGATTCAATGGTTTTACCGGTTCGTAAAAGGATGGCTTAAAATCGAATTATACGGAAAAGATGTAACACGTTTCTTGAACTTATGCAGTAAACACGGCATAGATTTTTGGAATCTTGCGTGTATTGATTCTGAGCATGTCAGCTGTTGTATAAGTCTGGGGAGCATATATAATTTGCGGCCGTTTTTACGGAAAACAAAGGTACGGATGCGCATTATTCTGCGCAAAGGCATGCCTTTTCTGATGTTTCGGTATCGCAAACGAAAAATCTTTTTTGCAATCTTAGCAGCTATGCTTGTTTTTACAACGATACTTTCTACCAGAATTTGGAGAATTGAGATCATAGGGAACACATCCATCGGAGAAGAAACATTACTGTCGTATCTGAGAAAACACGATATTTCTTATGGAACCCAAAAAGAAAGCATTGATAACGATGCCATGGAGTTGTCGCTTCGACAGGATTTTGATCCAATCATCTGGGCAAGTGTATATGAAGAGGGAACAAAGCTTGTTGTATGTGTGCAGGAAAAAATTGCTTCGGATCGTATAGAACCAGAAGAAACAACAGGCTATACAGACCTTGTTGCAAAACAGGATGCTGTTGTTTCTTCTATTATTACAAGAAACGGAGTTCCGTTGGTAAAAGCCAAAGACAAAGTGAAAGCTGGGGATATTCTTGTATGTGCGAGACAGGAGATCCTAGATGATAACGGTGAAGTAAAAGAGTATTTTTATCAGAATGCAGATGCAGATGTAATTGGTAAAGTTACTTATGATTACGAAGATTGGATTCCACAGACAAGGATTTTGTCAAAATCTACGGGGCGGACACATACCAGATACTGTGTTCGCATGTTGAATCGGCAAGTGATTACACCAGATTTATATGCTGCATTTTCTGACTCTGAATCTATAGAAGATATGCAACAGCTGTGTTTAATGGAGAATTTTTATCTTCCGGTATATGTTGGTAAAATTACGGAATATGAACAGGAAAAAGAGAAGGAAACTATATCCATGAAAGCGGCAAAAGACATTGCAATCAAAAATTTAGATCAATTTCTTGATAATTTGGAAGAAAATGGGGTTTCAATTATTGACAAAAATGTTATGATTGAAAAGATAGATAAAAAATATCACGTCTATGGAAAAATCAGAGCCTGCGAAGACATTACAAAAACTGCTCCGACAGAAATGAAAACTATTTCAAAGGAGCCGGAAGAAAAGCAGGATGAAGTACAGACGTCGAGGGAAGGAAATAATGAATGAGCCTGAATGAAGTATCACTCCGCATTCCAACGGAGCATATGGTCAATGTATTTGGTCAGTTTGATGCCAACATTAAAAAAATAGAGAGGACACTTGGTGTTACTGTGATCGTTCGGGATGATCAGGTAAAGATTATCGGAAATGAATCTGCAGCCAATGGAGCAGCAGAGGTCTTTAATCAACTGTATGAGCTTTCAAAAAGAGGAAATGTCATTGCCGAACAGAATGTAAATTATGCATTGGCACTGCTTCAGGAGCACAAGGGAAGCCAGATGGTAGAAATTGACAAAGATATTATCTGCCACACAATAAATGGCAAGCCTGTGAAACCAAAAACCATCGGTCAGAAAGACTATGTGGATAATATCCGCAAGAAAATGGTTGTTTTTGGAATGGGACCGGCAGGAACCGGAAAAACTTATCTTGCAATGGCGATGGCAATCACTGCTTTTAAGAATGAAGAAGTAAGCCGTATCATACTTACGCGTCCGGCAATTGAAGCGGGAGAAAAGCTTGGATTTCTTCCAGGTGATTTGCAGAGTAAAGTAGATCCTTATCTGCGGCCACTTTATGATGCATTGTACCAGATTATGGGTGCGGAGAGTTTTCAAAAAAATATGGAAAAGGGATTAATCGAAGTAGCACCGCTTGCCTATATGCGCGGACGTACATTGGATAACGCATTTATTATTCTTGATGAGGCACAAAATACGACGCCGGCACAAATGAAGATGTTTTTAACACGAATTGGTTTTGGTTCAAAGGCGGTCATAACTGGAGATGCCACTCAAAAGGATCTGGCACCAGGAGCAAAATCGGGATTAGATGTAGCACTTCGTGTGTTAAAAAATATAGAAGATATTGGAATTTGCGAACTCACAAGCAAAGATGTGGTACGTCATCCATTGGTACAAAGGATCGTACAGGCATATGACGACTATGAGAAAAAGCAGATAAACAAAAATAATCGAAAAAACATAAGATCAGGCAGGAAGAACAATGAAAGATAAAAGTAATTCCGTTCATAAGGAACATATGAATCTGTATCGTGTTCTGTCATTGATTGCCATTGTAATCGCAACATTTGGAATGACAGCCCTTTTGTGTGCACAAAATCACTTTTTCATAGATGAATGGCTATGTCTGTTTCTTTTGAATTTTGTTTTTCTTATGCTGCTTTTTTTTCAGTTGGAATTTGAGCGGTGTATTGGATGGCTGATAAATAATCCACAGACAAGCTTTATCAGGCTGGCGTTTGCGTATTTTATTTGTTGTGTACTTACGTTTGTAATGACATTTTTGCCGGAACTTTTTCGACCGGTTATGTTGATTCCGATTTTGATTCTGGCAGTCAGCAGCAACGGAATTGCAATAACTATAGGAATCTTTTTTGATCTTCTGCTTAGCATTTCTTCAGGCAATAGTTTCTATGCATTGTTGTGTTTTTGTATGCTGACACTTTTGGCATCTGTGCTGGCACAGGCATTGCGAAAAAAAGAATATCGTATCTGGATTTCTATACTTGCATTTTGCCTGAATATGATTGTTCCGGGAATTGCGTATTATATGGCATATAAGGAATTCAGTAAAAAAATATATATTTATGGTGCGATTAACGGCACTATGACCGCATTGTGCTGCTTTTTTGTGTTCCGCTGGTTATGGGATGGAGCTCAGAAAGAGAAGGACAACCTTCTTTTAGATATTGTTTCAGATGATTTTTCGGAAGTAAAGGCATTAAAAGATTTTTCTATGGTAGAATACGATCATGCACGCAAGGTTTCTGATATTGCCAGCCGTTGTGCGAAAGCAGTGGGGTACAATGAAAATCTATGCCTGGCAGGTGGCTTTTATTACCGCATGGGACAGTGGATTGGTGATCCGTATGTGGAAGAAGGCGTTAAAAAAGCTAAAAGCTTATGCTTCCCGGAAGATTTGCTGAAAATCTTGCAGGAATATTATGGAGAGAAAAAATTGCCATCCATACCAGAATCAGCACTTGTGCATATGGTAGATGCGCTTGTCATTAAGCTTGAAAAAATAAATGATGGCTTTGAAAAAAGTGAGTGGAATCATGAGATTTTGATTAATCAGACATTAAATGAATATTCTTCCAGTGGAATTTATGATCACTGTGGAATGAGTATGAATCAGTTTTTGAAAATCAGACAATTTTTGACAAAGGAGGAGATTTTGCGTTGAGTTTTTATTTAGAAGAAGAATGTAAGGTACCTTTTGATTTTGCATATGCTTCCCTTGCGGAAGAAGTCGTGAACTTTTGTATTGCACATGAAAATTTTCCGTATGAGGCAGAGGTAAATCTCACACTCACGGACAACAAAGGAATTCATGTAATCAACAAAGAATACCGACAGATTGACCGTCCGACGGATGTATTAAGCTTTCCTATGCTCTCCTATAAAAAAGCCGGCGATTTTGCGTTTCTTGATGAAGAAAGTGATGATGATTTCAATCCGGACACCGGCGAAGCAATGCTTGGAGATATTATTATTTCTGTTGAAAAAGTACAGGAACAGGCAAAGGCATACGGACACAGTGAAAAAAGAGAATTTGCTTTTCTGATCGTACATAGCATGCTTCATTTGTTTGGTTATGACCATATGACACCGGAAGACGCGGCAATCATGGAGCCAAAGCAAAGAGAAATCTTAGAAGCTATGAATATATCCCGAGAGGAATAAAGGAGTAAAATATGAAACGTAAAATCATATGTGCAGTGATTTTGACAATGTCTGTTTTGGCGTTGACCGGATGTAAGAAAAAAAACGAACAGACAGTACAGCCGGAGACACAGATTCAGACAGAAGCGCTTCCTGTAGCAGAGACAGAAACACAGGAAAATGGGGCAACACACGAAGGGGAAGTACGCAGCTTTTATACTGGGGAATGGATTGATGAAAAGCTGGCATGGAAGAGACCGGTTGCGGTTATGACGGAAAATACGCATGTAACACTTCCACAGTACGGTGTCGGTAATGCCGATGTGATTTACGAATGTCCGGTAGAAGGTGGCATTACCCGCATGATGGCGATTTATCAGGACTTTGAATCTCTCGAAAAAGTTGGAAATGTAAGAAGCTGTCGTTTGTACTACGTATATTTTGCAAAAGAATTTGATGCTGTCTATTTCCATGCAGGGGAAAGCAAATATGCCCTGGATGTACTCAACAGTTCTTTCATTGATAATGTGGATGGTATTACAGGAAAAGGCGGTGGGTATTATTATCGTGATAACAGCCGAAGGGCACCACATAACTTGTATACAACGGGAAAAGATCTGGCTGCCGCAATTAAAAATTATGGCTATACCTCTTCTCTTCCAGAAAATTACACGCCACATTATCAATTCGCAACAGAAGAAACTCAAAATATGTTAGAAAATGGAGAAGATGCTGCTGTTGTAAAGATGTATTATGTTGACGCGAAGCCCTGGTTTTTGTACAATAAAAAAGATGGGCTGTATTATCGCTATGAGTTTGGAGATAAGCAGGTTGATGGCGCAACGGGCAAACAGCTTGCCGTCAAGAATATTATTCTCCAGAACTGTACCAGCTCATTAAAGGATTCCAAAAATGGAACACTGGATATCAATTATCAGTCTGGTGGAACAGGAAAATATATTACCAATGGTAAGGCAATCGATATTACCTGGACACGGGCATCTGCAAGTTCTAAAACTCAGTATTATGATGAGAATGGAAAGGAAATTATTCTGAATCCAGGTAAAACCTGGGTGGAAATCGTAGAGAACTCCCGTGCCAGTCAGAATGTTATTTATCATACGGCAGAGGAATTTCAAAAATAAAAGTAAAACACCTGAGATTCAGGTTGTTGAGGTTAAAAAATGGGTAAATCAAAGAAAAATGGAACAAATTTTCTTGTACAGGGTTCAATCCTTGCAGTAGCGTCAATTATAAGCAGAATTATTGGTCTGGTGTATCGTATTCCGATGAACAGTATTCTTGGAGATATCGGAAACGGATACTATAGTTGTGCATTTGATATTTACAATGTTATATTGATTATTTCATCGTACAGTCTACCTCTTGCAGTATCGAAAACGGTATCCGCAAAAGTTGCCAAAGGTCAATTCAATACCGCATATCAGGTTTTGAAAGGAGCACTTACTTTTGCATTAGTTGTTGGATCAATTGCAGCATTGGTTGTTTATTTCGGTGCTGAATTTTTTACGGCTACGCTTTTGAAAACACCATACAGTATATTCGCCTTGAAAATACTTGGACCCGCACTGGTTGTAGTTGCAGTTCTTGGAGTATTACGAGGGTTCTTTCAGGGACTGGGAACCATGATGCCAAGTGCTATTTCACAGATCATTGAACAGATTGTCAATGCAATCATCAGTATCTGGGCTGCATATGTACTGACCGGGTATGGAAAACGTATTGGAGCAGTGTTGGGGGACCCTGATCATTATGGCGCTGCGTACGGAGCTGCCGGTGGTACTCTTGGAACAAACCTTGGAGCGGTTGCAGGATTATTATTTGTACTTTTTGTTTTCTTTGCTTATATGCGTGTGTTCAAGCGAAGAATGCGAAAAGAGCGAAATGTTCATGTGGATTCGTTCTCCTATACCATGAAAATCCTTATTGTAACCATTATCCCTGTTTTGTTGAGTACAACGGTTTACAATATCAGCGGAATCATTGATCAGGGAATATTTAAGAATGTTGCATTACTTCAGGGATACAGTGATGTACAGATAGATACCTGGTGGGGCGTTTTTTCTGGAAAATATAAGCTTTTAATCAATGTACCGATTTCCATTGCATCGGCAATGGCAGCATCTTCTGTGCCTACGCTTACCGCATCCTTTGCGGCAAACGATATGAAAAGTGTACGGAGTCAGATTAACGCAGCTATGCGTTTTGTTATGGTAATTGCATTTCCGTGTACAATTGGGCTTGCAGTACTTGGAGAGCCGATATTCCTGTTACTGTTTCCGGGCACTGCGCAGACAGCGCCTATGGCAGCAATGATGATGTATGTTGGCGCATTTGCGGTTGTCTTTTATGCAATGTCTACATTGTCCAATGGTTTGTTGCAGGGAATTAACCGCATGAGGATTCCTGTAACCAATGCAGCAATTTCACTTGTTGCACATGTGATTCTTCTGGTGATACTGATGCTTTTCTTCCATTTGAAGATTTATGCAGTCGTAATTGCCAATATGTTTTTTGCGCTGATGATGTGTGTTATGAATTCCATGGCGATTCGTAAATACAGTGGCTATAAACAGGAAGTGATCAAGACATTCATGATTCCGGCAATTTCTTCTGTGATTATGGGAATTATCACATGGTTATTCTATCATGGATGCCATGCATTACTGAAATCAAATGCAATTTCGACGATACTTGCAATTATGATTGCGGCCATCGTATATGCAGTTACATTGCTTTTATTTAAGGGATTGTCCGAAGAAGAAATTTTAAGATTCCCGAAGGGAGCTCTTCTGGTTCGCATCGCAAAGAAACTGCATTTATTACGGTAAATATTCTAAAATTAGGTAACTATTATAATAAAAAATGAAACTGGATGAATATTCCAGAATAAAATGCAGATACTTATTTGGGGTGATGAAATGAAACGAAAAATAAGTATCTGCATTATTGTTTTACTAGCAGTCATAGTTCTTATACTAGCTTTTACAAATACAAAAAAAGAAGCCATACCTGAAGAAACAGGAACATTGGAAGTGACGGAAGATTCGGAAACTGTACTTGCCGCAAATACAGATCATCACATTCATTATGCATATCTTGTGAGGGCAAAGGATCAGAAACTTGTTGTGTATTGCTCAGACGGGAAAACCATATATTTTGAAACCGGAATTGCAGTCAGATCGTTATCTGAATCGATGCAGCAGAAAGCAGAGGATGGAATTGGCTTTTTTACGGAAGCGGATCTGTATGATTTTCTGGAAAGCTATTCCAGCTGAGGAAATCTTCGATATATTGAAAGATTTTTTGTGATATGTTAAAATACTTTATTGGTTTCAAGGAGTTTAACATATGAGTAAAAAAAGTACAAAACTACTGGATGTCATTGTTATTGGGGCCGGTGCTTCTGGCATGATGGCTGCAATAACAGCTGCCAGAAGAGGCAAATCTGTAGCAATTCTTGAACGGATGAATAAACCAGGAAAGAAAATTCTTGCGACAGGTAATGGAAAATGCAATTTTACCAATAACAATATGGATACATCCCGCTTTCATGGAAATATACAATTGATACAATCGGTCCTGGACCGTTTTTCCAAAGAAGACACACTTTCTTTTTTTCATGAGATTGGCATATGGCCAAAAGAAAAAAACGGATATTATTATCCAAATTCCGGACAGGCCGCTTCCGTTGTAGAAGCTTTCAATCATGAATTGAATCGTTTACATGTTCCTGTATATCTGGAACAGGAGGTTTTGGATCTTTTTCCGGATAAGTATGGATTTCGAATCAAAACAGTGCAAACATCTTATACTTGCAGAAATGTGATTGTTGCATCAGGGCTTTTGGCTGCGTCAAAACTCGGAAGTGACGGTTCTATGTTTTCTGTGATCAAAGAGTTGGGACACAGGTTTGTACCGGTTCTTCCTGCTTTATGTGGCTTTTATGCAAAAGGAATACCGTTTTCAAAGGTAGCAGGAGTACGATGTGATGCAAATCTGACATTGAAAATCGATGGGGATACGGCAACAACGGAGCATGGAGAGCTGCAACTGACGGATTATGGAATTTCCGGTATACCGGTTTTTCAGATCAGCAGTCCTGCAGTCCGTGCGCTTTATGAGAAGAAAACTGTTGCTGTAGCAATCGATTTCCTTCCTGAAATATCTTCGGAAATGTTATGCACGGAATTTGCTTTACGAATGGAAAGAAGCAAAACAGAAGAGAAAGCAGACCGTCTTCTCAGCGGTCTTTTGAATCAAAAACTAATACCGGTTCTTCTAAAATATGCAGGAATCCATCCCAATGAGATGTTAGAAAATATTACATCAGAAAGAATGAAGCGTTTGTCTGCCGGAATTCATGATTGTCAGGTGACATTGGAAAAGGTTCGGGATTTCGAATTTGCTCAGGTATGCACAGGAGGTATCCGCACAGAAGAAATTGATGAGAAGACACTGGAGTCACGATTACTATCCGGTCTGTATTTTGCCGGTGAAATTCTTGATGTGGATGGAATTTGTGGTGGTTATAATCTGCAATGGGCATGGTCCAGTGGATTTGTAGCCGGATGTTCCGTATCATAATGGAGTCAGAATGCTTAAAATAAATCAAATAAAATTGCCGGTTGGGCAAAACGAACAACACTTAGAGAAAAAAATTCGAAAAATTTTAAATTTACCTAAAACAGAATCCTTTACATATGAAATTATAAAAAAATCTCTGGACGCAAGAAAAAAACCGGAACTGTTTTATGTTTATACGGTACATGTAACCGTACATAATGAATCAAAAGTAAAAAAGAAGATTCATCCGTCCTCGGTCTCTGTGGTAACGGAAAGTGAATATCAGTTTCCTGTCGCAGGAAAAGAAAATTTATCGGCTCGTCCGGTTATTGTAGGTGCGGGACCTGCAGGGCTTTTTGCTGCATATCAGTTGACAGAAGCAGGTTATCTGCCACTTGTACTTGAGCGGGGGAAAAAAGTGCAGGAGCGCCAGAAAGACGTCGAGCAGTTCTGGCAGACAGGCAGATTGCTTCCGGAATCCAATGTGCAGTTCGGCGAAGGTGGTGCTGGTACGTTTTCCGATGGAAAATTAAATTCGGTTGTTAAAGATCCTACGGGAAGAAACCGCTATGTACTGCGTACATTTGTCAAATTTGGTGCTCCTTCGGAAATTCTTTATGACAATAAACCTCATATAGGTACCGACATTTTATCCAAAGTAATTGCCAACATGCGTACCTATCTGGAGGCAAAAGGTGCAACTTTCCTTTTTGAAAATCAGATGACGGATCTTGTGATTGAAAAAGGCCGGCTAAAAGCAATTGTCACAGAAAAAGAAACCATTCCAACGGATGTTGTAATTCTCGCATTGGGGCACAGTGCAAGAGACACGTTTGAAATGTTAGAACAAAAAGCTATTCCGATGGAAGCAAAGAATTTTGCAGTCGGATTTCGTGTGGAACACCCACAGAAGATGATTGATCAGGCAATGTATGGAGAATGGACCGGACCGAAGCTTCCGGCAGCGCCGTATAAAGTTACCTCGAATTTTCCGAATGGGCGTGGCGTATATTCATTTTGTATGTGTCCGGGCGGTTATGTTGTAAACGCGTCTTCTGAGCCGGAAAGGACCTGTGTCAATGGAATGAGCTATTCCGGTCGAAATGCGGCGAATGCAAATTCAGCAATCATTGTTTCTGTAACGAAAGATGATTTTGGTGGAGAAGATGCATTGGCAGGTATGCGATATCAGAGAATGCTCGAACACAAAAACTATATGCTTGGAAACGGAAAAATTCCACAGCAGTTATTTGGAGATTATTGTCAGAATGTGGAAAGCTCCGCATATGGTGCGTATGCATCGGAAACAAAAGGCCAGACCGTATTTTCTAATTTACGTGGGTTGATGTCCAACGAAATGGAGCAGTCCTTTATGCAGGGAATGGCGCATTTTGCGAAAATTGTCACCGGATTTGACCGGGCAGATGCGATTTTATCCGGCATGGAGACACGAACCTCATCACCTGTACGTATTTTACGAAATGAGCACTGTGAGAGCATGATCACCGGCATTTATCCGTGTGGGGAAGGCGCGGGTTACGCAGGAGGAATTATGTCAGCAGCAATCGATGGACTGAAGGTTGCCACTGCTGTCATGGAAAAATACCGACCATTGTAGAAAGGACAAAATTGTGCAAGAAGTTACACCAATGATGCAGCATTATCTGCAGACAAAAGAAGAATATAAAGACTGTATTTTGTTTTATCGTCTCGGAGATTTCTATGAAATGTTTTTTGACGATGCAAAAACTGTTTCCAAAGAGCTGGAATTGACATTAACCGGAAAAAGCTGCGGCCTCAAAGAGCGTGCACCGATGTGTGGAGTACCGTTTCATGCAGCAGACTCGTATATCAACAGGCTTGTGACAAAAGGTTATAAAGTAGCAATCTGTGAACAGGTAGAAGATCCAAAACTGGCAAAAGGAATTGTAAAGCGTGAAGTCATCCGTGTAGTAACCCCGGGAACAAATACGGACATGCAGTCACTGGATGAAGGAAAAAATAATTATCTGATGTGTATTGTTTATCTCACGGATAAATATGGAATTGCTACAACGGATGTTACAACTGGTGATTTCTTTGTTACGGAGGTTGACAGTGAACGCAAACTTCTGGATGAATTAAACCGTTTTGCTCCTTCAGAAATTATATGCAATGAACCGTTTTATATGAGTGGTGTAGACATCGATGACATCAAAAACCGTTTGAATATTACTATTTCTGCTTTGGATTCCTGGTATTTTGGTGACGAACTTGCAAAAGAGACGTTGCTTTCGCATTTCCATATACAAAGCCTGATCGGGTTGGGGCTGGAGGATTATGACAGCGGTGTGATTGCATCAGGTGCTATGCTCAAATATCTGTATGAAACACAGAAAAATTCCCTCTCCAATATTTTGGAGATTCGCCCATATTCCATTGGAAAGTACATGATTATCGACAGTTCAAGCCGCAGAAATCTTGAACTTGTAGAGACACTTCGTGAAAAGCAGAAGCGGGGTTCTCTCCTTTGGGTTCTCGATAAGACAAAAACTGCGATGGGTGCAAGACTACTTCGTTCCTATGTCGAACAGCCACTGATCGATAAAACAGAAATTTTGGAGAGACAGGAACTGATTGCAAAGTTAAATGAGCAGGAGATTACCAGAGAAGAATTACGGGAATATTTAAACCCGATTTATGACCTGGAGCGTCTGATTACAAGAATTACCTATCAGACAGCAAATCCCCGGGACATGATTGCATTTCGTAACTCATTGGAAATGCTGCCACCGATAGCAACACTTTTAAAAGATATTGACGGTGCATTGGCAGAAAAAATCCGCAATGATTTTGACTGCCTGGAAGATCTATATGCATTGCTTCTTGCGTCAATCAACGATGAACCACCGATTTCTGTCCGTGACGGTGATATTATCAAGACCGGGTATCACGAAGAGGTGGATCGCCTGCGAAGCGCATCGACAGATGGCAAGAAATGGCTTGCGGATTTAGAGGCAAGTGAACGTGAAAAGACAGGAATAAAAAATCTGCGTATCAAATATAACAAAGTATTTGGGTATTATCTGGAAGTGACAAATTCTTTCAAGGATATGGTCCCGGATTATTACGTGCGAAAGCAGACACTTACGAATGCGGAACGTTATATCACTCCAGAACTGAAAGAACTTGAGGATACGATTCTTGGTTCACAGGATCGTCTGGTAAATCTCGAATATGATCTCTTCCGTCAGATCAGGGATGAAATTGCTGCGAATGTACAGCGTATTCAGCGTACTGCAAAAGCAATTGCAAAGATTGATGTATTTGTTTCTCTCGCATTGGTGGCAAGTCAGAATAATTACTGCAGACCAAAAATCAATGAGAGTGGTATTATTGATATCAAAGGTGGAAGACATCCGGTTGTCGAAAAAATGATCGTAAATGATCTGTTTATTGATAATGATACATACTTGGATAATCATAACAATCGTATATCTATTATAACCGGACCGAATATGGCCGGTAAATCTACCTATATGCGTCAAACGGCATTGATTGTTCTTATGGCACAGATTGGAAGTTACGTCCCTGCAGAATCTGCTAATATCGGAATCGTTGACCGTATCTTCACACGTGTAGGCGCTTCAGATGATCTTGCCAGTGGTCAGAGTACCTTTATGGTAGAGATGAATGAAGTCGCAAATATTCTGCGCAATGCGACATCCAATTCTCTGCTCATTCTCGATGAGATTGGTCGTGGAACAAGTACCTTCGATGGATTGAGTATTGCATGGGCAGTAGTAGAATACATCAGCAATCCCAAATTACTTGGAGCCAAAACATTGTTTGCGACACATTATCATGAGCTGACGGAACTTGAAGGAAAGTTAAACAGTGTTAACAATTACTGCATTGCTGTAAAAGAAAAAGGCGATGATATCGTATTTTTACGAAAGATTGTCAAAGGCGGGGCAGATAAAAGTTATGGTATCCAGGTGGCAAAACTTGCCGGTCTGCCGGATATGGTCGTTGACCGTGCAAAAGAAATTGTTAATCAGCTTGCGGCAAACGATATCACAGAAACGGTAAAAAATATTTCCGTGGAAGGTGCAACGACTACAAAGAAGAAAAAGGAACATCTCGATGAAGTGGATCTGACGCAAATGTCGCTGTTTGACACGGTAAAAGATGATGATATCATACAGGAACTCCGTGAAGTGGATATCGGACATATGACACCTCTTGACGCTTTGAACAAATTATATGAATTGCAGAACAAAGTAAAGAACCGTTGGTAGGATGGAAGGGACAAAAGGGCATAAAAATATGAGCAAAATTGCATTATTGAGTCAGGAAACAATTGATAAAATTGCAGCAGGTGAAGTAATTGAACGTCCGAGTTCGGTTGTGAAGGAGCTGGTAGAAAATGCAATCGATGCAGGTTCTACTGCAATTACGGTGGAAATCAAAGAAGGAGGAATTTCCTTCATCCGTATTACAGACAATGGCAGCGGCATTGAAAGCAGTGAAGTGCCGCTAGCTTTTTTGCGTCATTCCACCAGCAAAATCCGTAGTGCGGAGGATTTACTCTGTGTGCATTCACTTGGTTTCCGCGGTGAGGCATTGTCCAGTATTGCGGCGATTGCCAGAGTGGAACTGATTACCAAAACAGCAGATGCACTTACCGGAACCCGGTATCTTATTGAAGGATCCAAAGAAATTTCGCAGGAAGAGATCGGTGCTCCGGAGGGCACCACATTTCTTGTGCGGGATCTTTTTTATAACACACCTGCACGCCGGAAATTCTTAAAAACAGCGCAGACAGAGGGAACCTATATCAGTGATATGCTCGAAAAGCTGGCATTGTCACATCCGGATATTTCTTTTAAATATATCAATAATAATCAGACCAGACTACATACATCCGGCAATGGAAACCGTAAAGATTTAATTTATCATATTTATGGACGAGAGATTGCCTCATCACTTTTGGAGGTCAATTTCAAATGCGACTATTTTGCCCTTACCGGATTTATCGGTAAACCATCGATCAATCGTGGAAACCGTAATTATGAAAATTATTTTATCAATGGACGCTATATCAAAAGCACCGTACTGTCAAAAGCGATTGAAGAGGCTTACAAAAATTTCCTGATGCAGCATCAATATCCGTTTACCGTATTATATTTTACGTTTGAAGGGGAAACACTTGATGTCAATGTACATCCGACCAAGATGGAGCTGCGCTTTGGAAATAATCAGGAGATCTACAAAGAATTATGCGATGCACTGTATGCGGTCCTTTCGCATCGGGAACTGATTCCGGAAGTTCCGGTAACCGAAGAAAAGAAGCAGAAGATCGAGCATGTGTACAAAGATCCAATCCCGGAGCCTTTTGAAAAACGAAGAATTAACGAGATTCGAAGTGCAGCCACCGCAGTTGTAAAGGAACCGGTAGCTTCTTACGGGAATCAGGCATTATCAAAATCATCCGCATCTATACCGGTAATAAAGCAACCTGATATGGCATCTGCCCCGCATCCGGGTGTGATTGCGGTTCAACCGAATCCAAAATTCGAACAGCCGATAAATAAGGCTGCGGAACCTGGAAAAGTTATAGACAAGCAGCCAATCGCACAACAACAAATGCAAAATCCTACGCAGGTTACGCTCGAATCCATATCCTCGGATTTTCTTACGAAAGATGCAAAGAAAAAACACCGGATCATCGGTCAGCTTTTTAAAACATACTGGCTGATTGAGTATGAAGACAAACTTTATATCATTGATCAGCATGCGGCTCATGAAAAAGTACTTTTTGAACGGACGATGGCGCGTTTAAATCAAAAAGAATATACTTCGCAGACGATAAGTCCTCCAATTGTTTTGTCTCTGGACGCAAAAGAGCAGGAAATGCTGGAAAAATATCTTCCGCAGATTGAAAAACTCGGATATGAGATTGAAAATTTTGGTGGAAGAGAATACATGATTTCTGCTGTTCCGGATAATCTGTTTCACATTGATATGAAAGATCTCTTCATAGAAATGCTGGATGATTTTTCGGATATCAGCGGCCGGGCAACACCAGATCTAATACTTGAAAAAGTGGCAACGATGTCCTGCAAAGCTGCTGTCAAAGGAAATGATGCATTAAGCTTACCGGAGATTGACGCACTGATTGAGGAGTTACTGACATTGGAGAATCCGTTTAACTGTCCGCATGGCAGACCGACCATTATTTCCATGTCAAAATATGAAATTGAGAAAAAATTTAAGAGGATTGTTACATGAAACCACTTATTATTTTAGCCGGGCCTACGGCTGTGGGAAAAACAGATTTATCCATCCAGCTTGCAAAACAGATCAATGGCGCGATCATTTCTGCAGACTCCATGCAGGTATACAAATACATGGACATTGGATCTGCCAAAATTATGCCGCAGGAGATGCAGGGAATTGATCATTATCTGATTGATGAATTACTGCCATCCGATGAATTTAACATTGTCCGTTTTCAACAGATGGCAGAGGATGCATTGCAAAAAATATATGCCAAGGGACAAATTCCAATCGTGGCGGGCGGAACCGGCTTTTATATTCAAGCACTGTTATATGATGTTTCATTTACCGATCAGGAGAGTGACAGTGCTTTTCGCAAGGAGATGACGGATTATGCCGATATCTATGGCAATCATGCGTTACATGAAAAATTAAGGGAAATTGATCCAGTGTCTTATGAGACCATCCATGAAAATAACAGAAAACGTGTGATTCGTGCCTTGGAATATTTTCATCTGACAAAGACACCGATTTCTGCCCATAATGAAGCAGAACATCAAAAAGTATCTCCCTATAACTTTGCTTATTTCGTATTGACGGATGAACGAAGTCATCTTTATGAAAGAATTGACAAACGTGTGGATCTGATGATGGAGAATGGTTTGTTAGATGAAGTAAAAAAACTTTATGACATGGGATACCGCAAAGACATGGTTTCGATGCAGGGGCTTGGATACAAAGAGATGATTGCATATCTCGATGGTGAATATTCACTGGAGGAAGCCGTGTATATTATAAAAAGAGAGACCCGTCACTTTGCGAAGCGTCAGCTTACCTGGTTTCGCAGAGAAAAGGATGTCATCTGGTTCGATAAAAAAGAATACAAATATAACAACACAGCAATTTTAGATGCTATGTGTCACATTTTAACAGAGAAAGGAATCTGTGATGAATCAACAGTTAGAAAATAAATATAAAGAACTTGGAATTGAAAAAAAAGTATATGAATTTGGAGAAAAAATAGAAGAATCTTTAAAAGGACGCTTCGAAGAAATTGACCGCAATGCTGAATTAAATCAGATGAAGGTCATTGCGGCAATGCAGAAAAATAAAGTAAGTGCCGAGTGTTTCAATATATCCAGCGGATATGGGTATAATGATATGGGAAGAGATACATTGGAAAAAGTGTACGCAGACTGTTTCGGAGGCGAAGATGCACTTGTCCGTCCACAGATTACTTGTGGAACACATGCGCTTGCGCTGGCACTGATGTCAAATCTTCGCCCAGGAGATGAACTTCTGTCTCCGGTCGGAAAACCATATGATACACTTGAGGAAGTGATTGGTATCCGGCCTTCAAAAGGTTCCCTTGCAGAGTATGGAATTACCTATTCACAGGTAGATCTGCTTGCAAATGGTTCTTTTGATTTCGAAGGAATCAAAAAGGCAATCAATGAAAAGACAAAACTGGTTACCATTCAGCGTTCCAAGGGATACGCAACACGCCCGACCTTATCCGTGGAGCGTATCGGTCAGCTGATCGCTTTTGTAAAAGAAATCAAACCGGATGTGATCTGCATGGTTGACAACTGCTACGGAGAATTTGTTGAGGACCGCGAACCGCTTCAGGTCGGAGCAGATATGATCGTTGGTTCTCTGATCAAAAATCCGGGCGGTGGACTTGCTCCGATTGGAGGCTATATCGTCGGAAAGAAGGAATGTGTTGAAAATGCAGCATATCGTCTGACTTCCCCGGGCCTTGGTAAAGAAGTAGGTGCATCGCTTGGCGTGATCCAGTCATTCTATCAGGGTCTGTTTCTGGCACCTACCGTTGTAAGTGGCGCATTAAAAGGTGCCATTTTTGCAGCAAACATCTACGAAAAGCTTGGACTTAAAGTAGTTCCAAACGGAACCGAAAGCCGTCATGATATTATTCAGGCCGTTGAATTTGGAAACCGGGATGCCATGATTGCTTTCTGTGAGGGAATTCAGGCAGCCGCACCGGTCGACAGTTATGTTACACCGGAACCATGGGCGATGCCGGGCTACGACAGCGATGTTATTATGGCAGCAGGAGCTTTTGTCCAGGGTTCTTCCATTGAATTATCTGCTGATGGTCCGGTAAAACCACCGTATGCAGTATATTTTCAGGGTGGGCTCACCTGGTATCATGCAAAGCTTGGAATTTTGATGTCTTTACAAAAACTTTATGAGCGTAACCTTGTTAATATCGATGAGGTGTGCTAAAATAAAATGAATTTTTGTGGTTCTGGGAGAGTAGAAAGGATTCGAATTGAGCCACATTACATTAAAAAATTTACCGGAGTCCGAGCGACCATACGAACGGTTCCAACAGCTTGGAGCAGAAGCACTTTCGGATGCGGAGCTACTTGCCATCATTCTGAAAACAGGAACGAAGGAGCTGACTTCTCTTGATCTTGCGCGGAATCTTCTGTCGAATTGTCAGGGAAACCTACTGAATCTGTACGAATTATCCTATGAACAATTGCTTATGCAAAAGGGAATAGGGCCGGTGAAAGCAATTCAGCTGAAAGCAATTGCGGAACTTTCAAAACGAATTGCCAAAACAAGCCGTGGATATCAGCTTTCCCTGAATAACCCTGCATCCATTGCAGATTACTATATGGAAGAATTACGCCACCGGAGAGAAGAAGTATTTATGGGGGCATTTTTTGATGCAAAATGTAATTTTCTTGGCGATGCATTGATTACCGTTGGCAGTTTAAGCCACGCGTATGTATCTCCATTGGAATTATTTCGCAAAGCCATCCTGAAAAATGCTGTAATGATTGTTGTTTTACACAATCATCCAAGCGGAGATCCTCGTCCAAGTCAGGAAGATATCCAATTGACCAGTCAGATAGCAGAAGGAGCCGGTCTGTTAGGGATGACCCTTGCAGATCATATTGTCATAGGCGATAACCGGTATTACAGTTTTCATGAAAATCATATGTTGTCAACATAAGAAAAGGGAGAGGACAATGAGTAATAATATTTATGCAATTGATTTTGGAACATGTAATTTCAAAGTATTCAGCAAATCCAGCGGCAAAATCGTTACGGAAAAAAATACGATTGCTGTCATTAATAAAAATCAGATTTATGCATATGGTGATGATGCATATGCAATGTACGAGAAAGCGCCGGAGACGATTAACGTTATGTTTCCAGTCGCTACCGGAGTGATCGCAGACTACAATTTTCTGCAGACCATGATTTTTGATTACATTGAACATAAACTGAAAGGGAAAACAAAGAATGCAGAGTATCTTGTAGCGGTACCAACCGATATTACTGATGTTGAAAAGCGTGCGTTCTTCGAGTTGTTCTTTAAAAGCAAATATCGTCCAAAGAATGTATTGCTTTGTGAGAAACCACTTGCTGACGCTGTTGGATTAGGTCTTGATATCAATGAGCCTACCGGTGTTATGGTTGTTGATATGGGGGCTGACACGATCGAGATTTCCGTAATCTCCTTAGGCGGTCTTGTGTTGAGCGACCTGATGCATTTTGGTTCTAACCGACTGGATGAATCCATCATTAGTTACATTCGCCGCGAGTTTAATCTCGTAATTGGTCAAAAGACTGCGAAGTCATTAAAAGAAGAACTGGGTTGTGCTTTACCAGGAAGAGAAGAGACAATGGTCGTTGTCGGACTTGATGTTGTCAGTGGTCTTCCGGTAGAACGGGAAATCAGCGCTGAAGTTGTTTATGAAGCAATCAAAGGAAATCTGGAGTCCATCTGTTCTTCCGTAAAACTGATTTTGGAAAAAACTCCACCAGAACTGGCAAAAGATATCATTCATGCAGGAATTTATATTACCGGAGGTGGATCAAAAATTCAGAATCTGGATCAGTTGTTTACCGAAATCACAAATATCAAAGTAAATACCTGTGATGATCCGGAAGAGAGTGCGGTACGCGGTCTTTCCAAGATTGCAACAGATTCCAAGTATAAAAGAATTCCATTTTCAATGAAAAATAATAACTTAAAATAGAGGGTTTCATGAAAAAGAGTCGTAATTACCGAAACAAAAAGAAACATTTATCAAGTAAATATTTATTACTGATTCTTTCCGGTGTCTGTATCATGGCAATATTTGTTAGTCTTGTATTTAATATTTCTGGGGGACCATTAAATGCCGTAGCCGGATATGTATTTGTTCCTATGCAAAAGGGGATCAATTCTGCCGGTTCATGGATTTCTTCAAAGGCAAACGATTTTAAAACACTTGGAGAAGTTCTTCAGGAAAACAAAGAGTTACAAAAGCAGGTTGATGATCTGACCGTAGAATTAAACAAAACAAAATTAGAGCAGTATGAACTTGACAATTACCGCGAATTGTTAGATTTGGATAAGCAATATGCAGATTATGACAAGGTAGCCGCCAATGTTATTGCCATGGATGGAACCAACTGGTTTTCTACTTTTACAATTGATAAAGGAAAGAAGCAGGGTATTGCAAAGGGCATGAACGTTATTGCTGGCAAGGGCCTGGTTGGTATCGTTACAGATGTAGGACCGAATTATGCAAAAGTTCGAAGTATTATTGATGATTCGAGCAATGTCAGTGCTATGGTTCTTACAACAAAAGATAACTTTAATGTTAGCGGAAGCCTGATGTCCATGAATAAAAGCAAAGTTCTTCCTTTTACCGAGTTACGTGACGAAAAAAATAAAGTAAAGCAGGGAGATCCTGTCGTTACTTCCTATGTTTCTGACAAATATTTACAGGGCATTCTGATCGGCTATATTTATAATGTAGAAGACAATGCAAATAACCTTACGAAGTCGGGAAGTATTACACCAGTTGTTGATTTTCAGCATTTACAGGAAGTTTTGGTTATAACAACGCTAAAAAATACTGGAGATCTTTCCTCCAAAACAGAAAGTGATACTGAAAATACACAAGATACGCAAACACAAAGCGGAGAATAATGGGAGAGGATTATGCGTAGAAAAATTGTACTTTTTATAATTGTAACCGTATGTTTTCTCCTGCAGACAACCATATTTCCGTCTCTGACTTTTGCAAACATTGCGCCAAATCTTCTTCTTATTGTTGTGGCATCCTTTGGTTTGATGCGTGGTAAGAAAGAAGGATTGTGGATCGGTTTCTTTTGCGGTCTGCTTATCGACATATTTTGTGGTTTTTATCTTGGTGTATATGCTTTACTTTATATGTACATCGGTTACATCAATGGTATGTTCAAAAAATATTTTTACCCGGATGATATCAAATTGCCTATGGTCATGATTGGAGCAAGTGATATTGCCTGTAACCTCGTAATTTATTTTGTAATGTTTTTAATGAGAAGTAAATTTAAATTCTGGTATTATTTATCTTCCATAATCATTCCGGAATTTGTTTATACAATGGTTATTACCATTTTTCTTTATTTTATTCTTCTAAAGATTAATCAAAGTCTGGAAGCATATGAGAAAAAAAGGAGAACAACAAAATTTGAGTTATGATATTAAAGAGTTTTTGAAGAAGTTCTTCAGCTCAAGATTATTTGTTTTAGCAGCGGTATTTATCATTTTATTTGTAACAATTATTATTCGTGTGTTTACATTACAAATTGTAAATGGTAAATCTTATCAGGAAAATTTTTCTCTTCTTATTCAACAAACCCGTCCTGTTGAAGCTGCAAGGGGAAATATATATGACAAAAATGGCAAACTTTTAGCCTATAACGAACTGGCATATTCGTTATCCATTATTGATAATTCGACTTATTCCAGTACGAAAGAAAAGAATGAATCTCTTAATTCTGAACTTGCGGAAATTTTGGGCGTTTTGGATGAAAATGGAGAGTCCATCACAAACGATTTTAAAATCCAGCTAAACAAAGATGGTACATACAGTTTTACTGTTACCGGAACATCGTTAGACCGTTTTCGTGCAGATATCTTTGGAAAAAGCAATATTGACGATCTTTCTTATAATGACGAATATCAGTTCGACGAAGCGAAAGCGACTGCTGAGCAGATTATGAATTATATGATGGGAGAGAAGAAATATAATATTTCAAATGCATACTCTCAAAAAATTGCCTATGAAATTGTCGTCATTCGTTATGCAATCGATGGGAATTTCTATGCACGTTACAAAGAAGTAAAATTTGCAACCAATGTGTCGGACAAGACAGTCGCTTATGTCAACGAACATATTGATGATCTGAATGGTATTTCGGTCAATGAAGATATGATCCGTAAATATAATTACAGTGAGTATTTTTCTTCCATCATTGGTTATACCGGAAGAATTTCGGAAACGGAATATAACGATCTCAAAAACGAGGATGACAGTTATACGCAAAATGATACAATTGGTAAAGCCGGATTAGAGCAGTATTACGAATCGTATCTGCGTGGAAAAAATGGTGAGAGTAAATTCTACATCGATAATGTCGGTCGAATTACCGAAGTAATCAGCAATACAGATTCCGTTGCCGGAGATGATTTATATCTGAGTATTGATGCAGACTTACAAAAAGCAACATATCTGGCACTGCAAAATGAAATTGCGGCTGTTGTATACTTGAATATTAAAGATGGCAATATTTCCATGAATGAGGTTTATACAGCTCTAATTGGTAATAGTGTTATTGATACGGAACATTTTAAATCGAAAAAAGCATCCGATACAGAAAAAACAGTTCTGAACAGTTTCAAGTCTACACAGAAGACAAAACTGAAAAAAATCAAACAGGAACTGACTACCTCACCGGAAACATTAAAAGAAATGTCGGATGAGACGTTAGATGAATTTACTTATATTATACAGATGCTGAAAGATAAGCATGTACTTCTCAAAGATGAAATTGATGAAAATGATGCCACCTATAAACAATGGAAAGATCAGAAGATCAGTCCAAAAGAATATTTAAAATATTGTATCAATCAGCATTGGATCGACATCAGTCTTCTGGAAGTTGATGAGGAATATGCAGATTCTACAGAAATTTATGATGCTCTTAGCAATTATATTCTGGACAATGTGAAAAAAGATACGGAGTTTTCTAAAATTATCTATCAGTATATGATTGACCGTGGAGAAATCAGTCCTCGCCAGCTTTGTCTGCTTTTGTTTGATCAGGGTGTGCTTGATTATGATGATGCTACCATTAATAAATTAAAAAATGGATCGTTATCACCGAGCTCATTTCTTATGCAGAAAATCAATAATATCGAGATTACGCCTGCACAGCTGGCATTAGAGCCATGTACCGGTTCCTGCATCGTGACAGATGAAAAAACGGGTGAGATTCGTGCAATGGTAAGTTATCCGGGATATGATAATAATAAAATGGCAAATGGTGTAGATGCAGATTATTTTAACGCTTTGCAGAATGATAAATCGATGCCTCTGTATAATTATGCAACACAACAGCGCACAGCACCGGGTTCTACGTTTAAGCTTGTATCTGCAACAGCAGGACTGGCAGAAAATGTAATTACCGTTTCAGACCAAATCCGCTGTACTGGAATTTATAATGACATCGAAAATAAACCAAAATGCTGGATTTATCCGGGAAGTCATGGACTTGATAATGTATCCGAAGCTATTCGTGATTCATGTAATGTGTTTTTCTATACAGTAGGAAATCGTCTCGCACAGAAGAAAACCGGAACTTATAGCGATGCGAATGGTATATCTCTTATCCAAAAGTATGCACATATTTACGGGTTAGATGAAAAAACAGGTCTCGAAATTGTAGAAAATCAGTCTAAAATAGCAACTGAGTTTCCTGTAATGGCTGCGATTGGACAAAGTGATAATAATATTACTACGGTTGCTCTTTCACGTTATGTGACAGCTGTTGCATCTGGAAAAAAATATAATTACCAGTTGATGAACAAAATTGTTGATGTTGATGGCAAGACCATAGAACAATACAAGCCGGATTATGAAGATATTTCCGGAACGCTCACAAGCACTCAGTGGGATGCCATTCATTCCGGCATGCGTGAAGTAGTAACTACTATGGACCGTTTCCAGGGATTTGATATTCCAGTAGCTGGTAAAACAGGTACGGCCCAGCAGACCGGACATGCCAACCATGGATTGTTTATCGGATATGCACCTTATGATGATCCGGAGATCACAATTGCAGTACGTATTGCAAACGGTTACAGTTCTCATAATGCAGCTACTGCAGCCAGAAATGTCATTTCTTACTATTATGGGGAAACAAAAATGAGTGATCTAAAAGAAAAGAAAGCATCCGGTGCCAGCGGCCATACGGGTAATTCCGTTGCCGATTAGTCACATAGATAAAACTAAATACTAACAGGAGGTTTGTTTCATGGGTGAAGCAATTGTATTCACTTCAGGAAAAGGCGGTGTTGGCAAGACTACAACGATTGCAAATATCGGCGCAGGACTTTCACGGTTAGATAAAAAAGTCGTTATGTTAGATACTGACATGGGACTTCGAAATTTGGACGTTGTAATGGGAATGGAAGATCAGGTACAGTATAATCTGATTGATCTTCTGGAAAATCAGTGTCGTTTAAAACAGGCGTTGATTAAGGACAAGCGGTATCCGAATCTATATATGATACCGGCAGCACTTCGCTGCAAAAAGATTCGGGATTATGAAAGTAAACTTTATACCTTGATTTCTCATTTGAAGCAGGAATTTGATTATTGCCTGATAGACTGTCCGGCGGGGATTGATGATGGGTTTCATTTTGCAGTCTCTGCCGCAGACCGGGCATTGGTAGTTACAACACCACATATATCTGCGGTACGTGATGCAGGACGGGTATTATACCTTTTGGAAAGCCAACGGCTTTCACAGGTAGATCTGCTTATCAATTCCTACAATTCAAGAATGGTACGAAAGCATGATATGCTCTCACAAAAAGATATTGAAGAAATTCTGGGGATGAAAAGTATTGGTGTTATTCCGGTTGATGATAAAGTAATTATCAGCCAGAACAAGGGTGTTCCCGTTTTATCTTTGCATTCAAAATCTGCAAGATCATTTATGAATGCAGCACGATTGTTGGACAGTCCGCGGATTATTCCGGTCGACTTAAATGCGGAAGATCCGTGCACCAAGCGCGGTATACTGCATCATTCTTCAGGAAAGGAATGTGGAAATGAGGCATAGCACAGAAATGACCGGCAGCATTGCCAAAGAACGTTTAAAGTTTATGATCGAATCCGGGCAGATGGAAAATTCTCCCAACCTTATGGAAAGAATGAAAAAAGAAATATCCGATATTATTTCCAGATATTATGATGTATCTGCCGAAAACTATGAGATAAAAGTGATTTTAAAGCAAAATAAGAAAAGAGCATAAGATGTTAAAACAATACAAACTTCGAAATTACCATTTTCAATTGGTTATTTACATTGCAATATTGAATATCATAGGAATTCTTATCATAGGAAGTGCCAAACATTCTGTGCAGAAAATGCAGATTGTTGGATTAGTTTTAGGACTGATCGTGATGACAGTCATATCACTGATGGATTATTCCGTTTTACTCCGACTTGCACCTCTGTATTATTTTGGAATTATTGGTTTGCTGGTAGGAGTTCAGCTTTTCGGATCAACTACAGGTGGTGCACAGCGATGGATCTCCATTGCCGGAATCCGATTTCAGCCTTCTGAGCTTGCAAAGATTGTAATTATTCTGGTGTTTTCATATTTTTTTGGAAAACATCAGGATCATATAAACAATATTAAGACACTCATTATTTCTTTTGCACTCGTTTCTGTACCATTAGTACTAATTTTAAAACAGCCTGATACCTCAACAACAATTGCAGCTGCATTAATTTTTATTAGCCTCTTGTTTATTGCGGGATTAAGTTATAAAATAGTATTAACAGTAATTGGCATTAGCATTCCGATTGGAATCATAGGAATTACTATGATTATTCGTATGGCACAAAACAGTAGCAACAGTGATTATCGTTTTGGTCGAATTATGGCCTGGCTTTACCCTACAGATGGAAGATGGTCAGATAAAGCTGCACAGCAGCAGAATTCAATTATGGCGATTGGTTCTGGACAGTTGTGGGGCAAAGGATTGAACAATTCTGTTGCAACATCCATGAAAAATGCAAATTATATTATTGAGCCGCAGACGGATTTTATTTTTGCGGTAGCAGGAGAAGAGTTAGGATTTGTCGGAACAATCATCATTATCCTTTTGTTACTCTTTATTGTGATTGAATGCATTTTGATAGGAAGGAAAGCAAAAGATATGTCTGGCCGACTGATTTGTTGTGGTATGGCAGCTCTGGTTGGATTTCAGAGCATCTTTAATATTTTTGTAGCCACTGGACTTATGCCGAATACTGGTATTCCACTTCCATTTGTCAGTTATGGATTAACATCTCTGGTGACGTTATATATGGGAATGGGGTTTGTATTGAATGTAGGATTACAACCGAAAAAATATTAGGGGAGGGTAGCTTCAATGAATATAGGACTTGTAGCACATGATTCAAAAAAGAAACTTATGCAGAACTTTTGCATTGCCTATCGAGGTATATTAGCAAAAAATGAACTTTTCGCAACTGGTACAACCGGCCGCCTGATCGAAGAGGTTGCCAATCTGCAGATACATAAATATCTGGCAGGGCATCTTGGAGGCTCTCAGCAGCTCGGAGCGCAGATTGAACACAATGAGATTGATCTGGTGATTTTTTTACGTGATCCGTTAAAGCCAAAGTCACATGAGCCGGATGTTAACAGTATTGTACGACTTTGTGACGAACACAATATTCCGCTGGCAACAAATCTTGCCACTGCAGAACTTTTAATTAAATCATTGGACAGAGGAGATTTGGATTGGCGTGAGATGTACAAATAAAAATTTCAAAACAAAACTGCTATGTATTTTATGCATAGCAGCTATTTTTATGACGGGATGTGGATTTCAGAAAGAAACCATTGAAACCCCATATTCTTTGTATGAGTCTTCTTCAACTGCATCAGCAAGCCAATTATTTGCGAAAAACTTATGCGTAACGGATGATGTTAATTATGGAACGGATAAAGTTGATTCAAACCTGGCAGAAAGTGCCGGTGTGTTTAACGTTGATACAAAAGAAGTTTTATACAGTCAGAATCTATTCGAAAAATTGTACCCGGCAAGTACCACAAAAATTTTAACAGCATATATTATTATTAAATATGGAAATTTAGATGATAAAGTAACCGTTAGTTCAGAAGCTGTTTCCAATCTGGCAGGTTCTTCTCTTTGCGGTGTACAGGCGGGGGATCAGTTGACGGTTCGTGATCTGCTGTATGGTCTGATGCTTGTAAGTGGTAATGATGCAGCAAATGTCCTTGCGGAATATTATTCAGGTTCTGTGGAGAAATTTGCTAAAGTGATGAATAAAGAAGCAAAGGCCCTTGGTGCGACAAAAAGTCATTTTGTTAATGCGAATGGATTACCAGATGAGAAACATTATACATCTGTATATGATATGTATCTGATTTTTCAGGAAGCGATAAAACTTCAGGATTTTGTAGATATCATAAAGACAGATTCCATTGATGTCTCTTATGCGGATGCCAATGGAAACACGGTTTCTAAGACATGGACAAATACCAATCAGTATCTTAAGGGAGAGACACAATCTCCGGATGGAATAACGGTGATCGGCGGAAAGACAGGTACGACAAATGCCGCTGGATATTGTCTTGTTCTTTATTCCCAGAATAAAAAGGGCCAGGATATTATCAGTATTGTATATAAGGGAGACTCACGTTCTTCCATGTATACGCTTATGAATGAGATTCTTTCAACCTTTGCGAAATAGTGATTGTATTTCATGTGCATATAGACTATAATTATATCAACAGATAACAATTTTTTATGTAATTTTACAATATTATAATTGCCAGGAGGATGTGCCATGATTGAAATCATATGTGGAGAAAAGGGAAAAGGAAAAACAAAAGTATTACTGGATAAGGTAAATAGTTCTGTTGCAACAGCAGCTGGAAATGTTGTTTACTTAGATAAAAGTCAAAAACATATGTATGAATTGAACAATAAAGTTCGTTTAATCAACGTAATTGACTATCCAGTTACAAACTGTGATGAATTTTTAGGATTTATCTGTGGAATTGTATCACAGGATCATGATTTGGAAGAGATGTATTTAGACAGCTTCTTAACAATTGCATCGATTGATTCAGATGCAGATATTGTAAAATCAATGGAAAAATTGGATATCATCAGCGAAAAATACAAAGTTCGTTTTATTTTAAGTGTATCAAAAAATAAAGCAGATTTACCGGAATGTGCAAAAGCAAAGGTAATCAAATCTTTATAAAAATGTAGAATGTGAGGGTTGCTATGCAACCCTCTTTTTTAATCATCTAATGTAGAACGGATTCTGCCATAGAAGCTAATGATGTAAAGTCCGCTTAGTCCGACAAGTGCATAGATGATACGTGTCAACCATGTACCATTTCCAAACAGAAACGACACCAGATTAAATTGAAAAAAGCCAATCAGTCCCCATACAACACATCCGATAATTGCCAATGTAAGAAGTGTGTTATCAAGCCATTTCATGTGTTTTACCTCCTCATATCTTAATTCATTATTTAGTATTTCCAAAAATATGAAAAATATACAATTGCCAGAATATTGTATTTGAAGTATAGAAATGGTAAGATAGAAGGAGTACGAAAAATGAGGTGAATTACTTGGCAAAGAGACAGAATGTAGTTAAAATGAGTCGCAGTCATAATCTTAATATCGGAGTTGTGATTTTTTTAATTATTATTATTTATGTTGTTTTTAATGTTTTTTCCTATCTGACATCCAGCCCAATCGCTGAATATGAAGTTGGACAGGGAACTATCGCAACAAATCATGTTTATCAGGGATTAATTATTCGTGATGAAACCATTGTTTATGCAGGACAAAGTGGATATATTAATTATTATATGAAAAACGCATCAAAAGCATCCGTTAATGATGTCATTTATTCGATTGACACAACAGGTGATATTTCCAAACAGATTACCACTGCTTCTGAGGATGGATCGTCACTAAATACTCAGGTATTGTCCAATATTTCCAGTGAAATTGATGCATTTCGAAATTCTTATGATCCAAATGCTTTTTCTTCAGTATATAATTTTAAAAATGAAATGGATGCACAAATTTCACAGACATTAAGTGTAAATGCACTTGCTTCTTTGGTCGATGTAGTTGATTCTGCAGAAGCTAATAAAACCTTTTATAAAAAGAAATCGGAAAAGCCAGGAGTTATTGTATATTATACAGATGGATATGAAAATGTGACTACTGATAACTTTACAAGCAATAATTTTACAGATACTTATAGTAAGAAAACACTTTCTTCAAATGCAAAAGTTGCTTCCAACGATCCTGCTTACAAAAGAATCAACAGTGAATCATGGAATATTATTCTTCCGATAAATGATGATATGATTAAGCAGCTTGATGAAGACAATCCTTATATCAAGATTCGTTTCTGTAAAGATGATTATTCTTTAACAGTTCCATATACATTAGTAAAGAAAGATGGGACTTATTATTTGAATCTTTCCTTAAAAACAGCAATGGTTCGTTATGTGAATGACCGATTTGTGGATGTAGAGCTGGTGTTGTCAGAAGATACCGGACTAAAAATTCCAACGTCTTCCATTACCAGTAAAGAATTTTATACAGTTCCCAAAGAATATTTTACCACTGGTGGAGATTCAAATGCGCCATGTCTATTAGTCGAAGAAAAAAAGGGTGACAAAAAGTCCGTTAATCTTGTTACACCTACAATTTATTATGAGAAAGATGATAATTATTATATTGACGATGAATTTGTTACGGCTGGAGATGTGATTGCAAAAACAGATTCTACCAAAACATATACAATTGGCAACGATGTTGACAAACTGACTGGAGTGTATAATATAAATAAAGGATATGCGGTCTTCAAACAAATCAATATTCTGACTAAAAATGAAGATTATGCAATCATTGAAACTAAGACAACTTACGGAATTTCATTGTATGATCATATTGCTTTGGATGGAAGCAAAGTGAAAGAAAATCAGTTAGTGATAAAATAATAGAAAAGGCAGGTAATAGAAATGAATGAATTTTTATGTGAAAACTTAAAAAAGGTAGAGGACAATATTGCAGCTGCTTGTCAAAAAGCTGGAAGAGATCGCAGTGAAGTCACGCTGATTGCTGTCAGCAAAACAAAACCTGTAGATATGCTACAGACCGTTTATGACCAGAATATACGCGAATTTGGTGAAAATAAAGTACAGGAAATGTGTGAAAAAATGGAAATTTTGCCAAAAGATATCCATTGGCATATGATTGGACATTTACAGACAAATAAAGTAAAATACATTGTAGGAAAAACTGCATTAATCCATTCTGTTGACAGTCTGCATCTTGCAAAAGAAATTGAAAAACAGGCGGCAAAAAACAATGTAATTGTCCCTATACTGATTGAGGTAAATATTGCAGAAGAAGAAAGCAAATTTGGTATTCATAAAGAAGAAACCATTGCGTTAGTTCGTGAGGTTGCACAAATGCAGCATGTTCATATCAGAGGACTTATGACAATTGCACCATATGTTGAAAATCCTGAGGACAATCGCCCATACTTTAAGGGGATTCGGCAATTATCTGTTGACATCAAACAGGAAAACATAGATAATGTAGATATGGATGTCCTTTCGATGGGCATGACCGGAGATTATATGGTCGCAATTGAAGAAGGAGCGACACTTGTCCGTGTGGGGACTGGAATCTTTGGTGAAAGACAATATCATATTTAAGGTAGGTTATAAAGAAGAATGAGTGTTATTGATAAATTTTTAGATATCATGCGTTTAAACGATGATGATTATGAGTTCGATAATGATGATTATGATTTTGACGAAGACGATTATCAGGAAGAAGTAAAAGAAAAACGTCCTTCCCGCAAAGAACGCAAAGCAGAACAGCAACATACAGAAACAAATTTTGAAGTAACCGAAAAGCGGCCAAAGCAGCAGAATAAGATTACACCAATTTCAAAAAACAGAAAACAGGGGCAGCAAGGTATGGAAGTATGTGTTATTAAACCAAATTCAATTGACGATGAGAGAGAAATTACAGATACATTGTTGAACGGTAGAACAGTAGTAATCAATATGGAAGGTCTGAGTGTCGATATTGCTCAGAGAATTATAGATTTCATATCTGGAGCCACTTATGCAATGCAAGGAAATCTCCAAAAAATTTCAACATATATCTTTTTGGCTACACCAAGCGGTGTAGATATTTCCGGAGATATTCAGAATATTGTGGAATCTTTTGATATTCCGGATTTAACGGTATAACGCATGAATGAGCAGGAATTATGTAAGAAACGTCTGATTGATTTGTCAAAGCAGGCTGACAGAAAGGGTATTGTAACCTTTAGTACATTTTTGAATTTAAATGAACAAAATATTTATCATACCATTCAGAAAGAATTATTCACGCAGGTAAAGCTTTTTGGAGGGTATGATGGAGCGGAGCGTCAGATGATAGCATTCATTCCTGATGCTCTTTGTTATGAATGGGAGTTTCCAATTATCTGCATAGAAGCGCACCCACAATATCCAAAATATGCAGAAAAGCTAACACACAGAGATGTACTGGGCGCACTCATGCATCTTGGTATTGATCGTGGCAAAATTGGTGATATTATCTGTCAATCCGATGTGTATTATATTTTTTGCGAAGAGATGATCCACACCTTTATTATGGAAAATCTCCGACAGATACGCCATACTACAATGAAATTATCAGTCATGATTCCAGGAGCAGATTTTTCTATTGAACCAACTTTTCGTGAGCAAACTGATATGATTGCATCCAACCGAATTGATTGCATTATAGCCAAAGCATATCATTTTTCTCGTTCTGAAGCTGCGACATATCTAATATCCGAAAAAGTTTTTATTAACGGTAAATGTATCACAAACTGCAATCAGTCCTGTGAAAGTGGAAGCATTGTTTCTGTACGAGGTAAAGGGAGATTTGTTTTTGAAACCAATCACGCCCTCAGTAAAAAAGGAAAGCTTCGTGTACGCTTTTTGATGTATGAATAAAAATCTGGCACAGATTCTGTCAGTTATCGATTATTTTATTATAAAATATGTAAGAGGATTTTTTTTATGAGTTCAAATAATAATAAAGTAAATTATAAGTCTGGAAAAATAATGCTTTTCAGTACTGTATTATCTTTTATTCTGATCGGCCTGGATCAGATTACAAAATATCTCGTTGCAGTAAATCTCAAAGGCCAGCCATCTTTTTCCCTTATTGATGGAGTTTTTGAATTTAAATACCTGGAGAATCAAAGTGCAGCATTTAGTTTAGATCTGGTTTCCATCATACAGCGCATCTTTCGATTCTCTTATTTTGAGAATAATCCGTCTGCCTTTTTGATGTGCAAGATGATATTTTTTGTAGTCATTACTTTGGTTGTTCTTATTGTGATTGTTATTTTATACCGTAGAATCCCATGGAACAGACATTATATGTTTATGAATCTTATTCTTATCGGATTTTTTTGTGGGGCATTGGGAAATCTTATAGATCGAATCGTACATAATTATGTCATTGACTTCTTTTATTTCAGCCTGATTAATTTTCCTATTTTTAATGTGGCTGATATCTATGTGACAGTAGCCGCAATTGCTTTAATTATTGCTGTCTTTTTCATTTATAAGGACGAAGATTACAATGTAATTTTTCCATCAAAATCAAAACAGGCAAACGAACAGAAGGAGAAGTAGTTTCTCATGCAAACAGAATCTTTTGAAGTACAGTTTGAACAGGAGGGAGAGCGTCTGGATAAATTTTTAAGTACGATTTATCCAGATTTCTCCCGCGCTTTTTTTCAGAAACTAATTAAAAATCAAAAAGTATGGGTTAATGATCAAAATCAGAAAGCGAGTTTTCCGGTACATACGGATGATCTGGTAAAAATTGAAATACCAGATGCCGTGGAAACGACGATTGTTCCGGAAGATATCCCTTTGGATATTTTATACGAAGATCAAGATCTTTTAATTGTCAACAAACCGAAAGGAATGGTTGTACATCCATCCGCTGGTCATTATACCGGTACCCTAGTAAATGCAATTATGTATCATTGTAAAGATTCCCTGAGTGGAATTAACGGCGAGATCCGTCCTGGAATTGTGCATCGTATTGATATGGACACTACAGGATCTTTGATTGTGTGTAAAAATGATGAGGCACATGTAGATATTGCGCAACAGATCAAGGAACATTCGGTCAATCGAATTTATGTAGGAATTGTGTGTGGAAATGTAAAAGATGATGAAGGAACCATTGAAGGTCCGATTGGTAGGCATCCCATCGAGCGTAAAAAAATGGCTATTAACGAGAAAAACGGAAAACCAGCTATTACGCATTACAAAGTGCTTGAACGCTTTGGAAATTATACGTATATGCAATTTAAACTTGAAACGGGACGTACACATCAAATACGTGTGCATATGGCAAGTATCGGGCATCCTTTGCTTGGTGATGCCCTGTATTCAAGTAATCGATCAGCCTTTAAAAATTTGCAAGGACAGACATTACACGCACAAACAATCGGTTTTATACATCCAAAAACTGGTGAATACATGGAGTTTTCAGCTCCTTTGCCAGAATATTTCAAAAAATTACTATCAATATTGCAATCTAAGTGATAATTGTTGTATAATATATACAAATATAAAACAAAAGTTCATACATCATATAACACATGAATACATATGAACCAATTGTTTAAGTAAGGCTTGGAGGTAATTTGCTATGGGAAATCAAATTTATACAATTGGAAGAGAATTTGGAAGTGCAGGTTATGAAGTCGGACGTCTGTTGGCCGAACGACTTGGAGTAAAATTATACGATAAGAATCTTTTGGCGCAAGCTGCAAAAGATTCTGGTTTTTGTGAAGAAATTTTTGAAAATCATGATGAAAAACCGACAAACAGCTTTTTATACTCATTAGTCATGGATACATATTCCGGAGGAAATTATTCATCCGCTCCATTTTTGGATATGCCATTAAACCACAAGGTTTTCCTTGCACAGTTTGACACAATCAAAAAGATTGCAGAACGCGAATCCTGCGTTATCGTAGGTCGGTGTGCAGATTATGCACTAGCATCCAATCCAGACTGCCTGAATGTATTTATACATGCAGATATTGAGGATCGAATCAAGACTGTAAGCAAACGAAACGACGTGACGGAGAACAAGGCAAAAGATTTGATTCAGAAAAAAGACAAACAGCGTGCCAGCTACTACAATTATTATAGCTGCAAGAAATGGGGAGATTCACGTAGCTACGATTTGACATTGAATACCAGTAAAATAACACCGGAACAATGCGTTGATATTATTCTGGCTTATCGTGAAAAAATGCAGGAAAATAAAAAGAATAAATAATAAAGATGTTTAAAAGAAATGCAGAAATCAAGTGTTATCAAGCGGTTTTTGCATTTCTTTTTCTAAATCTTTTGTTTTGTAATGTTGTAAGAATGTCTTTTGGCGTCCGAGGTGTGCGCGCGGCGTTGAGTATAGGTTTTTTCGGGAGTGACTATTCGTAAAACACTTTGCGGTTTATCGAAAGCATAGCGGAGCGGAGCGGTAGTTGCGCAGTGCGAACTCAATTCTCCCGATTTGAGCACGTAGCGCAACTATTTGCATAAATAAGCTGTTTTCCGGATAGTTAAGATATATTGATTTTATAGGCACTCGTAAGGGTGTCTTTTTTGTTGTTCAATAAGTGTTCTAATATGACACGTTGTTATCATTTTAGCTTGCGTTCGGCTATCCCCTCATAGCTTATAGCTTGTCTGTAAATTATATAGGGGTAGGAGAACATCTCTTAGCAAGCTTACTTAGAAAGGGTGGTATTTTATGAATATTTTTTCAAAAATTGAGCGTGGTAGTCTGTTTTGTAAAGATGCTTGCGATAGTTTAGTAAAAGCGTGTGAATCTGGTAAACGGCTTGATGTTGCTATTTATTCTATGATTCTTTTTTCTTGTATGGTTGATTTTATTAACCTTACATTAGATTCTGTGAATGATAAGGAGTGTGAATAATATGTTATATATTGCAATTTTATTTGTTTCTATTGGTATCGGCTATTATATGTCTAAGGTATTAAACAAAAAGAAAAAGAGGGATGAACAATGAATACGCTTGTATTGTTTTTAGTGGTGTATGCTATCTGGTGCACTTTGTTTGTTCTGGGTATCTGGATTTTTGGAAAGTTGGGAATTATATGATAAAAGTTTTGTGTTTGTTGCGGGTTTTTTGTTTCATTTTATTTTGATGGGGGTGTTTTAGTATGAATAATTTAGGTTTACGTACTTATGATGATTTATTAATGTTGCAAAGTTTACCGCTTGAATTGAAAATTGCTAAGACAAAATTACGAATTAAAGAGTGGTATGAACGTTATTGTGGTAATGTTTATGTTAGTTTTAGCGGTGGAAAAGATAGCACGGTTTTGTTGTACCTTGTTAGGGAATTATATCCTGATGTTCCCGCTGTCTATGTTGATACTGGGTTAGAATACCCAGAGATTAAATCTTTTGTTAATACGTTTGATAATGTTATTATTCTCAAACCTAAAATGAATTTTAAACAAGTTGTTTTAAAATATGGTTACCCAGTAATTTCTAAAGAACAGTCTGCTTTTATTCATGAATATCGTACAACTAAATCTGAAAAATTGAAACGTATACGCCTAGAGGGTAATAAATACGGGCGTGGTAAGGTTTCTAAAAAATGGCGGTTTCTTCTTGATGCGCCTTTTCTTGTTGGCGATCAATGTTGTGATATTATGAAAAAAGAACCGTTTAAAAGATTTGAAAAAGAAAGTGGCTTACATCCTTTTATTGGTACTATGGCTATAGAATCTTCACAGCGTACTGTTAACTGGTTGCGTTATGGTTGTAATGCATTTCAGAAAAAAAGACCTACTTCCCAACCTCTTAGTGGTTGGACTGAACAGGACATTTTAGAATATTATCTTTTTACTGGAGACCGATATGCAAGGGATGTGTATGGGGATATTCTCGTTAATTGTGATGGTTCTTTATATCTTTCTGGGGCACAACGTACTGGGTGCGAATTTTGTCTTTATGGTGCGCAATGTGAAAAGGGAAAAGGTAGGCTTGAACGTGTTAAGGAATTGCACCCTAAACGTTATGATTTTATTATGCGTCCAGTAGAAGAAAATGGGTTGGGTTACAAGGTGGTAATTGATTATATTAACGCTCATAGTAAGGCGAATATTCGTTATTGAGTGTTTTTGAAAAGGAAGTCGGGGGCTAGTATTACCCCCGACTTCTGTAACATGTAACAAAATTAACAAAAACCCTTTATTTTCAAGGGTTATCGGTGTTACATGATTTTCTTTTGAGTTGTAACATGTAACAAATTTAGTAACAAAAGGAGACAACATTATGAAAAGATTATGCTATTGGTTACGATTTCGGTATAGAAAGAAATATAAACATTGTCGGTGTTGCTGTTTAACATGTAGATGGTTTTCAGATTGTAAGGGGGAATAAACTATGTCAGATACACAATGCCGTAAATGGTTAATCACGATAAACAATCCTAAAGAAAAAGGTTATGACCACGAAAGAATTAAAGCGATTCTTAGGAGTTTCAAAAAGGTTCTCTATTGGTGTATGTCGGATGAAATTGGTATTAAGGAACAGACCTATCATACGCATATCTTTTTAGTATCTGCTAATGGTATTCGCTTTACTACCATGAAAAATCGCTTTGATGGTGCGCATTTTGATGCTTGTAATGGTTCTTGTATTAATAATAGGGACTATGTATTTAAGAATGGCAAATGGTCGAATACTGAAAAAGAGGACACTCGTGTTGATGGTACGCAAGAGGAATGGGGCGAGATCCCATTGGAGCGTCAAGGGCATAGAAATGACCTTGATGATTTATACGATATGATTCGTTCTGGAATGACTAACTTTGAAATTATAGAATCATCCCCACAATATATGCTCAATTTGGATAAAATAGAACGTTGTAGGCAAGTTGTACAAGAGGAAAAATATAAAAATGTATGGCGAGATTTACAGACTATGTATATATATGGTCAAACAGGAGCGGGCAAAACCCGTTCTATTATGGAACTATACGGATATGATAAAGTTTTCCGTGTAACTGATTATGAGCATCCTTTTGACGGATATAAAGGGCAAGATGTAATTGTCTTTGAAGAGTTTCGTTCTTCTATGCGTATCGGAGATATGTTAAATTATTTAGATGGTTACCCAGTAGAATTACGTTGTAGGTATGCAAATAAAGTTGCCTGTTATACAAAAGTATATCTAGTATCTAATATACCTCTTACTGAACAGTATAGAGATATACAAGATACTCAATCGGAGACATGGAACGCTTTTCTTCGTCGCATACATAGCGTAAAAATCTATTTAGATGGTACTGTAAAGGAAATGACATGCAGTGATTATATTAACGGATTCCACCCTATATCAAGGGCACAAGTGCCATTCAATTAGTTTTCGTTTATTGGTATTTCTCCATGTTTTTCTTCATATTCGTCAATGTATTTTTCAATCATTCTTGCGCCTTGATTTGATTTACTGCGTTCTTCTTCTTTTGCTATATAAGCAAGTTTCTTGTTATATTTCTCTGTTAATACTATTTGTATAATGGGTTTTTTAGTTGGCATTATTTTCCCCCTTTTAAAAAACTCAAATAGGTTAATAACTTTTTATTGACAAGTTATTAACCTTATGGTATTATATACTTGTAAAAGTTAATAACCTTTTATTAACCTTTACATGTTGTCTCGGTTGTTGTGGGTGCATCGGAAACCCTCTAGTTGTTTCTTAGGATGGGAACCTATATGCACCCGCTTGTAAAAATCTGATAAATAAACACAAATACATTTTATCAAGATTTTTCCAAAAACGCAAGCGAACCTTGACAACTGAATAATGTGCCTATTGAAAAAACGTATTAAGAGAAAAGGAGAAAAAATTATGAGTACATTAGTTGGTTACAAACGTTTTAACAGTAAGGATGGTAAGAAAAGATATTGCGTTGCTGAAATCGTTTCAGAATTTTCACAGCGTGAGACATCTAATGGAAGTGTAGGAAGTAAAGCAGAGGAAGTCTTTCTCCCAGAAGATAAAGTAGACTATCTCAATCCCTCACATATTGGTAAGGAAATTAAGTTCGATTATGAACTTACCGGCGGTCGTGCTTATATCGTAGATGTATCTGTTATCAGCAAGTAATCTTGAATCCGTGGTTGATTCTACGGAACAAGTTCTTGATATAGCCGATAATAGCGGAGCATTAAAGGGTATTGCTAACCAATTAGACCGCTTAGAAGAGTTACTATCTCTTACTAATGCGCTGTTAGGTCGGCTGAATGATTATTGCGACTATATTGTTGCATTTGCTGTTGTGATACTTCTTTGCATCCTCTTTTATCGGTATCTTGAATATTTTACCCGATTTTAAGGTAGTTATTCACAAAAATAATATAGAAAGGGGGGATTGCATATGGCAGCATTAGCAGCAGCAAGCGGTGCAACTGTTTCCGCTGAAATGTTAGCACCAATTACTACAACACTCAATAGCAATCTGGATGTGCTGTTACCTGTTGGTATTGGTATCATGGGTATTATGATTGGTGTGTCATTGATTCCTAGAATCATTTACAAGTTCTTATAATTGAACATGGTAAAATACGTAAGTAAATAAGGCGCGAGCGGTTTCATCCGTCGCGCCTGTTACGTTTTATGGAAAGGAGATTCAATGGAAAAAGAAAAAAAGCAATTTACAATCAGCGATTATATTATCGTAATAGTTGGCTTTCTTGTAATGCTTGCTCTGGTTGTATTCTGGTCTATTCCCGCACATGCTTCAACGCAACAAGTTTGTGATTATAAAATCACTGAACAAGATCAAGATTTTGTGGCATGGTATAAAAAAAATGTAGCTGATAATGAACGCTATAACAAGCTTGATTATGTTATTATTGTGTCTAGTGAAGATGCTTATTCTGTTTATTATTCTGATAAACCGCTTTACTCTACTAACAAAGGCTATAATTGTTTTCCGGCGGGAACGCATACTATCAATACTATGTTTAAGGTTAACAATTCTGGTTCGTATAAGTATAGCGAACACATTCTTAACCAGAAAAATACTTGGTCTGATAATTATGCAAGTGCTTATTTTGGCTCTAAGTATGTATTCAGTAACTATAACATTAGTGTTGTAGATGCTATAAGGGATAATGATGGTAAATACACTTTTAATCCTACTGGTGAAGTTTTTTTTTTAAAACCTCTTCTGCCAGTGGCAACCATGGCGCAGGAACTACCGAAAGTACTGAAGATTCAAGTGAGGGAGATAGTAGTGGTGGCGGTTGGTTGTCTAGCATTACTGATTGGCTCAATAGTATTATTGCCAAAATTGCGTCACTTCCTGGGTTAATCTTTGAAAAGTTTTCGGATGCACTGATTAATATTAAAAATGCGGTTGGTGCGGTTGCAAAAGGTATCTATGATTTTTTTGAACCATTCATTACATTTGTAAAAGAAAAACTGAAAAGTGTACTTGATTTCTTGAAAAGTATCATTGATTTTCTGGGGGGAATTGGTAAGGCGATATTTGATGTATTTGCCGATACTTTACAAAATATTATTGATGGCATACTTAGTATACCTACGAAAATTATTAATTTTATGAAAAATTTATTTATCCCTAAGTCAGAAGATATTGATAGTTCTTTTAATAAGATTAAGGAAGTTATAGCAAAGCTTCAAATTGATTATGATTTAGGGAGCATGGTAACAGGCGAAAAGGCGATAGAGGATATTAGTTGTACTTTATATGGTCAGAAAGTTACAATTTTGAAAGCTGATATTATTATCAAAGGAATTAGTGGTTTCAAGGCTATCATTCGTGGTTTCATTTGTTTTTTGCTCGTTATGTTCAATATCAATCAATTTTTAGCTTTGATAGGTCAAGCACCTATTAGTATTGCGGGCGGTCGTAGTGCGCATGACGGAAAAGGTGCAAAATCGAAAGGGGCGAATGACGATTGATTATACAAGGATTGTTAGATATTGTGGTTAATATTATTTGTACCGCTTTAAATGCTCTTGAGATATTTTCCGTTCCTGTGGGGTTTGTCAGTGCTATTATTAACACGGTACAGTATGGCTCTTATGTGTGCGGAAAAGAGATTCTTGTTATTGCGTTTGGTAGTATTATGAGTTGGATATTGATACGTTCAACGGTTGGTATTGCTGTATTTGTCTGGAAGTTATTGCCACTCACTTAATACAGCCAGATGCGGGAGCGTTAGCGGTTCGCATGTTCATAGCGCACGGAACTATGATTCATAGTTTACCGGTCGGCGCAATTAGACTGTTTAGTGGTTTAGATAACCTCTGAACGGAGTTCAGGCTTGTTTGTAAAGGAGCAATTATGGGTATTATAAAAAGTATAGGTTTCTTAGTAGTGTGTATTGTTTTGGGTCTATGGTTGCCGTTTCTGTTGCGGGTCCTGCCTTGGTGGTGTAAAGATATTTACCGATTCTTTAAATACCCCAGAAAAGTACATTTGTATGGAATCTGGATGTACTGCGGTTTATATGGTCAAGGAAAAACAATGGCTTTAACGGAGTATTTGACACGGATGCGTGAAAAGTATGGAAACAAAATTTATATCTGTACGAATTATGGGTTTAAGGATGAAGATTTTCCTTTGACACATTGGCGGGATTTGTTGTCGGATTATGATAAGCCTGTTATATTTGGGTATGATGAAATCCAAAACGAGTTTAATTCTCGTGATTACCAGAACTTTCCTTATGAACTGGTAACTATGCTTACTCAAAATCGGAAAGGCAATGGAAAACAGATTGTAGGTACTGCACAGCGGTTCGGTCGTGTTGATAAAACTATTCGTGAACTGTGTACTCATGTAATTGAGTGCAAACGTGCCTATTTTGGTCGTGTTACCAAAACAAAAAAATATGATGTGGATGATTACGAACAGTTTCTAAATGAAATTGATGTAATGAAAAAACGTAAGATTCCATGTACACGCTATAAGTTTATCCAGACGGATGAACTAAGAAATGCATATGATTCATTCCAGATGCTTAAATCAGCTAAGAAAAAACAGTATGTATCACAGGCTGAAAAGTACGGAGTGAACGTTGCGCAATCTGTCAATTCATAACTATTCGTAAAACACGGATTTTGCGAATAGTTAGGCACTGACCCTTAACAGGCTACCGCGTACACCTCTAGGGCTTGTATTTTACGCAGGAAACGCTTTTTCTTGGCTGGTCGCTCATTCTTTCTTTGGGTGTACCAAAATCCCCCGATTTTATATTAAAGGTTTCTATGCCAGCATTTCTGAATCCAACACAATTGTAAATGGTCCATCATTTATCAGACTGATCTGCATATCTGCACCAAAAATTCCTGTTTGTACATTAGGTATTTCTTTTTTGCATTGTTCGATAATATATTCATATAACTGATTTGCCAAAGTTGGATTTCCAGCTTCTATAAAAGACGGGCGATTTCCTTTGCGACAATTTGCATATAATGTAAACTGTGAAATCAAAAGCAAGGAACCATTTACATCAGTTATCGATAAATTTGTCTTTCCATTTTCATCACTAAAAATACGCATGCCTAATAACTTTTTAATCATTTTGTCAGCAATTTGTTCATTGTCCGTCTCTGCAACACCTATCAAGACGCAGAAACCCTGTTCGATTGCACCAGTGATTTCATGATTCACTTCACATTTTGCTTTTGTTACACGTTGTATTACAAATTTCATTTTTTCAATTCTCCTTCTTCAATTATAGAACCTTCATCGATATGATTGTTTGTAAGCCATTCGTCTTCTGCAGTAAAGGATTTTACATTGCCCTGTTCATCTTCAATCGTAACCAGGCATTTCATTTTTTCACCCGGAAGACGTTCTTCGCATCCATACTCGCCATCAAAAATTTGTTTTACTTTCCACATCTTTCACTATCCTTGATAATTCTTCGTTAATCTTTCTTCATAGTATTTAAAATTCAAACTTGTAGTTATAGTCTGCCAGATCACATTGCAAAGATCTTGCTGTAACTTTATGTTATTCATATATAAATGCAATATCCCTTCTAAAATTATTTATATTTCATGTTTATGTCATATCCTTGACATCTGTAGTTTTCAGTATATAACGTTTCCTCATGTTCAGCAATGGGTTGTACTAGATTATTACGTGGAAATATTATATAATGAGAACTAATGGAGGCACAACGAAATGAAATTACAACAGCTTTACAGCCAGGTGCGACAGGCAATAGAAGATTATGATATGATTCACGCAAATGACCGAATTGCAATAGGAATTTCCGGTGGAAAAGATTCCATTACATTGCTCTATGCATTAGCAGGACTGCGTCACTTCTACCCTGTTCCATTTGAAATTGTTGCAGTTACCGTTGATCTTGGCTTTAAAGGATTTTCTCTTGAACCTATTCAGAAACTTTGTGAAGATTTTCAGGTTGAATATCATATTATTCATACACAGATAGGTGAGATTGTTTTTGATGAACGAAAAGAATCCTCTCCATGCTCCCTTTGCGCCAAAATGCGTAAAGGAGCCTTAAACAATGCGGTAAAGGAACTTGGATGTAACAAAGTTGCTTATGCGCATCATATGGACGATATTATAGAAACCATGTTTCTTTCTATGATTTACGAAGGTCGCTTTTATGCTTTCCCACCAGTAACACATCTGGATCGTTGCGACTTAACAGTTATTCGTCCGCTTATGTACGTATTGGAAGCGGATGTCATTGGCTTTAAAAATAAATATCAATTACCAATTGTCAAAAATCCATGTCCTGCAGACGGTTCGACACACCGGGAATATATCAAACAATTGGTTCGACAGATTAATTTAGAAAATCCGGGAGCAAAAAAAAGATTGTTTCATGCAATTACAACCGGAAATATAGAAGGATGGAAATATTATGGCAAAAAATAAAGCATATTATGAAGAAGTAAATATGAAAAACCAGCTGCATCTGCGTGAAATACTGGATGAACTTCCCCCTTACTGTAAACAGTTTTTTATTGGAATCGAACCTACCACAGCTTCCAGGACGCGTCTTGCATATGCGTATGATCTTAATTGTTTCTTTGAATTTCTTCATGAAAACAATCCCATTTGTAAAAAAATGAAAATTAAAGAAATACCGATTCATATATTAGAAGAACTGAAGGCAACCGATATCGAAGAATACCTGTCTTATCTCAAAATCTATGAGAAAGACGGCGTTGCCCATAGCAATGATGAGCGAGGCCTAAAAAGAAAGCTCTCCTCTCTTCGCTCCTTTTACAAGTATTGTTATAAACACGAAATGATCGATAATAACCCTGCTGTCAAAGTGAGTCTTCCAAAAATTCATGACAAGAACATTATCCGGCTGGATGTTGATGAAGTGGCCCAGCTCCTTGATGAAGTTGAATCTGGCGAGAGTTTGAGTAAGAGACAGCAAATGTATCACGAACGTACAAAAAAACGCGATTTGGCGCTTTTATCGCTTATGCTTGGCACTGGAATTCGTGTTTCCGAATGCGTTGGTCTGAATTTAGATGATATTGATTTTAAAAATAACGGAATTAAAGTTCATCGAAAAGGTGGCGCGGAAGTCGTTGTATATTTCAGTGATGAAGTGTGTGCTGCACTATGTGATTATTTAGAAGAACGACAAGGTATTACTACAGTTGCCGGACATGAAGATGCCGTCTTTTTATCCATGCAAAACCGACGCATTACGGTTCGGGCAGTAGAAAATCTGGTTAAAAAGTATTCCAAACTGGTTACCAATATTAAAAATATTACACCACATAAGTTAAGAAGTACATATGGCACTTCTCTCTATAAGGCTACCGGGGATATTTATCTGGTGGCAGATGTGCTTGGCCATAAAGATGTAAATACAACGAAAAAACATTACGCCGCTCTCGAAGATGACAGACGGCGTAAAGCAGCAAAATATGTTCACTTAAGAGAAGATTAGATTGCAGATACTTCTGCAATCTTTTCTTCTATCCGGCTTTTTACCAAAGCCGCAATCTCCTGCGTTTTCATATCTTTATATTCCGCATAAGTTATAGGTTCAAGATAATATGCATAAGTCGTAATCGGTCCTACATGAAAACTGTTGAAAACTTTATAGGAATCGATCAAAGCAATTGGAACAATTGGGGCTTTGGATTTGAGCGCAATCTTAAAACTTCCTGCTTTAAAATCACAGACCTTGTTTTTATTGTTAAACTTATAACCGCCCTCCGGAAAAAGAATATATTTCTTTCCTTCGCCAACTTCTTTGGCAACCTGATTAATAATGGTGATTCCCTGCCGAGGATTGTCCTTTTCTAATCGTTTCGCCTGAACAAGATCACAAAACTCCCTTACAAGTATCGTGTGAGACTTGAATTTATCCATAACAAAGGAACATGGCTGCTTATGCGTATACATAATTCCCAACACATCATACTTTCCCTGGTGATTCGGGCACATTAAATAACCGCCTTCTTTTGGGAGATTTTCTAAACCGAAAGCTTTCGTCGTAATCTTGCCGGTTCTGTTCATCAAATAGATGGTATGACGAACAAGTGCATATCTCTGTTCGACCGTATAGCGTTCCGGATGATTTGCCCGGTTACGCATAAGTGGAATAATATATGGGGCTCGATGCAAATTCATAAAAATAACATAAAATAACTTTAACATATAATTTCACTCCTGAAATTATTATAAAGCAATGCCGTCTTTTTTTCAATCATACCTTTTATTTAAAGATTCTTATATGCTTATCCCTAATACCATTATTGTTCTACATCAGAATAATATGGAACAACCAAATACTGGCCACTATGTAATATGTTCGACTCACTGATTCCATTCACTTCACACACTTCGTCAATAAATTCCTGCTCACTTTGATCTGTTGATGCATATTCGCCTGCAAGTTCCCATAAAGAATCTCCCTGTCTCAACTGAATACTCGTATAATATTTATGAATCCGTGCCTTTTCACGAGCGCTGGCAAAAGCACTGATACTACTTCCTAAAAGGATGCCAAGTGAAATTACAATGATACCTATAACAACAATCAGTCTCTTTTCCATTTGTACCTTCTGGGCTCTTCTTGCAAGACTTTCGTTTGCTTTCAAAGATATCTTATCATTATATGTTCTCTTCATAACTTATCCCTCCATAAAATCTCACTACAAGAACAAATGTTCTTTTTCTGTATTCATAATATAATACACGAACATTTGTTTGTCAATAGAAAAACGTGAATTTTTCGAATATATGTTTGCTTTTTATAACAGGGTATGCTAAACTTAATCTATATTATTATGAAAACAACTACATTGGAGGTATACAGGATGAGTTATGGCCGTATTACAGACAAGCAAAGAGAAATCCTTGAATATATTAAGAAAGAAATTTTAAACAGAGGATATCCTCCTACTGTTCGTGATATTTGCGAAGCAGTGAACCTTAAATCTACTTCTTCTGTTCATTCCCATTTGGAGACATTAGAGAAAAACGGATACATAAGACGTGACCCTACCAAGCCACGTGCGATTGAAATCGTAGATGATAATTTCAATCTTACGCGACGCGAGTTCGCAAATGTGCCTCTGATCGGACAGGTTGCTGCAGGCCAGCCGCTCCTGGCAGTAGAAAATATAGAATCATACTTTCCGATTCCTACAGAATTCATGCCGAACGCCGAATCCTTTATGTTGAAAGTAAAGGGGGAAAGCATGATCAATGCTGGTATTTTTGACGGTGACAACATCCTTGTTGAAAAATGTGATAATGTTCACAATGGTGATATTGTTGTTGCTTTGATCGATGATTCTGCTACAGTAAAAACTTTCTATAAAGAAGACGGACATATTCGTCTGCAGCCGGAAAACGATACAATGGATCCGATTATTGTTCCAGACTGCAAGATCGTTGGTAAAGTATTCGGTGTCTTCCGCTTTTGGAAATAGTAGCATAATAAAAGGATTGCAAATGAGGTTTTCTCAAATTGCAATCCTTTTTTATTCTGAATATTTACAGTTCAATAACTTTTCCATCTTTCCAGATTCTCTCCAGATCATAGAATAAACGATCTTCTTTTGAGAATAAATGAACAATAATATCCTGATAGTCCATTAAAATCCAGGTAGACTGGTTATTTCCCTCAATCTGCTTTGCATGCAGACCAGCTTTGTACATTGCTTCATCAACAGCATCCTGCATTGCAGTCAACTGATTCTGATTGGTACCATTTGCAATAATAAAATAATCTGCAATCGAAGAAACACCTGTGATATCAATTACGGTAATATCTTCAGCCTTCTTATCTTCTAATGCGGCAACTGCAGTCTTAACAATATCTAATGTTTCCATGGCTGCTCCTTTCCATATGGTTTGTAAAATTCATACGTCAGCTGTGTTGTTGGATCAACAGAACCTTTTCGCCCGCTGAGATAATGTAGAGTATCATAAAGAATCTCCGCTACCCCCTGGTTCAGATCTGCAAATGCAATCTGGCGAATTTCTGCCAGATGAGGGGCTTCTTTTCGTAATGGTTCGATGTAATCTGCAATATAGACAATTTTGTCGAGCATGTTCATATCCGGCTCACCTGTCGTATGAACTTTTATAGCATGCAAAATCTCTGGATCATGGATATCATATTTTTCTTCCGCAAGAGCCATTCCTGCCTTCGCATGTAATAATCCCGGATTTTCCATTTCGACTTTCGAAATCAGAATATCATGCCGTTCACACAATGCAATCTTTTCTTCCGTCGAATGACATTTTGCACAGTCATGTAAAAGTCCTGCAAGCATGGCTTTTTCAACATCATAATTGTTCGCCATCGCAAGACATCCCGCAGTATACATAACTCCTTTAGTATGTTCATAACGATATTTGTCTAAATCTTTCTTTAAATTTTTTCGAATTTCCTGCATTTCCATTTTTATTGCTCCAATCAAACCGTATATAATTTTTTGTCTCTGATATAAGCAAGGACACCAATTGGGAAATCTTTTTCCAATGGTTTTCCCTCTGCAAGACTTTGTCTGATTGCGGTAGATGAAATCGGATATTCCGGACATGGAATCAACCGGATATCGCATGCAAAAAGCTCTTTTAACCGGTCAATCTTTGCATTTAACACTTCTGGTTCAAACGGATAACGTGGCACGACCAGAATAATTGCTAATGCTGTAATAATCTCCGGATGTTTCCAGGTCTCAAGATAATCCAGAGAATCACCGCCCATGATAAAATAAAACTCATTTTCCGGATATTGTTCCACCAATTTTTCTAACGTCCGGTAAGTATAACTTCTCTCCGGACAATCCAATTCCATACGGCTGACATATAATTTGTTGTCGGTCTTTGTTGCAATCTGACACATTTCATAGCGGTATTCTCCAGATGTCATTTTCTCTTCATCTTTATTCGGTGAATGTCCAGCCGGAATCAACCACACCTGATCCAGACCAAAGGTCTGGTAGGCGCTTACTGCCATATGAATATGTCCATTGTGAATAGGATCAAATGATCCACCTAAAATTCCTACCTTCATAATCTTACTGAGGTAATTTAATCTTGGGATTTTTCTTTGCTTTGCGATAGAAAATCATTTTCTTTCCAATCACTTTTACAACAGTAGAATGGGTTCTTTCCCCAATCACACTGGCAATTTCCTTTGGATCATCAATACAATTCTTCAAAACAGACACTTTGATCAACTCTCTCTTTTCAAGTGCTGCATCCAAAGCTTCGATAATTTCCGGCGTTAAAGATGCCTTTCCAATCTGAAAAATCGGATCCATTGTACTTGCAAGACTTCCAAGATATGCGCGTTGCTTGCTGTTCATAGATTCTCCTCCTATTTATTTATAGTAATCAAATTCGTTGTAATACATTCTTACCGTATCGCCATCTTCGATTCCCTGTTTTTCAAGTTCCTCTATGATGCCTTGCTCACGCAGAAATTTCTGAAAGAAAAGATATCCTTTTTCAGATTCCAAATTTGTATATCCGAGCATTTTTTCAATCTTTGGACCTTCCACAACAAATGCACCATCGTCTGCACGTGTGATTGTATATGGTTCGTCTTTGAAGAATTGCAATGCCGGATCAAATTCCTGTTCGTATACAAAGGTTTCTTTCGGACATTTTGCAAGAAGCTCTCTTACATGAAACAAAAGCTCTCTTACACCCTGGCCACTGACAGCTGAAATCGGGAAAACACGAATACCGTCTTTTTCAAATTCATTACGCAAAGCGGCAATTATTTCATTTTCATCCCCATAGATTGCATCAATTTTATTTGCTGCGATTACCTGTGGCTTTTTCAAAAGGTCAGGATTATACGCTTCAAGTTCCTTATCGATTGCCTTAATATCAGCGATTGGATCGCGTCCTTCCGTACCGGCAGCATCCACAATATGAATAATTACTTTTGTACGTTCAATATGACGTAAAAATTCATGTCCAAGGCCAACGCCATCCGATGCTCCCTCGATGAGTCCCGGAATATCGGCAATAACAAAACCATCACCATCTTCTAAATCTACCACACCTAAATTTGGTTGAAGCGTTGTAAAATGATAATTGGCGATTTTGGGCTGCGCGTTGGTAACACGGGATAAAAACGTCGATTTTCCAACATTCGGGAATCCAACAAGTCCAACATCAGCAATCACCTTAAGTTCCAGCTGTACCTCGATCTCAATGGCATCCTGTCCCGGCTGTGCATATTTCGGAGCCTGCATAGTTGCTGTAGCATAATGCTGATTTCCCTGTCCACCGCGTCCGCCTCTTAAGACAACCTGACGACGGTTTTCACCAGACATATCCGCAATTACTTTTCCGGATTCGGCATCTTTAATAATAGTTCCTTCCGGAACTTTTAAGATTAAATCTGCTCCGTTTTTTCCGTGGCAGTTCTTCTTTCCGCCTTCCTGTCCAGGCTCTGCGGCAAATTTTCTGCGGTGACGGTAATCACTGAGTGTATTAATTCCTTCATCTACAACAAAGATAACATCTCCGCCTTTGCCGCCATCTCCACCATCCGGTCCACCGTTTGGCACATATTTTTCGCGTCGGAAGGATACGTGACCGTCCCCGCCTCTGCCTGATTTTATAATAACTTTTGCACGATCTGCAAACATAATAATTCTCCTGTTTTTCAACACAAATAGAAAATGTAAAATTTCCTATTACACAAAAAACCCCGGCTAAAAAGTCGGGGTTTTCTAACTACTCGTTGTCTACTGGATATACAGAAGCCTGCTTCTTATCTCTACCTACTCTTTCGAATCTTAATACACCATCAACCTTAGCAAATAATGTATCATCTCCGCCGATACCTACATTCACACCTGGGCGAATTCTAGTACCACGCTGTCTGTAAAGAATATTTCCAGCTTTTACGAATTGTCCGTCTGCTCTCTTAGCGCCTAATCTCTTAGACTCGGAATCACGGCCGTTCTTTGTAGAACCAACTCCCTTTTTATGAGCAAAAAACTGAAGGTTCATATTCAACATGTCTTACACCTCCTTGAAATTAAGAATGATAAACTCATTCCCATAGTCATTTTGTATTCCTTGTAAGCCCAGAACCATGGAACGAAGTAAAAGCAAGGTATCATGTCCCGCCTCTTTCTCCAGTTCAAAATCAATCAGGCCACTTTCTTCTTCGGTATCAATCCGATACACAGAATCTGTAAACGTATCAATTGCATTAATCGTATTAATGACAAGTGCTGAAACACCCGCACATATAATATCGCTTCCAGCATCCGCATATCCGGAATGTCCAAGACATCGAAATCCTGTTATTTGATCATGATTCTGAAAAATCGTTATAGTAATCATATAACAATTCCTATCGATTAT
>ULVX01021309.1_pt1 | contig 64581 bp, 68 predicted proteins | sample 1959811 | NCBI WGS metagenome assembly ULVX01 (sample SAMEA4835797, study PRJEB28245) | human gut metagenome | biome: gut microbiome; material: fecal sample | place: Denmark | collected 2008
GATATTCGCAAACTACAAGATAAATCCAAAACTTCATATACTCTAAGTAAAAGGAAGTTGATGTTAGCTTTATAAACAGTTATTAAAGATTTCATATATAAATAATTTGGCAATTAAAAGATGTTGTCCTCTGCAAAGTACTTCTGATTGGTGTAGCATGATGACAGAATAAGAGGAAAAAAGTATAATGATTTCTAGAAATTAGAAGTTGGAGGAAATATACATGAAAATTGTCATTATTAATGGAAGTGCCAGAAAGGGAAATACATTAAGAGCGATAGATGCATTTATACAAGGGGCATCAAAAAAGAATGAGATTGAAATCATCCAACCAGATAGACTTCATATAGCACCTTGTAAGGGGTGTGGTGCCTGTCAATGCTTAAATGGATGTGTTGATCAGGATGATACAAATTCCACGATTGATAAAATTACTGCTGCAGATATGATTCTTTTTGCTACTCCGGTATATTGGTGGGGAATGTCTGCACAGTTGAAGCTTATCATTGATAAGTGCTACTGCCGCGGTTTGCAGCTAAAAAATAAAAAAGTTGGAACAATCGTTGTGGGAGGATCCCCGGTAGATAGTATCCAGTATGAGTTGATTGACAAACAGTTTGGCTGCATGGCGAAATATCTTTCATGGGATATGGTTTTCCAAAAATCATATTATGCAACAGACAGTGATGAGCTTGCAAAAAACAAAGATTCTATAAAAGAACTTGAAAATATTGGTAAAAACTTATAAAGCATATTTAATGTTCTAGGTTTCAAGAAAAAATAAAAATATGAGTAGGACTCGATAAATTCCAATTAGTATAGCTGGCTATAATGTGTCATTCCATTGCGATTGTAAACTTACCACCAAGAAAAATGATGGGTATCAATTCTGAAGGTATGTTGATCTCAGCTGTACATGAAGAAGATGGTCATGAATGCTTGAACTTATTGATGGTTGATGACAAGATTCCTGCAGGAGCTAAGCTTTACTAGGATAAAAAAATGAGAAATTTTTGGTGTAAATTTACGCATTTACGCCAAACTTACGCCAATTTAAAATGGAAAGATAACTATAAAACTAGAGTAGAGATTGTATTGTGTGATACAGCTTCTACTCTTTTTCTATATCAACAAATGATATTATAATTTATTGAAGAAATAAATCATATATTGGACAATTCTTAATAGGAGTTGTCTTTTCTTTTGTACTACATATTGTTCTTGCGTGTCATTAATTGCAGTGGTAAACTGAACTCAAGAAAAAGTTAGTTTTATCTAACATTTTGAGGGTTGATTATGAAATTTTATGAAAGCGGAGATCAAAGTAAACCAGTCATCTTTTTGTTTCCAGGCACTTGTTGCCTATATAGTAGTTTTGATCATGTGTTAGAAGGATTACATGTATATTTTTATACGGTGGCTGTTTCTTATGATGGCTTTGATCCAAATGAGAATACTCAATTTCATTCGATGGAAGAAGAGTGTGAAAAGATTGAAAAAGAAATAATGGATCATTATGGCGGAAGAATTAAAGCCGCTTATGGATGTTCACTTGGAGGCAGTTTTGTTTCTTTGTTGATTCAAAGAAAAAGAATTCATATGGATCATGGCATTATTGGAAGTAGTGATATGGATGAGGCTGGAAAGGTGATAGCTACAATTCAGGCATCTATAGTAACGCCTATTATGTATAAAATGGTGCATACAGGAGCGCTTCCAAAACTTATGGAGAAAAAGATCGCACAAATGGATGATTCGAAGAAGAAGTTGGTGAATGGATTTTTAGATATGTTTGGTTTAGGTGGTTCTTGGATCACAAAGAAGAGTATTTATAATCAGTTCTATTCGGATTTAGTGACAAAAGTACAACACAATATGGATGTGCCAAACACAAAAATTCATGTATTCTATGCGACCAAAATGGGTAAAAAATATGAAAAGAGATACTATACATATTTTAAGAATCCGGATATTCATAGATTTAATATGCAGCATGAGGAATTGTTTTGTTGCCACGCTAACAAGTGGATAGAAGAAGTAAGAAATGTTGTAATTGGAGATGTTGGATTATGAAATCAAAAATAGATATTACAGGTGTTTCAGAGACAATGCCTCAGACTTTATATGCTAGAGCAAAAGAAACGAATAGTCAAAATGCAAAAATCAAGGATGATATTGCCGTACATATTGTTGAAAATATAGATTATGATTTTTCTAAAGCTGATAAAGATAGTGCTATGAGTAGTGGTGTTATCGCAAGAACGATTGTATTGGATCGTATGGTCGAACAATATTTAAATGTTCATACAAATGCAGTTGTAGTAAATATTGCATGTGGATTGGATACTCGTTGTTACAGAATGAAAGGTAAATATCTTCGTTGGTATAATCTTGACTTGCCTCAAACTATGAAGATAAGGGAACAGTTTCTTACTGAAACAGGGCCAATGTATCAAATCGCAAAATCAGCTATGGATGATTCTTATATCCATGATATTGAGTATCATGGAGAAGATATTCTAGTGATCATTGAAGGGTTAACTATGTATTTAGACGAAAAAGAAGTGTTGAAGATGTTTTCTATTATTGAAAAATCCTTTAAAAAAGTAACTGTTCTTGTCGAAACTATGTCGCCTTTTGTAGTAAAGCATATGAAAGAAAAGTCGATAGATCAAAGTAATGCTAAATTTTTATGGGGTGTAAAGAATGGAAATGAACTACAAAAGATTTTACCAGAATTTATTTTTGAAAAGGAAGTTAGTTTGATTGAAGGTATGAAAGAATTGCATCCTATTTATCATTTGTTTGGATGGATTCCATTGGTTCGAAATATTTCAAATAAAATTATCGTTTTGAAGAATAGGAGTTAATACGGATGAAGAAAATTCATTTTGAAGTACACACAGATGGATTTTATGGTGACTATTGGAAATGCAAAACGGATTCAGATTGTGCGATGATTGCCATGATTGGTGATGATTCCCAGGATTATTTGGCCCGTACATCTGTAAAATGGTTACATAAACTAGGATTAAATGTAATGACTATGTCACCCGCAAAAAAAGATTATGGACATCATAATTATCCTTTAGAACGAATAGAGAATGCGATAAGATGGCTAAAAGTACATGGAAATAAGAAGGTTGGAATTGTGGGTGCATCCACTACAGGAACACTAGCACTTACGGCAGCTTCTTATTTTGAAGATATCACTTTGACAATTGGCTTAACTCCAAGTGATTTTATTTGGCAAGGCTTTATGCAAGGCAAAAAAGATGGTTGTAAAGAATGGCCAATCGAAGGTGAATCACTATTTTCATATAGAGAAAAACCACTTCCATATATGCCATTTTGTTATAAACATCCTCAATATTGGCATGTGATTGAACAAGAAACAAAGCGAACGGGTGATATGATCAATTCTAGAAAATTGTTTGATGATTCAGAAGCCGTTCATCCGATTTTGGAAGAAGAAAAAATCAAGATTGAAAAGATTCATGGAAAACTATTGTTGATTGGTGCTGAAGATGATGTGTTGTGGGATGCTGCAAAATACATTCGTCGCATGGAAGAACGAGAACATATATGCAAGTTAGAAGCTGTTGTGTATAAATATGGGACTCATTTTGTTTTTCCGGAAAGCATGTTAAAGATGATGCTTCCAATTGGTTCAGCATGCTTTGTGAAATTTGCGTTTCAATCCGCAAGAAAACATCCAAAGGAATGCCTTGAAACACGCATAGATATTGATGTTCGTATTAGGGATGCGATTGAAGAATGGAAAAAAGGCGAAGTAGGATATGTCGGATAAAATACAAAATGCGTATGAATCATCTAAGAATATATATGATGATGTTTTGACACAGGGAAATATTTTCAGTAAGCTGTATATTAAATTATTTTGGAGTGGTACTAATGATAATGATATAGCACAAAAAGTCTTATCATATATTCCAAATGATTTTTCAGGTAAACTTCTAGATGTTCCAGTTGGAACTGCTGTATTTACTGAACACAAGTGGATAGCTTTAAAAAATGCGCATATTACTTGTCTTGATTATAGTATGGATATGCTTAAACAAGCTAAGAAAAGATTTGATGGGTATACGCATATTAAATGTATTCAGGGGGATGTATCCAATTTAAAAATGAATGCTGAATCCTATGATATTGTGGTTTCCATGAATGGATTTCATGCTTTTCCAAATAAGAAAAAGGCATTTCAAGAAACGTGGCGAGTTTTAAAACCAGGTGGTACCTTTATAGCGTGTTTCTATATCAAAGGAAAGTCTAAAAGAACAGATTGGCTTGTGAATCATATTCTTTCTAAGAAAGGATGGTTCACCCCACCATTTCAAACGGAGGAAGAACTTAGAAATATTCTAAAAGAGATGTACAAACAAATAGATCTTCACATAGATGGATCGATGGTATATTTTTGTTGCACAAAATAATGTATGGATAGAAGGTGAGATTATGGTATTCAAAACAATAGGGAACAAATCAAATCCAGTTATACTTTTTTTCATGCGATGGGTGTAACTGGAGAAAGCAGTATGCCAGTTACTAAGAAATTAGCGGATAAATATTATTGTGTTCTACCCACTTCTACAGTATATTGTTCAAATCAAAAGTATCTAGGTAAAAGTGATAAGATACAACAGATTAAACGATTTTTAAGTGATCATGGGATCAAAGAGATTGAACTAGTGGTAGCATCTTCGATTGGTGCAGATCTTGCGATGATATTTCTAACAGATACAAAAATACCGGTTAAGCATATATTCTTTGATGGTGGTCAATTTGCACAGATTGGTAAGATAACACGTAGAATTATGGTTCCATTTTTATATGTGGCCATGAAAAGTTTGTATTGGACAAATGGAAAAACGCTAAAGAAAATTATGTGGTGTGACGATGATAATATTAAGCCTTATTTTATTGAAGCAGGAAAGAATTTGTCATATACAAATTTGAGAAAACAGATGGATGATAGTTTAGAAGATAAGTCATTTCCAAAATTATCAGAAGAGCTACAAAAACATACATTCTGGGAATTTGGAAGTAGAGAAGATCATTTTAAATATCGAAATGCAGTGATGCAAGCCTATAAATATGGGAACTTTCCAGTTTTTGAGGGATTGAACCATATGGAGTATCAAATTCGGTATCCAGAAGGATTTGCCAGAATGTTAGAAATGATTATTAAGACAGATCAATTACCTGAGTTGACATTTTGAAAGAAGGTATCGAAAAAATGTTATTACTTTTACAAAATGTTTTATATTGTCTGTTGTATGCATTATTAATAAAATGTGCAGTAAAAAACGATGGGCGTAACTGTTTATATTTTTATCCGAAAGATTTTTTAGAGGAAGCTCAAATACGTGGTATTGCCGATAAGAAAATTGTCATGAAAAGGGCAAAATGGTTCATGATCCCTTTTTGTATCATTATATTTGTGGCTTTGATCCTGATTATTTCTGTTTGGAATCATGTTACGGATTTAAAAACGGCATATCTTCAATCCTGCCTATTTCTTGTGGTCATGAATTGGTTTGATGGTATTGTGATTGACAGATTATGGGTAGGACACAGCAAAATCTGGCATATAGAGGGTATGGAAGGAATTCCATATGTAAAGTCTTGGAAGACTGTGTTGATAAAACGAGGAGTGGCTACTGTACTATATTTGGTGGTTGCACTTGTAGTTGCAGAAATTGTGGTATTGCTTGGTAAAATTTAATCAAAGTTGTTGTGTTAAATATAGATTGAATAATTGTGGTGGTTCAAATCTGAAATCCTGAAGGGATAAGTGAAAAATGATAGATAAATATTTAAAAGAAACATGTATGCTTGATTATTCCAATCCTGAAATACAAGAACTGATTCAAAAGATGAAGTGGAAGGAACTGGATGAATTTGAAAGAATCAAGGCAATATATAATTTTGTAAGAGATGATATCTTATTTGGATATAATGAAGATGATGCAATTTGTGCATCAAAAGTATTGTTTGATGGCTATGGCCAATGTAATACAAAAGGAACCTTATTTATGGCTCTTTTACGAGCTTGTCAGATTCCATGTAGAATTCATGGTTTCACAATTGATAAAAGACTTCAAAAAGGAGCCATGACAGGCTTAGTGTATTGGAGTGCACCCCCAAATATCTTTCATAGTTGGGTGGAAATATATTTTGAGAATCAGTGGATTGAACTTGAAGGCTTTATTTTGGACAAGGCATATCTTAAGAAATTACAGAATCAATTTCCAAATTGTAAAGGTGCATTTTGTGGATATGGTGTAGCCGTAAAAGATTTTAAAAATCCTACCATTGATTTTAATCGCAATTCTACATATATTCAAAGTGAAGGAATTACACAAGATTTTGGCGTCTATGATTGTCCGGATGATTTACTAAAAGAATACCATCAACAAATGTCAAAGCTAAAAGGATTTGCCTATAGATATATAGGAAGACATTTCATGAATCGTAATGTAAAAAAGGTACGTCAAAGATGAAGTCAAAAAGAATAATTGTTGTAGTTGTTAGTAGTATAGTTTTATGTTTATGCTTATTCTTTATATTTCAAATTGAAAAAGATACAAGTATTTCTAATGAAGATTTAACATTGATTTATGAAGAGACTGTATCTCCAAATAAGAAGTATGTTTCTAATAAAAAAGATATTGTGCATTATACAATTAAAATTTATCAAGAGGATAAGAATACGGTTCAAGTTCATGCTGAATCGAATTCTCCTATTTTTGAAAATACAAATTATAGAGTCGATTATAATCAGAAAATATCGAAAAAAGATATTCAAATTAAATGGATGACACTTTCAGGTAGTACAGAAGCTAAAAAGAGTGATCAACTAGGTCTTGCGAATGTCAAAATATTAAAAGATGGAAGTGTATTCAATGAGAAAGTCATTAGTTTTGTAGGTAAAGGTGTTAAGGCCATTACGGATGTAATTGGATAAAATAAGGGAGTGTGATTGTGTGAAAAAAATGATATTAGGCATTGCTTGGCAACTTATGGGGTTTCTTGGCTCAATAGCTATTTTGTGCTCAGCAACACTTCATCAATGGGATTATAACGGGATTACTGGAATTTTAGGTAGTTTGTTGGGATTAGACTTAATAATTCCATTCATTGTTTGTATAACACTATTTATTTGTGGTTTAGTAGTCTGCTTCAAAGTAATAGGGGAAGAGTAAATTTCAATTTTTATACTTGACAAATCTCTATGGATAAGAATAATATAACAGTGTGATATAACACTGTTATATTTTATTTAATGGAGATTTATATGTCAGAAAAAGCCGAGAAAACTAGAGAGAAAATATTGGATACGGCCATCAAACATTTCTTAAGAGATGGGTTTAGTGGTGCTTCTTTAAGAAGTATCGTGAAGGATGCTGGTCTTACTACAGGAGCATTTTATAAGTACTATCCTACTAAGGAAATGCTTTTTGATGCACTTATTGATCCGTATATAGAGCATATATATGAAATATATGATGGGATATTAGCTGATTTTGAAAAGCTTTCTGCTCATGATCAGACAAACAATATGTCAAATGTAGCTACTGATGGAACAGATCAAATGATTGACTATATTTATAAGCATTATGATCATTTTAGATTATTGTTTAAATGTGGAGATAGTGGGAAATATGAAGCTTTTATTCATAATATGGTGAATAAAGAAATGAAGGCAACCAAGAAATATATGCAGATTATGAAAGAGGCTGGAATAAATTTATTAAATGTTGATGAAAGTCTTATGCATATGATTTACACAGGCTTTTTCTCGTCTATACTGCAAATTGTTGAACACGATATGGATAAAGAGATAGCTAAGAAAAATGTTCATCAATTAAAAGAATTTAATACAGGTGGTTGGGAAAGAATTTGGAATATTCAATTTAAATAAGGTGGCAATTGCCACCTATACTTATAACAATGCAGTTAGTTATGACTAATGATAAGGAGGAATTTGTATGGAAGAAAAAAAGAAATCTACAATGCGTTGGATACTAGAGTGGGCTGGACAAAAGAAAATGGATTATGTATGGAGTGTCATACTTGGAATGGGTAAAGTGATTTTTAAAATCATTCCTTATTTTCTTATTGCAACGATTGTAAGGATGTTTTTAGAGGGGAATAAAGATTTTAATACATATCTAAAAAATTCAATATGTATAGCTATTTCCTTTATTGTGGCCGAGTTTTGTCATTCACTCTCAACAACTCTTTCGCATAAGGCTACGTTTACTGTGCTTTCAAACATTCGTAAGGCATGTTTTGAAAAGCTAGCACGAGTGCCATTAGGATATGTGAAAGATACTTCATCAGGTACATTTAAGAATATTATGGTGGAAAGAATTGATAGTATTGAAACAACGCTGGCACATATTATTCCTGAATTCACTTCAAATCTACTTGGTCCTATTGCTATATTGATTTATTTTTTTACAATTGACTATAGATTGGCTCTTTGGTCATTATTACCGATTATTATTGGCTTCTTATCTTATTTTGGAATGATGATTGATTTTAAACCAAACTTTGAGAAGACAGTAAATGCAACGAAAGATTTAAATGATGCGGCCGTTGAATATATTGATGGAATTGAAGTCATTAAAGCTTTTGGAAAAACAGAGAGTTCTTATGCGAAATTTACGAGTGCTGCCAAGGCCTATGCCAATTCTTTTATTTCCTGGATGAAAAAATGTTCTATTTATCATGCACTCATGATGACAATAACTCCCTATACATTATTGACTGTGCTTCCTTTTGGAGCTCATTATGTTGAAAATGGCACACTTACAATGACGGATTTCATTTTATGCATCATTTTATCATTAGGGATTGCCGGACCATTGATTACAGCCTTTTCTTATACGGATGATTTAGGAAAGATAGGTGTCATTGTTGACGAGGTTGTTGGAATTCTAGATCAGCCAGAGTTAAGTAGGCCATATAAAAGTATGGCTGTGCCAAAAGATAATTCGATCGAACTTTCAGATGTTAAGTTTGGATATCACGATAAAGAAATTCTTCATGGCATTCATATGGAGTGTAAGGCAGGAAGTGTGAATGCGATTGTGGGTCCTTCTGGAAGTGGTAAGTCAACAATCGCAAAGCTGATTGCGTCTTTATGGGATGTGAATTCTGGAAGTATAAAAATTGGTGGTGTAGACATCAAACAAATTTCTCTTATGGACTTTAATCAAAAAATCGCATATGTAGCACAGGATAATTATTTGTTTAATGAAACGGTTCGTGAAAATATCCGTCAAGGAAATCCACATGCAAGTGATGAAGATATAATTGAGGTCACAAAAAAGAGTGGTTGTTACGACTTTATTATGCAGTTGGAAAATGGTTTTGATACGATTGTCGGTGGTGCAGGAGGTCATCTTTCTGGAGGAGAAAGACAACGTATTTCTATCGCTAGAGCCATGTTAAAAGATGCACCTATTGTGATTTTAGATGAGGCTACAGCGTATACGGATCCTGAAAATGAAGCAATTCTTCAAAATTCTATTGCACGACTTGTAGAAGGAAAAACATTGATTGTGATTGCGCATAGGCTTTCTACAATAAAAGATAGCGATCAAATCTTTGTGATCAATGATGGAAATGTAGTAGCACATGGAAAACATGAACAACTTCTTTTGTCTTGTTCACTTTATAAAGATATGTGGAATGCACACATTTCTGTTAAGGATACAGTAAAGGAGGGAAAATAATATGTTTGAAATCTTGGCAAAATTCTTTCAATTTTCGGGTGAAAAAAACAGTAAGAAATTTAAATTATCAATAGGAATTGGCTTAGTAGAAGCACTAGCTTCTGCCATGAAGATACCATCCATTATGTATATTTTGATGGGCTTGATTGAAGAAAAATCAATGGAAAAATATATTTTCGGGTCATTAGTCATTATGATTATTGCGATTGTGGTGGATGTTATTTGTAAAAGAATTTCGTCTGTACTTCAAACCGAAGGTGGATATAATGCGAGTGCATTTATGCGAATTAAGATTGCAGAACACCTTCGTTACCTTCCAATGGGATATTTTAATTCAAATAGTATTGGTGAGATTGCTTCTGTTACGACAAATACAATGGAGGTACTTGGAGATGTTGCATCAAGAGTGGTAATGCTTACGATGCAGGGAATTTTAGAAACGGCAATGATTGTATTCATGATTCTAATTTTTGATGTAAGGATTGGATTGATATCGTTATTAGGTGTCATAGTATTTTTTGTGATCAATTCGATTATGCAAAAAGCAGGAAAGATGGATTCAGAACAAAAGGTGCAGTATGATACAGAACTCGTGAATCAAATCATGGAATATGTGCAAGGTATTTCGGAAGTAAAATCTTATAACTTATTGGGTAAACAGGCGAAACGATTGAATGATGCCAACGATGCATGTGCTAAAATCAATACAAAAATGGAACTTGTATTTGTACCTTATCATTTTCTTCAGGGTATTGTGACAAAGATTACTGGGACAATCATCATTATTTGTTGTGCTGCATTTTATATTAATGGAACAATGAATTCGGTGTATGCGATTGGTATGAGCATTTCGGCTTTTATACTTTATTCAAGTTTAGAAACAGCTGGAAATTATTCATCCCTTTTACATGTGGTAAGTGTCTGTGTAGATAAAGCCAATGATATTCTTGCATTGAATACGATGGATATTGAAGGAAGGGAAATAGAACCCAAGAGTCATGATATTCAATTGGATCATGTTTCATTTTCTTATGATAAGCGAAAAATCATTGATGATGTATCCTTGTCGATTCCAGAAAAAACAACTACAGCGATTGTAGGTCCTTCTGGAGGAGGTAAATCTACATTGTGCAATTTGATTGCGAGATTTTGGGATGTAGATGAAGGTGAAGTGAGTCTTGGAGGTATAAATGTAAAGGCTTATAGTATGAATAGTTTGATGAATAACTTTGCGTTTGTATTTCAAAGAGTGTACTTGTTTGCGGATACCATTGAAAATAATATTAAATTCGGCAATCAAGAAGCTACTCATGAACAAGTTGTAATGGCAGCTAAGAAAGCTTGTTGCCATGAGTTTATAAGTCAATTGCCAGATGGATATAATACAGTTATTGGTGAAGGTGGAGCCACTCTTTCTGGTGGGGAAAAACAACGTATTTCCATTGCGCGTGCTATTATGAAGGATGCACCTATTATTATTTTGGATGAGGCAACAGCCAATGTGGATCCAGAAAATGAAAAGGAGTTAATGGAAGCTATCGATGCTTTGACAAAAGAAAAGACAATTATTATGATTGCGCATAGATTAAAAACCGTCCGAAACGCGGATCAAATAGTTGTGATAGATAAGGGAAGAATTGTACAACAAGGAACACACAATCAATTGATGAAACAAGAGGGTATCTATAAGCGCTTTGTGGATTCTAGAGAAAAGGCAGTAAGCTGGAAACTTGCGAATGATTGATACAAGAGTGGTGAAAAATATATTGACAGAAACATTAGTGAATTTAAATACTAATGTTTCTTTTGTTTTGAACTAAGGAAACCCAATAAAATTAACAATAATGAACAAATGGTACTGCAGCATATTGAAGAAACGGAGTAAATTACACAAAATGACTTTGAATAAATGGAGTAAATGGCATATAATAACATTGAAGAAATGACGATTGGAATAGGAGGACGCTCATGTTTTTTAAACGAAAAGTATATGATAAATTATTGGAATGGAAAAAACTATATTCGGATAGATATGCTGTTTTATTAGAGGGCGCAAGGCGTGTTGGTAAGTCAACGATAGCTGAAAGTTTTGCGAAAAATGAATATAAATCTTATATTCTAATCGATTTTTCAAAGACAACGAATAAAATTTTAGAATGTTTCGAGGATATTGGAAATTTGAATATATTCTTTTTGCGACTACAGGCAGAAACAGGTACAACACTATATGAACATGATTCGTTAATTATTTTTGATGAAGTACAACTTTTTCCAAAGGCAAGACAAGCAATCAAACATCTCGTGTCTGATGGTAGATATAGTTATTTAGAGACGGGTTCTTTGATTTCTATAAAGAAGAATGTGAAGGATATTTTGATTCCATCCGAAGAAATGAAAATTCAGGTTTATCCAATGGATTATGAAGAATTTTGTGATGCCACAGGCAATAGTTATGAGCTTTTAGAGCAGATATATGATAGTGCCTCACCAATAGGACAGGCAACCAATCGAAAGTTAATGAGAGATTTAAGAATTTATATGGCTGTTGGTGGAATGCCTCAGGCTGTAGAAGCATATGTGGATGGAAAAAACTTTTCTGAAATCGATATGGTTAAAAGGCAGATTATTACACTTTATGAGGAAGATTTTAAAAAGATCGATGTTTCTGGAAGATTATCAGCTATGTATCATTCAATTCCTGCTCAGTTGGCAAAGGATTCAAAAAAATACCGTATGAAAAGTGCAATTAGCAAAACAAGTAGTGCGAAAACTGAAGAATTGTTATATGAATTGATAGATTCAAAAACAGTATTACCATGTTTTAATACAACAGATCCTAACGTGAGTTTGGCTGATACTAAGGATTTTGATAGTTATAAACTGTATGTTTCAGATACAGGATTATTTGTGACAATGATGTTTATGGATCGATCCGTAACAGAAAATGATGTATACGCAAAGTTACTTTCAGATAATTTACCTGCAAATCTTGGATATCTGTATGAAAACCTTATGGCACAGATGATTGCTTCAACAGGAAGAGAATTGTATTATCACACATGGGAGAAAAAAGATAGTACACATTATTATGAAGTAGATTTTCTTGTTTCGGATAAAAGTAAAATAAATGCGTTTGAAATCAAGTCATCAGGTCTTGGTAAGCATGAATCGATAAATGAATTTTGTGTGAAGTATTCTAAAAATGTAAATAAGGCATATTTAATTTCTCAAAAGGATGTAGGAAAAGATGGAAGCTTATTATTGAAACCATTCTATCTTGTCCCTTTTATAGTAAAGTAATCAAACAATCAGGTAATTCCAAGAAAAGGATTGCCTTTTTATATAACGATTTAGATTATATGATTCTATTATATAGAAACTTCAAAAAGCGCAATTCATAAGAAAACTGCTGGTTAAGGGTACTGTTTTTAAAAAAAATCAAAAAACAGTACCGTTAAGTTAGATTTTTGTGTTTATGTTTCAAATTTGCTTGTATAGGTAAAAGATGAATTTAAATGAAACAATGCATTATAGATAAAGAAAGAATTATTCAACAAGGAATGTACAATAAACTAATGAGTATTTATAAGTGTTTTGTAGATTCTAGAAAGTAGGCTGTAAGTTGAAATACATTTATGATAAACATATAATTTGGATGATGAGGAGGCGATATTATGATGATCGAAGCCATTTTAAGTAACGAAAAAAACTATACAAAATTTCAATTTGGCAATCATGTAATTCGCTTTGTAGCACCATATTCTTTAGAATATTACACAGAAGTAAAAGAATGGAATAATGGATATTTAGTAGTAATGGCAAAATATAAACATAATGAAAAGCCAGAAGAAGAGTATATTGATCTAATTCCTATTTTAAAAAATCTATATTTTGATACAGATGAGTTTTGTAAACAAATTAAAGAAGTGAAGGTTGTTAATAGTATCTAATATCGTAAGTATATAGCTTGAGAAAGCATCGTGAAGAGAAGGAAAAAGGTCTAAGATTGAAATCTTAGACCTTTGTTTTAACCTAACGAATCTGTCCATTACCTTGGACTATGTATTTATATGTAGTTAATTCTTCAAGTCCCATTGGACCTCTGGCATGAAGTTTTTGTGTAGAGATACCAATTTCACAACCCAAGCCAAATTGACCTCCATCTGTAAATCGTGTTGAACAATTCACATAGACAGCTGCACTATCTATAGATTGAGTAAATAATCTGGCATGTTCTTGGTTGGTTGTTAGAATGGATTCACTGTGTTTTGTAGAATGTTTTGAAATATGTTCAATAGCTTCTTCTACGGAATCTACAATTTTAATAGCTAGAATATAATCTAGAAATTCGGTGTCGAAATCTTCATCTGTAGCTTTTGTTCCTTCAATGATTTTTTGTGCTCTATCATCCAATCTCAATTCAACTGGATATGTATCCAATTGTTTTTTTAACTTTGGTAAGAATTCATTGGCCACTTTCGAATTTACTAATAAGACTTCTTCTGCATTACAAACACTTGGTCTAGAGCATTTCGCATTTTCAATGATTTTAATGGCCATATCTTGATCAACTTCATCATCGACATAGATGTGACAAATTCCAGTACCTGTTTGAATGCATGGTACTTTGGCATGTTCTACACAACGTGAAATTAAATTCTTTCCACCTCTAGGAATCAATAAATCAATATAGCCTACGCCTTCCATTAGTTCATTGGCACTTTGATGGGTTGTATCTTGAATCAATTGAACAATGTTTGGATTTACACCACATTTTTGAATCCCTTCTTGTAGTGCTTGTACAATCGCATTGGCACTATTCCAAGCTTCCTTACCAATTCTTAAAATACAAGTATTTCCACTTTTGATGCATAGAGTCGCTGCATCACTTGTCACATTGGGTCTACTTTCATAAATAATCGCAATGACACCTAATGGTACACTCACTTTTTGAATGACTAAACCATTCTCTAATGTTCTTTCATTTAATATTTTTCCGGTTGGATCCGATAATTTGACAACATCTAATATGCCTTGAGCCATATCATTCAATCTTTGATCATTTAACTTCAAACGATCTTTCATGACATCACTCACCACAGCTTTTTCTAAATCGATTAAGTTCGCATTCAAAATATCTTCTTTATGAGCCAATAAAGACTGTGCCATAGATTCTAAGATTTCATTCTTTTTTGTTTCATCACACAACATCAATGACTTTGTGGCAGCCTTGGCATTTTCCATGATTTGTAAAGTTGTCATATTATGCTCCTTTTTTGGCTACAAAGCGAGTACCAATACTTTCATTATCTAAAATAGAATATAAAGCTTCAGGCTTTTGACCATTGGTAATAATCATATCCAATCCTGCATCCATACAGATTTTGGCAGCTTCTAGTTTTGTCTTCATACCACCCGTACCGACATTGGAATTGACACCTTGTCCAAAGCTTAAAATTTTTTCATCCAACTCATACACAACCGGAATTAATTTCGCATTTTTATTCTTATGAGGATCATCATCATACAATCCATCAATGTCAGATAAAACGATATATAAATCGGCATGAATATTTTTAGCTAAAATGGCACCTAAGTTGTCATTATCTCCAATCACAATTTCTTCAGTCGCAATCGTATCATTTTCATTTACGATAGGTAAAACATTTCTTTTTAATAAATGTTCCATGGTATTGACAAAGTTTGTTTTTCGATCCTCGTTTTCAACATCGGACTTTGTGATTAAAATTTGCCCCACAATATGATTGTATTGCGAAAACAAAGAATCATATGTATACATCAATTCACATTGACCGATGGCTGCACAAGCTTGTTTTCCTGGAAGATCATGCGGCTTTGAATCCAATCCTAATTTTCCCATGCCCATTCCGATGGCACCACTTGATACTAGAATCACTTCATGTCCTGCATTTTTAATGTCACTAAGCACTTCACATAACTGTTTCATTCTACGAATGTGTAAAAGACCTGTATTTTCGTATGCCAAAGTACTTGTACCTACTTTAATGACTACGCGCATATATTTCACTTCCTTTTCAAAAAAATATTTTTTTAATGATAACACAATTTTATGTTTCTATAATACTTTTTTTCCTTTCTTTCATTGAGAACGCTATCACTATTAGATATAATATTTTTATGGACAAAATAATGAATCAAGTTTTAAAAGAGAACTCAATAGGAATATGGAAATTAGATGGGAATCAATTGTATGGGGATGAATGTTTCTTAAAATTGATTGGTGTATCAAAGGAAACGGATGCACAGGCATGCTTGAAATTTCATTTATCACGTGTACATCCTGAAGATCAAGAACAATTTAGTGAATACGTAAGAAAACTAAGCGAAGAAAGAACGGAGATCGTGTATCGTTTTCTACATCCTGAAAAGGGGGTTATGATGATTCGCTGTTCAGGTAAGAAAATGGAAGATGGTACGATTGCAGGGATTCATCAAGATATAAGTGATATTGTACGTTTAGAAAAGGATAAGATTGTAGAATCGTATCTTGCGGAAACAAATGAAAAATTGCGGAATCAAAATGTTGCGCAGAATGATTACTATAAGGAAATTTTAGATGAATTACCTTGTGGTGTATTCGCATATACCGTAAAGGAACATAAAATTGTACATTTAAACAAAAGAGCTTTAGATATGTTTCATATAGATACATTAGAAAAAGCGCAATGTAAGATGCGTTCGATATTTGAAAAGTTTGAATATCCAGATTCAACCACAAATGAGCGCTTGATCGCATTAAGAAAATATGATAATTCGGTAGATTTTGAAGTAATCATTAATCCTAAAGAAACTTATGAAGTTCATGCACTCGCAAAGTCAAAAGTTTTTATGAATCCAGATCATGAACGCATTATCATTACAGTATTTTTAGATATTTCCAATATGGTCATGTTGAAAAAAGCTTTAGAACAAGCTAAAGAAGGAAGTGCAGCCAAGAGTGCCTTTTTATTTAACATGTCACACGATTTAAGAACGCCATTAAATGCGATTATTGGTTTTAGTGAATTGATGAAAAGTCATTGGGATGATGCAAAAGTGTCTAGAAACTATCTCGAAAAGATTGATGAATCCAGTCAATATTTACTTTCTTTGATCAATAATATTTTAGAAATGTCTAAAATTGAGAGTGGGAAAGAAGAATTGAAAGAAAAACCATGGGATATTTATACGTCTTGTGACAATCTTCTACAATTTTTTGAACCCGATATTCGTCAAAAGAATCAGACATTAAATTATTCTGTGAATATTCAACACAATATGATTTTAACGGATTCTTTAAAAATCAGAGAAATCTATGTGAACTTAATGAGTAATGCGATCAAATATACGGATGCTGGTGGAACTATTTCTTTTTCTTTAGAAGAAATTGAAAGAGAAAAAGGGTTATCAGACTATAAAGTGATTATTCAAGATACGGGTATCGGTATTTCTAAAGACTACTTGCCACATATCTTTGAAAACTTTTCTAGACAAAAAACATCCAGTGAATCCGGTGTAATAGGAACAGGACTAGGGATGCCAATTGTGAAAAAACTTGTTGATTTGATGCATGGAACTATAAGTATAGAAAGTGAAGAAGGCAAGGGAACAACCGTCATTGTAAATCTTCCTCATAGATATATTATTGAAAAAGAAGAAGTTGACGTTGCGGATGATAAAGAAATTGATCTTACGGGAAAACACATTCTTCTTGTGGAGGACAATGATTTAAATGCCGAAATTGCACAAACATTACTTGAAGACAAAGGGATTAAAGTGACTTGGGCGAAGGATGGATTAGAAGCTGTAATGATGGTAAAGGAAAATGCGATGAATTGTTTCGATTGTATATTAATGGATATTCAAATGCCAAAAATGAATGGCTTTGAAGCTTGTAAAGTCATACGATCTTTGCCAAATGATCGAAACAAACTTCCAATTATTGCATTAACGGCCAATGCCTTTGAAGAAGATCGTAAAGATTGTTTAGATGCAGGTATGAGTGAACATGTTTCAAAACCGATTGAAATTCAATCTTTACTACAAACAATTGAATCAGTATTAAAAAAATAGCGGCAAAAGTCGCTATTTTTAAAACATAAATGTCAATGCTACTGAAAATAATGTCAAAACTGTGCAGAAATGTCAGTAGAATTATTTATCTCTAAAAAGTGATTATTAATGATATAATAAATATGCAAATATTTGTTCTCAAATACGAATTATAAATTTGAATATTATACGAAAATGGAGGACAAATATGAAAACACCAAAAGAATATAGGGATAATCTTTTAAATCACATTATCACCAAACAAATGCTAGTGGATTGTTTGTACAGCGTGAATAAACGAGCCAAAAACTATCGCGACAAAGAAAGGGAACAAAGAGCGTATTCTAGATGTCATCGATACGTGGATAATTCTGCATTCATTGAAGGAGCTAGGGAAAAGAAATTAGAGATGTATCGCATGAAAGATATGTTGTTGCAAATTTTGACACCCATTTGTATCCACAAAGAATTCATTGGATACAAGACTAAAAGAATCTACAGCTATGAAACAGAGGGGTACAAAAAATATAAGAAACAATTCTTTTATGAAGGGCAGTATATGGATGATGATTATTCCATTGTGTACTTTGGAGATGTTGAACTTAAGGATGAACCGATATATCACTATTACTTGTTCTATGATTTAGATTGTGGACATACTTTTCATACACCTATTAAAGAAGAGGACTTAGAAAAATATTCTTTACCTATTATTGAAATTAGTGAGTTAGAAACGACGGGTCACAAAGTCAATGATTTGGTAAGTGTACAATTTGTACGAAAAGTGATTCGATTGATTGAAGAAAATATGTATATATTACAGTAAAAGCGCAGGTCATTCCTACGCTTTCTTTCTTATAATGTATAAACTTTATCAGCTCTTTGGGCCACTTCTTTTGAATGCGTGACAATAATAATACATTTTCCTTGTTCTTTTAAATTATCAAAAATATCCATGATTTCATCACGTGTATCCGGATCTAAATTTCCGGTTGGCTCATCTGCCAAGATAATTTTTGGATCATAACTCAAAGCTCTTGCGATGGCCACTCTTTGTTGCTGACCTCCCGAAAGTTTTAAGATACGACGATGAATCTGGTCTTGATCTAAACCTACTTTTTCCAATAATTCAACAGCTCTTACTTCTTTATCATTTTGATGTACATTCGCAATATCCATAGATAAAGTAACATTTTCTAATGCCGTTAACTTATTTAATAAGTAATAACTCTGAAAAATCATAGCCATTTGATGAGAACGAAATTCATACATATCCATTGTTTTAATGCTTTGTCCTTCAAATAAAATATCGCCCTCTTTTAGATTCGTTAACCCACTCATTAAAGATAATAATGTTGTTTTACCCGTTCCACTTGGACCAATGATCGCATAGAGTTTTCCTGGTTCAAACTCCATATTTACATCTTTTAATACAGGTTTTGTGTCATACTGAAAAGAAACATCTTTAATTTCAAATAAACTCATACGATCACCCCTAATCTCTATTGGATAAAATGCTTGATGGATCATATCGCATAACACATAGTAAGGCAGCACAATTACTAATAATCACAAGGATAAATGCGATGGCTCCCACTTCAAGAAGTACATTGAAATTCATAGCTTGCGAAACCGTGGTTACTTTTTCTAGAGGTTGATTGTTAGATGCATCCATTTTTGATGGTTTAGAAAAATTATTGTTTGGAGTGTTTGTTGTCTAGAGAAGTTCTGTTTCTTTGTTTCGTTCATTGAATTTGTAGAAGAAATTTGATTTTCTAATAAAGTGTTTGTGATTGGAACACTAGTTACAGCACCTAAACCAGAACCTATAATAAACGCAAACAAGGCAATAAATAATGTCTCACTAAAGAATTGAAGAACAATTTTAGACTTATTCATACCAAGTGCACAAAGAATACCGATTTCTTGTTTTCTTTCGCGAATACTGAAAATATTCAATACAACAAGTACGATAGCTCCAATCACAAAAACAACGATTAAGAAGTATGTCGCAAATTTAGATAAATTTTGTAGAGGAACAATGCTTTGTTGGTAGGACTGTAAATCACTTGAAGTAACCGTATACGAATCACTTAATCCCTTTTTAGTACATTCCTTTTTAAATTTATTGAAATCTTTAACTGTATTAAATACATATGTTCCATTGACATTTAAATCTAAGTTATAGGTTTCACTTAAATTCTTCACAACATTATAGCTGGTATAAATTGTATTCGATGCATTCATTAAACTTGAAGAAGTTGTAGAATAAAAACCAGTAACGACAAAATTTACCGTTGTAGAATCATCTACCTTTAATGTGATGGTATCACCTATAGAAACGCCATTGTATGTCGCAAGATCTTCAGGGATGATACATTGATTTTCTTCAGTTTGTTCATCAAACATATTTCCCTCCGTGATGGTGGATGTGCCATCCGTAAAATCCATCATCGCATCATCATTTTCATAACCAGTGACCGTAATGGATGAAGAATTAGGTCCAAATCTTTGTTGATTTTCCATTAAGCTAAAGCTATCGCTAGCTTGTAAAGAAAGACTTGCAGAATAATAGAACTTAGATACATAATCTGAATCAGCATACTTTTGAAGTTCATCTAAAGATAAAGATTCGATACTGTCCATCTTTTCCTTCATATCCTCTTTGTTTCCAGGCTCAAAATCTTTCATCATATTCATACGATTTTGGATGATTTGACCCGTAATGTTCGTAAGCTCAAGACTTGCATTTTGACTTGTGATACTTGCCTGATGAATGGACAAGCCAATACAGGCACTAAACATGAGTACAAATAAAATAATACCAATCAATATGGATCGGCCTTTGCTGCGAAACACATTTCGAATCGCATTTTTAAAAATATACATTTCATCACTTCCTTTTCTAAAATTAGTTTAAAGAAAGTGACTGAAATGAAACTTAAAATCGGTTTTCCATGATCTCTACAATGGTTGTATCCACATCTTTCATTCCAACATTAGATAGATTAGCCATATTTTGAATACACTTTTCAGGAGTTTTAGCTACAATACCATCACTATCTTTTAGTGGCGCATTGTTTAATGCGGTTTTTGCACAAAGAAGTGCGGATATAGTTCCGGTAGTTACCTTTAAGCTACATCCTACTTTTCCACCATCACAAATCATACCTGTAACTGTACCTGTCATATTTTTTGATCGCATACCCAATCTGCTCTTTACTTCCACCAAACATATAGACAAGAGCTGCACTACAAGCTGTACTACTTGCCATCACACACGTACACATTGGGGATAATTTTCCAATATAAGAATTGATATAGCGATTGAGTAAGTGTCCTAAAGCTAAAGCTTTTAATTCTTTTTCTTTTGAAATCTGTTGCTCTCTAGCCACAATATGAATCGGTAAGATTAAGGCAATCCCTTTTGTTCCTGCACCAGAACTAGACATCGTATTTAATGGACATCCAGATAGTCTTGCCTCAATGGCAGCGGTTAATGTAAGTATGAGTTCATTTTCAAAAGAACTTGAAAGAGGCAGATTATGATTTTTGGCATAGTCAGCCAGTTCTAGATTCATTAAAACTCCATCATAGAGAAAATCAATGTCTTTAGAATCTAAATCATTGACTAAATCAACAATCTCAGAAATTTTCATTTCCTGTAGCTTTTGAATGAAATTAGATTGTTTATTCTCAATCTGATTTTGATCCATCAATACCACATTATTTTTGCTTAAATATACAACATTTGTATGCTCATCCTGGATGATACAAGTACTCGTTTGATTTTGAGTATGAATGGTTCCTTTCACATAAAGATTTGTTTGAGATGAATCCACACGAACTTGTCTATCTTTAAATTTGTACACTTTATTTTTAATTTCATCATCAATATCTTCAAAGAGTCTTAAGCCTTTTTCTGGATTCTTTAAGAATGCACCAAGACTTGCCGCATATTTTAATCCTACATGACCAAAGTTAGGAATACCGGCCGACATTCCAGTTTTAAAAATTCCAATATTCACATCGACATTGATTGAAACAATTTTCTCATCTAATACTTTAGCTGCATGAGCTAAGCATAACGCAACACATACAGGTTCTGTACAACCTAGTGCAGGTGTTACATCTTGTTTTAATAATTGTATACATTCTTTTCTTGTTAACATAAAATCACCATAAATATTATACAAAAAGATTACAGTTCTTAATAAGGACTTGTGCTATAATATAAAATCGGAAAATATAACCGAGGTATAAGAAAGTGAAGAAAAAGATTATAGTTCCGTTGATTGTATTTCTTGTAGGAATATGTCTATTGAGTGTCTTTACATATAATACAAATGTTCAAATTCAAAAAGATAGGCGTACGATCGCAAAATTAAATGCTGTGACATATGGTCAGCGTATAGAAAATGATATTGAAAATGGAATTGAAATAACAGATACTTTAAAACAATTATTAATAAATGGAAATGGTCAAATCATAAATTTTTCTAAAATAGCCGAAAATTTAATGTCTTATTCTATACAAAGTGTGCAATTAGCACCGAATGGAGTGGTAACAGAAATTTATCCTGAAGAAGGAAATGAAACGGGTAAAATTGATTTATTAAAGGATTCGAATCGAGGTGAAATTTCGAATTACGCAAAAGATCATAATATAACCATTACCCAAGGTCCTATTGAATTGAAACAAGGAGGTTCTGGGCTTGTTGTTCGAAATCCCATTTATCTAAAAGATGAAAATGGACAAGAATATTTTTGGGGATTTACGATTGCAATTTTGCGTGTTCCTGAAGTTTTTGAGGATTCGACAAACGCTTTATCTAAATTTAAATATAATTATCGACTTTCAAGAGAAGCGTCTGTTTTAGATAAGAAACATGTAGTTGTTGATGCAAATTGCGATAAAATGATTCGCCCAGTCACTTATAATTTGACTGTTGGAAAAGAAAAATGGAAACTTGAAATCATGCCTAGAGCTGGATGGAGCAACTCTAAAACTTTATATTTAATTTTCTTTGGAGGACTATCCTTAGTTCTTCTACTAACTGGACTTACAACACTCTTATTCCTTTTGGATGAAAGAAGAGTTGAATTAAAAGAACTAGCCAATAAAGATGGACTGACTAAGCTTTATAATCGATATGGATTTGATGAAATGGCCGAAAAGATGATTTCAAAAAATCCAAAAGAACATTGCGTAGCCGTATTATTAGATGTAGATGATTTCAAATTAATAAACGACATGTATGGACATGCCTATGGGGATAAAGCTTTAATAAGCCTATCTGAAAATATGCAAAAATTTTTTCCATCTTCGGCATTGCTTGGTAGAAATGGTGGAGATGAATTCTGTATTCTTTTGCCAAATTGTACAATGGAAGAAGTGAAAGAATCTTTGATTGAATTCACAAAAACGCCAAAAACATTTTCGTATAAAGGGCAAACATATTCTTTTTGTATCTCACTTGGTTATGCCGAATATCCAAATAATGCGATTGAAAGATCTCAACTCATGCGTTGTGCTGACACAGCTCTTTATGAAGTAAAACTTCATGGTAAAAATGGATGCAAGGCTTATCAGGAAGGTTTTCAATCTGGTGTTCGTAAACAACTAGGATTTGTGTTAAATGATATTTCTGAAAATTTACCTGGTGCTTTTATTATTTATCGAGCGGATAAAGAGGATGATGAAATTTTTTACGCAAATAAAGAATTTTTAGATATGGCTGGATATGAAAATCTAGATGCGTTCTTTAATGGCACAAAGAAAAGTTTTAGAAACTTAATTCGTGAAGACCAACAAAAAGCGGTAGAAGTAAGTATTTGGAATCAAATTGAAAGTGGAAGTAAGAATGACTATATTCATTATCAATTAAGAAGACAAGATGGAACCTATATTCCTGTACTTGATCAAGGAAGAATTGTGGAAAGCGAACGTTTTGGTCGAGTTTTCTATGTTTTATTTATGGATTGGCAAGCTATGCAGTCGCATTATAGTGAAAAGTTTAACGCAAAAGATGTATGATAATTTTTGTCACACACCTTTTTTCGTTTTATAATGAAACCATGAAAAATAAAAATTTAATTTATCAAATACTAATTAGTTTTGTGTTGGTTTCTGTTTTAACGAATATGGCATGTTTGTTTATTCGTAACAGCGTAATTCAACAAGAAAAATTAAAGGCAGAATATACAGTAAATTCAACAATCAATCGTGTTGAAATAAAGCTTGAGTCGTATATTGAAAAAGTAGGCTTTTTAAAGAAGACAATTGAAGCTGGAATTGATTTAGACGATGCTTACTTTGAATCTGTGGCATCTAGACTATATGGAGATGATCCGGCTGTTAAGACAATTGAACTTGCGCCAAACGGAATTATTCAAAATGTATATCCATTTAAAGAAAATCAAAAAGCTATTGGCATGAATATGTTGGCAGAATATGAACGTAAAGAGGCTGCTACTTTGGCAAAAGATACAAGGAAATATACATTGGAAGGTCCTTATGATTTAAAACAAGGTGGAAAAGGAGCTTTATTATACGATCCCATCTATGTGAATGAAAAGTTCTGGGGATTTTCCATTTTAGTCATTGATTGGGATGCATTTTTAGATGAAATTCACTTAAGTGATTTGAAAAAAGCATCTTATGATTTTGTCATTTGGAAAACGGATCGTGTCACAAAGAAAAAGATAATTATTTCTCAAAGCTCAAAAAATATAGATTCAAATACATTGTTGATCAAGTGTAAGCTTCCCAACAATAAATGGAATTTTGAAATTGTGCCAAAACAAGGTTGGATCAATACATATGTAATGATAAGTTTAGCTGTCGCTAGTATTTTGATCGATTTTCTAGTAACGGCTGCCATTGCTCAATTTGAAATTCGCCATCGAAAAGATTTAGAATATGCGAGTCAAATTGAATGGCAGGCAAAAAAAGCACAAGAAGCAAGTGCTGCCAAATCTCGTTTCTTATTTAGTATGTCACACGATATTCGTACACCTATGAACGCAATTATGGGATATACGGAATTAATGGAAAAGAATGTTGGAAATATTGAAAAAGAAAAAGATTATCTATCCAAGATTCACTCTTCTAGTAAATTTCTTTTAGATTTAATTAACTCCATTTTAGAAATGGCACGCATCGAAAGTGGAAAAGAAACATTGAATATAAAGGCATGTAATATATTTGATGTGTTAGATTCTTTGAATTCAGTCTTTGAAAAACAAGCTGAACAAAAAGGCTTAACCTATCAGTGCACCACAAAGATTGAACATCCATATGTGTATTGTGATCAAATTAAGTTTGAAGAAATATTGTTGAATGTGGTTGGAAATTCCGTGAAATATACTAAAAATGGGAATATTTCGATTCACGTTGAAGAAGTAGAATCTGGCCAGTTTCAATGCATGATTCAAGATACAGGTATTGGAATGAGCGAAGCGTATTTGCCATATGCCTTTGAAGACTTTTCTAGAGAAAAATCAGGTACGCAAACGAGCGTAAAGGGTACAGGGCTTGGTTTATCGATAGTAAAATCTTTGGTTGAATTGATGCATGGTACAATTGAGATTTCAAGTCAAGTCAATCAAGGGACAACAACTCGAATGAAATTTCATTTTGAAATTGCCAAAGAAAGTGAGTTAGAAAAAAATCAAGAAACGAATATTATAGACCTTAAAGGAAAACACATTTTACTAGCTGAAGACAATGATTTAAATGCAGAAATTGCGATGACACTTTTATTTGACTATGGATTGATTGTAGATCACGTAAGTGATGGAATTGCTTGTGTAAAACAAGTCAAAGAAAAAGAATACGATGTAGTTTTAATGGATATTCAAATGCCAAATATGGATGGCTATCAAGCGACACAAAAGATTCGTGAATTTAGTGATATTCCAATTGTGGCGATGACGGCCAATGCCTTTGAAGAGGATAAACAAAAAGCATTATCCATTGGAATGAACGGACATATCGCAAAGCCAATCGATATGGATAAAGTTATTAAAACACTATCAAATGTTTTTGTGTTTAAATGTCCCGTTTGTGGAAAATATACATTTCAATCTGGACCAGGAAGCTATGAAATCTGTCCAGTATGTGGATGGGAAGATGATAAAGCACAATATAAAGATCCAAATTTAAAAGGTGGAGCCAATAAACTAAGTTTAAAGGAGTACAAAAAACAATATGAAAAAAATCATTAATAAATATTTGCTCTTATTTCTTTGTATATTCTCACTTATACTTCCAACAGGATGTGAAATTAAGGAACAAAAACAAGTAGTCGTAGACTATCAAGAATACCATTTTCGTAATGAAGATTTGTTAGAGTCTCACTATGAAAAACATGGTAAAGAAATGGGATTTTCATCATCAAAAGAATACGAAATGAGTGCCAGTGATGTTGTGAATGATCCAGATTCTTTACATAAAAGAGAAAAAGAAGATGGAGATGATATATACTACAAAGAAGATACCAATGAATTTGTGGTTGTATCCACGGATGGGTATATTCGAACCTATTTTAATCCAGATTCTGGTAAGAAATATTTTGATAGGCAATGATGAAAAAAAGACCGAATGTCAGATTAAAATCTGAATATTCGGTCTTTCTTGTCATTAAGCTAAAACTTTTTCTGGTTGTTTATAAATATTTCTATTTAAAATACGAACCAAAACAGGAATGACAATCAATTGAAGGATGATACCTGGAAGACAAGTAATAAAGCTTGCCATCATAAATACAGATAATGTATATCCTTGTGTACTAAGAATACATGTATTGACTAAACCATTCATAATTCTTCCTGCAAGCATCGCAATGATCAAACTCATATATAGTTTTGTCATTTCATTCTTCATTGAAATATATTGTGTACATAAACCAGCTACTAAACCATATACTGCAAGTTCAATCATCATTTGTGGCAACATCATTGCAGGTGGCATGCCTGTTGTCACACTTGAAAGAAATGGTGTAATAATTCCACATGCTAAACCATATGGCCATCCACAAAATAATCCACAAATTAATACAGGAATGTGCATTGGTAAAAATATGCTTCCAGCATTTGGAATCACATGAAATGCCATTGGAAGTAATACACCTAAAGCGATGCATAAAGCGCAAGATACTAGTTTTTTGGTGATACTATTCATCATTAAATACCTCTTCTTCTAAAAAATACTTGGTAAGGATGTATGGACAGATTAAGATTTAACATTGCACATATTGTTTTAAATAATCGATATCTAGAATTAATATTTTTTGATTTACAATCTTAATGACGCCTTCCTTTTTTAGCTCACAAAGAATTCGACTCACACTGTTTCGAGTGGAAATTCCACAAAATCCTGCAATATCATCATTTGTGATTTGAAAATCAATAAGAATACCCGCCTCTACTTTTCGACCAAATAAATGGATTAATTGATATAAGAAGGAGCATATTGCACCTGTTTTTCCATTCATCATCATAAGTTGTTGGCGAAAAATAGCTTCCGTTAATTTTTCTCGATAATATGCGTTTACATAATCTTGTAATTTTTGATCTTGATTTACATAACTCCAAAATAACACTCGAGGAATTCTATAGAATGTGGCCACATCACTTTCAACACGAACATTAAATGGAGCCGATGTATATTGACTTACTTCATCTTTTAATAAAGAAATAATATCCGGTGTATTGATATAAGAAATGTTGAATTCACGACCATCATGCAGGATGATACTTGTCTTAATTACCCCTTCTTTTAACACATAGGTATCTTGTTGTTCAAGCCCATAATATGCTAAATAGGTGTGTCTTTTTTTCTGTATAATAGGCACATTTTTCTCTTTTAAAAAATTTAATAAGTATTCATTGTCCATATCCGTTCTCCTTTACCAGTTTTGGATTATAACAATACTCCAAACTTTGCGAAACAACAAATGTTAATATGAAATGAGGTTTCACAATTTTTTAATTCGGATTATATTAATTCGGGAAAAAAGGAGAGATAAAAATGTTTGAAATGAATGTGCCTTATGATAAAGGTCAAATGAAAATCAAATTAGAAGATAAAAACTTAGCTGGTGTTTTAGAGGGTAGACAAAGCGATTATAAAACTACACTTTCAGAAAATGAAATTGTAGAACAATCATTGGACAATCCAATTGGTTCAAAAAGTTTAGAAGAACTAGCTAAGGATAAGAAAAATATTGTCATTATTAGCTCAGACCATACGCGTCCTGTGCCTTCAAAAATTATTACACCTATTCTTTTAAGAAGAATTCGTAGTGTATCACCCGATGCACGTATTCGTATTTTAGTTGCGACAGGATTTCATAGACCAAGTACACACGAGGAACTTGTGGCAAAATATGGTGAAGAAATTGTAAAAAATGAAGAAATTGTTATGCACGTATCGACAGATGATTCTTCTATGGTAAAAATCGGACAATTACCAAGTGGAGGCGACTGCATTATCAACAAAGTTGCAGCTGAAGCCGATCTATTGATTTCTGAAGGCTTTATTGAAGCCCACTTCTTTGCAGGATTCTCTGGAGGAAGAAAATCAGTGTTGCCTGGTATTGCTTCTTATAAAACAATTATGGCAAATCATAGTGGTGAATTTATCAATGATAAAAAATCACGTCCAGGAAATTTACAGCACAATTTAATCCATGAAGATATGGTTTATGCGGCAAGAACGGCTAAACTTGCCTTTATTGTCAATGTCGTATTGAATGGAAATCATGAGATTATTGGCTCTTTTGCCGGAGACATGGAAAAAGCTCATGAAAAAGGTTGTGATTTTGTACGTTCTTTGGCAAGTGTAAATAAAGTAACTTGTGATATCGCAATCAGTACGAATGGTGGCTATCCTTTGGATCAAAATATTTATCAAGCCATTAAAGGTATGACAGCTGCTGAAGCTACATTAAATCCCGATGGTATTATCATCATGATTGCAGGCTGTCGTGATGGACATGGAGGAATTGGATTTTACCACAATATTGCCGATGTAAAAGATCCAGAAGAATTTGAACAAAAAGCCATTCATACTCCTCGTTTAGAAACCGTTCCAGATCAATGGACATCTCAAATCTGTGCACGTATTCTAGCTCATCACAAAGTAATCTTGGTTTCGGATTTAGTAGATCCTCAACTTGTGAAAGATATGCATATGGATTTAGCTACAACTGTAGATGAAGCTTTAGAAAAAGCATTTGAAATAAAAGGAAAAGATGCCAAAGTTGCCGTCATTCCTGATGGCTTGGGTGTCGTTGTAAATATTTAAGGAAGGAAATTTGAATTTATGTTACACAATTTAATTGCGGAATTTTTATCAACAGGACTTATGATTTTATTTGGTGTGGGAGTACATTGTGATGAAGTTTTAACAAACACAAAATATCACGGAAGTGGACACATCTTTGCGATTACGACATGGGCTTTTGGCATCAGTGTTTGTCTATATATTTTTGGTGGCGTTTGTATGAATCCTGCCATGGTACTTGCACAATGTGTTTTAGGCATGCTTCCATGGACAAGCTTTATTCCATACGTTATTGCCGAATTTTTAGGCGCACTTGTAGGAGCTTTGATTTGTTATGTGATGTATAAAGATCATTTTACAGAAAGCGAAGGAAATATAAATCCAATCGCCATTCGTAATATTTTCTCTACAAATCCAAACTGCAGAAATTTGCCAAGAAACTTCTTTGTCGAAACGATTGCCACTACAATTTTCTTGAGTGCCATTTTAGCTGTTGCTACAAAGTATGAAACACAACTACCAATTGGAGTAGGCCTTATTGTATGGGCTGTTGGTATGGGTCTTGGAGGAACAACTGGATTTGCGATGAATCAAGCTCGTGATTTAGGACCTCGTTTGGCCTTCCAATTATTACCTATTAAAAATAAAGCCAATAATGATTGGCAATATGGACTATTAGTTCCAGGAATTGCTCCTTTTGTAGGTGCATTGCTTGCTGCTTTGTTCTGCCATTTGTTTTTAGGTATTTAATATTAGAAAAGACAGATATTCAAAATCAGACTGAATATCTGTCTTTTATTATATTTTCTTTTGTGTTTTTAAATCATAAAGCGCAATACCTAAACAGAAGATTTCAGAGACGGTACAACTGATCCAAATTCCATTTTCCTTAAATAATGTTGTACAAACAAATAGAGATAATAAGACAAAGAGAATACCACGAGAAATCGAAAGCACAAAGGCTTTTCTAGGCTCTTCTAAAGCGACCATGTAGCCGCTAGTGATCACGACATGTCCCATAATCAAAAAGACAAAGCTAAATTGGCGTAGGGCTGTAATGGTATTAAAGTAGTTTTCTGTATTTACTAGAATAAAGGCAGCCGTGATATTTGGTGCAAATATCTCTACAATTAAGAATAATAAAACTCCAGCACAAGAGACTAAAACACGTGCATATTTATGGAAAGTTGAAACGGCTTTTTTATCGCTTCGACCATAGTAGTAGCTAACTAAAGGCTGCGTTCCTTGACTGGTTCCCACCATCACCATCAATACTAAGTTATAGATATACATTAAGACGGTAAAAGTAATAAGTCCATTAGTACCAAGGAGTTGATTGATACGATAGTTAAATACTGTAATCATTATGCCTGGAGAAATTTCAGAAATACAATCGGGAAGTCCTAAAGATAGAATTCTAGAATATTCATGCCAAGGATAGTTTGCCTTCACAAAATGGAAATGCGATTTGTGGCTAAACGCAAAATGATAAAAGAAGAAGCAGAAAGTTACAAGTTGAGATAAGCCTGTAGCTAAGGCAGCACCACTAATTCCCATATTGAAAACTCCCATAAATAATGGGTCAAGAACAAGGTTGGTTCCAGCTCCTAGACAAATACCCATGATAGATTTTTGTGGAAAGCCATCGGCCTTTAAGAGAACTTCAAAACAATAAGAGACAATATAAAAGAAGGAGAAACAGGATAATACTTTTATGTAGGTATCTGTATAGTTAAATACATCTTCATTGGCTCCCAAAAATTCTGTAATATGATGTGAATTTATAAAAGATAAAATCGCAATGCATAGGGCCACACAAGAAATTGTGATGGTATTCATTGAGAATACTTCATGCATTTTTCTTTCCTCATTTGCGCCACGATAGATCGACATGACAGTACTTGATCCAATCGCAAATAAGACTCCAATGGAGAAGATGGTTGTGACATAAGGGCTTGCCACGTTTATGGAAGCTAATGCCGTATCGCCTTCAAAGTGGGCAACAAATATACCGTCTACTAAAGTATATAGATTAAAGATAACCATCGAACATATGGATGGTATGACAAACTTAAGATATTGTTTCAACATAAAAATCACCAATTATAGTGTAAACCTTGGTATAATACTAAGGTCAAGGGTGATGGTATGAAAAAATATTATAAAATTAATGAAATCGCTAAATTATACAATATTAAAACAGACTCTTTACGATACTATGAAGAAGTAGGATTAATTTGTCCGATGCGCTCAAAATCAAATTATCGATTATATACACTGAATGATATTTATATCTTAAATATTATTCGAGATTGTTTAAAATTAGGGTATGATACATCACAAATCAAGGAATATTTAGACAATCGAAGCGTAAATAATACGATTGCGTTTTTAAAAGAAGAAGAGAAGTTGATTCAAAGACAGATTCAAGAATTGAACACGAAACTACTTTCGATTCAAACTCGAATCATAGATTTAGATCGTACCCAGAATATGGAATTTGATACATGTAAGATTGAAGTATATCCCAAACGATATTGCCGGTATTTAAAAGAAAAAATTGATCAAGATGAAAAAATTGACTTTTTATTGACGAAACTAAGTGAATCGATGGAAGAAGATATTTCGGTACTTGGAAATATGGATTCAGGCAGTGTAGTCGAATATAAAAATGATGAATTCGTCTATACAAGTGTATTTATTTTAACTCAAGAAGAAAAACATGACTTTATTCTAGATGAAGGCATATATTGTACATATACTTATTCAGGAGAGTATGATCGTACAAACCAGCTCTTTTATAAAATGAAAGATTGGATTCAAGAACACAATTATAAAATCAAAGGGCCATTCTTAGAATTTTTATTGATTGATATACATGAAACAAAAAAAGTGGAGGAGTATATTACTTCCATCCACGTTAAGGTTAAACCAAGATGATAAATCCAGATGCAATTGGTTTATATTCTTCAACATCCATTGAATCATAGTATAGATCTCCATTTGAATCTAATACTAGAATTCGATGATTTTCACAAATCGTTGGTAAGACTTCTAAAGTGTTGTTGATTTTGTAGACTTGATTTTCTTTTTCAAACAATTGAAAATTATATGGTTCTATATCATCTTCACAAATATAGGTGTAGCTAGCACAATATAATTTATCATCTTCAAAGTAAGGTTCAATACGATCTCTAGAACCATTACAAGGTGTATTTAGATAGCTTTTGGCATGTGTATCATCGATTACTTCAATTGGAAATTCAGATAGGACTGGTTCAGATTTATTGCCATGTACAATCAATGATAGTGTATCTTCTGTCCTATTCAATTCAACACTGCATAACATTTGGTTTGTGACAATATCATAATAAGTTGTATCACATACAATATATTTCTTGTTTAATCTGGATTTCCAGACTGAGTTGAGTTCTTGTTTTTTGGCTTTTTGTGCAAACGCAACCGTACGATTTCGAATTGTTTTTAAAAGATAATCTCCTTCAAAGAAGATTTGATTTCCTTTTTCATTGGTCCATTTGCCATCTGCATAATTTAATAAATCACTCATGATCCAGCCTTTTTCTGTTTTGTCTTGCACAACCATACTTGATTTTATGGTTGTGATTTTTTGTAAACCAAAGGCATGGGCATAAATTCCTGAATAATCTGGATATGTATTTGGTTCTAAATAGGTGTTGAATAGGCGCATTAAAGTTGTCGGAACTTCTAATCCACAATCATGTGTTTCACTCAATGCCAATACGGCATTGTATTTAGGAACAATGATCAGTCTTGAACTAAAGAACATACTGTTTCCACCTTTTGCCAAAACTCCATCACCAAAATCATAGTCTGGATCATGGTGTCTGACTAAGTCCCAGCCTAAGCCAAAATCAATGGCGCCTAGATCCGATTCAAGAAATGTAGTGCCCCAGGATTTAGCCATTAAAGCTTTTGACTTTTCACTAATAATAGAATTAGGTTCTAGAAAGAGTTGACCAAATTTGCATAAATCAATCATAGAAGTAGTGATGCCACCAGCTCCTTGAATTGGAAAGTATTCTTTTGGTTTCTTACCTTCAGAAACTAAAGGATAATCTGAATGGATTGTATATGTTGTGTTGGTACTTTTTGCACCAATCTTTTCTGTAATATATTTTCTTAAGACATCTTCATAAGGCATATTACGAACTTTTGAAACGACCATTTCAGCGAGTGTAAAACCATCATTACAATAGGTGCTATAAGTTCCTGGATCTGCCTTTAGAGTGCTGTTTGATAAATAGTTTAATACTTCGCTATAATAGTCAAACTTAGAAGTGGTACTCACACTAAAATGTTTCCATTGCGTACCTGGAAGTCCACTCGAATGGTCTAGGCACATACGTACTGTAATATCTTTATATCTTTCATCTTTCATTGTGAATTTAGGAAGAATATCTGCAACTTTATCTTCGAGTTGGATCAATCCTTCATCCACTAACTGCATAACACATACGGTACAATAGATTTTAGAAATGGAACATACATTAAATGTACAATCCGTCGTGATGGGTTGATTGTTGATTTTGTCGATGACACCTATCGCATCGGCACAAACAATTTTTCCATCCTGCATAAAGGCATAGCTACAAGCTGTATAGTCTGGCTTTACCATAGCTTTTAATAATTGAGTAACTTGATTTTCCATATAATTTCTCCTTTTTTAAAAGAAAGCGAGAAGATAATAAACTTTCTCGCTACTCTGCAACGGTATCAATTAAAATGCTGTGATAGGCATTCACAATATCATCAACCGTTTCTTCAACATTCGCATTGTTGACAGCTACATAAGCAGCGTATTTTTGGTACAATGGGTATCTTTCTTTATGCATTTGTTGAAGGGCTTGTTTAGAACTTGATAAAGGTCTATTTGGATCGGAACTAATTAACTTATCGATATCGCGATCAATGAAGATCGTAATTCCATTTAAATGTAAAAAGTCCATATTGACTTTATGTTTAATGACACCACCACCTGTCGCAATGATTTTATTGTTCATTTTACTCGCTTCAATCGCAACTTCTGTTTCAATCGCTCTAAATCCTGCTTCTCCAGATTCTTGGAAGATTTCTGGAATGCTTTTGCCGGCTTTGGCAATAATCATATCGTCTAAGTCGATAAATTCTTTTCCAAGCTTTTCTTCAAGCATTTTACCAATGGTTGTTTTACCGGCACTAGGCATACCAATCAATACGATGTTACAACGATCTTTCAACATTTCTTTTTTGATTTCATCAATGATGGAATCATCAAAAGACATATTTTCAAAAATTTCAAATGTATATTTGGCCTGCGCAATCAACATCTCCAAACCAACTACACGCTTGATATCGGCTTCTTGAGCTTCAAAACATAAACGTGTAAGAATTGGATTGTATACAACATCCAACACACATTCTAATTTGTGGAACCAACTTACATCAACGGGTGCATTCATAATATTTGGATACATGCCTACTGGACTTGTATTGACGATAATATCTGCATCTAAGTGAGATGTGTACATTTCATCATAGCTAATGGCACCACGATTTGCACTTCTTGAAACAATCACAATGTCTTTTGCGTTTTCGTGTTCGCAAACGGCTTTAACAGCAGCGCATGCACCACCGTTACCAATAATCAAGACTTTTTTGCCTTCCATATGTACGTTGTGTGCTTTAACCATATATAAGAATCCACCAAAGTCTGTATTGAATCCTTTTAATTTGCCATCTACATTGATGATTGTATTAACAGCACCAATGGCTTTGGCACTTTCATCCATTTCATCTAAATAAGGAATGACATCTTTTTTATATGGAATAGTCACATTGATTCCTTTGAAATCTTTCTTTTCCATAAATTCTTTGAATTCGTCTTTATCTAATTCCACCAATTGGTAGTCATAATCTTTTACGTTCTCAATCTCTGCAATTCTTGTCTGAATTTGTTTGGAGAAACTATGCCCCAAGTGCTCACCTATCAATCCGTATTTCATATCATTTCCTCTTTTCTAGAATAGCACTTTAAATGTGAAAAAAAGCATTTCGAATCAGAAATGCTTTTTGAATGCCCTGAAACTTAAAAATAACCATCGTATACATATGGCTTTTCTCAGGGCTATTTAAAGTAAAAGTAATAATGTCTTGAAGTGTTCATATGCATAGAATACACCATTTCTTTGTGGGTGGCAACCCTAAAATGAAAATAAATGTAAAAAACAGAAAATTGTTTCAAAAAAAGATGTGATACAATTTATCCGAAAGGAGCTAATTATGAATATTGGATTTGTGGCATGTATTATCTTGGCAGTGTTGTTTCTTGTTTTGGGAATCATATTTGCGTTACTAAAAGAAAAAGGGGCATATTTTGTTTCTGGCTTTCGTACACTAAATCATCCTGAAAAGTATGATAAGGCATATATTTCTTTAGATATGCGAAATCAATGCTTTACATATGCATTGATTCTATTCCTAGGAGCTATTCTTTCCTATTTCATATCTGCCATTATCGCTATACCAACCTATGTTCTATGGGGTATTCTTTTCTTTAAGTCTGTACATTTGGATGCAGAAAAGGCATTCGAAAAGTATTTGATTAAGTAAATTAACGCAAAAACATTACTTTTAACGATACTAAAGTTAAAATGAAAATAATAGAGTTAAAAAGGAATGGTGATAACATGAAAACGGATATATTTGGAATGATGTTTTTCAAAATGAGCAAAAAACACACAAAACGAATTATGGGATATGAAGCTACACGCCCATTCTGGCACTTCTTTGATTTAAAAGCCTATATAATCATGGCTTGCATGATGGGTGGAGGAATTGGATTTAGAGCAGCTGGAATCTTTCCGGATATCTTTATTGCCTTCTTTTATTCAGGACTTGGTTGTGCATTAGCTTAAGCTGGCATTACTTTCTTAAGAAACTATATTCAATATGAAAACTAAAAGAAGAGACTTGTGATCTCTTCTTTTAATCAATATTGGAGTTTTGGACAATGAAATTACAGAATGAATGCGCAGCAGGAAGCATATATCTGTTTTTGATGTTTGCTATATAAATGATACGTTTCTTTTGTGGGTTGTTTATCTTTAATTTCTTTAAATGAAAATGGACAGAAGTCGTAGAGCAATGAATCCAGGCAACTATAATGAGGCTAGAACTATCAAAAAAGGAAAGAAGCAGTGGATCTTATCCAATCTATGTGCTAAATGTAGTGCTTGATTGTAGAGTTCACTACTTCAACAGAAAGATAGGAATCCAAAGTTTGAAAATCATGTAGGATTGCTGCATAATGTTGTCAGTAAAGAACCCTCACTGCTTGTGGTGAGGAGTAGTCAGTTGATGCGTATATAAAAAATATGAATAAAGGAGAATAAAAATGAATACAGTAACAATGAAAAATGTTGAATTTGGTGCAGGTGTACCAAAGATTTGTGTTCCTATTTGTGGAATGAGTAAAGAAGATGTTTTAGAACAAGCTAAAATCATTCTTGATACACCAGCTGATATTATTGAATGGCGTATGGATTGGTTTGAACAAGTTGAAAATACTGCATCTGTAGTAGAAATGGCTAAAGAATTACGTGAAGTATTTAAAGAAACCCCAGTCTTAGCTACTTTTCGTTCTAAAAAAGAAGGTGGAGAATTAGAAGTATCTACTGAATATTATGTGGAATTAAACTGTGCAGTTGCCAAAAGCGGTTATGTAGATGCAGTAGATGTTGAATTATATACAGGAAATAAGGAAGTTGAAACGATTGTAACGACAGCGCATGAAAATGGAGTAAAAGTCATTATGTCAAACCATGACTTCTTTAAAACACCATCAAAAGAAGAAATCATTTCTCGCTTATGCACTATGCAAGAAAAGGGTGCAGACATTCCTAAGATTGCAGTTATGCCTCAATCTAAAAGGGATGTATTGACATTATTGTCTGCCACAAATGAAATGGCAGAAGAACATGCTGATCGTCCAATCATCACAATGTCTATGGCAGCAACTGGCATTATTTCTCGTTTAGCTGGTGAAGTATTTGGTTCTTGTTTGACTTTTGGTGCTGCTAAAAAGGCAAGTGCTCCAGGTCAAATAGGTGTCAATGATCTTAAGACAGTTCTTGAAACTTTACACAAAAGTTTATAATCAATAAGGCAGTTTATAACCTGTCTTTTTTTTGTTGACATGTGATATCAATATGATATCATTTAGATAGCGGAGGTGCTTATCATGACAGAAAAAGTTTTAAGCAACAAAAAGAATGGCATGGCCATGATGATATTATGGATTGTTTTATACCTTGTTGCCTTGTTGATGACAATACTAGGTGCAGCTTTCGTTTGGCCTTTATTTATTATTGGTGTTGTATGGCTATGTGTGGGTTGGATTCCGTTTCTTGGTTTAAAAGTATTAAAGCCACAAGAAGCCTTAGTTTTAACTTTGTTTGGTAAATATGTAGGTACTTTAAAGGATGCTGGATTCTATTATGTCAATCCTTTTTGTCAGGCTGTCAATCCTGCCGCAAAGACAAAACTAAATCAAAGCGGAGATGTGGATGATGGTTCTAAGAAGAGTATTTTTCAAGCACAAAATAATGGAACAGTAGAAATGGCTTCAAAGAAAGTATCTTTGAAAATCATGACTTTAAACAACAATCGCCAAAAAATCAATGATTGTTTAGGAAATCCTGTTGAGATTGGAATTGCCGTGATGTGGCGTGTTACAGATACCGCAAAAGCTGTATTTAATGTAGATAACTATAAGGAATATCTTTCTTTACAATGCGATAGTGCATTAAGAAATATTGTTCGTATTTATCCTTATGATGTCGCTGAAAATGTAGATACAACAGGAGATGGTATTGCCGATGAGGGAAGTCTTAGAGGTTCAAGTGAAGTGGTTGCTTCTAGAATTCGTGATGAAATTCAATGTAAAGTAAAAGATGCAGGTCTTGAAATTATTGAGGCAAGAATTACATATTTGGCATATGCACCAGAAATTGCAGCCGTTATGCTTCAAAGACAACAGGCAAGTGCCATTATTGATGCACGAAAGATGATTGTGGATGGAGCTGTTGGCATGGTTGAAATGGCATTGGATCGTTTAAATGAAAATGGGGTTGTAGAATTGGATGAAGAAAGGAAAGCGGCTATGGTTTCTAACTTGTTAGTCGTACTTTGTGGAAACCATGATGCGCAGCCAGTTGTAAATTCTGGCAGTTTGTATTAATGGAAAAGAAACAGATTCCTTTGCGTCTTTCAAAAAAATTGTATGATCAAATCGCTTCATGGGCAGAAGACGATTTTCGCAGTGTCAATGGACAAATTGAATACTTGTTGACAGAGTGTGTGAAACAAAGAAAAAAGAATGGCAAATACGTCAGTGATACGATGGATGAGCCTATTGAATTAGATATTAAGTAAGAGAGTGTAGAAATACATTCTTTTATTTTTGGAAAAAATAAAATCTTTTAATGGTTAAAACTGAAAAACTTAGTAACTTAAGCTACTTTTAAAGGTTAAAACTGAAAAACTTAGTAACTTAAGGTACTTTTAAAGGTTAAATTTTGAAGACTTGGTTAATTGAATAGTCATTTTGTCTAAGTTGTACATTGTAATGTATATGCAAAAAACATAAAATACTCTAAAAATAGGAGGTAAATTTATTTATGTATACAAACAATTATTCAAACTCAGTTAGCACAAATTCATTATATAAAGTATACAGTTGGATGATGGTAGGCCTTGGAATTACGGCAATCACTTCGGCCTTGTTGTATGCTTCAGGCATATTCATGCTTATTATTCAGATTCCCATGATTTCACTATTATTATTCATAGTACAAATTTCGTTAACGATTTCAATGGGACGTCAATTATCACGTAATACACCCGCTTCCACAATGAAGACGATGTTTATTGTGTATTCACTTACAATGGGAATCAATATGACATCATTGGCTTATGTATATAGTGCTGGACAGATTGCAGCTGCCTTTGGCATTAGCGCAATTTACTTTGCATGTTTAGCTATTATTGGAAAGACGACTAAAATGGATCTTAGTAAAGTGGGAAACATTTGTTTGATTGGTTTGATTGCGATGATTTTTAGTCAATTTTTCTTCATGCTATTTAGAGTTGGCATGGATGTACGCTTATGGAGCGTGATTGGACTCTTATTATTTACCGGACTTACAGCTTGGGACATACAAAAAATGAATTATATGTTGAATGGCTATGAAGATGAAAAGATATCGATTTATATGGCGTTACAGCTATATTTAGATTTCTTGAATATCTTCTTATACATTTTGCGATTATTAGGACGTAGAGATGATTAGTTTCATCTCTATTTTTTATGGTTGACAATGTAAACTAATATTGTATACTTTAATAGTTCACATAATGAACTAAAGGAGTATATATGAAAGTATTAAAGAAAATAGGAATTACTATATTATGTTTATTATTGATTTGTGGAATAGGAATTGTTTGTCTGTTTCACAAGGAATATAGCTCATTAAAATCATTAAAAAAAATCGATGCTTATCCAATGTATACAATGGATTATAGTGCGGATTATGGATTGGATGAGTTTTTAGAAAAAGGTGCAAGCAATGATAAAGAGCTTGTCGAATTTGTGGTGAATCACGTAATGAAGGGGTTACCATTAAGCATAAATATTCCAGATTTAGGTTGTTCTACATTTATTGCACAAAATAAAGATTCAGGATATCTGTTTGGGCGCAACTTTGATATGGATTATTCGCCAAGTGTATTAGTGAAGACGAAACCTAAAAATGGGTATGCCTCTGTATCCATGGTGAATTTAGGTTTTGTTGGGTATAATGAAAAACATTTACCAGATACATTAAAGGATTCATTAGTAACTTTGGCAGCCCCTTATGCACCACTAGATGGAATGAATGAAAAAGGATTAGCGGTTGGCGTATTATTGATTGATACAAAACCTACGAATCAGAATACAAAAAAGGTGGATATCACAACAACAACAGCGATTCGTTTAATGCTTGATAAGGCCAAAAATGTGGATGAAGCATTAGAATTATTATCATCTTATGACATGCATTCAAGTGCGAATAGTTGTTATCACTTCCAAATTTGTGATGCTTCTGGAAAGAGTGTTGTTGTAGAATATGTGGATGATGAAATGAAGGTTGTATATCCAGACAAGAATTATCAGTGTGCTACAAATTTCTTATTGACTCAACCCGATGCAGAATTTAATTTTGGCCAAGACCGCTACCAAATTATTGATGAAAAATTAAGTTCCACAAATGGAAAACTATCCAAACATGAGGCTATGCAACTTTTATCCGATTGTTCGCAAGAAGCGCATAAAAACAAACAGGGAAAAATATCAAAGACACAATGGTCTTGTGTATATGATTTAAAGAATAAAAAGGTAACGATTTGTGTGAATGAAAATTATGATGCGAAATACACAATTTCTGTGCTAGAATAAAATTATGAAAAAGAATGAACAAGTATTAGAAGCATGGCTTCAAATGACAACTGTTATCAATAATGAAAGAATCACTCCAGATCTTCCTTACAATGAGTCGATGATTTGTCGTTATTTATATCAAAATCAAGATTTAAATGTAACCGCAACGGATTTATGCAACTATATGCGCATGCAAAAATCGCAGATGAATCGTACGCTTACAAGTATGGAAAAAAAGCAATTGATTACACGTATTCGTAGTGAGGACGACAATCGAAAAATCTATGTTTCATTAAATGATTCGATGATTAAAATCTATAAGAAACAACATGAAAAGATTTTAAAAATTGTAGATGAATTGTTTGAAAAGATTGGTTATGAAAGACAACCTGAAGTGATTGAACTGTTTGATTTGATTACACAAACCGCAAAAGAAATGTTGTAAAGATAAGCTGGATTTCCAGCTTTTTTCTTTTGTTTCATAAAGCCTTCTTTTTTGATAGAATAAAGATGGCGTTTGGGGAGGTTTATATGAAAAAAACAAATTATGTAAAAGATGTATTGGTTGTATTATTGGGAAATTTTATGGTGGCAGTATCCGTTGCTTTTTTTGTTTTACCAAATAATACATTAACTGGAGGCGTAGCCGGTGTGGCAGTGGCATTAAAACCGTTGTTGCCATTTATTCCATCGGTATGGTTGATCAACATATTGATGATTGGACTTTATATTGTGGGAGCCGTTTTTTTAGGGAAGGCATTCGCATTGAAATCATTAATTTCAACATTTAGTTATTCGTTTTTCGTTTCTTTGTTGACTTATGTGACAACTTTATTTCCAAAAGATACATTTGTGATGCAACCCATGTTGGCAAGTATTTATTGTGGGTTGATTTCAGGTATTGGCTTAGGACTCTGTTTTAGAGTAAACGCAAGTACAGGAGGAATGGATATTCCTGCATTATTGATTCATAAATTTACGCATATTTCTTCTGGAAATTCCGTAATGATCATTGATGCTTTAACTGTATTATTGGGAATGTCTACATATGGTGTAGAACCAGCTTTGATTGGAGTTTTATCTGTATTCACATCTGGTTTTGCGATTGATAAAACGATTTTGATTGGTTCAAGTACAGCTATTAACTGTATGGTAATTTCGGACCAATGGGTTGAAATTAAAAATCATGTGTTAGATAACATGAAACGTGGAGTTACAGTTTTAGAAGGTAAGGGTGGATATACAAACGAATCCAAACCTGTATTGATGATTGTTATTCCACAAAAAATGTATTCGAATTTAGAACATGAAATCATGAAGGTGGATCCAAGAGCGTTTATTATCGTGAATAGTGTTCATGAAGTCGATGGCGAAGGATTTACTTATGAATTGGAGGATTTAAAGTGACGACAAAATTAGTGATTTGTGACATTGATGCGACATTAGTGAATGAAAAGAAAGAATTGACACCTAGAACGAAGAAAGATTTAATTCAACTTCATGAAAAAGGGATTTATTTTGGCATTGCATCTGGTCGTCCGGCAGATGAATTAAAACGCAATAAAGAGTATTGGGATTTACCTTTTGACTTTGATTTTGTGGTAGGGATGAATGGCGCAGAACTTTGGGATGGAGTGCATCAAAAATTCTACAGCTATTTCATGATGAAAAAGGAATGGCTAAAAGAAACCATGGAAATCATGAAAGTTGTCAAATGTAATCCAATGATATATTGGGATGGAAAGATTCGTTGTGTTCATATTGATGATTGGATGATTCATTCGGCTTCGACATCGCATAAAGAATTGGAAGTTGTGAAATTAGAAGATTTCTATGCACATGAAAATGCAAAAATCATGTTTCGTATGAAAGAAGAGGATATGCCTAAGGCAGAAACTTGGGTAAAAGAACATCCAAATCCTTATTATCATGGTTTTAAAACACAATCCACACTACTTGAATTTTGTGATAAAAGAATCAATAAGGGGTATGGACTTAAAAAAATATGTGAACTCAATGATTTAGGTATAAAGGATGTCATGGCCTTTGGAGATACATCCAATGATAATGACATGTTAAAAGTAGCGGGTTGTGGTGTTTGTATGATCAATGGTACGGATGATACAAAAGCTTGTGCCAATGCCATCACAAAACAGGATAATGATCATGATGGCTTAGCTATTTATCTAGAAGAAAGTGGGATTCTATGCTAAAAGTATGCGTAATTGGAGGGGGTCCATCCGGATTGATGGCTGCCTATACGGCAAGTTTAGAAGGACATCAAGTAGAATTGTTTGAGAAGAATAAACAATTGGGTAAGAAATTACAACTCACAGGTCATGGGCGTTGTAATGTGACAAACAATTGTTCAAAAGATGAATTTTTTAAGCATGTTGTACACAATGAAAAATTCTTGTATAGTTCTTTTTCACAATTTTCGAATTTGGATATGATTCAGTTTTTAAAATCCCATGGTTTACCTACTATTGAAGAAGATCATGGACGTATGTTTCCTGGTTCAAATTCAAGTCAAGACGTTGTTTTACTGTTTGTAGACCTATTACGCAAAAATAATGTCATCCTACATATGGATGAGGCTTGTACAAATGTAGTTGTTGAAGAGGATCGAGTTGTTGGAATCAAAACGGATAAAGGAACATATTCATTTGATGTAGTCATTGTCGCAACGGGAGGAAAATCATTTGTATCCACAGGAAGTAGTGGAGATGGATATCAATGGGCACAAAATTTGGATATAAAAGTAAGTGATTTGTATCCTGGATTAGTTGCTTTACGCACTAAGGAAGACTTTGATTTGGCTGGACTTTCATTGTCTAATGTTGGAATTCAAATAAAGAAAGGTAAAAAAGTTCTTTATAAAGAATGTGGTGATATTTTATTTACCCATGAAGGTTTAAGTGGACCTGCAATTTTGGCCATGTCAAGCTATGTCATTAATTCAAAACCCGAACGAATTATTTTAGATTTAATTTGTGATAAATCAATTGATGAAGTAGACATGCTTTTGTTAGAACGAATGAATCATTCTTCGAATAAAAAATTGAGCCATATTTTAGAAACAATGATTCCTAAGCGATTGGTTCAATATGTTATGAATCGATTACATATTGATGATTCTTTAAAAGCCAATGAAACGACAAAAGCACAAAGAAGAAGTATTAGTGAATTATTAAAGTGCTTAAGTTTTGAAATCGCAAATTTTGCAGGTTTTGATCAAGCTATGATTACAGTGGGTGGAATCAAGACCAATCAAATTCAACCTCAGACAATGGAAGCTAAGAAAATTAAAGGTTTAAAATTTGTTGGAGAAGTTTTAGATTTGGATGCACAAACAGGTGGATACAATCTACAAATCGCATGGACAACAGGATATGTTGCGGGAAGCACAATAAAAGAAGGGGCCAATTAAAGTCCCTTCTTAAATTTTGATGCAGGAATATGACAATAGGCACCTGGATTTTTATCCAGGTATTTTTGATGATATTCTTCGGCATTAAAAAAGTTTTTCATAGGCTCTACTTCAACAGCTAGAGGTGAATCATATTTCTTTTGGATTTCGTTGTATTTAGATTGAATGGTTTCTAAATCTGTTTTTTCCACATAATAAATACCTGTACGATAGGAAATACCAATATCTTCACCTTGTTGATTGACGGATACCGGATCAATGATATCAAAGTATAAGTCTAATATTTTAGATAATGAAATCATTTTGTCATCATATTGAATTTCTAATGTTTCTGCATGACCTGTAAGCCCTGCTTTAACATCTTTATATTCTGGATTTTGCGTTTTACCATTCGCATATCCAACAATTGTTTTTAAGATGCCATCAAATTGATCAAAATAGTGTTGTACACCCCAGAAGCAGCCACCTGCTAAATATATTGTTTTTATCATTTTAATTTATAATATTTTCCTTTCGAATCCTTTTTATATCGACCTACTTTTTTTGCGTAATCACTTTCGATCCATTTTGAAAGTTTACACTTCTTTTGTTTATTCGCTAAGATAGGCATTAGATATTTGCTTAAATCATCAATCGATGCATAGCGTGTATTGATTTTAGGATATTTTTTTAAAGCTTCTAAAACCTCTTCATCACTTGCCTCATTTGGCTTTTGATTTGTTTGTGGCGGTTGTTTTTTTGCTTTTTGAACTTGTTTTGGCTGTTCTTCTTTTAATGGCAATAAGAATGTATCTCTTGTTTGCAAGATTTCGATGTCGATGTCTTTACCTTGAAACATTAATGCTTGTTTAATGCCATGAAATCCTTGATCATTTGTGACAAGAAGAATTTTTTTAGGTATAACATTGGCGACAACTTGACCAAGAAGTGTAGCACAATAGATGTCCGCAAAATTCTTTTGACTTTGGTGTGTATTGAAACAATAGGAATTAGGAAAATCTTTGGCAATCGCAAAGATTTGTTGCCATGCTTTTTGTCCTATTTTTTCAAAGTTTCCAAAGAAAAAGAAAACGCTAGGACTTGTGGCGTTCAGTGTATTAATATCGAATTGTTGGACATTTTCGCAATCAATACAATAGAGTGTACAGTCTTCAAAATTATCGATTTGTATATTTTGAGGTGAAAAACTCATGCATTGAGAAAATGTTCCAATTGAAAAATTAAGTTGTGACATTTCATTCATCCTTTCATAAATAATTATAGCACAACATGGTATTCTTTCCTTTTATTTGTTATAATAAACTTCAAAGGGGGAGTTTTAGTGGCTTATTATCACATCTTAAAAGAACGTCGTACAAATCTAAAACTTTCCATTCAGGATGTTTCAAATCAGACGCGTTTAGCGCCTCAATATATACAAGCTATCGAAGAACATAACTTAGATGTTTTTTCGGATGATTTTTCTTTTGTTCGTTATTTTGTACATGCATATTGTGATGCCATTGGTGTAAATTGGCAAGCAATCGCTGATGAAGTGGACATGGATATTAATGAAGTGGCTCATCAAAAAGATATGGCTTTGACAATGGCACAAAGACGAATGGTAGAGCAGATGGCGAGTGTTCAAAAGAAAAAGAAGTCATCGACAAAAAAGAAAAAATCTTGGTTTCAAAAACATGTAAGTCGAACAAGTTCTTCTTTGAGTACAAATCAATCGCAATTGATTAAAGTGCTTGTCCTGATTGGAATTGCAGGTTTATGCGTTTTATCTGTCATTAATTTTGGGCTTCGTGCCATTTCAAATCAGAAACTTCAAACGCAAGAGGCTTTGCGTCAAGAACAGCTTTCAAAAAAGGAACAGGAAACCAATAAATTGGCAAATCAACGTCAAAAGGCAAAGGAAGCAGCCGCTTTAGTTGTCGAAAAAATAAGTGATGAAACCAATGCATATCAGCTTTCAAATATACAATCTGATGTAAAAAAATTAGATTTAAGTATTACTTTACCGACTAAGTCAAAGATCACTGTGACAAAAGATGGTGAAACAATCAATGATGATACAAAAGTATATACGGGTACATTTACGCAGTCTCTAGAATTATCCGAGAATTGTACTTTTGAAATTAGTATTGAAACATATTCGGATAACTCGATTACTATTGATGGAAAAGAGATTTCTTTTGATAAAACAGATTGGCAAGAAGGCCAACCAGCTGTTATAACTTTACAGGTTGGAAAAGGAAATCAAAAAGAGACTGAAGAATATTCACAATATGATGATAGTGAGTATGATTATGGTTACTCAGATGAATATTATGGACAAGAGGGGGATTATACATATGACCAAAATGAATATACCGAACAGACTAACGATTATTAGAATTTTATTAGTACCGGTAGTTGTAGCTGTATATTTGTGTATGGATCCTACTCTTTGCGTAATTGATGAAACAAGCGGCTTAGCCCTTCGAGATGTAATTGCGTTTGTGATCTTTGCGGTTGCGAGTATTACCGATTTCTTTGATGGAATGTTGGCAAGAAAGAACAATTGGATTACTTCATTTGGAAAATTTGCCGATCCAATCGCAGATAAGATGTTAGTCAATACAGTATTGATCTTGATGGTTTATTTTCATCAGGCCAATGTGATTGCCGTATTATTGATGATCGCAAGAGACTTGATCGTAGATGGGTTAAGAATGAGTGCTGCAAATTCTGGTGAAGTTGTGAGTGCGGGAATTTTTGGAAAATTAAAAACTGTACTACAAATGTTTGCGCTTGTGTTCTTATTGTTGAAAGATTGGCCATTTGTCTATATGGGTATTTGTATGGATCAAATTTTGTTGTGGGCAGCAACAGTGGCTTCTTTATATAGTGGATTGATTTATTTCAATCAATTAAAAAAATATGTTTTGGAGACTATGTAATGAATGATGCAAGACAACTAGTTTCTTTATGTACAGAAAATCATTTAACCATTTCTAGCTGTGAAAGTTTAACGGCTGGATTATTTACGAGTACGATTGCCTCCATACCTGGGGCAAGTGCCATATTAAAAGGTGGCTTAGTGACTTATTTTACACCAATGAAAAGTGTATTGGCTCATGTGGATGTGGACTTAATTCAAAAATATGGTGTAATCAGTGAAGAGTGTGCGTATGCGATGGCTAAAAATACAAGACAAATTATGGATGTGGATTATTGTATTTCTTTTACAGGAAATGCTGGACCGGATGCTTGGGAAGAAAAACCAGCGGGAAGAGTATATTGTGCAATCGCATCAAAAAAAGCTATTCAAGTGTATGGTTTTCAATGTACAGGTTTGTCTAGAAATGATGTTAGAGAACATGTTGTTATGCAGATGATTGATATATTGATTCAAACAATTCAAAAGGAGAATATATGCCAAAAGAAAAAGTAGAAACAAATAAAGATAAGCTTTTAAGTGATGTTTTAAATGAAATAGAAAGGGAATATGGTAAAGGTTCTGTCATGAAACTTGGGGATCGAGCGGCTGTTGATATTGAACCTATTCCTTCAGGAAGTTTACTTTTAGATGATGCCTTGGGTATTGGCGGATATCCAAAGGGAAGAATTATTGAAATCTTCGGCCCGGAATCAAGTGGTAAAACAACGCTTGCTTTACATGCCGTTGCTGAAGTTCAAAAAAAGGGTGGTCGAGCAGCCTTTATTGATGCGGAAAATGCAATCGATCCTGTATACGCAAAAAATCTAGGTGTTAATATTGATGAATTAATTTTGTCTCAACCAGATTCAGGTGAACAAGGATTAGATATTATGTTGATGCTTGTAGAAAGTGGAGCTGTTGATTTGGTTGTTGTAGATAGTGTTGCAGCTTTAGTTCCACAAGCCGAATTAGATGGTGAAATGGGTGATAATCAAGTTGGATTGCAAGCTCGTATGATGTCTAAGGCTATGCGTAAGCTTGCCGGAGCAATGAACCAAAATGATTGTACAGCTATTTTTATCAACCAGCTTCGTGAAAAAGTCGGCGTTATTTATGGAAATCCAGAAACAACACCTGGTGGGCGAGCTTTGAAATTCTACTCATCTGTTCGTGTAGATATTCGTAAGGCAGATGCCATTAAAAATGGTACAGATATTGTAGGGAATAAAGTCAAAGTAAAAATTGTTAAAAATAAGGTAGCTCCTCCATTTAAATCGGCTGTACTTGAAATTATGTACGGAGAAGGAATCTCTTATATTAGTGAACTATTAGATTTATGTGTTGATGCCAATATCGTAAAAAAGGCAGGGGCATGGTTCAGCTATGAAGGAGAAAAAATTGGACAGGGAAAAGAGGCTGCCAAAGCTTACATCAAGGCAAATCCAGAATTCAAATCAATGCTTGAAGAGAAATTAAAGGAGTTTAGAACAAACAAAGATGTTGAAGAATAAGAGTTCTGCGTAGAACTCTTATTTTCATTTAGAGGTATATATTATATGGCACGTTTAGAAAATAAGAATTATAAATCCATTCAAAAAAGTGAATTAAATAATCCGGTTGTATTTGTGGTGGACATGATAAAGGGGTTTGTGAATATAGGCCCACTTCATGATGAAGCCATTGGCAATGTGGAAAAGAATATTGAAAATCTTTTGATAAATTTAGAATGCAACAATGTTTTTGTGTGTGATTCACATCCTCCAAAGACGCGTGAATTCAATTCGTTTCCAGCACATTGTGTAATTGGAAGTGAAGAATCTGAAATAGTTGATTCTTTAAAGCCGTTTGTGAAACATGTCATCAAGAAGAACAGTACGAATACGTTTATGGCACCTGAATTTAAAGAGTTTCTAAATTCAGATTTGAAGTATTATCGTGATATAATTGTGACAGGTTGTTGTACAGATCTTTGTGTGCTTCATTTTGTGTTAAGTTTAAACACTTGGTTCAATGAACACAATATGAATGAATATCGTATTATCGTAGTTGAAAACTGTACAGAAACCTATCATATACCAGAAGTACATGAAGCTACATTCTTTAATGATGTCGCATTTAGAATGATGGAAATGAATGGCATTCAAGTTGTTTCTGAAGTAAGGGAGTAAGATTAAAAAAATGAAAGATAAGAGAAATTTAAGTTTAGTCATGGACTTTTATGAACTAACAATGAGTCAATGTTATTTTAATGATAATAAAGATAAAGAAGTCGTATTTGACTTATTCTATCGTAAAAATCCGGATGACGGGGGATATTGTGTATTTGCAGGTTTAGAACAGGTTGTGGATTATGTTTCAAATTTGCATTTTGAAAAAGAAGATATTGATTATTTGCGCTCATTAAATCAATTTAGTGAAGAGTTTTTAGAATATTTATCGACTGTACGTTTTACAGGAGATATTTATGCGATTCCGGAAGGAACACCGGTATTCCCTCATGAACCATTGGTTCGTGTCAAAGCACCAATTATTGAAGCACAACTTGTAGAAACGGCATTACTTTTAGCTATCAATCACCAAACTTTGATTGCGACAAAATCACGTCGTATTGTACAAGCTAGTGAAGGAAGAGCGGTTATGGAATTTGGTGCACGACGTGCTCATAACTTTGATGCAGCTATTCTAGGAGCTAGAGCAGCTTATATTGCAGGATGTGCAGGAAGTGCTACAACATATTCTGGTAAAGAATTTGGTGTACCAGTACTAGGAACAATGGCGCACTCATTTATTCAAAGCTTCGATACCGAATATGATGCGTTTATGTATTATGCCAAAACATATCCAAACGCATGTACTTTATTGATTGATACATATTCTACTTTAAAATCAGGTATTGTGAATGCCATTAAAGTAGCTAAGGATTATCTAGAACCCAATGGATACCGTTTAAAAGGTGTTCGTATTGATAGTGGAGATATGGCATATCTTTCTAAAAAAGTTCGTAAGATGTTAGATGAAGCGGGTATGGAAGATTGTAAGATCGTTGTATCCAATTCATTAGATGAATATGTCATTGAATCTTTGATTCATCAACAAGGTGCTAAAATTGATTCGTTTGGTGTTGGTGAAAACTTGATTTGTTCAAAAAATTCACCAGTATTTGGTGGTGTTTATAAAATGGTGGCGATTGAAAAAGATGGTCAAGTAATCCCAAAAATCAAAATCAGTGATAATGTTGAAAAAGTGACAAATCCAGGTATGAAGAATTTAAATCGTATTATGGATAAAGAAACAGGTATGGCTATTGCCGATTTATTGACATTAGAAGATGAAGTCATTGATACAACCCAAGATCTAACAATCTATCATCCAATGTCACGTTGGAAATATAAAGTGATTCCAGCTAATACATATACAGTACGTGATATGTTAGTGCCAATCTTTAAAGATGGAAAATTAGTTTATAATCTACCAACTCTAGAAGAAATTCGTGCATATAGTGAAAAGGAACTTGCTACAATTTGGGATGAAATCAAACGTTTTGTGTATCCACAAGAATATTATGTTGACTTAAGTGAAAAGTTATTGAATCTTAAGCTAGAAATGTTGAAGAAATATAAATAAAAAAAAGAAACCGTCGCTTGACGGTTTTTGTGTTAAATACAGCTTTCAAAGAATGCACGCATATCCTTGGCTAATAGATCAAAGCTTTCTTTACCAAGATAAGCCATGTGTCCACTTGGATATTCACCAATGGTTACCCGGCTTGGATCTAGATTGGAATGGGTTGCCAAATATCTGGCATTTCCTGCAGTAGTACATAAATCATATAGACCTGAGGCAAAGAAGACTTTCATCTGTTTGTTTCTTCGCATGCATCCGGCTAAGGATTGGGCAGGACTTGTTTTGAATTCACGATTCCATGTCATATTTACATCAAAGACTAAGCCTTTTGAGATACGATCACTTGTGATATTTAATTCTTGACGCATCAATCCATAGGCAGTCTGGAAAGCAGGTGTATATTGTCCCATGGCCGGATCATCCGCAATGACGTTAGCTTCCATGATTTCTGGATCATCATTCCATGTATAACGACCGTCATAGAATCCTAAAGCTAAACCTTTATCTTCTAATAGTTTATGCGCAAAACCTTTCTGCATATCCATATGTAAATGGTGTCTTAACCAATAGGTTTGATCAATACCTGAATAATAGGCTAATTTATCTGCGATTTCTTCTTTGTTCGGGCAGGCATCTCCTAAAAATAAAGCTGTGACATATTCAGTGGATGCGAATGTAAAGGCTTCATCAATAAAGTCTTTTTGTGAAATATTTTCCTTTGGGTTATGGAAATAATTTGTGGCAGCCATTGTGATTAAGTCTGTAGCACTTGCTTCAACTGGAAGCTTTTCAATAAAGTAACTTCCAAGTAAGAAGATACCACTCACACTAATGCCCATCGTATCGGCTTTTTCAGGACCTGCACCCATAAGTTCTCCTGCAAGTAAGGCACTTCTTGCGGTACCATAACTTTCACCAGCTAGTAATACAGGTGAATTTCTACGATTATAGCGTGCTAAGAATTGTTCAATGAATTTAGAAACACTACGAACATCGCCATGTGTTTCATAAAATTCTTTTCTTGCCTTTTCTTGAATTAAACGACCTAGTCCAGTTCCAACGGGGTCAATAAAGACTAAATCACATACGTCTAATAAACAATGTGGATTGTCTTCTAATTCAAAAGGTGGAACTGTAGGAAGGTTTAGTTCATCATCTAATTTTACAATTCTTGGACCAAACAATCCCATGTGAAGCCAAAGACTTGCACATCCTGGACCACCATTATAAATAAATAAGATGGGACGTTTTGAATTGTCTTGAATATCACTTCTAAAATAGGCATAACTAAATATGGATGCGACTGGATTGTTTTCTTCATCCACGAAGAAATTGTCTTCACAAATTGTATGATAAGGAATGGTTGTTCCTTGAATTTGTAGGCTTCCATCTGCCTCATATTTTGATTTTTCTAAGTTTTCTTGAATACGCATTACTTTACCTCACACTTTTTAATAAAGACATTGAAGATATCTTGCATCTCACCATATTTATGGGACAAGGCTTCTGGATGAAACTGTACGGCATAAATGGGTAGAGACTCATGTTCAATGGCTTCAATAATTCCATCTTGTGCTTTAGCTACAACTTTAAAGTGTGGTGCTAAATCCTTGATGGCTTGATGATGAAAACTATTCACATAAGCTTCATCACTTAAGCTAGGATATAAAAAACTATCCTTTTCAATATGGATTTTATGACTTGGATTTTCTCTTTTTTCTTGTTGTGCATGTTTGATTACACTTCTTTTACAATACGACAAATCTTGATATAGAGATCCTTTAAAATAGACATTCAACATCTGTATGCCACGACAGATTCCAAAAATAGGAATCTGTTTTTCGTTGGCATATTTTAATACTCGCATTTCATAATAATCACGATCTAAGCTTGAATTACCTTGTAAAGGTTCTGGATTTTCATTATAAATCATAGGATTTACATCAATTCCACCTGTCACAATCAATCCATCTAATAGATTAACTTGAGCTTGAATTGTATCATAGTCATTTGTGATTGGAAGAATGATGGGACAGCCACCGGCACGAATGACACTATGGATATAGGCTTCATTAATAAATTGTTTAGGAAGATTTTCTTTATCCAATTCATTACAAGTTAGACCAATAATAGGCCTATGCATTTTGATCCTCTAAAAGAGAGATTTCAATTTTTTCGGTTTCTTTTATGATATATTTACCTGGAATGGCTTCATCCACATATTCCATTTCACCATTTTGATTATCAAATGGATCATTTGGCAAGAAGTTTTTAGCTGGTACAAAAGCACCTTGGAATTTGGATGAGCATGGTGTTCTAAATGGATCTAAATGTCCAAAATAGAAATCTTGTCTTTCAAAGTTTTTAGCACGATAGGATCCACCACCAAATGAACAATCCGCATATAACCATCCATATGGAGCTACATAGAATCGTGCCCAGTCATGATTACCAATGGTTTCAGGCGTTGTATAAAGTCCAGCTTGCCAAGTGGCAGGAATGCCCGCAATACGACATAGAGTAATAAATGTCAATGCTTGTAAACCACAATCTCCCTTTAATCCTGTTGTGATATATTCTGGAATACAAGGTAAAGTCGCATAAGCACGTACATATGAATAGGTCACATGTGTTGTGATATAGTTATAAATCAATTTCGCTTTTAATAATGGATTTGTTTCTTCACCAATGATTTCTTTAACTAGATCCTTTAAGTAATCTGTAAATACAACATGTGGCGCATATTCTTCAAGACAAGTATCTGGATGTTCCTCTGTTACAATACTTGGATCTAATTCTTCATAGTGCATGTGATTGATAAATTCATATTCTACACTGAATTCTTCACCTTTTTCATATGGCTTTTCAATATATACACATCTTTGATCTACACTGTTATCATTGACTTGACCTTCATGAGATGTATTTAATAATTTAAAATCTTCAACTTGCGCATATTCTTTCGGAATAGGAAGCCATACACGAATTGTTTTTCCTGGCTTTTCAAATGCAGGATCTACCTTCAAACTTGTCTTGACATGAATCTTGCAGTAAACATCCTTTTCTTCTTTCATCTTATGCATTACGTCATCTAATAAAGTACTTGCAGCACCATCTTTTTCAATTAAACGATCTTTATAAGCTTTACGCACTTTAATTAGGTTTTCAAAGAAATTGTCTTTTAAATACATTTTTCCCTCAATGAAAATCCATTCAAACGCATTGTCTTTGAATAATTCATCAAATTCTTCATCTTTAAAATCGGAAATTTTAGACTTTAATAATTCGATAGCATCTTCTTTTGAATACGTAAAATTTTCAGGAAGACGAGAAATCAATTCTTTTTCTAATTCTAAACGCTCCTTTAATTTGGTAGGAATATCTTTTTGAAGACGCAAATCAATCATTTCCTGCATCAGTTTAAATTGCCCGTTCCATTTTAATTTCATTAAATCTTCTGGAAGTGGCGTGTTCAATGTTGTCATGTTCATAATAGTTCACCTCATTTTGATTATACGCTATTATGAAAATTATTACATAAAAAAATGAAACTTATTGAAATAAGTTTCGAATTAATTCTTCCTGAGAGTATTTTTCCTGCATTTCTTTATCTACACTCATTAAAATAGGAGGTAGTTTTCTAAATGATTTGTAGTACTGCAAAATTAAAGATAATGCGAAAAAAGGTGCCCATTCAATAAGTGTCATATTGTCTTTTGGTTCCAATAAAAATCCATCTTTTAAAACTTCTTTTCGTTTTGCACAATTTAAGGCGTATTCCAATTCATTACCGAAATTCACTTTTAATATTTCTTCATCAAAAGATAGAATAGAACTCAAGTTATCTAAAGGCGCATTCATACTATATTGATATGTATGTTGATCGATTTGTTTCATCACTAATGTTTTATATTTCATGCTCTTATTGTAGCGCATAATAGTTTTTGTTTCTGTTAAATAATATTAACATGGTATAATTCTATAGGTGATAAAAATATGACATTTGAACAAATGAATTTAGATCAAAATATTATACAAGCCTTACATACATTAGGCTATGAACAACCATTGCCCGTACAAGAACAAGTCATTCCCAATATTCTTTCGGGAAAAGATTGTATTGTTAAATCAAGAACAGGAAGTGGTAAAACGGCATCTTTTGCGATTCCTATCATTCAAAATCTAGAAATTGATGAAAGAAGTCCACAAGCGTTGGTACTTACTCCAACTCGAGAACTAGCTTTACAGATTCAACAAGATTTTGATCGTATTGGAACCTTTAAAAAAATCAAGACACTACCTATATTTGGTAAGCAGCCATTTAAGTTTCAAAAGGAAGATTTGAAACAAAGATGCCATGTTGTGATTGGTACGCCAGGAAGAGTTTTAGATCATCTTCAACAACAAACACTGGATCCATCAAAAATTAAATATGTAGTTTTGGATGAAGCGGATGAAATGTTGAATATGAACTTTTTAGATGAAGTGCAGGCTATTTTAAAATATATGCCTAAAAAACATGTAACTTGTTTATTTAGTGCAACCTATCCTGAAGTGATTCAAAGAATGAGTAAGAAATATTTGTATAAACCAACTAAAATTGATCTAACAAGTACAAATAAGCCAAATATTCTAGAAGAAGCCTATCACGTCAATGAAGAACACAAAGAATTATTCCTTCTTCATTTATTGGCATTAAAGAAACCAGAATCCTGCATGATCTTTTGTAAGACGCAGGCAAGAGTGGATGAAGTCTATGAATGTTTAGAAAAGAATCAAGTCAGTGTCGATAAAATTCATGGTGGTATGATGCAAGAAGAAAGATTATCACATATGCGACGCTTTAAAAAAGGAAAGGTGCGTATTTTAGTTTGTACCGATGTCGCCAGTCGAGGAATCGATGTTTTTAAAGTGGAGATGATCATTAACTACGATATGCCTAGTCCCGTAGAAACATATACACATCGTATTGGACGTAGTGGTAGAGTCGATGAACAAGGCTTAGCTATAAGTTTAGTGAATGAATATGATGGAGTTCGAAAAGAAAAACTAGAGGAATATCTAGGCTATAACTTGCCATTTAAAGAAGAGGGTGAAGTTTATTTAAGTGATTTAGATATTTTAGATTCATTAAAAGAATCCAATCGTGTGGTGGTCGATAAATCAAAAGATTTAAGAAAGGGTATTACTAAAATCTATTTGAATGGAGGAAAGAATAAGAAAATTCGTCCTGGCGATATTGTAGGGGCTATCTGTGAAATTGATGGTGTTACGGTCGATGACATTGGTGTGATTCAAGTACAAGATCATCAATCGTATGTAGATATCTTGAATGATAAGGGAAAACTTGTATTAAAGAATTTAAAGACAATTAAAGGCAAAACGTTGCGTATTCAAAAGGCAAAAAATGGATTTGGTCATTAGATCAGATCCATTTTATTGTACATTACTAAAATACGTGATTTGTACAGAAATAGGGAATGAACTTTAATAGAAGTAAAAGATAAAGGTGATTGTTAGTATACGTATATGTAATGAATCTTTTTCTATGGTTTATAAATATTGTGTTTGTCTTAATATTGAAATGTTATAACAATTGATTTATAATAGAATTGAATGTTATAACAATTAAACAGGAGGCAATTATGGAAATTAAAGACGCAAAAGTATTTCATGATTATTTAAATGGTGTAATTGAAGGGGAGGATGTTAAAAAGAATACAAAATTGTATTCGAATGCTAAAACATTCTATTCTAGTGTGGATCCAAGTATTTCAGATGATCAAATTATGTATGAAGTGTATTCCTATGAACATGATGGTTTGTGTTATGGATTGACTGTGATGCAGCCAGTATGCGTGAATGGGGAATGTAATGTAACACGTGGACATTTCCATGAGAATTTAGATTGTGATGAAATCTATTGTGGTATGGGTGGTGAAGGTCTTCTTTTGTTGATGGATGAAGATTATCATTGTCATGCAGAAAAAGTAAAATGTGGAAGTGTACACTATATTGATGGGCACTTGGCACATCGCCTTGTGAATACAGGAAATAGTGAATTAAAAGTGCAATGTATGTGGCCAAGTCATGCGGGTCATGATTATAAGCGTGTAGAGGATCATCCTTTTACAGTAAGAGTGTTTAAGAAAAATGGTGAATTGAAAGTGGAGGAAGAATGAGTTATCTAAATTTCAAATCGGAATATGATCGTTTTCCTAAGACGACAATAAAGAATCATAAAGCGTTTCGTGGATATGATGAAATCTATTGTGAATTAAATAAGAAAATAGATGATTCTTCTGTAGTTGTCTTTGATTATTATCCGGGTGTAGATGAAAAGGAAGTCTATGAATTAATTAAACGATTCAATTTTTCTTTAGAAATCAATATGCATGATATCTTTAAAGATGGCAAAACCATGACCGAACAAATGAAATATAATCTTACGGATGATCGTGTGTTTGGTAAGATGTATTATGGTAATCTTGTGGATTTTATAGATGAAGAAAAGCTAGAAGAAGCTCAAAACAAAATTAAAGAACAGAAAGAATCGGTCATTATATATGGAGTGGGTGCTGGTTTAGTAAGTCATGGCGATGTGTATGTCTACTTTGATATGGCTAGATGGCAAATTCAATTGCGTTATCGTAAAGGGATGGAAAATTATAATGTAGATAATTATGATGAAGATATCTTAAAGAAATATAAGCGTGGCTATTTTATTGAATGGCGTATAGCGGATAAGCACAAAGAAAAATGCTTTGAGTGCTTTGATTATGTGGTGGATACAAATGCTGCTAATGATCCAAAAATGATTTCAAGGGATACATTTAAGATAAGTTTGCATCAATTATCAAAACAACCATTTCGTACAGTACCATACTTTGATCCAGGCGTATGGGGTGGTCAATGGATGAAGGAAGTTTGTAACTTAGATGTGAATCAGCCAAATTATGCATGGAGTTTTGATGGTGTGCCTGAAGAAAACAGCATTCTATTTGATTATGATGGAGTTACTGTAGAGCTTCCAGCTATGGATCTAGTGTTGTATCAACCAAAAGAATTATTGGGAGAACAAGTCTATTCTCGTTTTGGGGCAGAATTTCCAATTCGCTTTGATTTTCTAGATACAATGGAAGGACAAAACTTATCTTTGCAGGTACATCCATTAACGGAATATATTAAAAAGAATTTTGGCATGAGTTATACACAAGATGAAAGCTACTATATTTTGGATGCGAAAGAAGATGCCGTTGTTTATTTAGGTCTAAAAGAGGGAATTCAACCAACTGAAATGATTTCGGATTTAGAGTCAGCACAAAAAGGAGAAATTGTTTTTGATGCCGATAAGTATATCAATAAGTTTCCGGCAAAGAAACATGATCATTTCTTGATTCCTGCAGGAACTTGTCATTGTTCAGGAAAGAATGCAATGGTATTAGAAATTAGTGCAACACCATATATTTTTACGTTTAAATTGTGGGACTGGCAAAGACTAGGCTTAGATGGACTTCCTCGACCTATTCATATTGAACATGGAAAACAAGTCATTCAATGGGATCGTACTACAGAATGGGTTAAAGAAAATTTAGTGAATGCGACGTATGAAGTAAAAGAAGAAGGAAACGATTGCAAGATCGAACATACGGGTCTTCATGAACTAGAATTCATTGAAACAAGAAGATATACAATAAAAAACAGTTCATATCATCAAACACATGGAACAGTGAATATGTTGAATTTAGTGGATGGAAAGAGTGCAGTAATTGAAGGAGATTTTGAACCTTTTATTGTGCATTATGCAGAAACCTTTATTATTCCTGCAAGTATAAAAGAATATACAATCAAGCCTTATGGTTGTGATGAAGTGAAAGTATTAAAGGCATATGTAAGAAGTTAAAAAAGTGACAACCTGAATGGTTGTCATTTTACTTTTTTGAATATATAAAAATAGATAGGGATAAATCAACTATTTCCAGACATATAAAAAAGTATATTTACAGAAAGAGTGAATTACAGCGGGATTCATTTGTTGCAAAATTTGCAACAAATGCAACTGATGGGAAAACATATTAAATGAAATGTGAATATATCCCTGCAAATCGCATAAAATATTATTTATCCCACAAAAAACGAATGAATTTAAGGGAAAATAATCTTAAATATATTGATTTTCCCTTATTTCTGATTACATTTTAAGGGAAACAAGATACTTTAAGGGAAAAATGAAAGACAGGTGTTTAATAATGAGACCGTTTAACTATTCAAAAATTAAAGAAGAAAAGTGGGATTCAGAAATTCTTGGTCTCATAGCAGCAATATACAAGTTCGCAGGGAAACAAGAACTATGATCTTAAGCAAAGACCAGACGAGTTGGAGAAATTTGTGGAGATAGCAAAGATTCAGAATACTGAGGCTTCAAATGCGATAGAGGGGATTGTAACAACAAATACAAGAATTAAGCAGTTGGTGGAGGAGAAGACCACACCAAAGAATGGAGATGAAGAGGAAATCGCAGGATACCGTGATGTATTAAATATTATCCATGAGAGTTTTGATACGATTCCTATTACACAAAACTATATTTTACATGAATTAGAATTCATTGAAACAAGAAGATATACAATTAATAATAGTTCACTTCATAAAACACATGGTACAGTCAATATGTTGAATTTAGTGGATGGAAAGAGTGCAGTAATTGAAGGTGATTTTGAACCTTTTATTGTGCATTATGCAGAAACATTTATTATTCCTGCAAGTATTAAGGAGTATTCAATCAAGCCATATGGTTGTGATGAAGTGAAAGTATTAAAGGCATATGTACGATCTTAAAAAACTTCCGAAAGGGCGTTTTTGTATGTCGAAATAAAAAACCTGAGAAATCTCAGGTCGTCTTAGCTTTTTAAGGCATCTAATTCTTCTTGGGTTAATGCTCTAAATTCACCTAATGGTAAATCATTTAGTTTTAAAGGACCAAACTCAATACGTTGAAGATAGGTAACAGTGCAGTTTGCCTTCTCAAACATTCTTTTGACTTGGTGGAATTTTCCTTCATGAATCGTTAGATAGGCTTTATTTGTATCTAAAATTTCTAGTTTTGAAGGGGCTGAAGTAAATTCTTCAAATTCCATAGGTTGATTAAAGAAGTCTACAGCATTTTCTGGTAGAGTCCCATCAAATTCAACATAATATTTTTTGTCTACATGTTTTTTAGGAGATAATACTTCATGGGTTAACTTTCCATCATTGCTGATGAGTAACAAGCCTTCTGTATCTACATCCAATCTTCCAACTGGATACAAATCGTGTCTTTGACTTTGAATAAGTTCCATGACAGTCGGATAGAGCATATCTTCTGTGGCGCTCACATAGCCTTGTGGTTTATTCAAAATGTAATATTCGAATTCTACATAGTTAACGGGTTCATCATCCACAAAAACCTTATCATCTTCTTTTACGTTATAGTCTGCCTTTTTTATCGTTACATCATTAATGGTTACCCAGCCGTTTTTAATTAATTTTTTAACGTCATTTCTTGTGCCAAATCCCATGTGAGATAAATATTTGTCAAGTCTCATTGATAACGCCATCCTTTCGCATATTTATTTTTTAATGAGCCTTTAGAAAGTTTCGCAAAACCTAAAGGGAAGTTATTTACACAAACAAGTGTCCATCCAGATGTTTTTGAATCCAAATCCTTCACATCTAGAGTTTCACCTTTTAAGTATTTAATAACACGCTCATCTTCAATGGAAAAGTTTAATATTTTTTTAAATTGTTTAGGATAAAGGGCAAGGGCTAGACTTTGGCTAGGTTCAAAATGTTTTCCTTTTAATTGGCCTAATAATAAGCCAGATCTTAAGATGCGATAGCCTTTATAAGCTTGAAAATCACTGTTTAACCAGATGACCTTGTCCTTTTTGATTTTAATGGTTCCCTTATTTAATTTAACCAATCGTAAAAAATCAGTAACACAATCATCAAGCTTATCGCTTGGCTCCAGTCTTATTTTTTTGTGCTTTGTTTCTCCATCTTTGACAAGTAAAGCTACAAAATGACCTTCTCCTTTGATTTTATGTGGATACAAACGAACGCATTCTTCCATGTTTATACCTGGCATCATACCATCGATTTTATTAATAGGAACAAGATGCAAGTCTGGATGTTTGTCTAATACATCTTGAATGACTTCTTCATTTTCATGAATCGAAAAAGTACAAGTGGAATATACGATGGATCCACCAGGCTTTAACATAGAGATGACTGCATTTAAAATATTTTTTTGAATCGGAGGATAGAATGTATCATCCTTTTCAATCCAACTTTTAATTAAATCTGGTTCTTTACGAAACATTCCCTCACCACTACATGGGGCATCCACTAGAATCTTATCAAATGTTTCTGGATAGTGTTCTTCCATGTTTGTCAAATCTTCACTGGTAACCCATGCGTTGTCACAACCAAATAATTCGATGTTCTTTAAGAGTCCTTGACATCTTGAAGAACTGATATCATTTGAAATTAAAAGTCCAGTATGATTGAGTTTTGTGGCAAGTTTTGTGCTTTTTCCACCAGGAGCTGCACACGTATCTAGTACAACGTCATTTTCGTTAATTGGAAGCACTTGTGCTGGTAACATAGCACTTGGTTCTTGAAGATAGTAAAGGCCTGCATAATAGTAGGGGTGTTTACTAGGTTTATCTTCACTTGAATAATAGAAGCCATCATTTGTCCATGGGATGGGTTTTAGTTTAAAGGGAGAAATCTTTAAGAATTCTTCAACAGAAATCTTAAGTGTATTGATTCTTAATCCATAATATCTTTCATGATCAAAACTTTGTAGATAGTCTTCATATTCATCTTGAAGAAGTCCTTTCATTTGTTCTTTAAATTTAACTGGAAGTTCCATTATAGATCAAAGGCCTTTCCTAAAGCTTGAACCGCTTTAACTTTGTCTTTCTTTTCAATCGTTAATGAAATGGAGATTTCACTTGATGTGATCATATAATATTTAATATTGTTTTCACTTAAGATGTTTAATACTTTACTCGCAATACCGGAATGCGTAGAAATTCCTAGACCAACTAATGATAGTTTGATATATCCAAGCATTTGATGTACAGGATATTCTTTTGAAGCATTCTCCATAATTTGATTACTTTGTTCTTCGGAACAATATAAAGTAAAGTTGGCAAGGCCTTCATCGTCTAATTGTTGTGAAATTGTATCAAGGTTGATATTTAAATCGGAAATCATCTTAAATAGTTTTCCTAAATAAACACCATCGTTAGGTAAGTGCATAAAGCGCATGATCGCATAGTCGTCTTTTACACTTAAACCTGTAATTGGCATATCTTCTAATTCTTTATGCATAATCCAAGTTCCTTTCTCTAAATCTGTTTCCAATGCTTTTCCTAAGAAAAGGGGAACATTATATTTACTAGCAAGTTCGACGCTTCGAGTTTCTAATACTCCAGCACCTAAACAGGCCATCTGCATCATTTCTTCATAAGAAATCGATTTTAGCTTTTTAGCACGCGTATATAATCGTGGATCAATTGTGTAGACGCCTGCAACATCTGTAAAGATATGGCATTGATAGTTTAGTTTTGCGGCAATCGCAACGGCTGTTGTATCACTTCCACCACGACCTAAAGTAGTGATATCTCCATATTCGGTAGCGCCTTGAAAGCCAGCTACGACAACAACTTTTCCTTGGTCTAAATGAGATTGAATTGTGGTTGTATCAATATCTTTGATCAAAGCACGAGAATGGTGCTTGCTAGTAAGAAAACCTGCTTGATAGCCAGTTAAACTAATCGCATCCACGCCTAATGCATTCATCGCAATCGCAAGAAGTGTAATTGTTTGTTGCTCACCCGTAGATAATAAACTATCCAATTCTCTTTTATTTGGATTGTTTGTGACACTATGAGCTAATTCTATTAATTTATTTGTGGTTTTTCCCATGGCACTGGCAACAATGACTAGATTGTGACCTTGTTCTTTCATGTGTTTGGCATGAAGTGCAATGGCTTGAATCTGTTCAATGGTTCCAACGCTGGTTCCACCATATTTTTCAACTATATTCATAATCTATTTTCTCCAACTACACTATTTTAACATATAAAAAGCTGTCTTAGACAGCTTTTATTCCATTAATATATACATTTTTAATTGTATTATTCAAATCAATCAAATTTTTTGTACAAATAATAAAGTCAGCATCTTTACCAGATTTAATAGAGCCAACTCGATTGTCTAAATGTAAGATTTTAGCTGGATTGATTGTGATAGCCTTGATTGCTTCATTTTCAGGTAGTCCTGCTTTATGGGCTAGGGCTGCATTGATTGGAAGATATTGTTGGGGATTGAATGGGGAATCGGTTGTGATCGCAAATAAGATGCCTTTTTCGTACATTTTATTTGGTGTTTCAAATGAATCGTTGGCACATTCAAACTTATCTTTGTGACAAAGACTTGGTCCACAAATACATGGAAAACCACTTTCTTTGATTTGGTCTAGAATCACTTGTGAATCGGTCGCATGATCTAGAGTGATTTCAATATCATATTCTTTTGCGATACGAATGGCTGTCAACATATCATCGGCTCTATGAGCATGACACTTTAATGGGATTTCTTTTTTGATGACTGGAATCATGGCTTCAAGCTTTTGATCATAGTCTACATCTTTGCCTGCTTCTTTTTTCATCATGTATTCTTTTGTCTTAGCTAGAGTTTCTCTAAGTAATGCACTGATCTGCATACGTGTATCAATATTTTTTCCTTTGTAACAATTCTTTGGGTTTTCGCCAAAGGCTGCCTTCATCGCAATTGGATTTTGAATGGTCATTTCATCAATACAATTTCCTTTTGTTTTATACGCAAAGAAAGTTCCACCGATCACATTAGCACTACCAGGTCCTGCAGCTACTGTTGTGATACCGGCTTCTAATGCAGTTTGTACAGTTTCATCCATTGGATTACATCCATCAATACCACGCATGTTGGGTGTGATTGGATTTGTGATTTCATTTAAATCATTGCCTTCAAAGCCGATAGCCGTTTCTTCCATACCCAAATGACAATGGGCTTCAACCATGCCTGGATATACATTGAGTCCTGTAAGATCTTGTACATCTTCATCTTTGGGTTCTAAATTTTTTCCAATCTCTGTAAATATTCCTTTATCCACTCTAAAATCACCAACGAATGGTTCTTGTTCCATCGTATAGATGGTGGCATTTTTAAAAAGCATTAAGCAGCCTTCTTTCCGTCAACATAGACAGATTGGATTTCATTTTGAGTGTCTAGAATGTTCTTTGTACAAATGACAAAGTCAGCGTCTTTACCAACTTTAATAGATCCAACACGATTATCTAAACCTAAAATCTTAGCTGGGTTGATTGTGATGGCTTTAATGGCTTCATATTCTGGAAGACCTGCTTTAGCGGCTAGAGCGGCGCTTAAAGATAGATATTGTTGAGGAATAACTGGAGAGTCGGTAATGATAGAGAATAAGATACCTGCTTTATAGAGTTCGTTTGGTGTTTCAAAAGACATATTCGCAAGTTCAAATTTTGATTTGTGAGTTAAGGCAGGTCCACAAATACATGGGAATCCACTTTCTTTGATTTGAGGAAGAATGCTTCTTGCATCTGTAACATGATCTAATGTAATCTTGATATTTTCTTCTTTTGCGATACGAATAGCCGTTAAGATATCATCGGCTCTATGAGCATGACACTTTAATGGAAGTTCTCTTTTAACAACAGGAATCATAGCTTCTAGTTTTTGATCATAAGCCACATCTTTTCCGGCTTCTTTTTTAGCTAAGTATTCCTTTGTCTTTTCCAATGTTTCTCTTAATAATGCACTGATTTGCATACGCGTATCAATTTTCTTACCTTGATAACAACGCTTAGGATTTTCTCCGAATGCAGCCTTCATCGCAATTGGATTTTCAATTGTCATTTCATCAAT
>ULVX01022018.1_pt1 | contig 63622 bp, 56 predicted proteins | sample 1959811 | NCBI WGS metagenome assembly ULVX01 (sample SAMEA4835797, study PRJEB28245) | human gut metagenome | biome: gut microbiome; material: fecal sample | place: Denmark | collected 2008
GCATTGACAAACTCCTCGTCCGTGATCTGGCCGTTGAAATGTCTTTGGGCCACATCATAGTCTATCTGGAATTTGATGTTATCAAAAAGTTCATCACCGACCCGTGTCCAGATGTGAAGCGACGGATTCCGATAGTTTGAGACATTGACACGTACAAGCTCGGCACCGGACGAGAGGCTGTAACGCTGGGGATTGGCCTTGCGGTCGAGCAAACTTATCTGTTTCCTCTGTCTATCTATGATTGCATCCTTCTCCTTGAATTGCCGTTCTGCTGCTTCCGCCTGATGAATGGCCTTGTCTATTTCTTTTTGATAGCCGTTTCGTAACTTTCCGATTTCTGATTTATGTTGTTCCTGCAACCGTGCCTTTTCTGCCTGAAGTTCCTTAATCTGTTTATTGAGTTCGGCAATCAGTCCATCTTTGTCAGCCAGTTCCTTTTTCGCCTTGGAAAGGTCCCCCTTGCCGAACCACGCGAGGATGGTGTTCCTGCCTTCTTGCGCCTTCTCCACATCGGCCTGTAACTTGGCTATATCCTCTTCATATTGTATTACCTGCTGCCTGTAATATTCCGAGTTCGCCTGATGCTTGGCGGTAGATCCGACAATCCCACGCTGCAACCCGAACGGTTTCATGGCCTTAGCATAGTTGTTCTGGTATTCATGTAATTTGGTACGACGCATCACATCGTCTGCCGACAGGCGGGGTCCGGACTTCGTTTCATATTTCTTTTCGCCTTCCCGCTTCCTGCGGATACGCTCACCGGTTACAATGGGTACGACTGTGGCGTGCAGGTGTGGGGTCTTCTCGTCCATATGCAGCACGCAGGACACAAGGTTGTCATCACCAAAGGTTTCCTTTAGCCATTTGAGATTGGCATCGATCCAACTGTCCAGTTTGCCGCCATTGGTAATTTCCATCATCTGCTCATGCGTTCCGGTCAGCATTACACGTATTGCCTTTGTCTGGTTCTTGCTGACTTTGCGGCGCAGCCCGGCAGTCTCGATACGGTGCTGTATCGCCTCGGTGCGATTGGACACGCCATCGGGAAATCTGACCAACTCACGGTTGAGATGTGTCCGGTCCGCATCGGCATTAACCGGCACATAAATCTTTCCCTTGGCATCCTTTCTTTCTATATGGCATGACATTCCACTGTCATTGCCGCTGCCACGCTGCAGGTGGCAGACAGCGTATTGTGTATTACTCATATCTGTTCGTTATTTTATTGTTATTCTTGTTGTAAAATCCCGTCAGACTGCCGGAGGCATACCCGCGAGCCTGAGGAGTGCCCCGGCTTATGGGCTTTTTGACTGCCGGACGCGAAGCGGAGACGGTGAAAATGCCCTAATAAGCTACGGGATTTTACAACCCCATTTTCACGGGACAGCAAGCTGTCCATTGCTCCTCTTTCATTCCGTTTTTTCTGCATCCACCAGTTCGAGTCCGAAGGTGTCGATGAAGGTCTGCAACGCTGGATTGCGTTGTATCATCCTCGCGAGAATCATCTGTGGCGTATCCTCCATCAGCAGAAAGTCGGCGATGTCTAGTCCCCGACTACGCTGTTCATCGGTCGCCATCTTTTCCAGCAGGTCGGAACAGGTGACACGCCTGCAGATAGTCTCCAGCATCGGCAGCCGTTGCCGCCATTCTTCGGTTGCCTTGAGATCTGGGAAAAGAATCACTTCGCGTTCTTTCAACACCTGCATGGCCTCACTGTTGAAACAGCCGTGCATTCCCCCGGTGGCAAGCCATACAAAATCAGGGATGAACATGGCGGCAACCAGTGCCGTCTTCTCGCTTTCGACAATGGCTACAGGCTTGGCTGACATGGCAGCGGAAGTGTCCGAAAGCAGATGCTCACCGAACAGGCACTGCTTCATGTGGAAGTCCGGCACTTTTCTTACAGAATGGACCCAGTTGACTTGATTGAAAGGTTCTTTAATCCGGTGCCCGGTTACGGCATCGTAGCCCATAATCTTGCCTGCACGCACGTTACCCCTGACATCTATCTGCCAAAACACGGTCGAACCGTTCCACATCCTTGACGTGCCGACTTTGTAAACATGGAACAACCTGCCGGCTTCCTCCTTTCCCGCCACTTTGGTGAAGTAACGGTACAAAGGGTTGATGCCGTACCCGCGCATGGATTGCTCCACCCAATCATAGGGAAGATAAGAAATCTCCGGTTCTTGTTCTGTTGGCGGTTGTTTGGTAGCATACCTTACTGCCGTAAATGCTCTGCTGTTCATTTTATGGCCAGCCGATGTTTCCCTTGCTGACGGATTGTCCCGGAAGTATTCTTTCGGGGAATAGTGATAGCCACAACTGTTGATGTGGTCACATTTACCCACGTACCCTGGGAAAGAAATCTCTCCCACCTCGTCGATATAACGGGTAAAGCAGGACTTCCTTCCGCACCCCGGACAGACGGTCTTGCTGCCCGGTTTGTATTTCTGTAGATGGAATCTATATTCGTTCATAATGTTGTCGGTTATGTGTTTCTGCAAATGAATACCACCATTTGCAGTTTGCAGTTCTTGCAGTCCTGCAGGAATTTCCCCTTTTCAGTCCTCGAAACTGCAAAACTGCAAAGACTGCAGGCTGCAACAAGAGATCATCCGTTGCAGTTTCGTGGGGATGATTCATTATTGCTTTCATTGGATTTGTCAGATTTATCATACATGATTTTCTCGTAATGCCCGGCTTTTGATTTCCGGAGAAGCCTGCTGCGGCATAACTCCTTCAGGTAATTCATGACAGTTCGCTCACTGACGCACTGCCGTTCCTTTCCAACGGTTATTGCTGTTTTTGTATCAAAGGTATCAGGTAACATCGACAGTAACATCTTTGGAGGATCTTCACAGGTGTCATTCGCCACGAAAGAACGGATACGCATGTATGATTCCTCAAAATAGTCGTTCAGCCGTATGGCGGCTTTCACCGATGATACATCTATAAACTGCAGGTGACTTTCACCGGACGCGTGGCGCAAAACCTGAATTATCAATGCCAGACGGGCTACATGGGCCGGATGTTTCATTTCCCGGCTGTCCACCTCGGCATCATCCTCTATCCGGTTGATACGCTCCACCTTCCTGTTCCACCAGGAGAAGAAGTATTCCCTGGCCTCCCTGTCCATGGACAGCACGTGGGGTATTTTTTCTTCCGCTTCGGTGTCATAGTCCAACGCAAGGACCTTGTTCAATATATTCTCCCAACGGACTGCAGCGAGGGATGTCCTTTCCCCATCGTCGTCCCGGTTTTTCCAGGATGAAAGCTTGGGGGATTTGGGCATCACGAACAGGATACGGTCAAGCAGCCCGTTTTCCTCGAAACCTTTTTTCAGAAGCTCGTGTACACGCTTAGTTTGCGTGGTTCCGATGATGTTTATGCATGGATGCTCGATGTGTACAGGAACAGGGGAGTTTACCCTGGTAACATCCAAAGCCCCGCCACTCCATGCAGTCAGAAGCTGTTCTATGAGCTGCCCGTTCGTGTAACGGTTGGCGGAATTGAACATGCCCATGATCTCGTCCACCAGAATGACCACGCTTCTCGGGTTATTGTGGTGGGTCAGTAAAAGCGACTCGGGAGTGAAATCCGAGACTACAGTGCGTTTCAGGACAGGTTTCTTCCCGTTTTCTCCCGCGGCTTTCCATGCCTCCATTTCTGTCTCGTACACCTTGAAAAGGGCATAGTCACGTTTTCGGATCGGGCGATATGCGGCCTCCAGCGGTGGGGTCTTGCCCAGTCCGGGTCTGCCTACCAGAATGACGTACAACGCTCCGCTGCTCTGCCAGTCTCCTTTGATGCGGATACGGTATGCGCCTCCCAGGGCCGCGGATACAGCCGACAACATGGCCGTAGCGATAAACTCGATCTTGTAGTTCTCGTATGTGGCCATATCGAGTATGACAGACTGCACGGCCTGGGGCAGGACCTCCAGCGGGAATCCCGTTCTTTCAATATCCTCCGCCTCCATGCGGATTCTGTTACACAGTTCTAGCCTGCCGGTTGCCATATCACACATTTTTTCTCTTGCAATAGGATGTTACACTCTCGGACTTGTTGCCTGTCTGTACCCGGCGTACATCAGATTTGGCATACATGTTCTTGTTACCGACCTTGACCGGTACGAGATAGCCTCGTTTCGCCCACAGGTTGAGCGTGCCCTCGCACACGTTCAGCAACTCACGGACCTGTTTTGTATTGAGATAAGTCTCCTCCGCTTCACGCAGTATCGCGGCTCTCTGTTCTTCCTGTTGCGCCATGATGGTACGCTGCACGATGGATTCAGCGAACATTTTAAGGTCAGCGGGAGTAACTTCCAGTTTCACGTTCGCTCCTTGCTCGACCAGACTCTCTATGGTAATCATAAATATCAGTTTTGAAGTTTGTGATGACCATCTTCAAAAGTTCCCTGGTGCCCCGCTTCCGATGGCTTATAAAAGAGAAGCACCGCCAGCCCTCGGGAAAGGATTGACGGTGCAAATGTATGTGTAAATTAAAAGTGGTTGATATATAATGATTTGTCTTAAATTGTCATGACAATATAAGTCCGTGTGACAACGTGAAAAGGTTATAATTAGCCTTATTTCTCTGCAATGGCCATCGTGCCTGTACCTGGGATATTACTGATAGCCTGTGCCAATTTCTGGAACAGTTCCCGGTTCTCGTCACTCTCTATCAGGGGTGCCATCTGGTCTTTGCCGTCCTTGATCACATGTTTTGCCGTTCTCAGGAACCCGACCGACTGCCGTATGGCGCTCTCGCTTTTCAATGACGGCAAATCCGTGAACTGCAATGTCAGCCCCATGCTGTACTCCTTGGCTGTATGCATACCGGCAACCAGACCGAGCTCCTTCAATACATAGAACGGTAATGCCTGATGAATGGCACTTGTATTGACGGAAATAAAGTCGCGGATATGATGTAATACAACTTTCTTGTTCTCGTGATCAAGATAATCGGCGAGTGGCCGTTCCTGGATTTTTTTCTTTCCGGCCACGCGTTGTACAACAGGCCCCCTGACGCTGTCTTCGGTCCGGGTTGTAATCGTATCCCTGCTTTCTTCATCGGTTTCCATGTCAGCCGTGATGGCCTGCAAGGCCCATTCGCCGACATGGCCTTTTTCAATGGCGTTGTTCATGGCAAAATACCTGTCCCAGTCTGCCCGGGTTCGGAAACCGTTCTTGATGGATACGTTTATTATCTGCTTGACTACAAGGGAACAGCCCAGCCTGTCAGCATTGTCAGCTTTCGGATTCTTCATCTGTTTCTCTATCATGGAAACCATCGCTTCGAAGCTCTTTCCATAATACAGCCAGCTCAACACGAGCGGTGCCGAAAGGGTGACACCCGGCTTGGAAGATTTGCCGCTAAAAAAGGACTTTATCCTGCCCCATAATGTGACCGGTGGAATGTTGTCGGGCAGAGGATTGTTTTCCTCCCTCTGTTTCGTGTACAGCTCCACGATCTGCCCGGGTACCGCGTTCTCCGCGAACTGCATGTTTATATTTGCAAGGCCATCCGTGCTGTCATCGTTCCAGGACAATTCCCATTCCCGCCTGATACTGGGAAGTTGCCTGAATATGGCTTTGCAGATGGCAAGATACTGCCTCTCGTCACCGTTTGTCATCAGGCGCGAGAAGCGGTTGTATTCTTCACGGTGCGTGTTCTTCCACTGGAGAATATCCTCCTTGAATTGTTCGTATGTCAACTTCTGCTCGTCCATATTCATATTGCATTATCGGTGGATATAAAAGGATAAAAGGATAGATGGAAAATAGAAACGGTCAATCCAGAAGGTTTACCAGCTCCTTCTTCATTTCATCGTCTATCTTACGGTACCGGGCAAAGGCACGGCTACCCTCAGAGTGCCCGGACATGGAGGCAATCAGGTTCGGGTCCTTGACCTGCTTGTACAGGTTCCCGATGAAAGTCTTCCTCGCCGTGTGGGTGGTGGCCACCTCGTACAATGGTCTTGCCACATCCTCGCGCGTCTTCGGGTCGAGCACCCTGACCATACGGTCGATTCCCACGTATTTGAGAATCTCCTTTATTTTCTTGTTGTAGCCGAAATGCGAGAATCTCGGAAGCAGCGCTTCTTCCAGGTCTTTGTACCTTTCCAGTATATCCAAGGCCTTTTGGTTAAGCGGGACCCGTACCGTGCCCGCATGTTCTAGCTTGGTCTTTTGGGGAATGTACTCCACGCAACCGTCCACGATATTCGCCTTGGTCAGCCGGTTCAAGTCACTGACACGGCAACCGATCAGGCACTGGAACATGAAGATGTCACGATAGACCGGATAGTTGGCACCCATGCCGTTTAAGTCGGCATAGTACACCTTGTCCCGTTCTTCAAGCGTCAGGTAGAACGGGTCACCGTACATGGGCTGCGCGATCTGGTACTGGTCGAAAGGATTATTTCGTGTAAGGCCACGTTTGATGCACCATTTGATGACGGTGCGAATGCGGTACAGGCTTCCTGACATGCTGTTCTCGGAACGTACCTGCTCGACATTGCGGCGGACCTCGTTCTGGTAAAACACGGGATACATGTCAACATACTTGTGCTCCTCCTGCAACCAGAATTTGAAATCTCTTATGTCATCTGCCGTGATGGAGTCAATGCAAAGATGGAAGCCCCTCTGGTGCATGACCTCATGGCGGAAACGCTCGTAACGGAGTACCTTGTTGAGATTGTCAAGATGATGTTTCCGGCTCTCGAACGCGAGCGGGGTCTCGTCAACATATTTTTGTATCTGGTATGACAACAGGTATTCCTCTACCTTGTTGCCGCCCCTTGCATTGATGTTGGGGTGATGGTATTCTTCTATCAGCCCCTTGAGCCAGTTCCCGTCAACTCCACGGCTGTATTCCCTGGTGATCAGGTGGGTGATTTGCTGGATATCCCTGTCGAAAGCGTTCTTCTTCTCTTCCGAGACAAGAGCCACACGTGGTTTGTAGCCTTGCCTCTCCGGACTCCAATGGTTCGGGTTGATGGACAGCTCGCTCGCGGCCTTTATGTCCACACCACCGATATCCCGGACACGGAAATAGACCCGGGCAAGATCTGTCACGTTGTTTTTCGCCGATGTCTTTCTGATAAATGCTGTTACTTTCATGTATATATCCTCCTTAGTTTATCATTTCAACAAGTTTTCGTTTCATGTCATCATCTATCGTCCGGTAACGCCGGAAGGCCCTGCTGCCTTCCACGTGGCCTGACATGGAGGCTATCAGGTTGGGGTCCGGAACCTGCCGGTACAGGTTACCTACAAAGGTCTTGCGTGCCGTGTGGCTGCTGGCCACCTCGTACAAGGGCTTCTGTACGGTGTTGTAGCCGTGCGTGTCAAGAATAGTGACCATGCGGTCAATGCCACAATGTTTCAGCAGTTCCCGTATACCCAGATTGTAAGTGTTGATGGGCTTGAAGGGAAGCAGCTTGCCGGTATTCCCGCTATAGCGTTCCAGTATTCTGACTGCCTTTTCATGCAATGGGACCCTGATGGTTTTCGCCTGACACTTCTTGGTCTTTTGAGGCATATACTCCAGAAAACCGTCCTTGATGTTCTCCTTGGTCATCCTGTAGAGATCACCGACACGGCAACCGACATAGCAGTGGAACACGAAAATGTCCCGGATGACAGCCAGTTTCGGGCAGTCGCTCAGGTCCGCGTCGTACAGGACATTCCTCTCTTCCGATGTGAGGTAGAACGGGTCGCCGTAGGTCGGCTCCTTGCATCCATAGACAGCATAGACTTCGTTGTCGGAATACTTCATTCTCTTGCACCAGTGCAGGAACGTGCAGAAAAGGTTCATGATATTGATGACGGTCGTGTTGGAGAGAGGCTTGGGCTTGTGGTTGATGAGCATACGGGGAATATAAAAGTCAGGATACTCCTGGCGGAGCAAGTACTCGTTGGCGACGTACTCCCTGAAGTCGTTCATCTGCCCCAGGGTGACAGTTTCAACGAAAAGAGTGAAGTCTGTATCGCTCAATAATTCACGCCGGTACTCGTGATACCTGGTCATCGTTCGCTCGAAGCGGACGATGTGCTCCTTGGTTCTTTCCGCACCGTCATATTTTTCCAGGTACTCGTGGATGCGGTGGAGCAGGTTCGGGTGATCACGCTCAAAAGCCCGCGTGGGATGCAGGACATCCTCGATGACCTGTTTCATCCATTTGCCGTCAGCCTTCTCCGAGAAGGTCTTTTCCGCTCTCTCGATGATGGCGGCGATCTGTTCGGGCACCCGCTTCTGTTCAATGGCCGTCACGGCAGTCGTTCGCCTGTAACATAAGGTATCGGCATCCCAATACTTGTCATGGACCACGATGGGTGAAACCACTTTGATATCCACGTTCTTCTCCCGTACCCGGAAGCAGATGTTTGAAGTGGTCGCGGAACATTTTTTCAGATAGACGGAAATTTTCATTTGCTATACCTTTTTGATTACATGGCAAAGGTAAATAAATTCCCGAATATGTTCCCATATATCCCGAGGAAACTTGCAACGAATTAAGACAAATTAAAAAGTCATTCCCGAATATGATACCACATAAAGTATTGAATATTAGATGTTATATTTGCACTTATTTAGCTCTTTTTTTCATTTTCGTCTTTATTCGACTTCTCGAATATCAGATATTGCAGTTCCACGCTTCATGTTAGTTTAGTAAAAGCTCTATGAGAACTGAGAGCTCTAAATGTTATGAAAAATATAAAATTACTGGGTATGCTCTGCATTGCTGTTCCTTTGTTAAGCAGTTGCCAGATTTACAGTGTAGTAAAAGACGCTACCGACCATGAAGAAGGGCGCGTTGTAATGAAAGATGGTACAGAATACTTAGGGCGTGTAAAAATGCCGAAGTGCAACACTCAAACTATTCGCATCAAGACAGAAGATGGACAAAAACTAAAATTGAAGAATACAGACATTGCAGTGCTCGGCGTGTGGAAAAAGACGCATACTGACAAATGTCATTTTCTTGTGTGCCATCCATATGAGACAACTAAAATGTTCTCTACCAAAAAGAAGAAAATTATAAAGCCGCAATGGATGTCTGTTGAAGCACAAGGCGACCATGTGGAATTTTATTGCTGCAGCTATAAATATAGCATACCTAAAGACGGATCGCTTGTGATTACCAGTGTGCAAAATGGGGATATTATGTTTGTTGCCCGTAAAATAGGAGAAGAAACCGGATGCATTATTGGCTATAAGGGTTCTGGTAGCAAATACTGGCGTAGTCAGCTTGTGGAATATCTTGCTGATGACCCCAACTTGTGTGCAAAGCTAAAAAATAAAGAAATTGATTCTAGCGATTTGCAGACGATTGCCGATTTGTATAATCCTGAAAAGAAATGAAACTGAAGTCGTTTCTGCTTTTTCTGCCTTTACTTTTTGTTGGAACAGGCGCTCTTGCACAAGTAGGCTATACTCATATTGAACTACAAGGTGGTTATGAATTGTTTCCCGATATGAGCAAGAAGTCTGGTGGCAATTTGAATTTTGGTGTCCGTTATGCTTTCAGTGAACGATATTTCATGGCTACTATCATGCACTGTGGTATTAATAACGGCAGCTATGAGGGACAATATGCTGGAGAAGCGACCAACCTTAAGCATACTATGCGCGAATATATGTTAGGAGTAGGTCCGGGCATATATTTATATAACGGAGGCGATCAATGGATTTATGCCGATGTGCTTGTGGGGTACGGCTTCGGGGAAGAACTGAAAAGTTCGGAAGACAGCGAAAGGCGTTCGTTAAATGGGCTTGCCACTGCTGTTCAGATAGGGATAGAACGGCAAACTAAGAGCGGTTGGATAATCGGTATCAATACGGGAGGTTTTCTTGTAGGTGGGAAGATTAGGCCGACGGTCTGTCTTAAATGTGGAGCTTTGTTTAGTATTTAACAGAAATATCGCTATTGTGGCTATTGTGCTATGGTAGCGATATTTTCTTTGAAAATGTTTTCTATTTAATGTCTGGATGTGCGTCTCGCGTTTTTTTGCTAATTTTGCCTTGAATTTACAATCAATGATTATGTGGCTTAAACGCATCTCTATACTTAATTATAAAAACTTGGAACAGGCGGAGCTGGAGTTCTCGCATAAACTGAACGGTATTATAGGCCGAAACGGAATGGGTAAGACCAATCTGATGGATGCCGTGTATTATCTGTCGTTCTGCAAGAGCGCTACAAATCCGGTCGACTCGCAGAATGTGAAGCACGATGCTGATTTCTTCGTGCTTCAGGGCTTTTACGAAACCGACGACGGTGAGCCGGAAGAAGTGTACTGTGGACTGAAGCGCCGTCAGAAGAAGCAGTTCAAGCGTAATAAGAAGGAGTACTCTCGCCTGTCAGATCACATCGGACTTATCCCTTTGGTGATGGTTTCGCCTGCCGATTCGTGCCTTATATTAGGTGGAAGTGAAGAGCGCCGCCGTTTTATGGACGTAGTGATTTCGCAGTTCGACCGTGAGTATCTTGATGCGTTGATTCGTTATAATAAGGCGTTGCTTCAGCGCAACACTCTCTTGAAGGCTGAGGTAGAGCCCGATGATGAGCTGATGTCTGTATGGGAGGAGATGATGGCTCAGGCAGGCGAGGCGGTGTATCGCAAACGATATGAATTCATCATGGAGTTTATTCCGGTGTTTCAGTCGTTCTATTCTTTCATATCGAAGGATGGCGAGCAGGTTTCGCTCCAGTATCAGTCGCATGTGGCGCAGGGCGAGTTTCTTCAACAACTGAAGGAGGTGCGTCAGCGCGACCGTATATTGGGTTATACATCGCGCGGAGTGCATAAAGACGACTTGCTGATGTCGCTTGGCGAGTTCCCCATTAAGCGCGAAGGTTCGCAGGGACAGAACAAGACGTATCTTATAGCGTTGAAGTTAGCTCAGTTCGAATTCCTGAAGCGCACCGGAAGTCGCACTACACCCATAGTGCTGCTTGATGATATATTCGATAAGCTCGACGCATCGCGTGTAGAGCAGATTGTAAAATTAGTTTCGGGCGATAGTTTCGGACAGATATTTATAACAGACACCAACCGCGATCATCTGGACCGCATTCTGCACGAGGTGAACGGTGATTACCGTTTGTTTGAGGTAGAGAACGGTGAGGTGACATTGCGTGCTGAAGAGAAAGGAGGCGAATTATGAAACGTGGAAATACGGAACACATAGCCGACGTGATAATGCGTATGTTGCGTCAGGAGGGACTTGAGACTCCGCTCAACGAGTTCCGCATAGTTGATGCGTGGAATGATGTAGTGGGTCCGGCCATAGCACGCTATACGCGTAATGTGTTTATCAAGAACCAGACCCTCTATGTGCAGGTAGCGTCGTCCGTCATCCGTCAGGAGTTGCTGATGAACCGTGAATTGCTGATGCGTCATCTTAACAACAGGGTAGGTGCGCAGGTGATATATAATATCGTCTTTACTTAACCTGTCCGTTTTCGCTCCACACTTCATCCATAGGCGTGTCGAAGTCTTCGTGTGGAAGTGTGTTCTCTGCCACTTGAAACTGGAAGCAGATACCTATTTTATAAGGTGAGATGCGTGCCAGCAGTCGGTCGTAATATCCTTTGCCACGTCCCAAGCGGTTTCCTTCGCTGTCGAACGACACTCCTGGTATGATGGCGAGTTCTATTTCTTCTTCTTTGCGGAACTGCTCTCCGGTAGGTTCGTCTATGTTGTACGCTCCTTTTTGCAGGCATTCTGCACCGGTGTATACTCTCAGTTCCAAATCATCGCCCTTCACTACGGGCAAGATAATCTTTTTCTGCTTGCTCCATTTCTCTACAAACTCGTGTGTCTGCACTTCATCGGGCAGCGAGTGATATAGCAATATTGTAGAAGCCTGCTTGAACAAAGGGTGATTTTCTATCAGCTCCAATAAGCGTTTCGACCATTCTTTCCGGTCTATTTCAGTAGTAGCTTTTTTGCGTCGGCTTATCTCCTTACGCAATAGTTTTTTCTCTTCTTTCAGCATTATGTTGTTCTTTTAGCGTTCTGTAGTTGTGATAAAAAATAGGCGCGGTGGCGATTCGTTTTCGGTTTCGCCACCGCGCCTATTTATGTTGTAATGAAAACTTTATTCCTCTTCCTGCTGTGGAGCTTTAGGGAATGCTTTGCCTTTTTCAAGTACCTGCAAGGCTTTCTGTACTGTTACGTCGCTCTTGTTGAGATACTCTATGTACGATTCTATTCCTAACATGTCGTAGACTACATTTCCTATCAACACTTCGTTGAGCAGTGTTCTCGATTTAGCTATCAGGTTGTTACGGCGTTTCAGTCCTCTGCTTTCTGCATACTGTGCGAACTTCTCTATAAGGTTCTGCTTCTGCAGGAATTTCACCAAAGCATCAGCATTATCATACTCTTGCATCTTGGTACGGTTCTTATCGGTATAGTCAAGAGCGAATCTTGGCAACAAGCCTCTGGTAGCGGCCATTCTGTAATAAGAAGTTATGCCGATGGTATCTTGCGGAACGAATATATCGGGCATGATACCTCCGCCACCGTAAACCGTACGTCCCAAACTGGTGTGATATACCTCGTTCTTGTTCTGCTTGATGCTATCTGCCGAGAAGAATTCTCCGTGCTCATATCTTGTAATTAAATCCATTTCGTATTCAGCGTCATTGCCTTTAGAGTATGGCTTCTGAATGCATCTTCCTGATGGAGTATAGTAGCGAGCGATGGTAAGACGGATAGCAGAGCCGTCGCTGAACTCGATGGGCTGTTGCACCAATCCCTTACCGAACGAGCGTCTTCCTACGATGGTACCACGGTCGTTATCCTGTATCGCTCCGGCGAAAATCTCACTTGCCGAAGCCGAACCTTCATCGGTCAGGATAACAAGAGGCATCTTCTGACTGCTTCCGGTGCCGTTCGACATATAGTTCTCGCGCGGCGATTTACGTCCTTCAGTGTAAACTATCAGTCGCTTGTTGGGCAAGAACTCATTTACCATCTGTATAGCTGCCGTCATGTAGCCACCGGTGTTTCCACGAAGGTCAACTATCAACCCTTTGCAACTGCTGGTAGCTAATTTAGCTAAAGCGGCAAGCAACTCCGGATAAGTAGTCTCACCGAATTTATTAACCTTTATATATCCGAATTTGTCGGTAATCATGTATGCCGCGTCGATGCTCTTTACAGGAATATCACCACGTACGATGGTAAAGTGCAGAATCTCTTTCTCGCCTGGGCGCATGATGCCCAACTTCACTTCGCTGTTCTTAGGACCCTTCAAACGACGCATCGCTTCATTGTTCGTTACGATTTTACCAACGAAAGCCGAGTCGTCAACCTCCACTATGCGGTCGCCTGCCAGTAGTCCCACTTTCTCCGACGGACCACCCGGTATCACATTATTAATATGTATGGTGTCGTCTTGAATGGTGAACTGCACGCCGATACCGCTGAAGCTACCCCTCAGGTCGGAAGTTACCGCCTCAAGGTCCTTAGCCGGAATATACGACGAGTGCGGGTCGAGTTCCGCCAAAATCTGCGGCATTGCCTCCTCTACAAGGTTCGCCATGTTTACAGTATCCACATATTGGTCGTTCACTATTCTAAGCAAGGCATTCAGCTTGTTAGACGATGTGTTGATGATGCCCAATTTGTTCCCGGAGAAATGATTAGTGTAAAATGTGCCTATCAATATACCTACCACCATGCTTACGGCTAGTAGGAGAGGCATCAGTCTGTACTTGTTATTGTTTGTCATATCTTGAAGTATGCTATGTTTTTACTCTTGTTCCGGATTAAGATAAACGGTCTCTACGTTAGCTCTTTTCAGCAACTCTATTCCGTCTTCCAATCTATATTTCTCTGCGTATACCACACGCTTTATTCCGGCCTGCACTATCAGTTTGGCGCATTCTATGCAAGGCGATGCGGTGACATATAGCGTAGCACCCTCGCTGCTGTTGCCCGAGCGTGCTATCTTGGTGATGGCATTAGCTTCAGCATGAAGTACGTACGGCTTGGTTACACCGTTCTCGTCTTCGCATACATTCTCGAATCCCGCCGGGGTACCGTTATATCCGTCGGATATAATCATCTTGTCCTTCACTATCAGCGCCCCAACCTTACGGCGAATGCAGTAAGAATTCTCCGCCCAGATGCTGGCCATACGCATGTATCGTTTGTCAAGGATATCTTGTTTATGATCTTCCATATCAATATCGTTTTATTAGTTTCTGAAGTCTTGCGGATAGAATTGGATGAAGTGCTTTTTCGCTCCGTCGAACAACTTTATTGTCTTTGAGTCGCCACGATAATACTTAGCTTCGGATATCTCCTTGTAGAAGATGGCGTCTCGTCCGGCGTTAGGCGTACGGTTGGCCTTAATGCTGATAGAGATACTGTTATCCTTGCCGTTAGCGCTCCATGTTCCGGTAAAAGTAAAGCTGTCGCCCTTGCCTTCTACCTTTCCTTCATCCGAAAACTGAATGATGAACGCGTCTCTTTTCGACTCCTGGTTTATGTATTTCTTATCGTCTACACTCAGTGTCTCAGTTACTTTATTATCATTTTTCCAGTCGCGGTCAGCGTTGTACGAGCTGCTCCAGTGCCAAGTCTGGCCGTTGGCGAAAATCTCGTTTATGTCATCTTCCTGATTGCATCCGCACAATATCGCCATCGGTATTGCCAGCAGTGCGAATAAAAAATTCCGTTTCATAAATGTATTGTTGTTTTATGATTTGATTCCATTTCTTCTCAGTAGCGCATCGATGGTAGGCTCCTGCTTGCGGAAGCGTTTATAGAGTGTCATCGGATGCTCAGTTCCTCCCTTAGACAAGATGTTGTCGCGGAACGACTGGGCTACTTCCTGATTGAAGATTCCTTTCTCCTTGAATACCGAGAAGGCATCCGCATCGAGCACTTCCGCCCATTTATAGCTGTAGTATCCGGCAGAATATCCGCCCGACATGATATGACCGAACTGTACGGTCATGCACGCTTCGTTCAATTGCGGCAACAGTTGTGCGCGGGTCCAAGCTTTGTGCTCGTAGTCTTTTACATTGCCATCGAATGCTGTACGGCGTGTGTACCAAGCCATATCGAGCAGTCCGAAGCTTACTTGACGCATACATGCGTATGCCACATTGAAGTTAGATGAATCTACTATGCGCTGCAACCACTCTTCGGGAATAGCCTCACCGGTCTGATAATGACGGGCGAATGTATTCAGGAAGTCCTTCTCAATGGCGAAGTTCTCCATAATCTGCGATGGCAGTTCCACGAAATCCCAGTATACGTTGGTTCCGCTCATGCTCTTGAAGCGAGTGTTGGCAAACATGCCGTGCAGTGCGTGACCGAACTCGTGAAGGAATGTATTAACCTCAGAGAAAGTCAGCAGCGCAGGCTTTTCCGCAGTAGGCTTCGTGAAATTCATCGTAACCGAAACATGCGGGCGGCTGTTGGTTCCGTCACTGTCTATCCATTGCTCTTTATAGCTTGTCATCCATGCGCCCGAGCGTTTTCCGGCACGCGGATGGAAGTCGGTATAGAGCACTGCCAGATAGCTTCCGTCTTTATCGAACACTTCGTACGCCTTTACGTCGGGGTGATATACCGGAATCTCTTTATTCTCTTTGAACGTGATGCCATAGAGTCGGGTAGCGAGGCCGAACACACCGTCTTCTACCTTCTTCAGTTCGAAGTAGGGACGAAGCGCTTCCTCGTCGAAGTTATATTTCCCGTTCTTCAGCTTTTCAGAATAGAAAGAAAAGTCACACGGCATAAGCACGAAGTCGTCACCTTCGGTTTGTTTGGCCAGAGCTTCCACTTCTTTCACTTCCTCCTTGGCTGTAGGCATATAAGCGTCTATCAACTCATTGAGCAGATTATATACGTTATCGCTGTTCTCTGCCATTCTCTTACGCAGTACGAAGTCGGCATAATCGGTAAATCCCAACAACTGTGCCACTTGCATACGCAGATTCACCAGTCGTGCTACTATGCCATAGTTGTTCAGCTCATCATCGTGCGTACACTGAGTATTATAAGCCTTATGCAATTTCTCCCTAAGACTACGGTTGGTGCTGTACTTCATGAAAGGTACGTACGATGGCGCCTGTAGCGTTATAATCCATCCGTCCTTGCCCTTCTCCTTAGCGGTATGAGCAGCCGCTTCGATAGCGCTCTCTGGCAATCCCGCCAACTGCTCCTTATTAATAAGGTGAAGTTCGTAGCGGTTGGTCTCCTTCAAGTGATTCTGCGAGAATTTCAGCGTAAGCTGGCTCAACTCTGCTGTCATCTCACGGTAAGTAGCCTTATCCTTTTCGTTCAGATTAGCTCCGCGGCGAATAAATCCGTCGTAAGTATTCTGCAGCAACTTACTCTCTTCGGCAGTCAGGTTCAACCCATCTTTCTTAGCGTACACCTGCTTAATGCGGGCGAACAACTTCTCGTTCAGACCTATGTTATTGCTATGCTCCGACAATAAAGGAGTCATCTTTTCGGCTATCTTCTCCAGTTCATCACAAGTCTCAGAGCTCATCAGGTTGTACATTACCGTAGTTACACGCTCCAGCAACTCGCCGCAATTCTCTAAAGCAGCGATAGTATTGTCGAAAGTCGGTGCCTCCGGATTATCAATGATAGTCTCTATCTCCTTGTCTTCGCGTGCTATGCCCTCTCTGATGGCCGGTTCATAGTGCTCCAACTTAATCTTATCGAACGGCACCGTGCCGTGCGGAGTATTATAATCGAGTAAAAAAGGATTTTCTGTCATGGTTTTAATGTTTTATGTAATCGGTCAAAGCCTGCATATCGTAAATCTGAATCTCCTTTCGGCCCAGGCTTATCAATCCGTTCTCTTTAAGTTCGTTCAGTTCTTTCGAAACGTTGATTCTCGTGTCGTCTATCAGTGCAGCCAGGTCTTCCATCCTTATTTTCAGAATTTTCTCTCCCGTCTGAAGGATGCAGCGTATGGATAAGAAATTGATTATCTTCTCCATGCTCTTCCCCGAGCATGAGTTGCACAGCTTCCGCGATAATATCTGCGAGTGATTACTAAGCAGGTTCAGGTAGTTAAGGCGGAAAATTTCGTATTTGGAGAATACGTTCAGAATATCTTTCTTATCTATCGAAACGATGGCCACATCGGTTTTCGCCGTGTAAGTAGCCTGATACGTCTGGTCCATGCCGAACAGCGGGTAAGGCTCTATGGCGTATGGCGCTTCTAAAGTCTCGGTCAGCGTATATCCCTGCGAGTCGTTCTTCGCCTCACGATACACCTGTCCTTCCAGCAAGAACAGTATAGCGGCGCAGTCTTCTCCCTGACTGACAACGGTATTTCCGGTCTGGAATTTCAGAAAATGAAACTTCGCCTTCTCTATGATGCTTGTAAGTTCCTGTATCCCCAAGCCTTGAAATAGCGGCAGCAACAGCAGTTTATCGTACATTGTAACTTTCATGCGTCATTCGTTAAGTTATGATTTATCATTCAAAGATATAGATAATATCCTTTTATTTTACCGCTTTTACTTTTTTTAGTGTTTTTCTTCGGTCGGCTCAGCATCCGCTGCCGTCTATGTTGCATGCGGCTCCCATGGTTACGGGGCGCGAATGGAGTCCCGCTTCTTCGGCTATTAGTGTTACGCTTCCGTCTTCTAATACAAAGCATGGTATGCCTACCCATCCGTTCTTTTTCGCCTCGTCGAAAGCCGCACTGCTGTCGCGCAGACGTAAGAATTCTTTAAGGTCTTTTACATGTCTACCTATGTCGATTACCGTATATTTATCGTTTCCTTCTACCTGTTCTTCCACGTATGTGCAGTCGGGACAAGTGGGCATTCCGTATATCTTTATCATGATTTCTGCTTTTATGGTTAATTATTAATGTTGCAAAAATACAATATCATTATGTGAAAAACGAAAAACTATCCATTATCTTTGCACGACGACAATTTATGGTGATAATAAAACGATGAACCAACAATATCCTTCAACTTTATTAGAAAAGGCGGTGGGCGAGTTCGCCAAACTTCCCGGCATAGGCCGGAAGACAGCCATGCGACTGGTGCTGCACTTGCTCAGACAAGAAACATCTACTGTAGAAGCGTTTGGTAGCGCTGTAGTGCGACTGAAGCACGAGGTGAAGTACTGCCGCGTGTGCCATAATATCTCTGACACCGATACTTGCCAAATATGTTCAAACCCGCAACGCGACGCTTCGACAGTGTGTGTGGTAGAGAATATCCGCGATGTGATGGCGGTAGAAAATACCCAGCAGTATAAAGGCTTGTATCACGTACTTGGGGGCGTTATCTCGCCGATGGACGGCATAGGTCCGTCCGACTTGCAGATAGACAGCCTTGTAGAACGAGTAAAATCGGGGGTAGTGAAAGAAGTGATATTGGCTTTAAGCTCTACCATGGAGGGCGATACCACCAACTTCTTCATCTTCCGCAAGTTGGCACCTTACGACGTTAAGATAACCATGATAGCCCGAGGCATATCGATAGGCGATGAACTGGAGTACACCGACGAAGTTACGTTGGGACGCTCCATCGTAAACCGACTGCCTTTTACCGGAACTTTATAAAAACTTAACCAACCAATAAATAGAATTATGGAGAAAGAAATCAAAAGAATACTGTCGGCATTGAGACTGGAATACGGAGTGTTTTGGTGTCTCTGCGTGCTTACTGCCGTGATGTACGAAACCGACATACTGCCACAAGGCATATTATCCGACGATGCCCAGACAGCCTACATGATGCAGGTAACCGGCATCTTGCTGGCTGTACTGTTCATTCCGCTGTCATTGCGCATGTTTCACCTATCAAAGGTGCGCTATGTAAGCAAACTCCCCGTGATGGATGCCCTGAAAAGCTATCGCCGATGGAGCGAAGTGCGCCTCTGCCTGTTGCTGGCTCCGGCGTTGCTGAACCTCTCTGTATATTACTGGACAATGGACACGGCGGGACTGCTCTGCGCCGGAATGGTACTGTTGGCCTCTTTGTTCTGTGTGCCCGGACGTAATCGCCTGCAGTCGGAACTTGGATTGATTCAACCAGAAGAAAGCGAAGCAAAATCGGCTGATGATGCGGAGTGACCTTATAAATAATGGTGCGATTCGCCTTCGTGCTCCAGAGCCGGAAGACCTCGACTTTATGCTCTCTATAGAAAACGACACTCAGCTATGGGAGCATGGAGGAGCTACGGGCCCTTACTCGCGCTACCAGCTCAAGCAGTTCATAGCCGAATCTCAGAACGATCTATATACCGACCGCCAACTCCGCCTGATGATAGAGAAAGACGGCGAAGGAACGGTAGGCATGGTAGATTTGATAGCGTTCGAACCCCGTCACCGTCGGGCAGAAGTTGGCATAGTGGTGAGTAGCGAGTTTCGAGGCAAAGGCATCGGCAAAGCAGCCTTGGCGTTACTCCATTCGCATAGCTTCGGTCTGCTGGGACTCCATCAGCTATACGCTTACATCCTTTCAGATAACGCCCCATGCATGTCACTGTTCGCTTCGGCAGGCTATGTGCAGAGCGGCATCCTGAAAGACTGGATGTACGTAAACGGCAGATACGCCGATGTATGTGTGATGCAGAAATTTAGTAAATAGATAATTAACCCAAAAACAACTTTTATTATGAAGAAATGGATGTTGGCCGTACTCTTTGCATGCGGTATGGCGTTGCCTAACACAGCATGTGCGCAACAAGTTACTCCCGACGCAGTGGGGTATATAGTAAAGGTGGGCGATGAGGCTCCCGATTTTGAAATGACACTGACCGACGGCAGTAAGGTAAAGCTTTCCGAACTGCGCGGAAAAGTAGTAATGCTTCAGTTCACTGCCAGCTGGTGTGGAGTGTGCCGCAAAGAAATGCCGTTCATAGAACGCGATATCTGGCAGAAACATAAAGATAACACCTCTTTTGCTCTTTACGGCATAGACCGCGACGAGCCGCTTGAAAAAGTAAAGGCGTTTGCCACACAGACCAAGGTAACATATCCGTTGGGCCTCGACCCCGGAGCTGATATCTTCGCTAAATACGCAGAGCGTAAAGCCGGCATCACTCGCAACGTATTGATAGACCGCGAAGGTAAAATCGTTATGATGACTCGTCTCTACAACGAAGACGAGTTCGCCGCTCTCTGCAAGAAGATAGAAGAGATGCTGAAGTGATATAATAGTGTAGATAACTAATACATTAGTAGGCTGCTAAGGTGTATCATAGTATGATAATTAGAGATTAACGATGGTTATTGTAATTATTACCATCTGAAAATAGCGGGCTGAAAGTCCGCAAACTTCATGGCCTAGGGCAACGCCTTAGGTATCATGTATTTACATATATTACGCACTGAAAGTGCAAAAGTAAAAACATCAAGCTTTGTGATTTTACTTTTGCACTTTCAGTGCGTTTTTTTGTAAGCAATGCAATGTGCGAAAAAAACAATGCAATGAAATGAAAAAACAATGCGAATGGCCAAGTGAACCATTGCGATGGTTCGATTTAAGCATCGCAATGTTTTTTGGGGATTATATACTGTAAATTTATGCTGATTGCCACTTAGAACCATAAACGATAACACTTGCTACTTTTACATTAGCGGAAAAGCTAATAGATAATCACACTAAAATAGGGGAGAAATAACACGAGCGTGTTGCACAAATTATGTTGGTCTTCTAATTGTAAGACCCGACTTTGTGTACAAAGGTACGTTTTTTCTATCATTTACAATCATTTAGGAAAGAAAATATTTTGACTATCGGCTAATTGTTGCCCAAATGTTGACCAAATCAAGCTTTTTGTTTTCCTGAAACCAACTGATTACCAACGGAATATAGGGTGTGCCGTGTTTTACAATTAGAAGACCAAGAAAGACTGATAGAGACGAAGCCATGTAAGTAGGTGAAAATGTGACACATCTACACCTTTCAATCTTTGGCGGGTAATCTTGATGGTATTATTATGAACAATGTCGTTGTAAAACAGGCGCAGTTATCCAAGGCGATGGCGGCCAACTCAACAGACATAAAGTAGAAGAGAGTTTATGAAGCTGGATTGCACGGATTCTCGTTCTACAGCCGACGAAACAAAGAGTTTTCAAACCACTGAAAACAATGAATTTCCAGAGGGCACATACGTTTCTGAGCCAGACAAATCGACTGGTTCAGTAGTAGAGAAACACTCTAAAGCGAACGCTCAGAAAGTGCAGTGGTGCTATCTTTTCGTGCATCACAGAAAAGTAAAATCATTCGAAGAACAACTCGAAAAAGACGGAATAACCTACTTCGTTCATAAAACCATTAAGTACGTTCCGCGCCACAGAAACAAAGGCGGCGTGCGCGAAGTTGAAATCCCTTCAGTGAGCGGCCTGATATTTCTGCAAGGCACTCCCAAGAAACTCCAGACATACCTCGACGAGAAACTGCAACCATATAGATTGTGCAAGAACTGCAGTACAGGCAAGGTGGCAACCATCCCATGTAGTCAGATGGAATCATTTATGCGCATCGTGGAGACTGAGCCCGAACGCCTTCGCTTCCTGCTCCGTCCTTTTGTGTATTACTCAAAGAACCGCACTCTTCTTCGCATCATGACCGGCGACTATGCCGGACTCGAAGGATATGTTATCCGCATAGCTCGCGACCGTCGCTTGGTGATGGACGTAGGCGGCATGGCAGTAGCCATCTCTAACGTACACGCCGAACGTTTTGAAGAAGTCAACAAAAACGAAGGCAGCAAGTCGGAACGCGAAACCTTCTATAAACGTAACCTTCACGAACGTAACGCCTTTATCGACCGCTACTTCCATCAGGTAAGAACGGCAAGCGAAGTAGAAGCCCAGAAAGAAAACATCGCGATACTCCTTAATCAAACCCTTGCCGACGTAATGAGTAAGAAGCTCGATATAAAAGATGCCTTCGACACCTTCTACTTCATGATAGAAGAGATAGGCTACTATTACGCCCCATTCGTAGACTACTTCAAAGACGACTTGAACCCCATTATCGAAGAAGGCCGCAAGGTAATGCAGGAGATAGGCAGCATCACCGCCAGCGTTGGTGATATTGAACTTCGCCAGCGTTGTGAAACGGAGTACGAAGAATTGAGAACTAATTATGGCTATTTGTTTGAATAGCGGAATTCATATGATCATTCATATTGTTACATATATTCTCTTGCCGATAGCTGTATTACATCACAGAATGTGGAGCTGCGGAAAGTTGTAAAAAATGGTTGTTGATTGAATGGTTAATTTTCGCAGCGAACAAAAAATAGTATTATGTATAGCAGTGAAGAATAAAGTTCATTATAGTATTTTTAGTCTTTTAAGGTATTTGCCATAGCATTATAAACATTATAAAACTAATATTGCACATTAATGACAAATCAAACATCAGAAAGTAATAAGCGAATAGCGAAGAATGCGGTTTTTCTATATGCCCGTATGCTTTTTTCTATTATAGTCAGTTTATATACTAGTAGAATAGTCCTTCAAACATTAGGCGTTGAAGACTATGGTATTTATGGAGTTGTTGGAGGGGTTGTGAGTATGTTTACCTTTTTGAATTCAGCAATGTCAGGTGCAACATCGCGTTATTTGACATTTGAAATGGGAAAGGGAAATGAATCAAGGCTTAGAGAAACTTTTAATACCGCCTTTATTATACATATTGGTATTGCTGTTGCTATTTTTATTATAGCGGAAACTGTTGGTTTATGGATTTTGTGTAATAAGATTGTAATTCCAGAAGGAAGAATGTTGGCTGCTCACGTTGTGTATCAATGTAGTGTGATAGGCATGTTCTTTACAATAACACAGGTTCCATATAGTGCTGTAATTGTTGCTCATGAGAAAATGGATATATATGCATATGTAGAATTGCTAAATGTAGGTCTAAAACTTGCAATTGTCTATGCTCTACTTGTCTTAAATTGGGATAAACTGATAATATATTCTATACTAATGTTATTAGTCAGTATTTCCATATCATTAATATATAGATTTTATTGCAATAGACATTATAAGGAAAGTCATCTTTCTTTGGTTTTGAATAAGCAGATAATGAAACCAATGTTAAACTTTTCCACATGGAATATGTTGGCAGAATGTGGATATGCCTTTCGTGTACATGGAAGCAACATTGTTCTGAATATGTTTTTTGGTACCATTGTAAATGCTGCTGGAGGAATAGCGACAACAGTTCAAGGAATACTGCTTGGATTTGTTTCTAATGTTGTAACTGCTGTGCGTCCACAGATTATTGGTAATTATAGCAGAGGTGACCTTTCAAGAATGAATAATCTTATGTTGTCCTCAATCAGATTGAATTTATTCTTGGTCGGAGTACTTACTATACCTATGTACGTAGATGCTCCTTATGTTTTGAAATTGTGGTTAGGCAATGTGCCAACATATTGCGTAGATTTCTGTAGATTATTGTTAATAGCAATATTTATTACAAGTGTGTCACAGATTGTAACTATTGGAATTCATGCATCAGGAAAACTTCGCCAAACCAGTATAGCCAGAAACATTATTTATATATTGACACCAATAATAATTTATATTGTTCTTAAAATTAAGTTGCAAAATCCAGTAATAGGTTATGTTATTATTGTATTAAGCCAAATGATAGTTTGTCTTACGGATATCTATATATTACATATAAATATACCACAAATAAAATGCTTATCCATTTTTGTAGACTATGTCAAAACCTTCATAACTGCTGTGATAATTGTTTGTGGTATATCTGTATTAAACGAGAATAGACAAACAACATTTTTGGCTGTTTGTGTAAATTCTATTGTCGAATGGGCATTATTATTTATTGCCTTTTGGGCATTTGTTTTTGAAAGATATGAAAAAGATATGATTAAGTCATCATTAACAATATTGTTAAAGAAGATAACTAAAGTATGAAAAATATATCCAAGTTTGACTATTGTTATGGATGCAGTGTTTGTGCTTCTGCATGTCCTAAGAAGGCAATCAGTATGCATATTGACACAGAAGGGTTTTATAAGCCAATTGTTGATGATTCAATTTGTATTAATTGTGGAATATGTTTAAATGTTTGTGCTTTCAATTCTTTGGAGGTAATACAAGACAAAGATTTTCCGATAAGGAATTATGCAGTTTGGAGTAAAGACGAGGACGTTAGGAATAGATGCACAAGCGGAGGCGTTGGTTTTGAGGTAGGTAGATTTTTGTTGAATAAAGGATACAATGCTATCGTTTGTAAATATAACTCAGAGACTCATCATGCCGAACATTATTTGGCAAAAACGGAAAAAGAACTTATTGCTTCTATTGGGTCAAAATATATTCAAAGTGATGCTATATATGGTTTTAAACAGATAAAGAAGGGGGAAAAGTTTTTTATTACTGGTTCACCTTGCCAAATCGATTCTATACGTAGATTGGTTCGTAAAAGAAATATGGAGGATGATGTCATATTGTTAGACTTTTTCTGTCATGGTGTCCCCTCTTACCTAATGTGGCTTCAGTATTTAAAGGAATTAGAAAATAAGATAGGAACTGTAAATAATATCGTATGGAGAGATAAAGAAACAGGATGGCATGATTCATGGGTTATGAAAATCCCCGGTCGTTATACTTCATGGTTTACAAAAGGTGATTCTTTCTATCGTATGTTCCTTGGTGATCGTTGTTTATGGCGTCAATGCTATCATAATTGCAAATACAAATACAACCATTCAGCTGCCGATATACGTATTGGTGATTTATGGGGTAGAAAATACTCTTCTGATGAAAAAGGTGTAAATGGTGTTGTATGTTTTACAGAAAGAGGTCTGAACCTATTGAAAGAAATGCATCCGATATTACATATAGAGGATTCGACACTTGAAATAGTAGCAGAGTCACAAATGAAAAAATGTGCGCACAAACCTATTTCATACAAATATACGATGAATAGTCTCAAGAAAGGAATTACACTTAAGGAAATTTTACAAAAGGCTTCATATATTGAACTTGTAGAACAGATACCTAACAAATTGACATATTATATAACACGCTTACCTTCTAAAACATTGGAAGTGTTAGGTTTAAAAGAAAAATCACAAAAATGAAAATAAAAACAATTACATGTCACGATTGCTATAACTTGGGGGCATCATTACAGGCTTATGCTCTACAACATTATTTGGAATCTCAAGGACATGATGTACAAATAATCAACTATAAGCCTTATTATCTTAGTAGGCATTTTAAGTTTGGTTCTGTAAATAACCCCGTGTTTGATCGCCCTATTGTGAAGCAGGTGTATTTGTTGGCAAAGCTTCCTGGGCGTTTGTTAGCACTCTCTCGTAAAAAAGCGTTTGACAGATTCACTGCAAAATATTTACGTCTTACTCGTAGATACAATTCGTATGAGGAATTAAAGGCTGATGCTCCAGAGGCAGATGCCTATATAGCCGGAAGCGACCAAATATGGAATACACTATTTCCTAATGGCCGCGATGCAGCTTTTTATTTGGATTTCGGCAAACCGAATGTCATAAGAATTAGTTATGCTGCAAGTTTTGCGACTAAAGATGTTGTTCCTGAATATCGTGAGTTTGTTAGCAAAGAACTTAAGAATATTGATTTCGTATCAATACGAGAAAAAATATCGTTACCATTGCTATATTCATTAGGTCGAAATGATGGAGTCGCAGTTTGCGATCCCGTCTTCCTGTTATCTAAAGAGGAATGGACAGGATTGACAAACGAAAGTTCAATTAAAACAGACGAAAAATATTTAGTTGTATATCTTACAGACAAATCTGAAGAAATTAAGAGAATCGCATTGGATATACACAAGGTAACTGGATGGAAGATTTATGTTGTTGGAGCTTTTAAAGAATCATGGGCACATAAGAATTTTGTCAATGCAGGACCTTTGGATTTTGTAAAACTCATAAACGATGCACAGTATATTATTAGTAATTCTTTTCATGCCACTGCTTTCTCTTTAATATTAGATAAGAATTTCTGTGTTGTAAATCGTAAAGAGGGAATTAATGAACGAATGAAAAGTATATTGGAAGATGTTGGCTTAAGCCATCGCATGCTTGATTCTTTCACGCATAATCAGTTGGTACAAATTGATTATGCAGATGTTCACAAAAAGTTATCTACAGTAATAGAATTTTCAAAGACGTGGTTAGTATATGCTTTGAAATAAAATATAATTAAATGAAACCGCATATACTTATAAACATGCACTACCTCGAAATAGGTGGTGCAGAGACAGCCCTTATTGGCTTGCTCAATGCTTTGGATCCAAAACGTGTGAATGTAGACCTATTTTTACACGACCATCGTGGAGAAATGATGCAGTTCATTCCTGAATGGGTGAACGTGTTGTCGCCAATAAAAGAATATACAATGCTAGAGCGTCCGATAACAGAACTCATTAAGCGTGGACATTGGTTGATAGCTGTAGCAAGGCTATGGGCGAAGTATGTCAGTGGAAAGGTTTATAAAAAGAGTCATAGCAGTTTGCCCAATGCAAGTGTGTTTCACTATATGGCTAAATATACTACACCTTTGCTGCCAAGGATAAATTCTAACATCACTTACGATTTGGCAATAAGTTTTCTTACATCACATCAGATAACACTACAAAAGATCAATGCTCGTAAGCGTATAGCATGGATACATACCGACTATACCAAGATCTGGGTGGACGCAAACAATGAATTGCTAGTATGGAATAAGTACGACTATATAGCAAGCATTTCATCGGATGTAACAAAGACATTCCTTCAAACGTTCCCTTCGCTTGCTAATACCAACAAAATTGTGGAGATTGAGAATATTCTGTCTTCTGCTTTTGTGCGCAAACGTGCAGATATAGAGGATGTTGAGACTGAACTGAATAGCTATGGGGGGGGTAAAAATCCTCACAATAGGAAGATTTAGTGAGCAGAAGAACTTTGATAACTTACCAGATATTTGTAGAAGACTGATTGAAGAAATGACAAGATTATTATCAGTAGGTCGCTTCTCGGAAGCAAAGAACTATGACAATGTGCCCGACATTTGCCGACGTATGGTGAAAGAAGGTGTTGACGTGAAATGGTTCATTATCGGCTTTGGTGGCGACGAACAACTTATAAGAAGAAAGATAGAGGAGGCTGGTATGCAAGAGCATGTCATCATCCTCGGCAAGCGTAGCAATCCATACCCGTATATCAAGGCATGCGACATATATGTGCAGCCATCGAGGTATGAGGGTAAGAGCGTAACGGTACGTGAGGCTCAGATGCTTTGCAAGCCTGTAGTAGTGACTAATTACCCTACAGCTTCCAGCCAAATAAAGAATGGCGTAGATGGCGTAATTGTGCCGATGGATAATGAAGGCTGCGCCCGTGGTTTGGCGGAAGTCGTTACGGATAAGGCTCTGCAAGAACGTCTTGTAGACTATCTAAAAAAACATGATTATGGCAACGAGAGTGAAGTTGATAAGATATATAAAATAGTAGAGGAAACAAAATGATGAAACAGCGTGATCTCTCTCTTGACTTGTTGCGCATCGTGGCATGTGTGATGGTTGTGATAATGCACTCACCTATACCATCTGATAATGTAGACGGGATAATACTTTCGTCATTGAGTTATTTCACTGCACCATGTATAGGATTGTTCTTCATGGTTAGTGGAGCTTTAATTTTACCCCCCCCATTGCTTCTGAAAGCAATACTGGATTATCATTCTTACGAAAGCGACTGAAACGAGTTCTGATGCCAATGTTGGTATGGACTCTCTTTTATATTGCTATAAAGCTCTTAGATGGCAATATGATGATGGTAGAAATGGTGAAAAGTATAGTTTCAATTCCTTTTTCTGCTCAAGGTCATGGAGTGCTTTGGTTCATGTATACCTTGTTGGGACTTTATCTTGTTACACCAATACTACATGCATGGTTAAGAAATGCCTCAGAAAAAGAGATTAGGTTCTATTTGCTTCTATGGCTTATAGCAATGTGTTATCCGCTGTTGCAGATGTTTGTAGAAGTGAATGGTACATCAACTGGCATGTTGTATTATTTTTCAGGCTATGTAGGTTATTTCGTATTGGGCTATTGGTTACAACGTTATGGCGAGAAGTTAAGTCTTAAAGTTGCTGCATTACTTATGTGTTTAAGTGTGGTTGCTCCCATAGTGGTAAAAATAATGCAGCTGAAGGTTGATTTCTACTCGTTGTTTTGGTATCTCTCAGTATTTGTAGCCATACAATGTGTATTTTGGTGGAAAGCAATGAAACATCTACATATAGTATTGCATATATCGGATAGTGTAAAGGGATATATCACTGTCTTTTCAAATCTCTCGTTTGGCATATACCTTTCACATATATTTATAATGCGTCATCTTGTATGGCATATATCTTTTGTTGAGCATATCAACTCGCAGTTGCTTCAGATTGCTGTGGTGTCAGTACTTACATTGACCTTGTCGTTTTTTGTGTCATTGATATTTGGTATTACTCCATTCGGAAATGCTGTTGTTGGTTGGCGCAAGAAATGATGCAATTAAATAATATATAAGGAATTACTAATAATTAATCATTTATGATACCCAAAATTATTCATTACTGCTGGTTCGGTCGTAACCCATTGCCCGAATCTGCAAAAAAATGTATTGATAGTTGGCGCAAGTTCTTGCCTGACTATGAAATAAAAGAATGGAACGAAGATAACTTCGATGTTAATATTATTCCCTATACCCAACAAGCATATGAAGCCAAGAAATATGCTTTCGTAAGCGACTATGCCCGCTTCTGGATTCTATATCACCATGGTGGAGTATACTTTGATACAGATGTTGAGGTGATAAAATCAATGGATGATATCATTGAGAAGGGAGCGTTCTTTGGAATGGAGTTGGTTGAGAAAAAGAATAATACAATTGCTGTAAATCCTGGTCTTGGAATGGCTTCTGAGGCGAAACACCCGTTATATAAACGTATGCTTGATGGATATATGAATCTGAACTTCATTCTTGAGAATGGAGAGAAAAATCCATTCTCAATGATACCAATGCTCACTGGATTTCTCTCTAATGACGGACTAAAAGTAGATTCGACAATACAGAAAGTTGATGAGGTTACGATTTATCCCCCAGATTTCTTTAATCCATGGAACGACTTGTTGGGTAAATTGAACAAGACTGCCAATACACGCACTATACATTGGTATAGCAAGACATGGATGCGGCAAGAATCAATAGTAGTTATCTGGGCAAAGAGAATGATGAGAAGAGTACTAAAATTAATAAGGTAAGAAAATGGATCCACAATTTTACAAACCGATTTTTCTTCATTTGGTAGTGTTACTTTCACTATTCTCTTTGCCTAGAACCTTGCCTGATACTATGAATATGCCATTAAAGTCAAATAAGGGCAATGTTATATTCGCTATTTCCACAGTATTCATATTGTGGTTGGGATTACGTGAAATTAATATATATTTTGGAGATACTGTGAATTATGCAAAAGAGTTCATGGTGATGGAAACGACGATTAAATATGATATTAATAGTGATAGAGCGTTTTACTACATTATGTCTTTCTTTGCCAAGTCTGGTCTCGGAATTCATTTTTGGTTCTTGTTTGTTGAGTTCTTTTATTTTGCAGGAACTGCAATTATGGTGAATAAATTTTTCACCAATCAGCCTTTATTGGTGTTTGCTGTTGTTTTGGCTTCATTCTCATTTTATACGTATGGTGTTAATGGTATCCGCAATGGAATGGCATGTTCATTATTTTTTTTGATGTTGGCGTTTGTAAAAGATAAGAAATGGGTATATGCTATGTTTTCTGCATTGTTTGCAGTAAATGTACACTCTTCATTATACTTGATTGTGACGGCATTTTTACTAGCACGATATTATAAACAAACAAAAGTGTATATGGTATGTTGGATTGCATGTATTGTATTGTCGATTGTAGCATCTGGCTTTTTTGAAAATGTATTTCAAAATCAGGGATTGTTAAGTACAGGTAAGGATGCGGCATATATGTCGAATGACAATGCAGATATGGATATGTTTTCTAAAACAGGTTTTAGATACGATTTTCTTCTATATAGTTGTGTACCTATAATTGTTGGTTATTACTATGTTGTTAAGCAACATTTTGAAGATGAATGGTATAAGTTATTACTCAATACATATATCATAACAAATTCAGTTTGGGTGCTTGTAAATAAAAGTTGGTTATCAAACCGTATGGCATATTTGTCCTGGTTTATGTATGGAATTGTATTGATGTATCCTTTATTGATGAATCCCTATGTTAAAGGTCGAAAATCAAAGGTTACGATAGTAGTTGTGGGAAATGCTGCGTTTTCGTACATAATGTGGATAATAGGTAAATATTAGATTTATGATGGATAAAAAAACACTGACTATTTTTACTCCTGCTTATAACCGTGCACATACAATAGGCAGAACATATCAAAGTCTGTGCAATCAGACATGTAATGATTTTGAATGGCTTGTAGTAGACGATGGATCTTCAGACAATACGCGTCAATTAGTGGAAGGATGGACAAAAGAGAATAAAATCCCCATACGCTATATATATCAGCAAAATCAAGGTATGCATGGTGCTCACAACACCGCATATGCAAACATAACTACGGAACTCAATACATGTATTGATTCGGATGATTATATGCCGAAAGATGCTGTTGAGAAGATTGTGAACTTTTGGAAGTCGCTTACCTCTGAAGATAAGAAAAAGTATGCAGGTATAGTGGGTTTAGATGTAAGAGAGGATGGTAATGTTATAGGTCACGAGTTCCCTAAAGGCTTGCATCATACAACTACAATGGAATTCCATGCAAATGGAATAGATGGAGACAAAAAAATCGTCTATCGTACAGATGTGATAAAAAAATATCCTCCTTATCCATTGTTTGAAGGAGAACGTTATGTCGGTCTTGATTATAAATACATTCTTATAGACTTGGATTATGAGTTACTTGTTTTAAATAAACCGCTTGTAGTTGTAGACTATCAGTTGGATGGTTCAAGCTCAAGTATGTTTAAGCAGTATTGGAATAATCCTAAAGGTTTTTCGTTTTATCGTAAGGAACAAATGAAAATACACAAGTCATACAAAAGAAAGATTAAGGCTTGTATTCATTATGTTGCTATGTCATTGCGTTTACGTAATGAAAACTTTCTGAAACAATCACCATATAAAATGTTAACAATATTAGCTATTCCTTTTGGAGTAATTTTATACTTCTACATAAAAAAGAAAGTAAGAAGTAATGAAATATTATCTACACATTTTAAAAACTAAATAAGATGGATTATAGTAAATATGAAGTAGTTATAATAGGTGGCGACCATTATAATACTTTGTGGACTGCACGAAGTTTAGGAGCTGTTAGTATTAAGACCTTTGTAATAGTTTGGGCCCCAAAAATTAGTAAGAGTTTTGTTTGTACCAGTAAATATGTAAATAAATACCGTATCGCACACGATGAAGAAGAGGTCTTAAACATCTTGATGGACAATAACTGTCAAGAGAAAAGGGTTCTAATTTCTTCAAGTGACCAAGCGGCAGAATTTGTAGACAAAAACTACGATATATTAAGCAATAAGTATTATTTGGCGGGATGTGATGCTACAAAGGGTAAATTAAATCATTGGCTTGATAAGAAGAATATGTTGGATTTGGCGAAAGAAGTCGGGTTAAATGTAGCTTATACAAGTTGTGTGGATTTGTCTAAAGGCTTTAATATGAAAGAATTATCCGATATCCCTTATCCTTGTCTGATAAAGCCCGAATTGAGTAGTCATGGATCTAAAAATGATTATAGAATTTGTGAGAATTCAGATGGGTTATCTATAGCCTTGCATTCGTTAGAGAATGTTTGTAATCAAGTTCTTATTCAAGAGTTTCTTAAGCCTGAATATGAAGCTACATTAACAGGTATATCGTGTGATAACGTACAAATTCCAACAGTTGTACATAAATTACGTACCTGTACAGATCTTCAAAACTTAGGGATGATCGTTTTTTCGAAGTTAGATAATGATGTGAATAATATTATATCTACTTCGCAAATAGAAAGTCTAATAGAGAAGATGGGGTATAAAGGCTGCTTTAGTGTTGATTTGATGCATGCAAAGGGAAAGACATACTTCCTTGAGGTAAATCTAAGAACTGATGGTACTATGTATATGTCAACTTCTGCAGGTGTGAACTTTCCATTAGCATGGGTTGATTATTGTTTATTTCATAAGCAATCAAACTTGTGCTTAAAGAAACCTATACACGCAATGACAGAAATTTCCTATGTTAAATATTTAGATTATAAACATCCATTAAGATGCATGAAAGAATGGTTTATGACTGATTGTTATAGTATTTTCTCATGGCACGATGTTAAGCCATTTATTTTTAAGTTTTTGTATGCTATAAAAAATAAGAGATGAATTTTGCTTATTACTTACACGACGAAAAATCGCAAGAGCAGTTTGAACAAACGCTTTTGTGGTTTAAGAGCAGATATAATCTTGTTTCTATAAACGAGTTAAGGGAACATATCTATAACGGCAAGCCTTTGAAAAATGCTTGTATGTTGAGTGTGGATGACGGATGGCGCTCTACGTATGATGTTATTTATCCAGCAATGAGGAAACATAACGTGCCATTTACCATTTTTGTTTCTCCTCATGTTATGGAGACAGGTATGAACTTTTGGTATTATACATATCAATTTTGTAATCAGGACGAGATAAAAGCAGAACTAATAAACCGTGGTTGGTATTCGGATGGTGCAAAATCATTTGCTGCCGATATGTTGTTGAAGCAGTTGCCAATTGATGAAATCTATGATGTTCTTAATGCCATTCTTGCTAAACATCCTGAGATTGAAATACCGCGTGGTTTTATGAATACCAATGAGGTACTTGAATTACATCGTTCGGGTTTAGTAGAGGTAGGAGCTCATACTGTTTTATGCATCCAGTATTGGCAAATGAGACAGCAGAACGTGTAACGATAGAGGTAAAGAGTTCTGTAGAGCGTTTGTCTGATATTCTAAACAAACAGGTAGAGTCTTTTGCATATCCTAATGGTATAGAGAATCTTGACTTTAGCACTCGTGAAATGGATATCGTGAAGGAATGTGGCATTAAGTGTGCATTCTCTGTTAATCCAGGTGTGATAAATGCTAAGACTAATGCAATGTCTATACCTCGTTGGGGTTCTATGGCTCGCTTGAAGTTTGGTCGTCTTGGAATGTATTTACCTTCAAGGGCTAATCAAGCTAAAATTAGAGAAGAAATTAGAAAAATCAAGTTACGATAAAGGAGTATAACTAAAGAATCATTCAAGGAAAAATGAAAATACTTCATATTATACCAAATCTGCAAACAGGAGGTGCAGAGAAATTACTTGTTGAGTTGCTGCCAGAGTTGACGAAGTTGGGTAACGACGTTGACTTATTGTGTATTTCTGGAGAAATAACACCTTTATATAAGGCGATAAAGCAGCAAGGAATACGTATTTATTCATTGTGCGAAGCAAGTACAAGTTATTATAGTCCTATGCATATCATTAGATTATGTGGTTTCTTGCGTAAACATAAGTATGATGCTATTCATTCGCATGGAACTCCTTCGCAAATAATGTCTTCAGTTGCAAGTCTCTTTTTCAAGACAAAATTCTTCACAACTGAGCATAGTACTGCCAATAGACGTAGAGAGTGGAAATGGGCTCGCCCTATAGACTGTTGGATGTATAATCGTTTCAAGAAAGTAATTTGCATATCTGATAAGGCCGAAGAGAACTTGCATGAATATCTTGCTGACAAATGCGATAAATTATGTACCATATATAATGGCGTTGACTTAATTAAATATACTACAGCAAATCCCGTTAGTGAGATAATGGATAAGTATGGCATGTTTAACAAAGCAATAATGGTAGCTTCGTTTACCGACCCTAAGGATCAGCCAACTATAATAAAGGCTTATTCTATGTTGCCTGACACATTCCATCTGTTCTTTGCAGGCGTAGGGCCTCATGAAACAGAATGTAAGGATTTGGCCGTTACTTTAGGAATTGAAAAGCGTGTTCATTTCTTGGGAATGCGAATGGATGTTCCGTCTTTATTAAAATCAATGGATGAAGTTATAATGTCTTCGCACTTTGAAGGACTTTCACTTTCAAGTATTGAAGGTATGTCTTCGGGCAAACCATTTATAGCAAGTGATGTTGATGGTTTGCATGAGATTGTAGCAGGAAACGGTCTACTATTTCCACATGAAGATGCTAAGGCTCTTGTAGATTTGATACTGCAAATGGCAACAGACGTAGATGCACGTAATCGTGTTATAGATGCTTGTCAAAAGAAAGCTTCTCAATATGATATAAAGATAATGGCTGAAAAATATAACAATTTATACAAATCATGAATCTTACTTTTTGAGTAGTATACCAGAATTGGCATTTGCCCTAGCTCTCCTGTTGCATATTTCCCATTTTATGTTTGCTTATTCATAATCTTGTTTCTTAGATAAGATGGTGGAACAAGATTGAGCATGATGTTTATTGGAAAATTCAGTACATCTGTATGGCTCATACATACATGGTTTTGCTATTATCTCTTCCATGATTTTATATATGGTTTCCATTACCCTATACTGATGTTGGCAGTTGAATTTGCTGTAAGCATTATTTGGGGATATATAATACTGAATATTGCAAAAATGGTATATAGGAGTGCCAGGTCTATATAGCCATAAACAAAGGTCTTGATTGAATCGTTTATTTTCACTTCTAACACTAAAAAAATATAAGATAGTTAACAAAACATGCTTTAAGGCTTATTATAATTATGATGCTATATAATTTACTATTACTAGTATTCTTAGCGTTTATATCAATTATTCTGCCCATTGCTATATTTGTTTTGTCGATTATCGTAGTGTACTTATGGTGGTACTTAGTATATCAATTTATATGCCTTAATATAATACTTGTAAGTAGTCTTAAAGTGAAGTCTGGAATGCTCATGATTTACATGAATCAAAAGAAGCATTCCTGCATTTCTAGAACTGTAGGCTTTATAAATTGGAGTGTAGATGAAGTCCCTAAGTTCTTGTGGTACTTTCTTGCCCCACTGATATTTATACTATATCTATTATGCTTGTTTTTTCATTCTGGTAAAAGCTGAACAATATGGATTTTGATTTTTCAAATTACGCATATAGTGGGCTGATAACTATTTTCTCTACGATAATGGGTATGGCATATCCTGCAGTACAGACTGCCATACGCGAGATTGACGAGAAATTTGATAGCGGACAGATAGTGGATTTTTTCATGACCGAAGTGTCGTACAAAAGTTTTCGCTTTTGGTTAGTTTTATCTATTGTATTTGCTCTATGCTGTCCTTTTGTGCTGACTTGTTGTAAACTGTATTGGGTACATTACACGTGGATGTTTTTTCATACCATCGTTGTACTCGCATTAATCGCTTCGGCTGTGAAACTCTATAACACGATTATGGTTTATTATCGTTCGGGACAATTGGTAGAGTATATAAAGAAACGCACAGAAGACGAAAAGATAAAAGTTTCATCAATATTAGCTGATATTGCAAATTTTGCAGCTTCTAAAGGACAGAAGAAAGTCTATATGGCTGCAGTGCAAGCTATTGCCGACCAATTAATAAAAGAACTCCGCTTACAGAACTATTACATCAATCCTACACAATATGATGTAGAAAATCCTTCTACGTTTAACAGTAGTCTATCGGAAGATATGAATAGATGTATAGAACGCTTAGTGGGGATTCTTAAAAACAGAAATTACGATTCGTTTTTTACATCGGACGTAACAATTATAGGTTTGTTTTATAATATAATAGAGCAGCATAGCTTGTCACAAGGAATACGTGATATGATTTGGCGTATGGTGAGTGAAATTACATTGTCGAACAATAAAGAATGGATAATGACGTATTGGAGTATTGCCGATGGGTATGCTCGTTTCTTGAAGTACAATAAAACTACAGGAGATAATCAGTATCTTGAGAATACTCTTGAAATAAAGGAATTTCATGCGGCTGTGTAGGTGGCATGCTGATTAAATATGGCAAAACTAAATGGTTAAGAGACATTTTGTTCTTTACCAATACTCAACCCGCAAGTTATCCGCTTTTATCGAATACATTTTCTGATGTAGTGGATATGTTCGATAGATTTGAAAAGAAACTTCGACCCCCATATATATGGTCTATGCAGGCACATTATCTTATGAAAGGATCGCAAAAAGGGGTAAATACAGATGCGGATATAGTAAGGTACATAGAACTGTTTTTGGCTTTAGAATTCTTACGTCTATGGCATATTGATTACAATGGCGAATATCGCACGCCGTTGGATACATTGCAACAGTGTGATAGTGTCAACGACAATCAGCGTTATTTAGATTTATTGGAACGTTTAAAATGGTGTGTTGAAGAAATGTTTGACAAGAACTTAAATAACGCATTGAATTTTAGGAAGCCAACCAAGATAGAAGCGAAACAGTTTCTAGATGAGAATATTGAAGTATTTAAGAAAAAATTAAATGATATCAGTGATAATCCAGAGATTGATGAGGACAAACGCAAGTCGATAATTGACAGTGTTTATGAGGCAGCAAAGGAATGGAAGAAAACTTATGAGGGAATAGTTGGTGCAAAGTTTTCTGAAGTACAACACTTTGAAAGAACGATATTTCACAAATTTCCTAAAGAATATATTTTAAAGCATTACAATGAATCACTTTCATCATTGGGTACAAGTACCGTGGAAGCTTTGAAGGCAAACTTCAGTATCGTTTTTCCTTCATTCTTTGCAAAACGTCAGGCAACGGAAACTTATCGTGTTGATTATGAACATATAGGTGATGCCCTTCGTAGATTATCTCTTAGCAAGAATTACGTGGTTATTTCTTTGGGCTTTAATAGCTCGTCTTATTTTAGTTCTCACAATAAATCTTTTCCAGAAGCTATTAGTAGTAATGGTGTTTGGAGTTTTAATGGTGCAAAAATCTATGAGAAGTGGGGAATAGGTGAATCGTCATTAATTATTCTTCATAAAGACAATGTGCCATGGGCTGAAATGGTGACAAGAGATGCATCTAATGAGGCTGATTTAATAGCTGATAGTATGCCTATCTATTCTAATATTAAAAGAATAGATAAAGATACATATATGAATGTGTTCTACAGAATATATGTTGATGTACACTATCCAGAAAAACTTCAATTTGTTAGAATCACTATTCCTAATGTATTCTCTGAAAATATGTATGATTTAGACAAAGTTGAGAAGATAGAAACAATTATAAGAAAATAAGTGGCAAGGCGACTTGCTTAGACATAACGATTGAACACAGATAATTTGTTAATAAGATATTTATGAACATACTTCACGTAGTTAATATCTATTTTGTTCTCCCATATTTCATAGGAGATCAATTTACGTATTTCAGAGAACGTGGTTGCAAGATGAATGTTGTTTGTAGCCCTAGTGAATATTTGGCAGACTATGCTAAGAAGCAAGGTTTTGAGTATATTGAGACTCCTGTAAATAGGAGTATTTCAATAAAGCAGGATTTGTTGAGCATCAGGAATATTTGCAAATTCATCCGTAAGCAAAATATAGATATCGTAGTAGGGCATACTCCTAAGGGGGCTTTGCTTGGTATGATAGCGGGATGGCTGTGCAGAGTGCCAAAACGGATTTATTTTCGTCATGGTTTGGTGTATGAAACAAGTCATGGATTAAAAAGACTTATTCTGAAAACGGTTGACAGAATAGCTTCGGCATGTGCTACGCAGATAGTTTGTGTTAGCCCTTCGGTACTAAAACGAAGCATTGAGGATAAATTGGCTCCTGCGAAAAAGCAAATAATTCTAGGTAATGGTACTTGTAATGGGGTTGATACAAAAGGACATTTTAATTCTGCGAACATAGATAGTAACAAACTGAATGAGCTGAAAGCGAAGTACGGTATTAAGGATGGCGATTTCGTTATTGGTTATTCAGGTCGTTTAGTTAGGGATAAGGGAATTATAGAACTTGTACGTGCATTCGATAAACTAAAGGCAGCTGATAGCTGCAAACTGTTGCTAGTTGGTATGTTTGAGCAGCGCGATGCTTTGCCTGAAGATGTAAAATCTCGTATAGAAAATGATTCGCGTATCATATATACAGGTTTCATCAATGGTGGTATGGAGTATTATTATGCTATGATGAATGTGTATGTACTTGCATCTTATAGAGAAGGGTTCCCTACGGGAGTGCTAGAAGCTCAAGCTATGGAGAAACCTGTGATAACTACACGTGTTACTGGATGTTGTGATTCAATTGTTGATGGCAAAACAGGATTGTTTATAGATAACGATGCTGATGATTTAGCTAAGAAGATAGACATGATCCGTATGGATAATGCTATTGATGGCAAAGAGGGACGTAAATGGGTTGTCGAAAACTTTGATAGCCGCATAGTGTGGAAAGAAATAGAAAAGTTATATTAACAAATATCAAATTCAATAATAAGAATGAAGAGTATATTGATTACTGGCGCTGGTTCGTACGTAGGTGAAAGCGTTCGCAAATATATGTTGGTTACCACTCCTGGAGAATTTGTAATTGATGCCGTGGATACAATTAATGATGCTTGGAAGAAAGCGGATTATACTAAGTATGATGTGGTTTTTCATGTTGCGGGTATCGCTCATGTAAATGCAGATCCCAAAATGGAGCCTCTATATTATAGGGTGAACAGGGATTTGACTATTGAGGTGGCAAAACATGCTAAGGAGTGTGGGGTAAAACAATTTATCTTTATGTCAAGCCAGATAGTTTTTCATGAGAGCCAGTCACTCAAGAGTGAAGTGATAACGAAAGATACCAAGCCTAATCCTAATGGCTTTTATGGTGATTCGAAGCTTCAGGCAGAAATCGGGCTGCACGAATTGGAGTCGGATAACTTTAAGGTATGCATTCTTCGTCCTTGTATGATTTATGGTCCGAATGCAAAGGGTAATTTCCCTCGTTTGGCAAAGTTGGCAACAAAAGTGCCAGTTTTCCCATGTTGGCACAATAAGCGTTCTATGCTATACATAGATAATTTAGCCGAATTTGTTAAGCAAGCAGTTCTGCATGAATTGAGTGGTACGTTCTATCCTCAGAATCGCGAACAAGCAGATACTGTAGAAATTATACGTTTCTTCGCAAAAGCTGCAGGTCATAAGGTCTGGATTACACGATTGTTAAATCCGTGTGTATGGCTCGGCTCGTTTGTTCTTCAGCCAATAAACAAAATGTTTGCTACTTATTATTATGATCCACAAATGTCAAAAATGGATTTCGACTATCAGCTGGTAAGCTTTGAGGAGTCATTGAAAAGGGTAGCAAAGAGTTTAGGCTTTAAGAATTGATAGAATTGGCGCTATGTCAATGATTTGGTAAATATCTAATGCTCAATGTACGACACTTGTAAGAGTGTCTATATATTGAGGCTTCCTTAAATTTTATACCGACATCTATTTTTTCAAAGTCATCAAAGTCTATTTCTTTAATATAATCAGGGAAAAAGGAGATGCGTTTTTTATTTTCAATCCCATACTCTTTAAGTGTTAGTATAAAAGGTGAAAAGAACTCTAATCATTTTTTATGGCAATTATGGCATTTGTTTGATGTTCAATATGCTCCTGTAAAAGAAAAGGCAGTTGTTCCTTGGGCATTTATGCCAAGACGCTATAATGGGAAAAAGAATCTAATTATAGTTCTGGGTGATATTAATACATCTTTAGGCAATTTCCTAGTGGCAATTTCTTGTGTAAGAAAAGGTGATATTGATAGCATTTGCTTTTATTCTGGATGGCATAACGATAAATCTACAAAACAAAAACTTCGAGTTATTGTAGGTGAAGCTCTAACTAAGATTGACGAGGTTGAATCGTTTCATTTTAAAGTGGAGTTATGTAGTAAATTTGAGAAATTGAAATTTGCTACATATATAGGTGAAAGATTCAAAATCTATACGATGAATGAGAAAGTTTATGTAGCATTTGATGTATTGTGTGCAGATAGGTATGAAGCTTATCATTTAGGTATGGAAAGACTTAAATATTTTTCCGCATTTTTGTCTGTTGAAACAAACATTGTGTTTGATTATGAGCCAATTGATTTATGTGCTGAAAAAGATAATATTGATTCACTCGAAATGATGTTCATGCAAAATTTCATAGATGATTATTCTATTGTAAATGATAAGGTCGTGCTATCTGATGAGGCTTTTAATTTTTTGAATCAATATATTTTTGTTGAAAGAGATTTAGACCTAGATAAAGTAAGTGAGTATTTTCTCTTAGCTTGTATCCATGTATATGATGGCATAAAAGAAGAAGACTCTTTAGACGATAATGTTAGATTCACTTTCCCTAAATATTCTGTTTCTGCTGCAAAAATTCAGTTAAAAGATAAGCAAGAAAAGTATACTCATTGTATTATGCATTATCTTTCTGCTATAGAGACTGCATCTTATAGTGATGGAAATCATGAAACATGTGAGACTTGTGGAAATGTAAAATACAAAATTGGTGCGCGAGTTAAGGATTTTACTACTAAGTATTTTAATGAGGAAGTAGGCAAACTATTTAAAGGCTTATATTCTATAAGATCTAAGTATCTTCATACAGGTACTCTTTCTACTAGTGGTGACTTTCTTAATGCAAGACCTTTGCTTGATTGTGATACAGATAGTGGTCTGATTGATCATTCTTTTATTTCTGTCAAGGTAAGTGGTAATATTGCCCTTGTGTATGCGAATAATGTTAAAGAAATAACTACATTTTGCTTACGTTGTTATTATCATGAGAAGTTCTTTGGTAATACAAATTTCTATGTTGATGGCATCTATAATAACAATACGTCATCCTATATTAGTCATTTTTCAGGTATAAAGATAATTCCCAATAGAGAAGGATTACAACTAATAAGTATAGAGCCGGAATAGGTATGTATATAAGTACTAATTTTCAGTGCGTATTGAAATTATAGTTAAAATATAAAGTTCTATAGTAAGTACTCAAATTAGGGCTATATTTTGAAAAAAGTATCTTCGCCGCTGAACTTTAAATATAAAATTATGTACAGCAGTGAAGATTTGGAAAGATTCTATTTCCAGTACCAAACAGAGGCAATGCCGACTGGCGTTTCCATAGAGCAGTTCTGTTCACGTAATAAAGTACCTTATAATATATTCTATAAATGGTACAAGGATACACGCAACAAGATTGTGGAGGTAAAAGTGGATGGTCTTCCTACCTCGGCTCAGGAATATCCGAAGAAGGAAATCCCTTCTCAAGAACCATCTTCTACAGTAACGAAGCCTTCCGGTGTTCGTATCCTCGTGGAGTTGCGAATGACCAATGGGCTGCATATCTTCCAGAAGAATCTAAGCTATCAAGAGTTGAAGCGACTGATAGAGAAACTGGAGGGCCTATGCTGAGTGTTACCGGTATAAACCGCTTCTATTATCTCCGTGACTTTACGGATATGCGATGCAAGCATAGCCGGGTGTTATCCATCATACGTGAACAACTCCACCGTGAGCCGTCTGACGGAGATGTGTTTATCGTCATGTCTCGTGACCGTCGTATAGTAAGACTGTTCACTTATGACAACCGTTCATATACTCTGTTTGAGAAGAAGTTTGTAGCTGGTCATCAGTTTATGAAAGTATATCATGATGGGGATGAACGAGTTTACAGAATAGACTGGAAAGATGTTGTATTGTTATTGGAAAATCCAATAGTTAATACATTGAAACTCAGATAATTATGTTGCTTATTTATTCGTTTTTCTCATATGTTTTTACTATCTTTGTAGTTGAAAATCAGAGCATTACGGATGAAGGAACTGCAACATATCATAGAACAAAAGCAAGAGCTTCTGGCACGGGAATCAATCTCGCGCCCTGCTCTTGATTACAGTGAAGGTATGACAGCAGAAGAACAAAAACGTTATATCAATTACCTTGCCGAGCGGGTTCGTGAGGCGGATTTAGGCTTACGTGCCCGTGACCTTGTTCTCCAAGATTTTCTTGATAAGCAGAAGGAATACGACGAACGCTTGTCAAAATTGGACGCTGTGCTTTCTCGTGTTGATTCTCTGGAATCTTCATTAAAGGATGAGATAAAGAGACGCAAGACTGCAGAGCGTAAGGTAGATGACTTGAAGGCAAAATTAAAGTTTGCAAACAAGAACCGCTTTGGTGATAAAAGTTATGGCTCAAAGAAAAAGAAATCAGATGATGAGTCCGACCGTACCAAAGACAAGGATGATTTCCTATAGACAACAATAATGCAGAGCGTGCTGTTCGCCCATTGATTACACAGCGTAACTCTATGCTCCACTTTGGTAGCGATGAAGGTGCAAAAATGGTCGCAACCTATCATAGTATAATAAGTACGGTAAAGATGCAAGGACGGTCTGCATGGGAATACCTAGGTAAGTTTTTTACTAAAATATTTAACGGTTGCAGGGATTTTTTCAGTCTGCGGCCAGACAAAATCGGATTGGCAATATGCCAATAGTTAATAATCAAGATAAAATTTTAACAACTCAATGTGTAGGCACTTGCAAAAGTGCCTATTAAAGGGGTATGCCCTAAATTGAGTACTAACATAATGTTAGCAGAATTCGATAAAATAGATTGGATGAAGTAATTGGAAATAGATTTTTATCTCGTATATTTATATGCTCTGACAGGTAAATGTATTTTTTGACGAAAAATAAAGTGTTGATATTATGACATTAAAAGAATTATCGGAGCATCCAGAGCAGGCAAGTGATGAAGATATTAAACATCTTGAAGAGAGTTTCCGAATATTGAAAGAAATGGGTAAGAAGATGGAACCATTGTTGAATGGTGTAACTTCTGAGAGTGGACGAAGTAAAGAGGAAATTGCTTATAGTTATTATGAGGAAACGATGCTGATGGCTGGAATTTTAGAATCATTTTCTATAAACCCCGAACAGGAATATAAGGATATAAACAAGTTTGTGTTTAATTATACTGATAAAGCATTATTTAGGGATATGCCTATAACTACCTATTTTAGATGTTTGGGAAGATTGTGTTCCATTGGACTGCTTGAACAAACAAAAGAAGATAAATACAATCCATCATTTGCTATTACTAAAGAAGGTTATGATGCATTACGCCAACAGATATATGCAAATCTTGCACAAACTGCATTATTTAATCTCAAAACTCAGCAATTGAACGATGAGTCGTTGGAGCTAAATAGGCGTGCAGTTAAACAAAATAGGTTGATGCTGGTAGTGGCAATAGCATCTGCAGTTGCAGCGTTTATAAGTGTTTTTATCGCATTAAAGTATTGATTTAGTGAATGGAAATGGCTATTTGAACGGTGTTGCTTGCGATTCAAAATAATATCCTAATCTAATTGGCGCCATGCCAATAATTCAATCTAAATAACATTATAACAATATGATATGTAGGCATTTGCAGAAAATGTCTACACGATGGCTTATGCCCTGAAGTGAACTGTGGACAAGGGTGCTTGTTCTTACTCTCAATAGAAAATCAATAGCAATTTAATATGACGTATTTAATTATTTTCGTTTTGCTACTCGCGGCGGAACTCGTGTATTTCCGCATTGCGGATAAGTTTAACATTATCGATAAACCTAATGAGCGTTCGTCGCACTCTACGATTGTGTTGCGTGGGGGAGGTATCATCTTCTTGATTGGCGCTTGGGTGTGGAGTGCGTTTTTCGGATTCGATTATCCGTGGTTCCTGGCGGGACTGACACTGGTAGCTGGGGTGAGCTTTGTAGATGATATCCGTTCGCTGCCCGACTCGGTGAGACTGGTGGCGCAGTTCGCTGCTGCGGCGATGGCGTTCTATCAGCTGGGAATATTGCACTGGTCGATGTGGTGGATAGTGCTGGTGGCGCTGATAGTTTATGTGGGGGCTACTAATGTGATTAACTTCATGGATGGTATCAATGGCATCACGGCGGGATATTCGTTGGCGGTGTTGTTGCCGCTGATGGCCGTGAACATGGATGGCGGGTATGTAGAGCAGAGCTTGATAGTATCTACTGTCTTGGCTTCGTTGGTGTTTTGCATCTTTAACTTCCGCCCGAAGGGTAAGGCGAAGTGTTTTGCCGGTGACGTGGGTTCTATCGGCATAGCTTTTATTATGCTTTTCTTGTTGGGAAATGTTATTATCAAGACTGAGGATATTACATGGCTGATTTTCTTGTTGGTGTATGGTGTGGACGGTTGCTTGACTATAGTGCATCGTATCATGCAGCATGAGAATCTGGGCGAGGCTCACAGAAAGCACGCTTATCAGCTTATGGCTAATGAATTGAAAATAGGACATGTAAAGGTTACTTCGCTGTATATGGTTATGCAGTTGGCGGTTTCGCTCGGCTTCATATATCTATGCCCTGATACGGTGTTGTGTCACTGGATGTATCTGATAGGTGCTTTGGCGATATTGGCCGTAGCGTATGTATTGTTTATGAAGAAATATTACCACTTGCACGAGGAGTATTTGGCTTCGTTGGGCAAATAATGAATATCACGGTTATGGAATTGAATAAAGAGTTTTTAGGTAAGTTGTTCGAGCAGGCTATGGCTAATCCTCGCTTGCGTCAGAACTTCGACTTGCGTACTTCGGCCAACGATAATTCGCAGCGTATGCTGAATGCGTTGTTGCCGGGAACGGTGGTGCCTATCCATCGGCATCCCAATAGCACGGAGAATGTGCTGTTGCTGTGCGGTAAGTTGGTAGAGGTGTTCTATGACGAGAACGGTAACGAGAAGGAACGCATCCATCTTGATCCGGCGCTGGGCAATTACGGTTGTGTGGTGCCGCAGGGCGAATGGCACTCGGTAGAGGTGCTGGAACCGTCGGTTATATACGAGGCCAAGGATGGCAAGTATGGCGAAGACGGTAGCGAATCGCTTGGTTAATTATGAATAATATCCGGCTTTACGATTATCAGATAGAAATGAAGGAGCGGATCGAAGCGGCTTTTCGGTCGTGTAGATCCGTAATGGTGCAGATGCCCACGGGTACGGGTAAGACGCATGTGCTGGCCAGCGTGGTTATGGACGAGGTGCAGAGGGCAAAGAATGCGTGCGTATGGATTGTGGCCCATCGGCGTGAACTGGTGGAACAGATTGGGGAATCGCTGGTCGGGCAGTTGGGATTGGCGTGCTCTGAATATCAATCTTCCTTTATAAAGGTGATGTCGATACAGTGGTTATCGAAGCATTATGGGGAGTTGGATGAGAGACCTTCACTGATAGTGATTGACGAGGCGCATCATGCGTTGGCACGGACTTATGCGGAGGTGATGAACGCTTATCCGGAGGCTAAGAAGCTTGGGGTAACGGCTACTCCGTGTCGGTTGAACATGAAGGGTTTTTCTGATTTGTTTGATGTGCTGCTGCAGTCGTGGTCTACCAAGAAATTCATTGCCGACGGGCGTTTGTCGCTGTACGATTATATGTCGATAAAGGCGGATAGTGAGGATCAGCGGATGGTGTTCGGACTGACCAAGCGTGGGGCCGACGGTGATTTTTCGTTGAAGGAGATGAGCGAGAAGTTGGATGTCAGACCTAGTATAGAACGTCTGTGCAATACGGTGTTACGGTATGCGCCAGACAAGAAGGGCATAACGTATGCTATAGACGTAAATCATGCTGAGCATATAGCCGAGTATTATAGAGAGCATGGCATTCCTGCGGTGGCGATTAGTTGGAAGATGTCTGCTGATGACCGGAAGCGGATAGTTGAGGAGTTTAAGAGAAGTGGAGACTCGGCAGAGAAAGGTGAAGTGTCGTCGGGAGCTGTAAGGGTCTTGGTTAACGTGGACTTGTTTGGCGAGGGCTTCGACTGTCCCGACGTGGAGTTCATTCAGTTGGCTCGACCTACGCTTTCGCTTGCTAAGTATCTGCAGCAGGTGGGCCGTGGCATGCGTGTGTTCGACGGTAAAAAGTATTGCCTGATATTGGATAATGTTGGTCTGTATCGTTTGTTCGGCTTGCCGTCGGACGATAGGGACTGGCAGGCGATGTTTGACGGACGGCTTGCCGGAAAGGGTAATCTCCTTAAGGCGGAAGAGCAGTATGATGTGGCTTATTCCATACATGACGGTGTGCAGCGCATCACTGCCGACGAGGATACGGAGCTTATTACCGTAATGACGCATCAGGGTCAGCGTATGGACTTGGAGGCGGCGTACGGTTACAAGCTGAAGGAAAGCGAAGATGGGCTTTGGGGTATAGTGGACAAGGCTGGCGCAGAGGTGTTGCCTTGCGTATATAATAAGGTGGAGTTGAAGGCGTACGGCATAGTGAAGTTGTGTTCCAGAAGGAAGATTGACCGTGAGCGTCCGTGGATGGACTTACACAATGGGGTGCGCTTTGTGCGTAGACCGAGGATTGAGCGTATCGGTTTCCTGGAGTTCAGCACTACGGATGGCATGAAGCTTTATCCGAGGGTGAAGACTCGCTGGATGGATGATGGGTGCTTTGTGGTGCCCGACGCTTTGGCGCATGGCGTGAACGATTGGCTTCGGTTTAAGTCTTTCTTCATCCAACCATCGGAACCGGAGGTGCTGTACAGACAGAAGGATCAGTTCGACGATGTTGTGCTTTGGGAAAGTGAGACTGCTGTGTTGGCTTGGCGTAAGGGACTTGAACCGTTATTACACGGCATCAGTCTTGAGGAGTGGGAAGCGAAGAAGGCGGAATACGAGGCTGGGCTGTTGGCGTTCGAAGAGCAGAAGGAGCGGTATATGCGCAACTTTATGTCGGCGATTGGTGGCTTTAGCCTAGGCGATAAGTTGCGAGTTAGCGACTATAGCGAGTTGGGAGATTTGCGTTATGTTCGTACGGATGATGGTTTGTGTCAGGTGTTTCATAGGGAGTACTTTATAGATAAGTGGCAGTCGATGGGTACGTACAGAAAGGTGTGCCCCACGGCGTACGATTTGCGTGTAGTGCAGAAGTGGGATGGCAAGTATGTGGTACGTACTAAATTGTTTAAGCCCGTAGATAGTCCTGAGTTGCAGTTCGACTATGCGGAGTTGGAGGACAACGGCTTGCTCAGAATTACTGAGGATGGCAGCGACTATTGGGTGTGTCTTGAGAATCAAATAGCCTTTACGCAGAGACCTGAGATGGTGAAAATAGGGTTCTTAAACTTCATGAAGGTGGGCGATTTGTATTTTCTGCGTGCTTATTATATGGATGCGGCACCCATCAGGAGGGATGAAATTAAGATGGGCAACGGCGTTTGCTTCGTCAGTAACCGGAGGGTGTTTATTCGTACACGGAATTCCTTGAAGCGGCTGTTCATTTATCGGCGGTACGTAGACGGCAAGCGGTTTGTACTGAGCGACAGCTTGGAGCCCGACGGAAATGACACCTTTTATGATATGTATTATGATGGGGTGAATCCTCCTGTTATTCAGAATCATAGCGAGCGACTTTAGGGTCGCTTTTTTTGTGCCCTGAAGTCGCTCGCTGATGAGGGTGTATCGAATTACATATAGAGTAGCTTTGTTACGTCGGCGGGGTTGAGTGCCCACTCGTAGGTGTAGGCTTCATCGGCCTCTTCCGCACTTGCAACTATGGTGAGGTTTTGTGCTTTTGCTTTCATCTCAATTAATTCTCCTACAGATAGCTTGGCTTCGAGTTTGTGGAGAAGTGCTTCTACTGATTCGCTGTTGGCTCCGCGAAGTGTCTGTGCCGTGAACGGCATCTCTAGCCAGATAATCTCTCGTCGGGCTACATCGAGTACTCCGAAAACAAGTCCCTTGGTGAGGTTGCCCTCGCTGATGCGCACCATGTGCTGAACGCAAGAAGGGTCGTACGCTACGCCTTTTTCTTCGGAAACCGTCATGGGGTAGGCGGAGTTCATCCAACCAACTACAAGGTTGGGCGAGAGCGATCCGCATGAGTAGGCATTGCATGTAAAGGTAACGTACTTAGCCTGCGCCTCTTGTAATTCCTGAAGAGAGAGTTCTACGTATTCGGCCGTGCCTACCATATCGGGAATGGAGCGGATATCGCCCGAGTGTTTCGCTCCTACGCATGTAAGGTTGTAGTAAACGCACTCAGCCACTTCGTCGTTTGGCAATGAGATGCTGCAACTCAAATCCATGTCGAGGTGTTGTGCGGGTAGTCCCTTTCCCCATTGCATGAAGAGTCGTACGGTATCTCCTTCTATTGGGAAGCGAGTTCCCATAAGGGCGCACGATGTATCTTGTATAGTTGTAGCACGGTCGCCCACGCTCACCGGAATATTGTAGAGGGCGTGGTCTATATATACCGTTTTGGTATCGGTCTTCTGAGCTGAGAATCTACGAAGCATCGAGCTCTTGTATATATTCATCACATCTGCCACCATCGCCTTACGTGTGTCATCGTTGTAGAGGGCGAGTAGCTTGTTGGCTTCTATTTTATGAGTCACGCCGGTAATGGGACGTGCAAGTCGGGTTTCTTTAGGGTCGAAGTACGACTCTGCCGCATTGCCTAACGACAGAAGCAAGCGTGCAGGGAGTCGGTCGGCTATCTCGTTGAATGCGGTGAGCACCTTATCGCTACCAAATCTCAGCATAGACGCGAAGAGGCAACGGGCAAACAGTCCCGGACGTTCTTTCAGCAGCGAAAGAGTCTTGTCGGCATCGTTCTGCAATCGGGCTTTGTCTACACGGCCCTGCCAGGTGGAATAGTCTTGTCTGTAGAAAACATCGAGTATTTCCGCCAAGTGTTCCATACCATTTTTATGAGAGTATTCGGCAAGGCGAAGCGCACGAATCATTCTTACCCACATGCCTCGTTTGGGGTTCATGTTTTCTGCCGCTTGTTCCGCAGAGAGCTGCGTAGCGTTGAGCCATTTCGCCGCACGGAGACAAGCCTTGCGGTCGTATTTCAGCATGAGTTTCTTCTTCATCTCTTGTGCGGCATCTTCGCTTCTGTCCAGAGGCCCCCACATATGTCTGTACATCTTTCCAGCATGAGCCACTAAAGTCTTCGGTTCTATAATCTGCACATATCCAGTCTTTTCGTACCACAGATAACGCAGCACATCGGCTGGAGTCTTTAGTAGTACAGAGGCTTCATCGGCTTTGCCTTGTTCGGCGAGGAACTTAACTACAAGCATGGCGGTCTCCTTCATCGTGATGGTAACATCGTCTGGGAGTTGATATTCGCGAAGCAACTGTTCCAGCGTATCTTTTTGCGTAGCGTCGAGTGGAGTAGCTGACGTGAGGAGCGAGGTAAAGACGTTCTTCATATCTCTATCCGTAAAGAGTCGAAGCTCTTTCAGTTTGCTGCCCTGACCTTTATATACAAAATCGGCGGTCTTGAACGGAGTGCCGCAGTACGGGCAACCGTTGTATCGCTCTATGGGGAACGTGCCCTCCGGAATGAAGTGTCCACACGGCAATGTAGTTCCTTTGAGTCCCGCGTTTTCGCCGCCCATTATATTGGCTACCCACGTAATAAGGTGGTCTACGTATGACTCGCCAGTAGGCACATCCCATCCTTTTACCAGCGCCGCCCAGTTCAGGTTTATGCCCATCACTTCTTCTATGCAGCGTGTAATCTCGGCAAGGGTATCGGCAGAAACAGCGTTGAGCGCATGTAGCAGTTCCTCGCTTACGCAGAAACCGTTTTCTTTAAGGCGTGCCACGAATGCCATTACCGGAACTGTAGTTGCTGAGGTGTTGTTGATGTCTTCACGACTGATGTCGAGGTACAACGCACGGTAACGCAAAGCGATTTTTGTAAGAATATTGTTCATCATAATAAATGGTAGAAAGAGTAATATTAAAAAAAGAGAGGTAATTGATACAGCTGTTTACCTTCGCGCAATGCGCAAATATGATTTAGAAGTAAGCTGTTCTTGACCTCTCTTTGTATCTTGAGTGCAAAGCTACGGATGCACTGTGTAGTCTTTCTGCGTAAAAGTAAGGAATTATCTGGAATCTGTGAAGAAAATGCGATTTTTATTTAATGTTTGTTCTGCGTTTCTATCCAAGCCATAAGTACGGCTACGGCATATTGCTGTTCTTCCTTGGTGAGTTCTCGTCCGGCGGGGATGTGATGCCATTTGTAGAAGCATCCTCGGCAACAGCAGCCGGTGGCGTGCTGGGCAAGGAACACTGGATGGCCTCGCATTGGTGTCTGCTTGCCGTCGTTCGGAATAACGGCTGGAGCCAGTCGTTTGGCGATGAAGTCTTCTGCATGTTGGCGGATGGTGGGCAAACTTTTCTGGGCGATGTACTCTTTGTCTTTCTTCGTCAGATGAAATCGACTGCGGAAGTCGGACTTGGCTAGCCTTGCGAACAGGTCCGTCAAGTCGTACTCTTGGCCGACAGAAGATTCGAGTTTCTTTTCGTTATCTTCCGCTTCTTCTTGGAATAAGTCTAGTTGTATGTATTTATGTTGTTGGGTCATAGTTTTACACAAACAATTCGTTATGCTTCCTGTCGCTGCATAGTGGTTTGAGTCGTTCCGCCAGCATGTTGAGTCGTTCGCCTATGCCTCTTGCATGAACGGGACAAACCGAAACGCATCGCATACAGCCTATGCAAAGCTCGTTGTTGTTGCCTTTAGGGTTATCAAGAGAGATGGCTCCTGTAGGACACTGACTTGCGCAGGTTCCACAATCCGTGCAATTATTGTTAGCGGTAGGGAAGGGACCTGTGCAACCTTGCTTATAAGGACGGTTGCCCAGTAATGTGAGAGGGGCGAAAGGCTTATTCTCCTTTATTTTTTCAAGAATAGTTGTGCCGAACGACGCTAATTCCTTGGCATCGATAGCATCGGGTCTGCCCGTAGCGTACATACGGCAGATGCTATGTTCTGCAATGGCAGTTATAGCCGCTATTACTTGGAAGCCCATCTCTGTTGCTACATCTTGCATCTCTACCAAAGCATCCTCGTATGCTCTGTTGCCATAAACGGCGATAATCACACATTTGGCTCCGTTGCTGATGACATTTTTCAATCGTTCTGTTGCCAATGCCGGCACACGTCCTGCATATACAGGCATTGAAATCACCACCAAGTCGTCTGCTTTGATATTTGGATAATTCAGATTCTCTTCTTGTGTGCAAAGCTCAGTAATGGTACTCTCTGCATCGAAACCCTTGCAAAGGAATTCACTTGCACGGCGCGTCCCTCCGGTAGGACTGAATGTTATTTGGTGTATAGTCATATTGAATTAGGTGTAAGAATCATTGTCCCCATCAAAGCATTAATGTTCTGATGGGGACAACTGTTACATAGACATAATCTTTTGTTGTACTGATTATTTATTGATATAATCCAGTATCTGTTCTGCGTGAATCTTGGTCTTGATTTCTTTTGGAGTGAAAATCTTCTCGATGATTCCATCTTCGTTCACTAGATAAGTGGTGCGAAGAATGCCGATGGTTTTGCGTCCGCAAGCTACTTTCTCTCCCCAGCAACCGAGTTCCTGTAGAAGGGTAGTCTCTGTATCTGCAATAAGGGGGAACTGCAAACCCTGAGCGTCTGCGAATTTCTTCTGAAGAGCCTGCTTATCCTTGCTCACACCGATAATGTCGTAACCGGCAGCGGCAAGTTCTTCCTTATGAGCCTGTAGCGAACAAGCTTCGGCAGTACATCCGCTGGTGTTAGCTTTGGGGTAACTGTAAAGTACAATCTTGCGGCCACGATAGTCGCTTGCCTTAATCTCACGTCCGTCTTGGTCGATGCCAAGAACTTCTGGTATTTTATCTCCGATAGTCATGGTTTTTGTTTTTAAAATTATCGTTCTATTGAATTAAAACATAAAAGTGCCACAAATATTTTAAATTGCGGCACTTTTACCCGGAAAATCTTCAGAAAACTTTCCTTTTTTGAATGAATCGTTGTTTTTTGTGTGTTTGTCTCGCTTTTAAGCGTCTTAATATCGATAGTAGTAGAGGCACTTATCTTGTGAAAGAAATGGGTTGTCCTACGCAACCATTAGGAGCCTGCACATGAATCAGTGCTCCGATGGTAGGAGCAATGTCGGTCATGAACGTCCGCTTAGTGGTAGCGCCATGCTTTATGCCCCATCCCATAAATACCAGAGGGATGTGCGTGTCGTATAGATTCCATGCGCCATGGTCGGTACCCTTCATCCCGTGTGTGTAGAAGTTGGGCTTCAGTACAATCTGTATGTCTCCGCTGCGTTCACGGTTGTAACCATTTACGATGCGATATTTTACTTCTTCGGGGATGCTCTCAGTCATTGTCTTTTCCATATCGCACGCATATAGTACGCATGAATCTTCCTTCAGAAAATCTACGACTGTCTGCTTTATTTTAGCGAAGTCCAAATGCTGATTCTTGATCACCTCGCGGTTGAAGAATACCTGATAATTCATCACGGTCTTTACTAAATCGCCTGTGTTAGGATACTCCTTAGCTAGCACTTCGTTCAGCTTCTTAGCTGCGACACCATCGTCCCAGTTGCCAGCAGGAATACGGCGGTCTTGCAGAAAACGGGCATTGTTCATCGCTCCATGATCGGCACTGAGGAATACCAGATAATTGCCTTTGCCAACCTTTGCATCGAGATATGACAGAAAATCGGCAATCGCCTTATCCAGACGCAGATACGTATCTTCGGTCTCTACAGCGTGAGTTCCTACCTGATGACCGATATAGTCGGTACTTGAGCAACTTACCGCTAATAGATCGGTTTCGTCATCAGCTCCAAGCTGCTCTCCGTCGATAGCTGCCTTTGCCATATCGAACGTCAGCGAGTTACCGAATGGAGTGTTTCTGATAATGTTATAACCATATTTCTTATACAGCTCCGGAAGATTGAGTGGAAGAGTAGCCTTTACCCCTTTCTTTATTCCGTTTTCGTATTCGTTTTCGTCGGATGTGCTTTCTATGTATGTATCTTTAGGATAAAGCGTATTCCATTTTTCTGACAGATAATGCTCGGGGAGTTTCTTGCCATTGAATGTTTCTACCCATTTAGGCAACTGATTCATATAGTAAGTGCTGGTAATGAAATTTCCTGATTTATCATCGAACCAAAACGCACCGTCTGGATTGTGTCCGGCAGGGAGAATAGAAGCTCGGTCTTTAAGAGCTACGCCTACTACCTTGGCACGTCCGTTCGAAGCGATTTTCATCTCGTCACCTATGGTAGTTACCCATAAATTCCTTGGCGACATGAGTCCCGCTTCGCTGTTAGAACCTATCGGCTTAACCGTATCGTCGTCGGTGCAATACACTTTTTCCCCGTTTTTTACGAAATTGTTTCCTGCTATGCCATGAATAGACGGAACGCTACCCGTATAGATGCAAGTATGTCCGATGGCAGTTACAGAAGGCACATACGGAATCACGGTATTCTCGCATGAGAAACCCTCGTTGAGCAATCGCTTGAAACCGCCGTCAGTATAACGTTTTTGATAGCGATATAAATAATCCCAACGCATCTGGTCGATTACTATGCCAACCACAAGCTTAGGTCGTTGCATGCCAATTGCACTTGCTTGTTGCGCAGAGACAGAAGAGATAGAACAGCATCCTAAGAATGCCATCATAATGAAATTAGAAATCTTAGTCGTTTTCATTGAATACTAAATAGTTTTTGTCGGCACAAAAGTATTCAGGGCACGTTACAACGCTGTTACAAATGTGTTAAGCGGAGAATAAGAAACTACTTGTTAGATATTTTAGCGAGTTTGAGTATATAATAATAAAAGACCGCATACATTTTAATGTGTACACGGTCTTTTGCATAGAATAATTAGATCTTTTAAATTTTATATTTCTTCCATCAAAATCTCATTTGGTGAAAGAGGTTGGAGCCTTAGTGCTAGTACTTTATATACAGATATGATGTCCTCTGATATCGGAGTCGTATTGAAATACTTTTGATATTCTTGCTCCCATAAATGCTTTACTTGTACATCAGTATGTATAAATAAGAAACGAGCTTGCGGTTTTGTTGCGGCGTTACTGCGAAGTTGGCAGAACGGTTCGCTCTTTTTGTCAAGTAACGGCAATAGATTATTCGCTGACGCATACTCTTTATCAAGGTAAGGAAAATCCTTTATATTGAGTACATGACGGAAAACAGTAAAGTCTGATAGCTGATTAGAGATATGCTTCAGAATGTTTTCCTTCAACTTTCGCTTATATTCTATAATTGTATCGTCATCAAGCTTATAGCTGTAAAAATACTCATAAAGGTGCATCTGTCCTGTAATGGTATTTACATTTTCTTCAAAGTATTTGTCGAGAGTTTGGTTATTAAGAAGAGGGATAAAGGGCTCTTTCACTAATGGCTCCATTAAAGTAGAAGCCTTTTTCTCTTCTTCCTCCCATTGGGACAGATTTCCGATATACGATTTCATCGCATGATATTTATGGTCGAGGTTCGTTTTCAGTGATAGCAAACTATCTATCATCATACCGGCAATGTGGAATTTCAGATGAGATACATTTAATTCTTCGTTCAGCTGATGCGCTTTATTTGCGAAGTTCGCACTCATCTCTTCCAATTCATTTTCTATACGGCGACGTTGGTCACGAACCCACCACCAGAACAGAGCTGTGATAAGTAGTACTATGCATAATAAGACAAAAGACCATATGCACCAGTCTGAGCGTAAGCCATTGGCTAAACTTTCGATAGTTGCCCCTACATTATTGTCTCCTTTAGTAATATGAAAGACTAGCCCAAAAATCCACGACAATAAAAAGGCAATGTTCAATGCAATCAAAGTAATACGATTCCTGAAGGTTTGATTATCAAAATCCTTTAGTCTGGCTGGACGTTCTACTTCATTGATGCGTTCTTGCGCAGCTTTAGCTTCTGCAATCTTCTCTTCTAGTTTCTTTTGACTCAAGCTAAGGATTTGATTGCGTTTTGTCTGTCTACCTATTTCTTGTAATAGTTCCTCATAATCATGGCGCAATTCCATGTATTCTTTTTGCATCTTTGCAATATGACGCTGTTCTTCATCAAGGAGGTTCTGAATAACATACTGCTTTATAAATGCATCGTCCATATTAAAGTGCACTTCTGTTGTCTCGTCCGAGCAGCCACCTGTTACCGTTTTTACCTCTGTTCCCATACTAGAGGTGTCTACCTCTGTTATGATACAGGCCATACGGTTTAATTCGTTATTGCAGATATAAGAATAAGGAATATAACAATACCCTTTGTCGCCGAAATCCTTTCCCCATGAGTTTCTTACTACAAAGTGCTTTGTCTCATCGGTATAACCAACGATAACCATTGCATGATATCCAAATTCTCCTGATTCAATTTCCGACTTGGAAGGGTAGGTCACAAAGCCCGATGCGCCGATATTATTTCCTTCGCCACTATGCGTTGTTGTAGAGAACGAGTTGAATACTTTGAGCGAAACAGCCACAGGATACCCTTCTTGTATTGCCGATTTGATATCGTTTTCTTTAACGCATACATTTAGTGCCTTTACAATACGTCGAGTCTTACCGTCGTTGTACGCATCTTCCGAAGGTTCGTCGCTTAATCCTTTAGAATATGGATGCAACATCTCAGTGCATACACCTTCAGTACCAATGCTTTTTATTACATCTTGATATGAACTGCCAGTATCTTTCCCTTCATTCCCTTTGGTGCGGCGAACATTGTAGTAAACAAAAGACTCACTAAGGTCGTAATCCTTTTGCAAAATCTTTTTCAAGATATACTCAAGAATAGATGTTACTGCAAATACCGTACAAGCCCCTATTTGTTTTTGGTCTTTGATAGGAGTGAATCCCGCTCTAAGATCGACGCTTCTTTTCAATATGGGCTGTGGCTGATAATTCTCTTCAAAATTAACCTCTTGGTGTTCTACATCAAAGTGATATACATTATCTCCTATGATGAAGCCTTCTTCTGTAAGTCGTTTTTCGCTTTCTGCCGCATCAACGCTCATTTTCTTTATGTCATTGAGCTGTTTACTCTTTTCACGGATATAGTTAGTCGATGCCCGCATATCATTACGTAATTGTTGCAGGCGTTTAATGGGAAGTTCCACTGTACCGTCGCTTTTGCAGCATTCTCTTAGCGGACCTTTTACTATAATCTTATTCCCATTATTGTCAGTTGTCGTAGTTACCAGTTTATTGTTGGCAGAAATGAAAATATTGCTCACTTCTTCGTCTATGCTGTCCAGGGTTAGCTGGTTCTGGTTAAACAGGTAACCACTAAGCAGATGGTCGTCGTATCCTAAGATTACTGCCAGCAGTGCACGTTTCTCTGGTAGTGTAAAGTTATTTTTTGAGATGAAGTCAGTAAGATGCAATGTAACATCGTCCAGTTCTTTCTGTAGTTTAGATGATGTCTGTGAAACAATAGCGTTATGTTCCATTCCTTGCCTAACCAGAGGCTCTATTTCTTTAGCATAAAAGTTAGAGAAAAGCTTTTCGTATTGTTGCAAAAGTTTGTTGGCTTCAATAGCCACCTTGTTTAAGTCTACCTTTTCAGCCGATACATCCTCACGCTTCAGAATATGAAGATAAGAACGGCGTAACAGGTAGTTAGAAAAATAGTATTTATCGAGATTTAATACAGATAAACCAAGTGTGCAAAGAGGATGACTGCAGTCGAACTCTGAGGCTTGAGTAAACACAGTGTCATATTTCTCAACGGTAAGCAGTGACAGTTCGCCCATAATTCTGATAAACGAATCCTTGTCAAGACTAAGTGAAAAACCGGCAGCATTGGTGTTTTGTAGTACGATAACCTGCTCCAGATTGTTTGATTCAAGACGTAGTTTTGCCAACCGTTCGATGCTGTCTTTTTGAGTTGCCATAAACTTGACTTCCTCTTCGGGCGTAGTTTCTTTGTCTACATCAGTGGAGCGAATAACACTTCTTAAGTCCGAGCAAAAACCTATAACCATCACGCTATAGAGTGATTGAATATTATTCAGTATATTGACTATATCCTCCACTTGTTTGCACAACTCTTTATCGTATAGCGGTAAATAGAGTGTAAGCAATAATCTACTACTATCGCCACCATTGTTTATTGTCACTATTTGCTGGTGCAGTTTTGTGAAGTAATGTCGAAGCTTAAGTTCAGGATTCGCAGCGTCGAGCGTAGTTTCATCTACCAAGCGAGTAGAGTATAGGTCGCGCGTTGTTGACACAAACCACTTCGTGTTCGGTGTGTCAAGTTCTGCTTTCTTAATCTCCACCCTTCCGTCGCCGGTCTTTACCCACGACTTAACCTGGCAGAACGATTCGGCTTTACCTTCGCCATATTTATAAATATATTTTGCAAGGTGGGACACGAAATTCTTCATGTCCTCGCCAAGTAATATGCTAACGTTATGCCTCATAAGTAAGACAATTCAGATTTTTATAATGTTTCTACAAAATTGAGCTCTTTCTCAAGAAGATCGGCTATTTGTTCATTGCCTCGTTCTTCTATCTGCTCTAATGTCATCTGTATCTGCGAGAACTTTTCAAGGTAATTCAGTTTGGCGTCATTTACCAAAGCCTGAGTTGCATCCATTCCGTTAGCACTCTGATACTGTTTGAAGTAATCCTTAAACTGCTGACGGAGGTTGGGCAAGTCTGATCTAAAATTCCTGTATGCATCATCGCGATATTGTCCTAATTCTACCCAATACTGTCGTAAGGCTTTACCGTTAGTTCTATCTTTTACATAATAATGGCCGTTTTCATTTTTAATAAGTCCCATAATCAGACCTCTTACCCAGAATTCTACATCTTTAGAACCGTCTTCAAGAGTAGGCTGCAAAGAGAAGTTTTCGCGTATCATTCGTTGATATATGGTAGCGTCGAAGTGAGAGAATATATTGCATTTTTCATACTTCTGCTCGTAGTTTTGAAGATTACTGATAAAGTAAGCAGGAACTACACCAATCTGGTTGTATATAATCACCCTATCTTGCATACTAAGGCGGGCGAACTGTATCTTTTCACTGCCAGCCAACTGCTCAAGCCGTCCGTTTTTCTGAAGTAAAGTACTATTCATCGGTACGCCCACGTACGAGAATCTGCCGTACATATAGCCCACTTGTCCACGAGTGTTAATGCCTAGTAGCGGTTTAGCCTTTGCAAGAGCTAAGCGTAAAACCTGATTCAGCTTTTCAGGTTCTTCTCTATCCATCTTTTCCATTACATCGTCGATGGTTGTTTTTGCCCATTTCTTGGCTGTAGGTAATTCCTTTGTGTAATTAAATATTAATTGTTCAAGTTCGGAAGTAGACTTTGTGTCCACGTCATAGAACTTTTCGCTATAAGGCAATGAGTTAAGGAAGTCGGTAATTTGAATCTCTTCGTCGTTGATGCTGATAGAGTTTACTGTCTGCTTGGCAAGGTCAATTAAGAATGAAGAGTCATTAGAACTGTTTACTGTGTTCGAAAGAAGAGCTATGCGGTTTACGAACGATGTATTTACAGCCTTAAAGTTTATTCTCAATATCAAAAACTTTAAGTTGCTCATCATTGATTGCTACGACAAGGCTATTAAAGAACGTAATGGCAGCATCTCTGCGTATAATTTCACGTTTATTAATGGCTAATGCCATTGCTGCATCGCAAACGATTTGTTCCAAATCGTGTACCTTGCTCTTAATCTTGATAAATCGGCCACTATACTCTTTAAGGTCTTCCGATGCGACCGAGATAGCGTTTTCAAGCGCCGGTTGGCGTTGTGTATGGTCATATTTCTCTGCGTTCATTTCGCCAAGAAAAACATCGACTTGGCTCTTTATGGCTTCAAGTACATCTTTTGCCAAACCTACGCCACACTCTTGGTTTATACTTTTTACAACAAGCTTATGTAACTCTTCTAAGACACGGTCCTTCAGCTCTTGCACCTTTGCCTGAACCTCTCCACTCTTGGGCATTCCAACATTTTCTATATATCCCATGGCCTCAGCCTTAGCGTTATGAGCATCGTTGATAGTCTCAAGCGGGAACTTAGGTTGTTTGGGGAGCACAAAGTCTATAACGTTATCATTTGCAGAACCGCCATTTTCGCGAATATTTACATCTGGCGAATCTATCCATGCATTGGCTATGGCATTTGCGTCTTGGCATGAATTCATGAGACGCTGAATAACACGTTGCCCGTTTTTTATGGCACATATTTCACTCATGTCTCTACCTCGGAACACGATTTCGCAAGCACCCATACCGCTAACCCAAGCACGTTTATTACCCACCATACCATCTCCGTTCATGATGCTCTTCTCTACATTGTCGGTAACCGAAGTGACAGAGTCGGCTAACTCGCCGGCAGAAGTAACCAGCGCGAGAGAAATCATTTCAGTTAATTGCTCTACGTTGCTATATGTATCACCGTTTTCATTTCGGTTATCAATAAAGAATATGGCATTGAATGGAGCGCCTGTTATTTGTTGTTTGCTTGTAACGTAATCAAATTGAAGTTTCTCTGTTCCGTTAAGATGCATGAACCAGTCGAGATCGCAGATAGAACCGTAAGCATTTGGCTTTACACGCTCCATTCCATAGTTCGACATATTCTCGAATACATCGGGCAGTACAGCATAGCCTGTAAGTTTGCAATTACTCAGTGTATTCTTAATAATATATGCCATGTTAATGAACGTACCTGCCCCCGTGCCTCCGCTGATAGAGAATACCATGTGCACCTCAACTTCGGCGCCGAGATTTGTGTTATAATTTACATTATTCATGATTTGTGCTGAGCAGATTCGGTTTACGGCATCTTTGACCTTATTGGTAAGTGCTTCAAAATTGCATGTAAGAGCAAAACGTCCGTTAGTGCGAATCTGGCCTGCCCCCTTTGTCATCGCTATAAGAGCGAAGACATTTTGTTCTGGTACCCATGTGAAATGATCTTTGCTTGTTATATAAGCATCGCGTGCATTTTCCACTTTGATGGGCATCTGTTCACTTGGGGAAAGACTTACCGGACCATATTTACTTGGTAATTCCTTTTTATAGACACTTCCGTCTGTATCTATGCCTAGAAAACCAATCATTGGTGGAACTGCGCCGTATGTTTCAACGAACGTCTTCTTAGTGTGAAGCAGTGCGTTCATACCCGTACCGCCCAAGCCTACATAGAGGCATCTTTTAATATTAGTGGCCATAGTATTTTAGGTTTTTAATTTATTGTTATGTCTATTCTTTCATTAGTCTGCGTATTCTCTATCTGATATTCAGTTTTCGGATTGAGTAGCGCGCCATATGGATTGAATGTATATGTGCGATTACGTTGAACGCGGATTTTCTTCTTTGCAGGCTCCATTATAAGTGGTTGTGTCCAGCATGCGTTTACGTTACAAAGCACTGTTCCTGTAAATATTTTGCTTAATGCCGATTGCTCTATTCTCTTGTTTGAGAATATGATTTTTCTGGCACCCTTCAATCGTATATTGCTGAAATAAGGATTTGAAATCATGATGCTATTCGTTCTGAAAGTAGGGTATAAGATGTGTTTCAATATAAGGAACCACAGCAGCAGAGCGGCAAGGGTGATGATTCCAATCCATGTGAGGATTATCTTCAGCGGATTCCAAACCACATTGTATTTACCACGAGTCGTTACCTCGAACTCTTCTACCGGAGCTTCGTTCACGCTCTCAAGGTTTTTCTTTCCATTGGTTACGATTCTCAGATAGCGTTTGCCTTCCTTGGCTTCAGGATTATACACAACTGAAAGGACGGTGTTTTTCGGCATGTTTCCCGCATTGAAGCGGATTGTTCCATCCGTCACCTCCTTATCGTCAAAGAAAAGTTTAAAATCATTCAATCCCTCTGTATCTGCAATTTTAATTGATACAGTGCTACCGTCTTTTTTTGCTTCTTCATTAAACGATGCTTTCAAATCTACCTTTAAGGTGTCGGGCTTTTTAGAACTCCAGAAGAGGAATGAATCATACCATTCGGCTTTGCCCATATCCTGTTCTTCGTTTATCATCTCAAATTCTCGCTCCGACTTGTTGGTCATTACAATCTTCACTGTTGGGTTTATAATATTTACGCCCTCTGCCGTTACGTCGAAAGTGAACTCATACGTATCGGGTAGTGAATTGTTTATCTGCTTGAGTTCTTTTTTTGCTGAAATCTTAATTGGTACAATTCCATCTTTTATTTTCCCTCCATCTATGGATATTGAGAAGTTCTCGTCATCACAAATAACATTCGCTGGGAATACCCCAGCAGCTGAGAATAGAAGTTTATGAATCTTTGTTGGCTTTAGAGTGTTAGCGTAGATAGTGATGTCGTCATCAAAACAACCGAAGGGATCAAGCTTCTCAGATGCGTCGACAAACTGTTCAACCGGACAGTTATCTACAATTTGTTTCACTTGTGGATTTATGGCATTCTTTGTCAGTACAACATAGAAGGCACGTGTGTTTTTATATTTCCCACAGAAATTATCCAACCGCTTTGCCAGTTCTGCTGTACCTTTTACGTTATCCACTCCATCTGTAAGAAGATAGATATAATTATCTTTATTTAGGTCGATGAGTTGCTGCCCAGCCAACCATGCGTCGCATATATTAGTGTGAGTAATGTTCTCTATTGTTTTATTGAGATCATTTTCCATCGACTTCCAGTTAAATTTAGAAGCCTCGAAGCTATAGGTCGGTAGGCATTGTCCTTGAAATGGAATGACATGTACCATAGTGCCGGGAGTTTGCCGTTCAATATCCGTTTTTAGATAGTTTTTTGTTGGTTCCCAAATGTCGGGAGCGTTGTTATATCCCTTCATTGACTTAGTGCAGTCAAGAAGATATATGTAGTTACGCTCGCGTTATGCCATAGTATTTTGTGCTATAAGTAAGGTGAGGAGTAGCAAACAAAATTTCTTCAAATCTTTCAGGTAGATAGATGTTCTCATAGCTTCTTCTGATTAAGTGATTATACTTATTTAAGTATGTCCCAAATATACTAATTTTATCAAAACATTTCACTTTTTTTCAGAAATAGCTTTATGTTATGCTAAAAGTTTTGTGTTTTCCTTGTTATTTTAAAGTGAAAAGAGTGCTTTTTACCTTTATATTCTGTCGCGTTTCTACGCTTTATGGATATATATGTGTTATAATACTTTTATACTTATAGTGCACTTTGTTTATGGTATAAACAAGCTTTTACCCTTTCTTCATAAAATAGAAACCTCGATGTAATATGCTCCATCTACTTTTGCGGCAGAAATCACTATGGCATGGTTTTTGAATGGTTAACGGTAAAGAATGTCGTTCTCGCTCCGTTATCGGCTTGATGTTTAAGATAGGATTTTAAAACAAGTAAATTAAAGATACAATTATGAAAAAATTAATCGTTTATGTTATGCTGTTGATGGGAATTGTTCTTCCGTCTATAGCTAAGAATAGAGCGCCGCAGGTGATAGCGCACAGAGGATATTGGAAAACCGAAGGTTCTGCCCAGAATTCTATTTCTTCTTTGCAGAATACTTACAAGATTGGAGTATACGGCTCAGAGTTCGATGTACACATCACACGTGACGGAGTGGTAGTGGTATTTCATGATGACGACGTGGAAGGCATTAAGATAGAGAATGCCAACTATGCTGACATTAAGGATAAGCGACTGAAGAATGGCGAGGCTATACCTACGCTGAGCGAGTATTTGGAAGCGGCTAAACCGTTGGGCGATATGAAACTCATACTCGAAGTTAAGGTACATGTACAGAAGAGCGATGAAGACCGTTGCATAGACGCAGCTCTGAAAATGGTAAAAGAGGCTGGGTTGGAAAGCAGAACTGAATACATCTCTTTCAGTAAACACGCTTGTGATTACATCGTGCGTAACCTTCCCGGAGCTAAGGTGTCTTATCTTAGCGGCGACCTCTCGCCACTCCAGGCAAAGGAAGCCGGCTATACTGGCATCGACTATAATGACAAGGTATTCAAAAAGAATCCGTCATGGATTAAAGAAGCCAAGAAGCTTAACCTTGTCACCAATGTATGGACGGTGAACGATTTGAAGGAAATAAAACAATTCTTCAAGCAGGGTATAGACTACGTTACGACTAACGAGCCTGAAAAAGCCAAGGCTTTATAAAACTGAATGTAAATAAGTAGAAAGGTTGCCAGCTCCTAAGCGTAGGAATTGGCAACCTTGTTGTTTTGATATTGAATATTGCTTCTTAGAATGACTACATTATCCAGACGGCGGTAGTATTGTAGCCTTGGTAAGAAAACATTGCTATGGTTCAATCAACACATCGCAATGTTTCACTTGAACCATCGAATTCTTTTTTTTAATCATCGCAATGTTTTTTTCACCACTTCCAGAAGGTGCTGTAGAGTCGGTTTCTGTTTAATAGTCCTATTTCCCGTTTCCACCATTATTTTATCTTCAAGCTCCGCAGATATTCCTTCTGCTCGGATGATATTCTGTAGCTCTCTATTGCCTTTTGGACAGTCTTGTTGTGCGTCCATTGAGCAAGGCGTTTTTGTTCGATGTAAGGAATCGTCGCTTCCCATTGCTTGGCAAGGGC
>ULVX01051473.1_pt1 | contig 60599 bp, 55 predicted proteins | sample 1959811 | NCBI WGS metagenome assembly ULVX01 (sample SAMEA4835797, study PRJEB28245) | human gut metagenome | biome: gut microbiome; material: fecal sample | place: Denmark | collected 2008
TACCTTCTTGTAAACCCCTTTTTTTAAAAAATTTAAAAAAAGAAAAGAAGATTCATTCAGCTCCGTCAAACCTACTAGAATCTTCTCTCCGTTAAAATTTGTTTTTGACACTAAAAATGATTCGCGCTATCAATTTTACTGTCTGTTATTCCTTCAGAAGTATTAGTATCAATCCCAAATTCCCTAAGCCTTAAAAAAAGCTTTATTTACACTTATATAGTACTTAAAAAAAAGTTTTTTTTCAATGACAAAAGTCACTAATTTCATTGTTTTTTTGGTAAAATAAGTACGGTGATAAAAATGAATGAAATATTAATTGAACAATGCAAATATTTAGTGGATGAAACACTCCCAAACATCGCAAACATATCCAATTTGATTGCCCTTTTATTCCATGAAATAGAAAATATCAATTGGCTAGGCTTCTACATTTGTGATGAAAAAAATCAAGAATGCACTTTAGGACCTTTCCAAGGAAAAGTTGCCTGTACACGCATACCATACGGAAAAGGGGTTGTAGGTACTTGTGCTAAAACGCAAGAAACGCAAAGAATTGATGACGTACATAAATTTGCTGGTCACATTGCATGCGATTGTGCTTCCAACTCAGAAATATGTATTCCTTTAAAAAAAGATGGCAAACTTGTTGCCATCTTAGATATTGATTCTTTTGAATTCAACAATTTCTCAATTGAAGATCAAGCTATCTTAGAAAAGATTTGCGAATTCTTTATTCCCCTTTTCTAAGTACATAAACATCTTCTAAACTTGATTCACTTTCAAGAACTGTCAAACCATCTAGTAAATCTCTAGATATTTCTTCATCTACAACTTGAACAATAAAAGATTTTGTCAATTGTCTTTTTGAACGAAGAAACGCTCTTTGTACAATCGTCTTTCCCAATTGATACTCATTTGAAAGTGCCTGCACCATTAAACTCTTTTCTGGTAACACACCAATAAGAAGGTTACAGGCATTTTTTTCATTTAAAAAAGATAAACTTCCATGAAAACTTAATGCATCATTGACATCCACCTTTAAAACATCTTCATCAAAATTGCCCCAATACGCAAAACTATATACAGGATGATTTGACCTATAAACATCTTTATAACGTAAAAATAAATTTGTGCAATCCTTATATATTTCACTTGGCGTAAATATTACATGAAAACCAGGTAAATTCTCGCGAACCTCTTTCCACTTTTCATAAGGATAATAGTTTTCAAGACAAGCAGGATCCAAACAAGAATAAGAGAAACACGGCATGCACAACAAGCCAGTATCCCCAATCAATTCTTGCAACGTTTCAATCAACATTTGAGCATTTCCAACCAAACCACTATAACGATCCAAATCTGCTTCCAATAAAACCTTACTCCCTTTTTGAATGCCTAAATCTATAAAAATTTGTTTAAAATCTTCTTTTGTATAAATTTCCATGCCAATATTCTAACTTTTATTTGTAACTCTGGCAAGTTTTTACCGCCTTTTTCCAGCTTGAATACAAGCTATCCATTTCTTCTTTACTCTTTTCCGGCACAAACTCTTTAGAAAGTTCTACACCAAGCTCATCTTTTGTCCAATAACCACAAGATAGTCCTGCAAGATAAGCAGCACCTAAAGCCGTTAGTTCATTTGTCTTAAAGCGTTGTACAGGCATTTGAAGTAAGTCACTTTGAAACTGCAACAAGAAGTCATTGGCACAAGCCCCACCATCAACCTTCATAGAAGTAATATTAATTTGACTATCCTGTCTCATAGCCTCTAATACATCCTTTGATTGATATGCCATAGATTCTAAAGCTGCACGTACAATATGATTTTTATTAGCTCCAAAAGTTAAGCCTAAAATACTAGCCTGACATGCATCATCCCAATAGGGTGCTCCAAGACCCACAAAGGCTGGCACAATATAGACTCCATTGGTATTCTCTACACTTTCAGCCATGGCTTGAGTATCTTTTGTATTTTCAAACAACTGCATCTGATCACGAAGCCACTTCATTAGACTACCAGAAACAAAAATACTTCCTTCAAGAGCATAATCGACCTGATCACCAATTTGCCAAGCCACAGTTGATAATAAACCATTTTTAGATTCGACAATTCTCTTGCCCGTATTCATCAACATAAAGCCACCTGTACCATATGTATTCTTAATGCCACCTGCGCCAAAGCAGCCTTGACCAAACAAAGCCGCCTGTTGATCTCCAACAACACAACAAATTGGCACTTCTTGACCAAAGAAATGATACGCAGCCGTCTTACAATATGCATAGGATGTAGGTTTTACTTGAGGTAAAATACATTTTGGAATATCAAACATTTCAAGCAATTCATCATCCCAAGACAAAGTATGAATATTAAAAAGCAAGGTACGACTCGCATTTGATACATCGGTAATATGTGTTAATGAACCAGACAATTTCCATACGATCCAACTATCCATCGTACCAAATAAGACTTCCCCTTTTTTCGCCTTTTCATATACATCTGGATTCTGATCAAAAATAAAACGAATCTTACTTGCAGAAAAATAAGGATCAATACGAAGACCCGTTTTCGCCTTTACAATATCTTCATACCCCTTTTTCTTCCAACCATCGCAAATACTCTTTGTCTGTTTAGACTGCCATACAATAGCAGGACTTACAGGAAGTCCTGTTGATGCATCCCATAAAACACTTGTTTCACGTTGATTACTTATTCCAATGGCAGCTACTTGTTCTGGACTGATCTTACTTTTTAAAATGACCTCGCTCATCACGGCTAAACACGCAAGCCAAATCTCATTGGCATCTTGTTCTACCCAACCTGGATGCGGGTAAGATATTGTCGTTTCTTTCTGGGCAATTTCTACCACGTTAGCTGCCTTATCAAATAATACGGCACGTGTGCTTGTTGTTCCGTGGTCAATTGCTAAAATATATTTTTGCATAGAAAAAATCTCCTTATATGTCTTATTTTAATCTTTTTGTAAGCCCTTTACAAGATTTGTTAGACAAAAGAAAAGAGATGTCAAAAACATCTCTTAGCTACGAAGTGTTGCGTTGCAGTCTTTTTGAATATGTTCTAAGATTGCCTCAAACACTTGGTTGATTTCTTCATCTTTTAATGTATGAGAATCCGACTGGAATGTGATGGATAACGCTACTGATTTTTCATCTTTACTTACGTGTTCACCTTCATACACATCAAACACTTCTACATCACGGATGATCATCTCTTTATTTAAACGACCTTGCTTATTAATTGTATCCACTACCTTTTGTACTGGCATTGCACGATCTAATACGAATGCCAAGTCACGAGATACACTTGGATATTTTGATACTGGACTAAATTTGATTTTTGATTTCTTCACATCAATCAACGCATCAAAGTCAAGTTCAGCCATCACAATATTCTTACCATATTGAGGATGAATATCACCTAATAATCCAACACAATCTTTTCCAAGCATGATTTTTGCACTGCGATAAGGATGGAAATGTGTTGTATCCAAATCATTTTCTACAAATGAAACTCTTTGAGCGGCAATACCAATCTGATCTAAGAAAGCTTCAACCAAACCTTTTAATGTATAAAAATCACTAACAGTTACATCACTTGTCCAACGCGTTTGTTGCAAGTTTCCACTCATGGCGATAGCTAAATGCATTTTAGCACCACTTACACCAGCTACATCACTCAATTCAAAGACATTGATATCTTTGATATTACGAGCACGGTTATAAGAAACTACATCTAATAAGCTTGGCAAAATACTTGTACGAATATAACGACGCTCTTCACTCATAGGACTTGCAAGTTCAATCGCTTCATCCGTGTTGAAAATCGCATTGTCTTTCTTTTCTGTACTAATTAAAGTATATGTTAAACAATCTTGTAAACCTTGAGCACATAAGAATTGACGTGCCTGACGAGTCAATTGTTGTTTATACGTTAATTTACCTTCTGTCATAGGCATAACTGGAAGTGTACTAGGCAAACGATCATATCCTAACATACGAATGACTTCTTCACTTAAATCCGCCATACCTTCCATATCGGTTCTTGAGCTTGGAATGTGACATGTGATCAAATCATCAGCTACTTCAGGTTCAAAGTCTAAGCGTGTAAATACATCGATAACTTCATCTAATTTAAAATCTGTACCTAAACGATTATTGATAGCTGTCAAAGTACAAGAAATTGATTTTGGCTCATAAGGAACTTGTCCATATTGAACCGTTTCTTCAATACCTGTCGCATCGGCATATTCAATCAACAATTGAACAGCACGATCCAATGCTTTCTTACTAGCTAATGGTTCAATACCTTTTTGGTAACGAACACTCGCATCCGTTGATAAATTTAATCGACGAGCTGTATTACGAATCGATACATGATCGAAAATTGCACATTCAATAATAATTGAATCTGTCGTATCTAAAATTTTAGAATCATCTCCACCCATGATGCCGGCAATACCGATTGGTTTTCCTTGGTTTGTGATGACAATATCTTCTGGTTGTAATTTATAAGTTACACCATCTAAAGCTGTATATTCCTCATCAAATCCATCCGCTACAACAATACTTTGTACTGGCAATGATTTTGCATCATAGAAGTGCATTGGTTGCCCTGTTTCTAACATAACAATATTTGAAATATCAACAACATTATTGATTGATTTTACACCACTCGCTGCCAATAATTCTTTCATCCATTTTGGACTTTCTTTGATTGTTAAATGATTAATCACTTTGCCATAGAATAGTGGACATTTTTCAGTTGTGCTTTCAACGTGAAGATGCGTTTTGCTACCCACATCGCTAGCCCCATTAAATTCAGGAAGTTTAACTTCACGATTTAAAATAGCTCCTGCTTCTTTTGCCATATTGAATGCAGCTAGACAATCATTACGATTGGGTGTTAATCCAATATCTAATACTTCATCATCTAAGCCTAAATAGCCAAGTGGATCTGTATTTCCTACTGGTGCATCGGCTGGTAAAACTTCAATACCATTCTTTTGATCTTCATTTAAACTAGCTGGATCTACACCAAGTTCTAGTAATGAACAAATCATACCATTACTTTCAACGCCACGAATCACACCATTCTTGATTTCTCCACCAGGTAAAACAGCACCTGGTAATGCGACAATTACATTTTGTCCTGCTGCCACGTTTGGTGCACCACACACAATATTGACAACTTCATTTCCAACATTAACGGTTGTACAGTGTAAATGATCACTGTCTGGGTGTTCCGTACAAGTTTCAACGTGACCAATCACTAAATTTGTTCCTTGCGATAAATGTTCAATACCTTCTACTTCAAAACCAGCATCTGTAATACGTTTTGCCATTTCTTCAATAGAAAGATCTTGTACATCCATAAATTGATTAAACCATTTTCTTGAAATACGCATATTTAAATCCTCCTACTCATAACGTTTGAATGTAGAATTGAATCGTTTATCATTTGTATAGAAATGACGAATATCATCAATACCATATTTCAACATCGCAACACGCTCAATACCTACACCGAACGCAAAACCACTGCATTTTTCTGGATCGTAACCAGCCATTTTTAATACGTTAGGATGTACTTCTCCAGCACCTAGAATTTCGATCCATCCAGTCCCTTTACATGTTGGACATCCTTTTCCATTACAAATGTGACAAGAAACATCCACTTCTACACTTGGTTCAGTGAATGGGAAATAACTAGGTCTAAAACGAATCTGGCGATCTTGACCAAATAACTTTCTGGCCATAAATTCTAAAGTTCCCTTTAAGTCCGCTAAAGTGACCTTTTCACCAATAACTAAACCTTCCATCTGCATGAATTGGTGAGAGTGCGTTGCATCATCGTCATCACGGCGATATACCTTACCTGGACATACAACTTTGATTGGTAAATTTGGTGCACTTTCTTCTAATACAACCATCTGAATGGCCGTAGTATGTGTTCTCAATAAACGATTTGGATCAATATATAAAGAATCCTGCATATCACGTGCTGGGTGATCCTTAGGAATATTAGCTCTTTCAAAACAATATTCATCATCCACAATATCGTCACCTTCAATAACTTGGTAACCTAAACCAATGAATAGATCTTCCAATTCTTGGCGTACCAAATTTAATGGGTGCGCATTCCCTAATTCTGGTTTACGACCAGGTAATGTAATATCGATTTTTTCAGATTCGATCTTTTTTTGCATTTCAAAAGCCGCCAATTGTTCTTTCTTTTCTTCAATCATCTTAGAAAGATCTTGTTTCAATTGATTGACCTTTTGTCCAAAGATAGGTTTTTCTTCTTTCGACAAATCCTTCATACCCTTCATCAACTCTTGAACGGGTCCTTTTTTACCTAAATACAAGACACGCAAATCGTTCAATGAAGATGAATCTTTAACATCTTGAATTTTTTGTGTAGCTTCCTGCAAAAGCTCTTCGATTGTTTTCATGTTGTTCTTCCTTTCCCTAAAAACAAAAAAAAGACGACGCAAGAACGACTTTTTGCCGCGTTACCATCTTGCTTCGTCTTTATAGACACACTTAATTGACCATGATAACCGTATGAAACGGAAGAGGTTTTAACTCTTACTCAAAGGTGAATTCACTATCCCTACTCATATAAACCTTTCACCAATTGGTTTACTCTCTTATCTAAGCGCTAAATAGCTACTATGTCTTCTCATTGCTTTAACAGTTCAAATTATATCGAAGTCCATGTTTTTTTTCAAGCCGAAGTATGGTAATATTTTTTTATGATTCAATCAATAAACAATAAGAAAATAAAAGAATATGCCAAACTAATCCAAAAAAAAGAAAGAGATAAGACAAATTTATTTCTAGTTGAAGGCGAACATATGGTTAAAGAAGCATTCCACGCAAATGCTTTACAAGAATTATTTATTCTTGAAGAAATTGAGTGTCCCATTCAATTTAACTATGAAACAGTAACGCAACAAGTATTAAATAAATTGTCAAATCAGAATTCAAATTCAAAGATGATTGGTGTATGTAAAAAACTAAACTTAAAGCCAGAGAAAGAAGAAAATATTCTATTACTAGATCATGTACAAGATCCAGGCAACGTAGGAACGATTTTAAGAACCGCCCACTCTTTTGGCATCGACTGCATTTATATGTCAAAGGGATGTGCGGATATCTACAATCCAAAAACGATTCAATCCAGTCAAGGTGCACTGTTCTATATTCCTGTGATTCAAACGGATTTAGTAGAAGAAATTAAAAAGCTTCAAGAAAGAAATATTGAAGTGTATGCCACAGCTTTACATGACAAACATAAAGATCTTCAAGATATTAAACCAAGTGAAAAATACGCAATTCTAGTTGGCAACGAAGGTCAAGGTGTTCGTAAAGAATTAATTGATATAAGCGATCACATTGTCAAAATTGAAATGGAAACTTTTGAAAGTCTGAACGTGGCCATTGCCACATCCATTTGTATGTATACATTTAAATACGCAAAAAGGTAGCGAATGCTACCTTTTCATTTTTCTCCATTCAAATAATGAATATGTGGTACATATAAATTCCGTAACCACAAAAGCATACCAACCTACATGAATGCCAAAACATTTCATCAACCCATATGTCAATGGAATTAAGATGACTAGTTGTCTAGCCAAAGTGATCACTAACGAAGTATTTGCCTTATTTAAAGCCTGGAAGGCAGCACATAGTACCATACTGATACCTGCAAACACAAAGCTTAAGCTAATGATTTTTAAGGCGGGTATTCCTAATCCATACATCTGGTCATTCGCACTAAACATAGCTAATAATTGTTTAGGGAATAATTGAAATACAATTGTTCCTACAGCCATGATGAAAATCGATAAAATCATAGAAAATTGTATAGCTTCAATTGCTCGATCTTTTCTGTTGGCCCCATTATTATAGGCAACAATTGGAATTAAGGCATTGGTGATTCCAAGCACGGCCATATTCAAGAAATTCTGTAATTTATAGTAAACACTAAAGACAGTAATCGCCATAGCTGAGATTGGTGCTAGAATCATATTCATAAAAACAGTCATAAAACTTAATACGGACTGCATTAATATGGCAGGTACACCTACTTTATAGATTTTACATAGAATAGGTATCGAAAAGGAAAAATTATGTATATGAATATCCAATTCTTTTATTTTTACCTTCGTAATAACATATCCAATAAGCATGGCACAAAACTGTCCAATAACGGTCGCAATAGCAGCTCCGGCAACCCCCATTTCAGGTAGACCGAACCATCCAAAGATCAAGATTGGATCTAGAATAATATTAATAATGGCTCCTGCTCCTTGCATAACCATGTTGTAAATGGCATTTCCTGTTGCCTGCATAATTCTTTCAAAAATAATTTGTACAAAGACACTAAATGAAAACATCGTACATATATGAATATAAGTATTGGCTAGTGAAACCACATTTGAATCGGATGTAAACCAAGATAAAAATACATTAGAAAATAGTAAACCTAAAATTAAAAAGACAAGTCCATTCACAAATCCTAACAAGATTCCATGCATCATTGTATTATTCGCATAATCAAATTTCTTTTCACCTAAGTATCGCGCAAGCAATGTATTAAAGCCAACAGCTGTACCACATGCAATCGCAATCATAATGGTTTGTACTGGATAACATAAAGATACAGCGGTTAGTGCATCACTTGAAATTTTGGCAACAAAGATACTATCGACAATATTATATAAAGCTTGAATCACCATCGAGATGATGATGGGCAAACTCATAGAAACCACCAATTGTTTGATTTCCATATTTTCCATTTTATTCATAAAAAATTACCTCCCCTATGTTTTGGCAGTTTCATAGGGGATACCAAAACGAAAATAAAACGCTAAAATAAATTAATATATTTTTTCTATTTTGTCAAATCAAGAATAGACTCACCAATCAAATCAGATGGTTTTGATAAATCAAAGTTATCTAAAACACTTGCACCAAGAACACCAAAAGAACTTGAATCGTCCAATATTCCATGTTCTTTCATACTTGGTGAATACATTAAACATGGCACACACTCTCGAGTATGATCCGTTCCTTTATAGGTTGGATCATTTCCATGATCGGCAGTGATGATCAATAGTGTATCTGAATCAAGAACTGAAAGTAATTGCCCTAGCAAGACATCAAAATCTTCAAGTTCATCGGCATATCCAGAAACATTTCTTCGATGTCCCCATTTGGCATCAAAATCCACAAGGTTCGTAAATAATAAACCTGTAAAATCTTTTTTCATTTCTTCAATCGTTTGAAGCATACCCTCATGACTTGAAGTCGAATGAATACTTTTTGTGATTCCCTGCCCATTAAAAATATCCGAAATCTTACCAATACCAATCACATCAAATGCATTTGATTTTAAGACATCTAAAACGGTTTTACTCGATGGAGACAACGCATAATCATGACGATTGCTAGTGCGCGTAAAGTGACCCACCGAATCTCCAACATAAGGACGGGCAATGACTCTTCCTACTTTATATTCTGGTTTTAGAGTTATTTCTCGAGCAATTTGACAAACACGATACAATTCATCAAGTCCTGTCACTTCTTCATGTCCACAAATTTGTAGAACACTATCGGCCGATGTATAAAGTATCAATTTCTTTCCATCCGATTGAATCTCTTCCATCGCCAACTCATCTAAAATTTCCGTTCCACTTGCACTTTTATTTCCAATAAAGACATGGCCTGTTAATCTTTCTAATTCCTGAACCAAGTCATCAGGAAAACCATTTTCAGTAAATGTTTTAAATGGTTTTGTCGTATGAATTCCCATCATTTCCCAATGACCTGTCATTGTATCTTTGGAACAACTTGCCTCATGCATCTTACAAGCATAGCCTTTTGATTGTAAATTTTTACCATTAGGATGAAGATTTCCTAAACCTAATTGATATAGATTATCTATCTTTAAATCTGGGCGATATTCTAGGATGTGTCCAAAAGTATCGGCACCTACATCATCAAATTCTTTGGCATCTGTAGCTTGTCCAATCCCAAAAGAATCAATAACGACACAAACTATTTTTTTGTATTTCATAAGCGAATTGCACTTTCTAAGGCAAGAGTAATCATTTCATTAAAGGATGTTTGTCTTTCATCCGCACTTAAATGTTCATTTGTACTTAATGAATCCGATACCGTTAATAAACAAGCCGCCTTTTTATTCAATACCTTGGCATTGTGGAATAGGGCAAAACTCTCCATTTCAACGCAAAGCGCATCTTGTTCTTCAACCATTTTTTCTGGTTGTTCCAAGTCGCCTTCATAATAGAACACATCAGAAGAATGTGTATTTGTCTTTACAACAGGAATTGAAACTTCTTGACTTACGCTTTCAATCAACTGATTTAAATCTTCATCTGGATATTGCATTGTATCTGTATCACCACTTTGTGCTAAGGCATAGGTTGATTCTGAATAACTTCCTTTGACTAAAGCTACAGACTTCATTGGTAATCTTTCAGAATAACTTCCTGTACTACCAACTCGTATAATGGCATCCACATCATAGAATTTAAAAAGTTCATACGAATAAATTCCCATACTTGCCATTCCCATACCGCTTCCCATGACAGAAACTCTTTTTCCTTTATAAGTCCCTGTATATCCTAGCATGCCTCGTACATCATTAAATAATACGGCATCCTTTAAAAAATTTTCGGCAATCAATTTAGCTCTTAATGGATCACCTGGCATTAAAACGACTTTTGCGACATCTTCTATATTTGCGCTATTGTGTGCTGTTGACATAATTTCCTCCTAAAATAAAGACCAGTCAAAGCTGGTCTTTCAATCTTAATATTGTCCTGGGTTATACTTAAATGCATTCGGTACAACATGATTTGGATCATACTTCTCTAAAATCTTACCATATCTTTCACGATAATCATTATCAATTTTCAATTGAGGAATGACCTTTGTTCCCTCTTCAAAGAAGTGTTTTGATCCTCGTCCCATTTCTTGTCCACGTCGAGTGTGTTTATCCAAGGCGATATCTGGAACTTCCATGACTTTTCCCATGGCTGCTTCTTTAATAATAATATTTTTCAAATAATCACTTGAACGATCTTTTGTACTTGCACAAAGTAAACGAATCGCATGGATAAAATACATTGGCTGATCCCCATCATCATACGCATACGATTTACGTACTTCATTTAATGTGTTGACTTGCACAGCCGCTTGTAAATTTCCAAAACCAATATCTTCAACTGAAATTGTTAGTAATCGACGCCATAGCTTATCTAAAAACAAAGGTCCTGTGATATATAATTCATAAGCAGCTTGACATGCTTCTTCTACTTTATTGCGTCGAATGCTTTTTTGAAGTGTAGAAATCACTTCATCTGCGGCTAAGCCATTTCTTGTTTTTGCGGCAGCCCAAATATTATATGACATATTCTCTTACACTCACTTTCCATTAATATTGTTCTGAACTATATTTGAATGCATTCTCAACAACATGATCTGGATCATATGTTTCAAGAATCTTTCCATAGCGTTCACGATAATCATTGTCGATTTCTAATTGTGGAATCACCTTTGTGGCTTCTTCAAAGAAGTGTTTTGATCCACGTCCCATTTCTTGTCCACGTTTAGTGTGTTTATCCAATGCGATATCTGGTACTTCCACCACTTTTCCCATAGCCGATTCCTTAATAATGATATTTTTCAAATAATCACTGGAACGATCCTTTGTACATGTACAAAGCACGCGAATCGCATGAATAAAATACATAGGTTGATCCCCATCATTGTATGGGAAATTTTTACGCATCTGATCAAGTGCATGAATTAAAACTGGAACATTTAAATCTCCAAATCCAACGTCTTCAACTGCAATTGTTTCTAGACGAGACCACATTTTGTCTAAGAAGACAGGTCCTGAAGTATATAATTCATAGGCTGCTTGACAAGCTTCTTCAACTTTTGCACGACGAATATACTTCTGTAATGAAGACTGTACTTCATCGGATGCAAAGCCATTCTTTGTCTGAATGTCTGCCCAAATTGTCATTTTATTTGCCTCTACTTTCTATTAATAAGATTATTTCTTGAATCAAAGTCTTTATTGTTTCTGCTGACATAAGCTGATCTTCCGCATGCGCCATCAACATTGTGATTTGTGGTTCTTGCGTATTCATTTCCTGCTGTAACAATTGAAGATGGGCTTCGTGGGCTTGTGAAAAACTTTCATCTCCATTTGACATTGATTGTTCGTAAGCTGTTTGATCGTTTTCACGATAATATTTAAGAGCTTCTAAATAACTTGACTTTGCCATACCAGCATATGTGATGACCTGCATAGCAACTTGTGATATTTGTTCAACGTTAGCCATATTACCCCAATAATTTTTTTGCCAATTCAATAGCAGCAGCTCCATCTGCCATCGCGTATGCTCTAGGTTCAATACTTGCAACTGGAATATTTAATTGTTGATGAATTGAATCAACCGCAAAAACCAATTGTGGACCTACTAAGCATACATCCCATTTACCCACTTCGTTTTTAATTGAAGCATTAGCCACTGCACTCACTTCAATATCTTCACCTGTTTTTTCAGCAATATCTCTAATTTTTTTTACAAGAATTGAACTTGACATTCCTGCATTACAGCATAACAATATTTTCATTTTGATTTCCTCTTTCTATTTTAGTTCTGGCCAATATGCTTTATTCGCCTCAATAAAATCATCTAAAATTTTTCTTGCCACATTGGCATTTGGAACACATTTATTTAAAGTCAATGCCTGCAACATTTTTAAATAACTGTGCTGCTCATACGCATCGACAACAAGCTTTTCACAATTCACTTGTTGTTCCATCAATCCCTTTTGGAAATGTGGAATTTCACCCACAGTAAGTGGTTCATATCCATCTTTTCCAACAATACAAGGAATTTCAACCATAGCATCGTTTTCAAAGTTTGAAATCGCTCCGTTATTTGGAACAATCAACAACATTCTTTCATGCGTATTAAATGCTAAGGCCGTTGCTAGATCCACAATAAATTCAGCATGGATACCGATTTGTAGTGTTGTATCCTTTGCAGTACCAACTTTTTCAATACGAGCACATTCACCAAATACACGTTTTTCTCTTGTATCCACAACTTGATCAGCACGCGTATAATTTGGATCTGTATGTGCCACCATATCATCTCCAAATAAATAGTATTGGAAATATGAATTTGGACACATCGTAGGATCAATCGCAATAATATCTTTTACCTTTTTAGCTGTATCAAACCATGAACTATCTGTATAATGTGATGCATCATCATCGGCTAAACAGTTTCCATATTTTAACTGGTGTTTAATCAAGTCTTGAATATATTCTTTTCCATCTTTATCCTTGATGGATGTCCACCATCCGAAATGATTCAATCCATAATAACGGATGCACATTTCTTTACGATTTTTGAAACCTAAAATACGTGCAATTGTATGCTCCATACCAATTGGCATATCACAAATATTGATAACTCTTGAGTTTGGTTTAAAACGACGACATGCTTCTGCTACAATACTAGCCGGATTGGAATAATTTAACATCCACGCATTTGGTGAATATTTTTCCATATATTCAATGTTTTCCAATACTCCCGGAATGCTTCGTAAGCCATAAGCCATTCCACCAGGACCACATGTTTCTTGTCCAACAACACCATATTTCAATGGAATCTTTTCATCTAAAGATCGCATTCCAAGTTTACCTACACGGATGTGTGCTAATACAAAATCAACATCTGTATAAGCAACTTCAGGATCTGTTGTTGCGACATATTGAATGGTTGGATCTTTTTCTTTGATTAAGATTTCGCATGCCTTTGCGACATGATTTTGACGTTCTTCATCGTTATCATATAATTTGATACTTCTTAATGGTAAACGATCTAAGTTGTCTAACAACATTAGAATAATTTCTGGAGTATATGTACTTCCTCCACCTGCAATAACAATTGAAAATTTCTTCATTTTACTATCTCACTTTCTTTTCATAAGACAATAAATTGATACATATATTATGTTTGGTTTTATTGTTTTTTTTACTCTAACAATTTAAAACTATATAAGTTTTTAATGAAGGCATCACTATCTTCACTTTGAAGGAGTGCATGCATATATTTTTTGTGTGAAACAATTTGGTTAAAGAATTGAAACAACAAGTTCATTTCATCGTTTCGTTTCTTTTCGAGTGCTAATAAGAATACGAGCTGCACTTGATTTCCATGATGTTCAAATGGTTTTTTCAACAAGGCCACTTCTATACCTGTTTTATCGGCAAATGTAAACAGGGCATGTGGAACCATCATCTGTAATCCTAAATTAGTTGGATAATTCTTTTCTCTCAACAAAACATCTTCATAGAATCCTTTTGTATCGGATATGAATCCTGATTCATGTAACTTTTGAGACATCTCTTGTAAAAGTTCTGGAAGCTCTTTTGTGTCTGGATATACCTTTACATGTTCTTTTTGAATATAACAATCTAATATCTTAGAAACACGTTTATTCATACGTATCATGTGGATCATTGAATTCAATCGTTCAATATCTTTGATTTCTGGTAACTTATCCATACTGAATACTTCTACATCTTTTAAGATCAGAAATGAATCCAACGTAATGACTAAATCAATGGATGTAAGATCCATCTTTTTCAAAGCTTCCTTATTTATGATATCCACAATCGCAATCTGGTTTTTAAAATACATTTCAAGCCATTGTGTCAACAATTGTTTAACACTATGGCGCTGACTTGTGACAACGATTGTTTTAAGTTTTACATTTTCATTCTCTAAGAATTGTGCCACATATACAGTTAAATATGAAATTTCATCTTCTGTAACATAAACACGTTTGTATTTAAAAAGAATGGGAACAATCATCATACTGATTTCAAACGCAAATGGAAACTTTGTCTTAACATCATCCACAATGGGATTTTTTAATTCATATCCACCAATAACTCGTCGATTCATAAACTCTATGTGCAAAAGCATTTTACTAGATAAAGCTTCCGATTCCTTTAAGTTGATTGAATATTTATCAAATACTTCATTACAGAATTCATCAAATACAAGCACTGTAAAATCTGTGATTTCAGGTACTTCATCCGTTGATTCCATTTTAAATGTATGTAAAAGATTATATAGAATGGGAATATCCGCCTGTTCTAAATAAGACGACTGCATACATAATTTAGTAATGACACGAGTATAAAGATCGTCCGGAGAACTTATTTGATTATCCTCTAGGTTGTATCCATTTAAATTTCGTACTCGACATATCAAGATGCATGCTGCAAAAATGGATAAGTCCGTTTCTGATAAATAGACTTGTTCTCCATTCATGATTTTGATTACATCTTCCTTTGTGGATTTATAATATTTCATAACCCACGAATCACTTAGAAGCATATAAAGAATGTCCATTAATGCATCAGGATTTTCGAGTGCCGTATCTTTTACGATTTTAAAAAGAAGTTCACGAATTTCACTTTCTTCTAATAAAATGACACACTCATCTTTTTTTAGCTTGAATAATTCCACATTGTAGTTTTTCAACAAAAACTGAATCACTTTATTAATTTCTTTGCGGATTACAGAATCGGATAAACCTAATAATTCAGATAAATCATATATACTGCAATCCTCAAAGAATAGTATTTTACCTATAATTTTGTAAATACGATAGACAGCTAGATCCATATTTTCATTATCCTGATTGACTATGTTATGAATAATGTCTAGGTGCTCATCATTGATCATATATCCTTGTTTGGTACTCGAACGTATTAATATACAGTTTGTCACATCATTCATAAATGTGATTTCATTACGTATAGTTCGTGTTGACACATTTAGATTTTCTGATATTTCTTTTCCATGAATCCCCGGATTATTCATAATCAATTTTATAATTTTTAATTGCCTAGCTGTTAACATGTTTCTCTTCCTATTTTTCTAAAGCTTGTTCTTTTTGTAGCTCTTCTTTTTCCATCATCTTAAAGAATGGATAATAGAACACAGTTTGTAGAATCAACAATACAAATACTAGGGCTACAGCCTTCCAATCTAATGTCATTAAGAATGCACTTACTCCTGGAGGCAAGAATCCTGGAGGATTGGCAATTGGTTTACCGACTAAGCCTAAATTCATTGTTAAATATACAATTGTTGTACAGATCAATGGTCCGAACACAAATGGAATAAACATAAATGGATTTAAGATAATTGGTGTACCAAAAATTAATGGTTCATTGATTCCAAACAAGCCAGGGATAATAGATACTTTACCTACTGAATTCAATGATTTTGCCTTTGATCTCATCATTAAAATATTTAATCCTAATGTTAAACCAGATCCTGATACACATAATATACCATAGAATAATCCAAACGTAAAAATATGTTGAACAGGTTGTCCTGCTGTATATGCTGCAATATTTTCAGCGGCATACGCAATCGCAAAAGATGCCCATACAGCAGATGTAATACTTGGTCCATGTAATCCAAAGAACCATAATAATTGCGTAAAGAACATCACAATCAATAAAGCTGGTAGTGTATCCATACCTGTTACAGCTGGTGCTAATACATTCATAATCAATTGTGGGAAGGCAACCTTTCCAAAAGTCAATGAAAGATTTGCGATTGCAACGGCGATGATTGTGTTCAATACTAATGGTACTAATGCCGCAAAGCTTTCTTGTACCATTGGTGGTACACTTTCTGGCATTTTAATATACCATTTACGCTCGTAACAAATGTGATAAATTTCAACTGTAAATAGGGCTGCAACAATACCTGTAAATAATCCAGTAGATCCTAAATAAGATGTATTTAGTTGACCATCTTTGACTACAGCACAAAGAATGAAGAAAACAACTAAAGCTGTGACAGCAGGTTGGCTTCCTTTTAAATCATATTTTTCAGACAAAGTCTTCGCAATAAAGTATGTTGCATATACCGCAAGCATATCGTTTGTGAATGCTGATGCATATGTCAAGACACCCATATTCGCACTTAAGAAATCATAAACAGGTCCACTTCCTAAAAGGTTGGCAATACCTAAGAAAATAGTACAGAATGAACCAATGATAATAATAGGTATTGAAGCAACGATACCATCTTTGATAGCTTGAATGTGTTTTTGTTGTTCAAGCTTGTTCGCAATTGGCATCAAATACTTCATAAGAACATTTTGAATTTTTTCCATTTTCGCTCTCCTCGTATACAATTTTTGTCGACCAAATTGTTATCTATATATTAAATGTTCACACTATAATTCTCAAATCTTCTTTTTCCACTTAAAGTGGCAAGAAAAAAAGTCGTCATAAAGACGACTAAAAAATCCTTTTCATGATTTTTCCTTCACTTCTCGATAAACATTTCGCAACTTGAGATACACTCATACCATTTGAAAGCATAGTTTGGATCATCAAAGTCGTTTCTTAATCCATTTGTGCAATCTTTTTATCATTTTCAGCTACGCGTTTATTTGCCTCTTGTACTTGCTTATTCGCTTCCTCTAATCGTTTATTCGCTTCCTCTAATCGTTTATTCGCTTCCTTTAATCGTTTATCAGCTTCTTCAAATTCAAGTTTTAGTTCATTTTCTTGTTGTATTCTAAAGTCTTCAATCCATTTTGTCCAACAATCATCCGATATGGTTTCTACTCGTTTTTCTACCGTTTGAATTACTTCATCATTTTCTATCATCTTAGTTTTACCATTATCACGACAATTCAAAAAGTAATATACCATTTTTTCTTTATCATTCATCTGATCATAAGACTTATCAAAATTTTGTGTTGAATACACAAATATTTTCAACATGCCATCTGGAAACAACAACAAGCCATCATCATTTCTAAATTGAAGATCTATTTCAAATTCACATTCCTTACCATCATAGAGTGCAATGACTTGACATGGGTTTAAATCATATTCTTCCTGTGATCCAAACAACCTCATAAGATAATATTCAGATAAGCGATGTAATTTGATTATATTTTGATCTATCAAAATAGCTAGTTTCATCTTGGTGTTGTCTTCAAATTCCACAAAAACTTCAAGTATTGGATCAACTCCCACATTCGTTACATGTACATTCACCACCTTCCTTTCCAAAAATACCATAAGTAATGATTTTAAGGCATCATTGGCCTCTTTACAATCTTCGCCAAACACATACTTAAAGGCGAAATCATTTAATAAATTTGTGCTTCTCATGAGCACCTCATTTCTAGTAGGAAGTTTCCTACATACTCTTATACGAAAAAAAAGACACTTTTTCGAATAAATTTTAATTTTTGCGCAAAAAAAGCGCCTTTCGACGCTAAATCCATTCCATTTTCTTACAAATATTATAAATTCCATCATCTACATTGGCATCAGTGACAATAGTTGCGATATCCTTTAATTCTTGACACGCATTTCCCATCGCTACACTTGTCCATTGTGGATCAAACATAACCATATCATTCGTATCGTCTCCAAAAACAACCACATCTTTTAAATCACCACCAATATGCTGCATCATATCCAAGATTCCTTGGTGTTTTGCATCATATTGAAACATTAAATAATCGGGTACAAAACGCATATTCCCTAATGTATCCTTTAAAGTGAGTTCGAATTCCTTCTCTTTTGGGATGGAAATATACATTTTGTAAATAACATCCAACTTGTCTACATCCAAATTTCCATCATACACATATTCCGTAGGCTCTTTACGATCCCCCACTTGATTCTGGAACGTATGATCTTGCGTATATACCTTAATTGAATCGTCTAACGTAAATAAAACACCATATCCCAAAAATAATGCTTGCTTGGCAATTGCCTTTGATTTTTCTAAATCTAAAGGAATATTTTGAACCAATTCATCATGAATGACTAATCCGCCACCACCGCAGCATACCATATCATGAAGACCCACACTTTCCATAAACTTACGCGCTTTATAGTGAGCACGACCTGTCGCAATAGCTACAAAGTGACCTGCCTTTTGAAGTTCATTTAATGCCACTTGTGCACTCGGTACGATTTTACCAGTGTTTCGATCAGTTAAAGTGCCATCAATGTCAAAGAAAAAATATTTTTTATTCATGTTCCTTCCAACTTTCCTGTATCTTCGTCAATACATCCATCACATCTTGAATATATTGTATATTTGTTTGTCCATTTAAACTTGAAACGCATTCTTCCATATCACGAATCTCATAATTTAGTGCCAAACGTCTTTCTTGACAAGTTATCTCTTGCGTATGTGATTGTAGTCTTATCGGCTCTAGGAAAATTATACATCTCAATATATCCGTTTTCACAAGCCACAAAGCCTCTTTTGGCTGCTTAGCACGCATCGTTAAAGAAATCATCGCAATCTCTATCCCTTTATTCTGTAGCAAGATACCACTTGATTCACAGGCACCCGTTCTAAATGGTGTCATAGTTGTTAATACGGTATCAGGTTTGCTTGTCATAAACTAACGCTCAAAACCTACGGCATATACACCAATATCAAGCAAAGCACCACCAACTAAGTTTGGATTAAAGAAACGATTGTTGACATCATATTCTTTAAAAGTGCCAAAATTGACTTGAACTATCTTCACTAGACCTAAAGAATTTAATAAAATTAGTTTTTCAACTCTTTAAATAAAGGCATTTGCCATATCTTGTGCAATCCAACCAGTACCAACAATTCCCCAATTATAATGCACAGAATTCACAATTTTTTTTCTTTTTAAATACACCCTTATCATTTACTAATATGATTCCAGTCAGTATATCTACAAATAGACTAGTATCCACAATACCAGGCATCATCAATAATGTTTGATTCAACATACCAATATCTTGTACATCATTGAAATAAACATCCAATAAGATGTTTCCTTCATCACTCATTAGAAATCCATCTTTATTCGTTGCTGTACGTAATTCAACATTTCCATTTAATTCTTCCAATTTCTTTTTTACGATACTAAATGCTTTGGGCAACACTTCCACTACAACAGGTACTTGAAAAGCTAAAGTATCATGAAATTTAGTTTCATCCACCAATACAATATACTCATCGGCCATCGACGCAATGATCTTTTCCTGCGTATGAATACCACCACCGCTTTTTAAGGCATTTAAATGCGAATCCACTTCATCACAGCCATCAAAGGCAATATCAACATGATCCACATATTGCGTATTCAATACAGTCATGCCTGCCTTTTGAGCTAATAATACCGTCTTAGAAGAAGGAGATACCACCTTGATATCTTTATCCTTCACATAATCAACTAAATACGATATGGTGCTTCCGCCACCTAAGCCTACAACCATACCATCCTTTACTAATTTAGATGCATACAATGCACATTTCTTTTTCATAATCATCACCTTCTTCAATATAACATGTAATTTTAATTCATGCAAAAAAGAAGAACTACACCTTCAAAGAAGCATATAATTCTTCACATTGACTCATTTGATCCTGACTATTTTCTAAAGTATTCGTAATTCCAATCGTATGTACATGACGCTTTTTCATTTCTCTGAAAACCGCTAAAACTTGGCTACTCTCCCCACTGTTTGAGATGGCAATCACTACATCACTTGCATCAAGTCCTAATGCATAAGATGCCTGATTTTCCCAAATGGTTGATGTAAAGGTTAAAATACAAATCTCGTTAAATTTAAACATACAGTCAAGTACTACTGGAATCGTATTTCCTACAGCACGCACAAGTACGTGTTTAGCATTTTGAATCAAAGATAAAATCACATTTAATTGTTCCACATTTATATTGCGAATAGTCACCGTAAGCTCAGAAATCTTATTGGAAAGAATCGTTTCTAATGAACCTGAAATATCACTTATAGAAATGGTATTTGATTTTTTTTATTTAATTGACACAATCCCTAGCCAGATTCACCACATTTTTTGGATGTTGGATAATATAATCCGCAATCTTCTTTTCTGAATCAAAAAAAGAATTATAATGTCCATGAATTGTATCAGGTATCATCAAATCATTACCACTTTCACAATATCAAAAAAGAGATCAAATTACTTGATCTCATGTACGTAAATATTATTAACACGATCTGGTCCTACAGAAATCATAGAAACACGTACGCCTGTGAATTCTTCAATGAAGTGTACATAGTCTAAACATTCTTGAGGTAATTGATCGACTGTAGTCATCTTAGTGATATCTGTCTTCCAACCTTTGAAAGTCTTATAGATTGGTTTAGCTTTGGCAACATCTGCCTGATCACTCGGAATATAATTATATTCTTTACCATCGATTTCATATCCAACACAAACCTTGATTTCATCTAAACCATCTAATACATCAATCTTAGTGATAACGATATCTGTTAATCCACTCATTAAGTTTGCGTGTTTTACAGTCAATAGATCCAACCATCCACAACGACGAGGACGACCTGTAGTAGCTCCATATTCTCCACCATGTTCACGAATCCATTCACCTTGTTCATCTAATAATTCAGTTACGAATGGTCCTTCTCCTACACGTGTTGAGTATGCTTTTACTACACCTACAACAGTCTGAATACGGCTTGGCGCAATACAAGCACCTGTAGTAACACCAGCACTAGTTGGACTTGAAGAAGTTACATATGGATATGTTCCATAGTTAATATCAAGCATAGCTGCCTGTGCACCTTCAAATAATACAGTTTTATCTTCATCCAACGCTTCGTTTACTAAATGTGTTGTTTCTTGAATCATAGGGACAATACGATCATAAATAGCTTCAAAATCAGCTACCATTTTATCGTAATCCATAGCTTCTCCGCCATAAACAGCAGTGAACAATTTGTTTTTAAAATCTAAACAATCTTTTAAACGAACTTTAAAATGTTCAAAATCCTTAAATTCATGATAACGAATACCATGACGAGCATACTTATCTGCATAACATGGACCAATTCCACGTTTTGTAGTTCCGATTTTATTAGATGCTGCTTGCTCTTCTAATTCATCTTGATATTGATGATATGGCATTAACATCTGTGCACGGTCACTAATAATGATGTGTTTCATTGATAAACCATCTTTTTCTAATTGTTCCATTTCTTTTAATAACACAAATGGGTTACAAACAACTCCTGGACCAATGATACAAGTTGCTTCTTCATGTAAAACACCACTTGGTAATAAGTGCAATACATGTTTCTTACCATTTACAATGACTGTATGACCTGCATTGTCTCCACCTTGGAAACGAACGATCATATCCGCCTTTTCTGCTAAAACATCGACGATTTTTCCTTTACCCTCATCGCCCCATTGGGTACCTACAACTACTTGGCTTGACATAAGAGCCTCCTTTTAGGTATGTTCTTTACAATACCTAATTAATTATAAGTAACCCTCATATTATTGTCAATTGAGATTTTTTAAAAAAAGAGCTTGCACAACCATTTAATTCATGTTATCATTAACAGGCACTTAGGGGTATCGTCCAAAGGCTAAGATAGCGGTCTCCAAAACCGTTGATGTGGGTTCGAGTCCTACTACCCCTGCCATTGAGCTTTCTATGCTATACTAATTAAAAAGCGTATATATATATATCGTCCAGTTTGATAAGTTATAGTTGGGATAAAATAAAAGGTAACATTCAAAATTTGGCGATGGCGAACATTGCCTTTTATTTTTTACTAAATTCAAAGATATTCAATTTTCAAATAACTATCTACCGACAGGAAACACTTATTCAGTTTCCTGCTTTTTTTTATTCATGTCATCACGTATCAATCGTTTGACATAAGTTTGATATGGAGTTTTCAAAGATTCTACCCATTCAATTAAATCTGATTCAGTTTTAAAATTAAACTTTACAGGCTTTTGAATTAGATTATTTTTGGCATATTCTGCTTCTTTTTCCAGCTTACGTTGCTTAGCCTCATAATTCATTTTTGCAATTTCCTTTCTACACCTTTATGATAATGGATAACTATTAATATGTCAAGCGTTTACAAAAAAATTTTACAACTTTTTTATTAGAATTAACAGTACCATTTATTAACTTGCACATATAACTAAAATCAATTAGATACCAATAAATCCAAATCGTACACGATTAGCTCTTCATCAATCCTCTAACCTTGGTCATGAACAAAAAAAGAAGAACCGAGTGACGAGTTCAGTTCTTCTTAACGTGGCAGATGTAATCATTCAACTTTTTTGCCATTGCCATTATAACATTCCCCTTCTAAATGTAAATACATACCTTTTATTTCTTGGTTTTATAGACTATATTAGTCACATCTCCTAACTCAAAGTCATACATGATATAGCTAATATGAGTCTGAATCAATTTTCGTTTTGTGACACGATCTGCATAGATCAGCTGACGAATCCCCGATTCATCAAATTCTTTTATTTTCTTGCCAATATCAAAAATCATTTTCTTGACCTTCTTTATAGAAAGGTCATACGTTGTAACATCTATATTTCCGTTAATATAATCATCTAATATTTGTGATCTTCTGTCTTTAAAAAACAACAAATCATCTTCTAACTTCTTAAGCTGTTCGGATGTTTTATTACTATTGATGTGCAAACCAAGTGATATAACAATCTGATTAAAGAGTTTATCTTGATTGACACGTTTATTACAATTTGGACACCAGTAATAATAATACGTATGTCTATATTTGTTTTTTGTTTTTACAGTGCTTACGTGATCGCATCGTTTACCACACTTGCAATGGACCAGTCCGTGAAACAAATACATTTCCTGGTTTGGTTGTGATACGTTTCTATGTGTTGCTTTTTCTACCGCTTTATAATATAGATCTTCATCCATAATAGCCGGAACTACATCACGATACTCTACCCCATGGTATTCAAAGATTCCTATATTTCTTTTGTTTATTAAACAGTTACGGATAAAATACCATTTCTTTTTCATCCCATACGTTTTTTCTAAATAGATTCTTAGATCATCAATCCCATATCCCTCATACACATATTTTTGAGTCATATCTTTGATGATGTCAGCTTCCTCTGGAACAATCTTTAGAACATTTTTATCTCTAGTCCATCCAAATGGATCTCTACCGCCATACGGATATTTACCACTTCTTACCATTTGTTCTAAACCCGCAACAGTACGTTCACTTATCACCTCACGTTCCCATTGACTGATTACCGATAAAATACCAACTAACATTCTTCCATTGGCCGAAGAAATGTCTATGCGGTCCACAACCGCTACAAGCGAGCAATCATATTCCATTACAGTCTTTATCAATTTATACGTATCTATAACGCTTCTGGTAAGCCGATCCAATTTAAAAGCAACAATAGTATGTATCTTTCTTTTGTACACATCATCTAACATTCTTTTCATCTCAGGTCTTGATAAATTCTTAGCTGAATATCCATCATCCTTATAAACCTTTATCTCATCCTCTGGAAAATACAAATCAATATATTTTCTGCACTGCACTTCCTGATCGCCTAACCCGTATCCGTTATGTGCTTGATCAAAAGTCGAAACACGCAAATACATTGCAACAAATTTTGTCATAAAAAACCTCCATAGGCTCACCATGGTAACACAATACGATTTCTGTTAACTATAGATGTTCAATTTTCATTTGAATCTCAATACAAAAAAGGTATATTTTATTAAAATACACCTTCTCATTAAAAGTTATCTCTATTTTTTATTTGATTCTTTATAAATTCCTCCTGTTCAGCATTCTCAGGCTGTAAACTAAAAAATCTTTCATACAATTCCACATGTAAAGGTGGCATTTCTTTAGTTGCAAAAACATCTATTCTATCCTTATAAGTCATAATATGCAGTTCCTCTACATTTAATAATTTCAACAATTCGCATAATACATCATTTAATTCATCTATATCCGTTTTTATAATATAAGATTTTTGTAGCTTTCTTGATAGTCTTTTCGATTTCTCTTCTTGCACCATATAACGTCAACCTTTCATCCATATCAATCATACAAAAAAAGATTTTTTTGTCATCGCCCGAAAAATCCAAATCAGTCGATAATAAAACAAAATCAAAAAAAGCTATTCCATATAAAATGAAATAGCCGGCTATCCAAATTTGTTAGGAAGATGAACAGCTTTATCATTATAACTTTTGACTGTACACCTGTCTAGCTTTATTCATTTGAACAACTTCATTTGCTTCTTCTTCAGTACGATACACTTTCGATTCACGTACTCTGATACCAGAAGGTCCGTCATTGCCATTATTTGTAGCAAATTTAATTGTTACAAATCCTCCACCTGAGCGTATGACGATCGCTTCTTTTACAAAAACTGAGCTGGAAACAAAGTATACTTTGTCCCCTTCTTTATATTTTGATACCATTTTCTATCCACCTGATTCTATTATATACTAATAGAATCACATAAACAATAAATCCGAAGAATCACATACAGATTTAAGATACATCTTGTCCGATAATTTTACACGAATACGCTCCTTTCAGAATTAAGGCAACTTGCCTTTATTCTATTTTTTATTCAATAAGTGAGTTTTAAAAGCAGGATATTTTCTTCCATTGAATTCATGCGGTTCTGGTAGAATATCAAGGCCTGCTGTATAAGGCACTCCGCTTTTATTTACTAAATCGATTTTAGGCAGTTTATGAGCAAGTAACGCTTCTACTTTTTTATTTGTAAAATGGTATTCTGCACTGAAAATCTTTTGCTTTTCATAGAGTGCGAACGAACATTTTTCTCTATCCTCTTTACTGTGCGCAAAGAATAAACCTTTAGCACTTTTAAACGCATAAACAGGTTGATTGCACCATGGACAGCACCCTAAAGATTCAGGTTCATTTTTAAACTGAGATTCTGGCATTTCCTTGTTGCTTGCATTTTCAAAGTACTGATTTAAAAAAGCAATCGCATTTTGAACACATTCATCTACTGTGATTTTTGAATTGTATACTTTTTTTAGATCTTTTTGAAGTTCTACAGTACGCTGTGGCGAAAGATCAAGATTTGATTTGTTTAAAAAATCAACCATGTATCTGCCTTTATCTTCAATCGAATATACATTGTCAGTCAGACTGATGTACCCCGTCTGGATTGCTTTATCAATAATTCCTGATCGAGTTGCTTCTGTTCCAATTTCACAACCACTCAGTAATGCCTTATATTCATCATCTTCTGTATCAGTGACCTTTTTGAATGGATGGACCATCCAATTACCAAGGCTTTCAACTGTATATGGTTTAGGTGGCTGTGTTTTCTTCACTACCGGTTTAAAATCAACATCTAAAGTTTGATTTATTGATAGCAGTGGAATAACTTTATCAACTGAATCCTCCCCATAAACACGCATCCATCCTTTTGATTTAACAGCTTGACCCTTAATTTTTAAGTCATTTGGGAACTGCCTACCAACGTGAATCGTTGCTTCTGTTTCTGTAACGATACAAGGTTCTTTCCAAAAAACAGCATTAAAGCGTGCAAAAATAGCCTGGTATACCTTTTTTTCGTTTAATGAAAAAGAATCATAATCTGCAATTTTATCAGTCGGCATTAATGCAGAGTGAGATTCGATTTTAGAATCATCAAAAATACGTTTTGAATCTTTAAATATCAGAACATTGTTCTTGTCATGCACTTCTAACAAGTGAATAACAGTCTGCTTTTCATTTTCACTCAGATATTCTGTGTTGGTTCTTGGATATGTTACATAACCTTTTTCATATAAGCTCTGAACAACCGATAAAGTTTCAGCCGGCTTTAGTTTAAATTTCTTACCACAGAAGCCTTGTAATTTACTCAAACTGAACAGCTTCGGACTTTGTTTTTCGACATCCCTTGTTTGAATATCTGCTACGATACCTTTATTAGAGTTCAGATCGTTACAAATTAAATTGATCTTGTCATTCTCATCCAACGCAAATTTATCCTTTAAAAATAGTTTCAATCCATCAACATTTGATTCGATCGCATAATATTTTTCGGGAATGAAATGCTCGATTGCAATTTGCCTGTTATATATTTCAATGACGATTGGACAGATTACTCGCCCGATATTCAACAAGCTGTTCGCTTTTGATGAAACATCTCTTGTTAGATTGATACCTATAAGCCAATCTACATACATACGTGCAACACCTTCGTTGTATAAATTGTTGTATTCTGAATCAGCCTTTCGTTGGTTAAGCTGTGTTACAATCGTTTTATCTGTTTGATCTGGCAGCCAAAGTCGAGTGATGCGTTTTAATCTATTCTTTAATCCAAAGCGCAGAATCAAACGTATAATCACTTCACCTTCTCGATCAGCATCTCCTGCACAAATGATTTCATCCGTTTTATTATCATTAATCAGAGCACGAATTAAATTAAACTGTTCTTTGACACCTTTATCTTTTTTCAATCGGAATTTAAAAGGATTAGGATAGAATGGTAAATTCTCATTCCATTTGATTTTTTTACCAAAATAATTATCCATATCCTGCAATGTCAGCAAATGTCCGTACGCATAGGTCACAATATAATCTCCAACAGTGATATAGCCTTTGTTGTTCAAAGCATTTATGTTCTGGCTTTTGCTAATCGCAGTAGCTATCGTTCTTCCCAAGCTTGGTTTTTCTGCAATAATAACCTTCATGAGCTAAACCTCCGCCATGCACATATTCAAAATCTTTTGAGAGAAAGTCATATCCTGTTTAAATTTGGGCTGAAAAATAATTGTGTATCGTCCACCTGCCTGGACTCCAATAACTCCAATATATTTTTTTTCATTCAAATAATTCATGTAGCGATTTAAAATGACATCTTTCTTCTCTTCCGGAATCACGATCCAGCTTTTATTGCAGTAAGGTAAATTTCCTTCTGCCTGTAAAAGTACTTTTTTTATATCCGTCAATTTAAATTCAAATGCATTGATTTGCCAGTTTTCCTGATATTTTTCCAATGTCATTAAATCTGTATTACCTTCTCGAACAGGACATTCAAACTGCCATTTAACAGCTCGTCCTTTATTGTTATAGCTTTTCCAAAAAGCATCCTTTAATTCTTTTTCTGTTAAAAACATATCTTTATCTCCATTCTAAAAAAAAGCCAATACTGGCTTTTATATCAATATTTGTAATATTGTGTTCTCCTGCACCATTAACGATTGCGCAAATACATACTTACTTTCACTACCATACGTAAATGTGCTGTATCGCAACCAATAAATCGAACTTCTAAGCATTTTAAAACCTTCACTACCAAGTGAAATCATGCTGTACTGCAACCTCAAATGGCATTACAGACTACTGAAGAATTTTAACCTTATCACGAATGACAAAGATGTGATTCCAATTCATCTGTATTTTCGGCATTACTGCCAAGGTCCGTGAATCGACCTTATATATGAATTAAGGCAAACTGCCTTAATTTGTATTAACTAAAACTGGCGAATGAGTGCAGCCACTTCTTCTAAATCCTTTTTACTTACGTTTTTTTCTTCAAAAATAGGGTTTAATTTCGAATAGCTGATTTCATTGATAGAAACATCGTGATACGAAAGCTTTCTTTCTATTTTCGTTTTTAACATAGCTGGACTGGCAGACTGAATCTTTTTGCCCAAATTTCTTTGAAGAAATTTAAAATCCATTTTATTGCAATTAAACACATCACCAGATGCAATGACTTCATTTGCAAGGATTTCCTGCAACAATTTCTTTTCCTCGCATTCCTTGCGGTAAATTTCATAAAGTTCAGCACGATATTTTTTATAAGCTTTTGAAAAATGCCATCCTTTGATTTCACTTTTTTCTTTGCTGGTTCCATCTTCATTGTAGTTGTCTGGATTTGTAGCACGTCTGGATGCATCCATCTTCTGCAATAATTCAGTTTTCTTATCCTCATGATTTTTGATTTCCAAAGGATATGTTTTAACACCATTTTCTGTTGAAACCGTAAGACTGGTACTTGTAAAGTACAAGCCGACATTGCCTTTTCCTAGCTGTCTTTTCAATTCACCTGTCTGTTTATCGAATTTATCAGGTACATGCCCTTTCAAAGTGATCTGGATATAATATTTCCATTTTCCTTTGATCTTTTCACGTTTTACTGCACAGTAGCAAATATCCGATTGTAATGCCTGCCATTCATACAATGTACATTTAGATAAATCAATCGAAAATACAAGACTTTGCCATTTCACTGTACCGATTTTGTTTCCTTCATCAAGACTGAATCGAATTCCAGTCGAATTCTTTTTTGCTGTAAGACATCTTAAAGAATCCTTTCTTTTATAATGCACACAAGGATTTACTTTATCCTCATCATTTCGATATTGATCTTTTATAAGTTCGGATTCCATCTTTTCAAATGCCTTGAAACACCTTCCTGATAGATTATCACAAATTGTAGAGTTTAAATTTGCTTTATAATACTTGCGATACTTTTTCATATCATTGATAAAGCCAAATTCAGACCAATCAAACATCTTTTTGATGTTATAAATGATGTCATATTGTTCTTTTCTCTGCTTCCTTAATTCCTGAATCAATTGCTTTGATTCCTTAAATTTATCCAATGAATTGATTTGAATTGTCAACTCCTTTATAAGGTTTTGAGCATCTCTATAATCTTTACGTTTCGTCATTTCATAAAACTTCTTTTTTTCAAAGTTCAAGAAATTATTATAGAGGTGTTCTCCTAGTCTAAAACGTTTTTCTAAAATATGTTCTTGGTATACTTCCGTTTTCAAGGGTAACGTAAGTATGTATCGTCCTTTTGCATCACTCATAACCAAAAGTTCCTTTCTATTAATTCAGCACCCTTCACTACCATATGAAATTTTGCTGTACATCAACAATATGCGAGAACTACATATTGATCAGGCTACCTTCACTACCATATGAAATTGTGCTGTACATCAACGCTAAAAACACTCCAAACGAATTAACAGGTCCTTCACTACCATGTGAAAATATGCTGTACTGCAACTTTGCTTTTAATTCATCATTCAACTGAGCACCTTCACTACCATACGATAACGTGCTGATGTACAACCGCAAAGCAATGGCATTACAGATTACTATAGAATGTTAACTATGCCACGAATGACATAGATGTGATTTTAATTCATCTGTACTTTCGACTTTAAAAGCCAAGGTCCGTGAATCGACCTTATTTAAAATTAAGGCAAACTGCCTTAAAAATTAATTAAATCATTGCATAGTTCACTCAAAGCTTTTGTACGTATTTTTTCAACATTGATTTTATAATCATAATATGCAATCACAGTGTCCTTTAACTTCTTTAAACACGACACCGCTTTTATCTTATCTCCATTTGCACTTCTCAAAGCGTATAGTGCTATTAAGAAACCATTCTCGTTTTGTTTATTCTTTTTTTCTAATTCCACATCTGCAAATATCGCTTTTTCAATCTCACTCAAGGTGAATTTATTCAAAATTTCTTCAGCAAATTCTACATTCATAAGTTTATATTCCCTTTTTTCGTAATCAGAAGATAATACTTTCATAGAAGATAAGAATTTATCCTTTAACTCTCTAGGCTTATCAATCTGTAATTCTTTAAAATCGTTTGAATCCATTTCCATTCAACTCCTTTACATAATCTCTAATTCAATTTATATCTAGCACCATTTTACCATTTATATATTTGAAAAATGCTAGAAAAATGTGCGAAATGACTCGGCTGCCATATAAATAAACTAAACAAAAAAGCCAACTGATAACGGCAATTACCAATTGGCCAATAGAGATTCATAAAAATAAATCCCTGCACATTTATTTTAAACTGTCTCTCAAAAAAAAACAAGTAAATAGAGAATCAATAATATTATAGATAAAATACAATTCCTCACTACCATCCGAATTAATACTAGATAAACCTTCACTACCATACGAAAATGTGCTGTACTACAACAAATAATTATGAAAATTGACGAAATACTTGCCTTCACTACCCTATGAAACTGTGCTGTACTGCACCGCTATATGTTGTATGGTTGAGATGGAAAAGCCTTGACTACCATATGAAATTTTGCTGTACATCAACCTTTTATATAGTATATATGATGAAATAGAACCTTCACTACCATCTGAAATTTTGCTGTACATCAACATTATCAAACTGTATATGATGATTACGTTACCTTCACTACCATCTGAAATTTTGCTGTACATCAACTCGTTTGCTAATTTGTGAAAATATTCTGTACCTTCACTACCATCTGAAATTTTGCTGTACATCAACGTTTCAACCCTTCAAGCACGTGTTCACAAACCTTCACTACCATCTGAAATTTTGCTGTACATCAACCTCAACCAATGGCATTACAGACTACTACAAAATTTTAACCACTCCACGAATGAAGAAAGCGTGATTCTAATTCATCTGTACTTACGGCATTACTGCCAAGGTCCGTGAAACGACCTTATTTAATACATCTATATTCTAGCATACATCATACACAAAAATGCTAGAAATTTGTGTGAAATGACAAGCAATAAACAATCTATCCTATACCATTAAGCATATCGACATCTCGTATCGAATTTACATCCACACCAGCAATCTCCCTCTAATCCAATAAATCTAACATTTGTTTTTCAAGCTCTTCCTTTTTACGTTCCAATTCTTCAGACGCTTTGACCATCTTTTTCAAATTGTCAATCTGTGCATTGATTTGTAAAATATCTGGATCCGTTTTTAAAATCAATTCAATCTGTTCATCTACTTTTCTTTGTCTGTCTTTTTCTAAGACATTGATTCTTGTTTTTAATTTTTCAATCGTTGATTTTCTAGCCATATTTTATATCTCCTTTTATTTAGTACATTTGTCTTGCATAAGCTTCTCTTTGTGCATTGCGTGTAGCCTCCTGGACTTTCTGCTTGATGTCAAGATTTGCATAATAAGCTGTTTGTATAGCATTGCTCATATCATTTACAATCGCATGACATATCATGTTCGATCTTCTCTGAAAAATAGATTTTGTAATCTTTTTTCGAGAATTTCGTTTCAAGCTCTTTTTTGATTTTTCGTCATGGACTTTGTTCACTGCGTATTCATTAGAATACTTTTTAGAATTGATTTCCCAATCCAAATTTGTTTTTCTGTTTTCTAACTCATGTAGTTTCTTTTTATCTTTTTCAATGCTGTCAACATCTTTTCTGCCATTAACAATCGTTTGTAAAATCATATTTCCTAAACGTGTTTCAAGCTCATACATCTTTCTACGATAATACTCGTCCTGCCTTTTTTCTTCATTACCTTGACCATGTACAATATCCCCATCATCATCTTCATACTCATCATTACCCGTACCATAAAGTTCCTCCTGCATTTCCTGTGTTTCTTCTAAAATATTACGATATTCGTCCACAAATGGTTTGATTTCATCCAGTTTATAGATATCCTCAATCACGTCACGAATCTGGTTATGAAATGGACGGATATTTTTTGAATTGTATTTCATGCTTCCTTTTTCTGGAAGTACATTATTTAATGCAATCAACTTTTTATAAATATGTTCCAGACCTTTCTGAGAACTATTTGATCTTTGTATCATATCTTCATAGCCATGCAGCATATCTTTACTGAATCCTATTTCAGATAAGGAATCCATTAAATGATTCATAGCTTCATCACGTTTCACATACAGCAGTGTATTGATTTTCATTTCACTTGCAATAGACGTTCTAAGGTGATCTATCTGATGTTTAGATAGGGTCTGTTTTCGCTTTGTTTGTTTCTTTTCGTAAAAATTAATATGACAATGTGGATTGTCCGTATTTGTATGATATGAAGATGTCCAAATAACATTATCTGGATCTAGGTACATCTTCTTTAAAATTGAATTCATAGATTTTGCGATCAGTTTATCCATGTTTCTTTTATCAATAATTTGATTTTTTACCGCAAAATCATGATCAAAAGAAATTATCATTCCATACAATACAGGTGGTTTGTACTGGTCACATATCATCTGCATACGTAATGCGTCAATAGGCTTACCACCGTTTGTTATACTGCCTGCACTTCCTAATCGGTAATCCGCATAATTGAATGCTTTTTCAGTTGTTACTAACGTCTTATCGCAGGCTTCATCACGATCACAGTATTCAAAAGCATCAACTGTATTTACTGTGTTATTTTTTTCTACCGCATTAAGATTTTTGTTTGAGTACTGTGTATGCTGGAACCTGTATTTGACGATTATATCTGCCATCGTTTAACTCCATACATCCGAAAAAGCATTATCATCATCTGTAACCTCAACCTCATCCATTTTTTTCTTCACTTCCTCTAAATCTTGCTCCGAATCATCCAAATCAACGGAATGTAACCATTCAATAAATTCATCTGATTTCATATAATTCCGAATCAATGTTTGAACCGAAACTTTAGATTCTAACAAATCTATCTTCTTTAAATAATCAATAACATGGGAAAAAACGGATTCTTCTAAATCATCACGTGTCGACCAGTACCAGTACATATTTTTTGATTGTAGTGGTTCTTCTTTTCCGGCTCCTCTTGGCGCAACACGAGATGATTCATCCAATCGCAACCTGATTCCTGCACTCGCCAAAATTGTTTGTGACAATACTATATAGCGCGGGATTGCATACTCTAACTCAAACCCATCTTTACGTACACGTACAATCTCATTTTCCATTTCCTTATACCAGGAATATTGAGAACAGTCAGGTAAATACACTTTACATGGTCCTAGTTTGGAACGATATACAATAATTCCATGTCCATCGCTAACATCCATATTTTGAAGTTCGTCCGGAGTTATCAAAGGTTTTTTCTGGTGTCCAATATTCACACCACCACCAGTAGAAGTTACATTGTTATTAAAATTATTACTATATGATTCAACCATAATATCTTCTTCGCCAATATTATCAGAGATCGATTTGCAAACATCATGGTCAGCACTTGAAATAAAATACCACAAGTTACAGTTTGAACGAATGATGTGTGCAATGTGATCTCCATACTTTTCATTCATCTGTTCATAATCCTGTAAATATAAATGGAACAGAATATTTCGTGAACGTGCTACAGTCATTTTTCCGTCAAAGTTTGGAATCTTAGCCATGTTTCCAAACTCGTCCAAAATAAAATGAACACGCTTTTCCAATTTACAGTCATCACGTTGGTTTGCTTCATAAACAAGTGTTTTATATGCACTTTCAATCATCATAGCTGTTATCGGATTATATCTTTTCTTTTCGTCCGGATCCACAATAAACAATGCATGTTTACCATCCTTAAAACTTCGGAAATTAAAATCTGATTTACTCATCACCTTCATCAATTTTCGACTAGTAAATGGTCGAATAGAAGCAAGAGACGAAGTAATAAATGAACCTCTAGTCTTGTTTGGTGCAGTCGCAATTGTCGCAAAACTTAATCGTGATACAGATGTTTCATCCAATGATTCCATATATGCGGATAGTACCATCTTTTCTTCTCCGTCAATCTTTTTTGTCTTACCAAGTAGAGATATCATCTGTACCAGTGAATAGTAATTTTTTTTAGCACGTGCTATAGGGGCAGAAGCTACTTCTAATAACGAAGAAATAATCAATGCTTTTTGTCCATCAATCCATATTGGTTCTGACTTTGAATTTCCATCTACAATAGATTCAACCTGATCCTGAGCATATTCATCTGCTTCATCTGGATCTTTAACAGCCCAGTCCGTAATATCATCCAATGGATTCCAATGATCTGAATACTCAGGGTTACGGAAATCAATCACATGTACCTTATAGCCTTTCTTTGAAAGGTATAAATGAAAATCGTTATACATTTCTTTTTTTGGATCATGGAAAATCATACTTTCACCTGCCATGCTTGCTAGCATGACTAACTGTCGAACTATCTTTCTAGATTTACCAGATCCGGTAGTACCAACGCAGTAATCATGAAATGAATCTGTTTCATATAATAAAGTTTTATCTGAAATCATATTTACAGGAGCACCACCGACATCCAGATGTTCAGATGTATTAATTGGTGCTTCACCAAAATAATTTTTTTGTTCTTTCAATGTTCTCCAACGTGCAGTTGCAATCACGTTAGACTGCTGAGGGCGATTTGTTTTCAAGCCAAAAGCTACATAATAAAAACATAACGCCCATATGCAAATACCTGTTATTGCACCATCCTTTTTATGATTCAAAATAGAATCTATAAAAGAAACATCGAGATTTAAAAGCATAGTATCAATCATGTAGAAGATCAGATAAGAAATCAAAAACATGATTGGAAAAAGACATATCAAAGACAAATAAAGACTCGTTGAAGTTGTCGTTATTGTACTTTGACTTTTGTTTTTTGACATGGAATCAGTCTCCTTTCTAAAGAAATCAAAGAAAAAGTGTGAGCACAAGGCTATTTATGCCTTGAAGCGACACTTTCGATAAAGAAAAGTGAGCATTTTGCTCACTTTTTGAAAAAAGGACCTTGAAGGCATAAAAAGCCTTCAGGAACCACTTTTTAAAGAAAAAGGAATGAGCAATTTTTGAGCATTGCTCAAAAATATTCTAAAGAAGAAAATGCAGGATGAAGGCATAAAAAGCTTGCAAACACTGTTTGCAAGGCCCTTAATTGCTCACGAAATATGCAGTGCTTATCCTGATGAGTTTTAGAAGCGTATTTTGCTCACTCAAAAAGCGGATAAAAGTCCAATAAAAAAGTGCTTCGATTGAACCATAGAAGCACAGAATAAGAAGATTAATGAAGGATGACAAACAAGGAAGATATTTATTTTTTGAGTACGTTTAAGTACAGAAAAGAATATCAGGAATTGTTTGAGTTTACAGAAATTAAGGTACTTAATATCTGCATTAATCCTTATTTCAAGAAAATAAAAAAGGTACAATATTGTACCAATATGAAAAAGAAAAACAGTCTGAGCAGTTAACTGTTCATGTACTGTTTTTCTAATTTTTTTACTTTTGATTTGGATAATTTTGGTAAAACATAATCATCCTGTGATACATTAAAGCCATTCATTAGAATGGTTTTTAATTCATCTGTATCAAAGGCTAAGAAGCCTAAATTATCCTTTACAATCCTATCACAGAAATAAAGATGTGATGCATATGGTACATCCATATAAAATATAATATGAGTTTCTGGATGAAGTAGTTTTGCATATTTGCATATATTAATACATGCAGGATCACTGTACCATGATTTCTGTATTAAGAGTAAATAAATATCTTTGATTCCATCCACTGGATTTAATGAAAGATTGATAAAGTCTTTATTCAAAATATGGAAATTATCAAACTCATCTTCCGAAAATAGACTTCCAATTACTGCGTCATTCTCACTGTATTTTGGAAAAGCCATGTTGAGTTTTCTATAAAGATATTTATCACAATACATTACAACTTTCAACTGAATCACCTCCTATATCAGTACTTGTTTGAGTGTTTTATTGATGTTAAATAATGTTCTATATCGGTACGTAATTCATTCGAATTCGTTCCATATTTGTCGTCTAGATACTTTAATATAAGTGCATCTATTTCATGCGAATGATGTAACTTTTCAAGTTCTTGGATGTACGTATTAAGGATAGCTTCACGCACGTCATTCATAATCTCAATAGATACATTTGATTTTGAATTTTCATTTAAAGTATATTCAATACAATATTGAATTGTCTCTGAAATCGTATTGAAACCTTTTGAATCTTTTAAATGAAGCAAATCCAAGCGCATTTCTTTTGTTATATTAAATGTAGTTTTATACATCATCCTATCATTTACGAGAGAAGTATAATCAATTTCCAAAACATCGGCTAATTTTCTTAATAAATCATCATCAACAGAATTCATCATACAGCTTTCTATTCGTTGATATTTTGGCCTTGATATTCCTACACGTTTTGCAATTTCATCCTGTGAATATTGTTTCCGAGTTCTAGCATATTTCAAAGAAGAAGCCAACACATTATCTAATTCTATATTGCTTTTGTTTGCCATTCACATCACCTCCTCATTGAACATTTTGTCTGTTCATTGCTTTTTTCAAATATTTACAGTACAGATTTTTATAATAAAGATAAGTGACGATGCAGTAATCTTCATCCTTTGATCTATAGATGTTCATTTCACTATCCAAATCTATATTAGAATTGGAAATCTCATTGATATTTACAATTAATATGTATATTTTACGTAACCAGAATTCTTTTTCGAACCTTCCTTTGTATTGATCATGCATCCTCATTCTCCTTTCATTAATTTAAAAAAACACACTCATATCCTATTAATTCATCACTATCATTAAGTACTTCTTTGACAATATAATTCTGTGAACTCTCATAACCATAGTTATCTGCTTCTGCCATTGCTCGTATTGCAATTCCATCGTAATCAGCAAACAAAAACACCTTATTCAACTTTTTATCACTATCATTCAATGTCCCTTTTTGTTCACCTTCTGGAACATACTTTTTGATTTTCACTTTTTTTAATTCAAGTTCTTTTTTTACAGAATGACCTTTAGAATCATCTAGTTTATATGTGATTTTCATCTTCTTTTTTCCAATAGACTTCAAAGTATATGTAAGATGTTCCTTATCATTTATATCCTTACCTTTGTAATCGGTCGCTTTTAAAACATAGTGAAATGGATTTACATTTTCGTCCGATAGTATTCTCAAAGACTCATCCACAAAAACAAGTTTAGGTTCATGGCTTTTTTGGATTCGGGTATATATGTCATACCCTCCAAAGCACACAATTATCGTAAATATCGTTGCAATTAAGATCTTTTTTATCATTCGTTATCATCTACCTTCCATAAAAACCATTTAAGGTTGTGCCTGGTCCGAGCGTATTTGTCATATATTCTTTTACGCTTTTCCATTTCCTACATCTAAACCCGTACTTCGATTCATTGGAAGTTACATTACATTCTGAAATAACAACGGAGCCATCCACATCGACACCTTCTATAAAACCTAAATGCATTACCCTTCCATTTCCTGATGTTATTGAAATTATCGACTTTGGAATTGGATTATTGATATCCCTTGAATATTTACCTGTTCCAGGAGAAACGTGATCTATCGTTAACTTCTGATCCCAGTTTGTTGGCAAAGGATATGGAGAATCATGATAATTCACATCCCAGTATCTTCCTGCTGCATAGGAAGAACAAATCATCTTATTGAACCTACCTGTAACGGATAAAGTAGTACAGTCAGAGCCATATGGATACCAAGCACCCGCCTTATTTACTGCACATACATTTGGATTTCCTTTTGTAATATCTGCACTGTAAGTATAATATTTAGAATTAAAATCAACCATTACACCTTCAGCAGTAAGTATTCCACCAGACCCTTCAGATTCGCATACTGAATCTGTACTTGATCGTGTCTTTGTGTCACGTATCTTATCGTAAATTGATTTATAAGTTGAAGCAGAATAATGTAATCCATCATCTGTTTGTATATTTCCTAGCAGGGATGTATATGTATCTACATAAACAATTTTTCTTCTTAGATTCTTCTTTAGATATGCATTAAATTTTTCAATCTGATTGTTCTTTATTGCATAGTTACCTGCACATTTTACTTCATCCACAGGATTGACTGATATGACTACAACACTTTTAGCTTTCTTCCAGTCAGAATCTATCAATGCATTTAATTTATTTGTATATTTCTCGTAATTGCCTATATCATTAACACCTAAATTCACAACGATTGTATCTGTATCTTTCAATGATTTGTTCACAGTGTTTATAGCTGTATTCACAAACCAGATATATCCTTTTCCTACAGAACATATCCACTTGTTCTTTCCTTCTGTGATGGCACTTTGCATTCCTACAGTACGTGAATCCCCTACCCATATAATTCGACCACTGATACCTGTTGAAGCAGAATCTGCATCTGCACTCTGTCCACGAAACTGATTGTATACCTTCATACTGTACTGTGATCTTCGTTCTACAGTACATGAAACATAAGAAGTGTTACAACGTTCAAAACAATTCATGAATGCTTCCGTAACTTTTGTAACACTGTTACTCTTTTTCAATTCTTCTGTATCTTTAAAATAAGTAGTCCCTCTTACCGACCATCTAAAAGATGGCAACTGCTGAATGCAAAGAAAATCAAGTTGTAATTTTAAATCACTGGTTTCCTTTCCTTGCTGTGCAGCATAATTTTTCAAGGCTGTTTTATAGCCTTGTGTTGTCCATTGTACTAAGCCATACCCTGCACCACCAATTTCGGAAACATCAGGTTTGAATCCACTTTCCGCATACATATTCCCCATAAGACCTGCTGTTGCTTCATCGGAATATCCAGAAGCTTTTAAATAATTCCATATAGCTTTTTTATTTTCTTCTACAGAACCATCGGAGGATACATCAATACTTCCTGTTGTTTCAGATGAACACTTATCTTCCTGGTCCATCATTATCATTTGTGATAACAGTATAGGAGGAAGCATCATAATCGAAACAGACACACCAATTGCAATTCCAATCCAAGCTTTTCTTATAAGTTTTGTATATTTTTTTAAATTACCCATTATTTTTTATCATCTTTCATTCGTGTGAATTTAGCAAAGGCTTCATCCCCAATTTGAATACGAACTCGCATGGCTGTACATGTTCCAATCTTGGCATAGCATTCACCGATATTGGCAAACTGCACGAATTCCTGTTCTGATTCTGGAATCAAATGTGTTTTCTTGAAGTATTCGATACCCTCTGCACCTAATCCAAAATAGAATTGGTAAACTGAGTTTTCAATGATGGCTTCACCCTGCTCTTTTACCGAATCTTTTAAAACGTCACTAATCTGCTGAGTTGCGGGAGTTAAACCTGCCATGTACTTACGAACACGTTTAATGACTGTCTGGAAATACATCATGATGTCAATATAACGAGGATCCATAATAACCGAGAATTCATCCGCATAAAGCTGTTTTCTGCGGTTGAATGGGTCAGAGATGATATCTGTCCAGATATATGACAAAACATTGTAATACTGCGTTGCAAGCACACGTGAGCCTGTGTTATCCTGCAATGCACTTAAATTAAAGTTGATAACATTTGCCGACAAATCTACATTCGTATGACCATTGAAAAGGTTGGCATCGGCACCATAGGCAATTGGCTCTAAGAATGCTAGACAAACCTTATGACGTTCGATTTCCGCACGATCAGGATGAGGTTGCTTTTCGATCTCTTTCAGCCATGCCTGAATCGTGTCATAAACATCTGAAAAGATAGGATAATCTTCACTATTGAAATTATCCAGAATATATTGAGCTGTTGTCTTAAAGTCTATGTTAATAAGCCCGTAAACGTGTGTTAAAGCACGTTCAATCAAATTGGTATGAAGAATACCAATCTCATCAGAATCGCCTTTATATGCATTTAAAAACGATCTTAGGAAGCGGATATGCTGTTCAAGTGGATAAATCTGATCTAACGGCACTTTACCATCCCCTGTGTCGCTGTCAGGTACGTTGAAACGTATCTGCAAAGGATTGATTCGACCTTTTTCTCCATTGGAACAGTCAATATTTGCACCACCTAATTCATAAGTCAGCTTATTCAATTCCTTACCTTCTACATCCAATACATATTGTTTGTAGCCTAGACCACAACGATTGTAGATCAGCCACATTAGAAAGAATGTTTTACCCATACCAGAGTTACCAACAACAAATTCGTTATAGTTGGAACGATCGTCTTTTTTGGTAAAATTATCATAAAAAACAACACCATTCGTCTGGATCGTATTGCCAATATACACAGGTGGATAATGAACATCCTGAGAATACTGTGTAGAATCGTATAATGCTTCAAATACAAATGGATACATCCACCCTAGTGTTGCAGTTGTCGTTGTTTTGTAGAATCTGTCTTTTAATTCATAATCATACAAAATTGGAGCGGTACAGTTAAATAATTTCAAAGGTTCAAAAACACCTTCTGAGAATTGAATACCCATCGAAACAAATGAATCATCTAAATCTTTAGAAATCTCATTAACCTGCTGTACGCTGTCACCTTTAATTCTCAAGAAAACAGTGAAATCAAATGGTGTATCTCCTTCGGCTACCATTTTTTCGACCATTGTTTGAGTTTTATCAAACTGTTTCATCAATTTTGACTGAGTAGATGCATCTTTCGCTTTTTGCATATTGCGTTCGATATTATGAATTTCCTTATCAAGACTTTTGGTTAAAGCACCACTTTCTGCTGGCTTGAAATGCATGGAAAAATCAATATCACCCGCTGTAGCCAAATAACTCATCAGCGCAAACGCCGGTTCTTTTCTGTAGACATGGATATATTTTGTTCTACAGAATACTCTGTCAAGTTCAACACATTGCCTAAAACCAACATCCACCATACCAATACGTGTTGGATATAAATAATCCATGATATCATCAGCTTCTTTTGCCATTTCAGTAAATAACTTAGATGCCTGAGGATGATAAAAATTATAGATCACAAGAAATGTGTCCATAAAGTCTAATATATTTGTTTTCTGATAAGAACCTAGTGTTGCAACAATCTCCTGGCATCGCTGTTCTAATTGAAAGACATCAGCTCCTTTTAGAATAAATACAAAGCAGCGATCAACAAGTTCTTTGGTCAACGCTGTATATTTCAATCTGCGTTGAGCCTCATCCAAAATTTCATAACGAATTCGTTCCTGTGTATTGGATAAATTTAAATTATCTTTAAAATATTGAAAATCAGCTACATAACCATCTACATCTGCTCCAATCATATAGGAATAGATCTGCCCTGCACCAATCGAATTGTTGAAGATCCTTGAAAACGCACGTATAAATGCGTATTGGTCGTTATCCTTGAATCCGAAAATATTTGTTCCGGCTGTACGAACCATCATGATATAGTTTCCATCAAGATCCTTAAACATATTCTTTTCTTCATCATATGTAAAAGGAATCGCCTCTTTAATATCAAATCTATCAATCTTCGGCTGTTTTTTCTTTGTCTTTTTTTTCTCCTTCTTGGCATTTTTAATACTTTCGTTTACAATTTTCTGTTTTTCTTTAACTGGATCTATTTCTTTATTTTTCTTTTTATTGAACATTGAGTTACTCCTTTAAATAAAAAAAGAATGACTTACTAGTAGTCATTCGATATTTCAGATAAATTAAGGCAAATTGCCTTAATTGTCATTCGATAATCTGTTTTCCTGAATCATATTCTGATATTCAATCCATTCCTTTGAATCTTCATCAAAATTCGTTTTAACTGTACCATGTGTTCGTTCCTTTGGAATGTAAAAGTATTCTTTTGGTTGCTTATAATGATAGTTATACCACATCTGTATATGTTGAATAATAGATAAATGGTTTGGCATTTCAACTAACAGAACACCAACGAGCACGAACATAGCTGCTCCCATAACTAAACCAATCAAGTCATTAAAAAAATACTTAACTGGATAATATACTACCAAATATCCAACCGCCATATATAGGCAATCCATTCCTGAAAATTTCCAAATTAGAATTGGTTTTACAGATTCTTTATCAACGATAATTGTTGTTTTGTTATATCCCATTATTTTTTACCTCCACTATTACCTCTATTTCCTAAAGAATTACGAATCTCTCCGCTGCTTTTCATTTTAAAGGTGTGGGGACCTGATGTATTTGGCTGTTGAATTTGACTGTGGGGTTTAGTATTCCCATTTGTACCTGATGATCTAACGGCTGGCTTTGTACTTGATGAAGGGTTTTGACCTTGTAGCTGTGGCTTTGGGCCTGAAGATTGTGCTCCGCCTAGACTATTTCGTGTTGATGCACTGCTGTGCATCTGGAAAGTATGAGCACCACCTGTACTGCCACCTCCATAAGCACTGACTGAACCTCCGCCAGAAGAACCACCAGAACCTCCAAATGTACCACCTGTACTACCTCCGCCAGAAGAACCACCAGAACCTCCAAATGTACCACCTGTATTACCTCCGCCAGAAGAACTGCCACCACCTGCATTAAAAGACGTATAATTTGGTGTGGATGCAACACTTCCACCACCATCACCAGACTGGCCACCATCGCCACCACCAGAGAAACGATTTCCTAAATCACTTAAAAACATAGGCACTGGTCCTCTTTGATGTACTGGATCACCCATCTGAGCACCTGTTTCTGGGTTAAACGCTGTAGAATCTGAACCTCTGAAAGCCGATAATCGTCTTTTCTGCATTGAGCCTGTTTTTTGACCTGCGGAGTTGAAAGAATCCGTTCTTTTCTTACCGCCAATGTTTGCCATACCACCTGCTCTTGTACGTTCAATAGTACCACCAACACCAGAAGCCAGCTGATCGTTGCCAAAAATAGCACCACGGATACCACCTTGTCTACCCGTAACACCACCCATATTCATGGAATTACCTAATGTAGCACCTTTGATGCCACCATTACGATTACCATTGCTGTCTGGATTGCCAAAAATAGCTCCACGTGCTCCACCAATTCGGTTTCCTTGACCGTTGACATCGCCTAAAATCTTGCCACGTGCTCCACCTTCCAAGTGCCCTGTATGTGGGTTATTACGACCCACCACAGAACCGACAGCACCTGTTACCAGACTTTTAGCCATACCAAGTCCACCTCTGAATTGATTTAAAGTATCTAGAATTCCTGACGCATATCCACCAATCATAGCTTGTACAAAACTTGGAGCGGTCATAATAAGCGAAAAAGCACCAAAGTAAAGTGCCACGGCTGCTACCGGCATAGTTGAAGTTGCTGAAGATATAGATTCAAGCAGTCCAACAAACAAAGATAAAAGAAAAATTTGGGTAAGATTTTGTGTCCATGCGCCAATTATTGTTGCTTTCCAGACATTAAAAGCCTGTGGATTTTGATAATTTGTCATACTCGTGCAGGCGAGAGGTCCTATAACATAATAAAAGCCTATTGCTATGACTCGTGTAGCTATTTGTATACATATTATAAATAGCATAACTACATATACACACATTCCAACTATGGACATGAAGATACTAAAATCCCATACATAGTTATCGCCATCACGTTTTGTAATCTTTAATTCATTTTTATTGTACTGTTTCACAAATTTAGAAGCTCCGTAATCACCATCTTTAGGTAAACCGCCAAATGAGATCAATACAGATTCAATCAATGAATCACCTAATTGTGATGTTGCAGTACTTGACTGTATCTCATTTGTTAGATTCACATTTAAGATTGCTTGAGATGCGTCCTTCATAACAGGATTGATAATTTGAGTAATTCCAACTGTTAATGAACATGCAATGGCTATACCTAAAGCTGTACTACCTAATTTTTTATGTATATCCATCCCTGCATCATCATCACGTATCATTGCCGATATAACTTCCCACATAATCTTCGCAGGAATCGCTAGAAACATCAAAGCTAAAGAGCATTTAAAAGCAGTCGAAAGAAACTCGTTGTTTGAAAATAAATCAAGACCAATAACACCATTGACTATCGAGTTTAAAAGTGAATTGACCATCCCTAGCAAACCACTTAGTATATCCCAAAAGAATGATTGTAACAGATCCTGAGCACCACGAACGACATTATTTTTGACACCTTCAATCAATCCATTAAAGAGGTAGTGGTTGTTTGGAAATGTTGCTGAAGCAAACATTACATTATGTATCATATAATCATCCTTTCTTAGAATATCAATTTAATAACCTTGATTCCAAAAGCTATTATGAAAATACCTCCAAGACAACCTCCGATGCCTAAAAGAATAGCCTTCGTAATATCTAAAGATGTGTACATTTTTTCTACAGTCTTAGGCAATGCTCCATCAATTCTTTCAACGACTGTCTGCATGGATTCAGATCTATTTATTAATCCCTTTACATCCTTAGATAAACCTTCTACTTGTTCAAAAGATGCTTTTTTCATCGTTTTCTGCTTCATCTGATTCCTTAGTAATTTTTCCATTGATCCTATAGCTTCATATGTTTTCAATGTTACATCATTTTCGTTGATGTCGTTCACGGTTTTATGTGTATCGTATACCACCCGTGTCAAATTATCTAAAGACTCTATAACCTGACTGTTATCTACACAACAAGCATTTGTTTCATGTTCATCCGATGTATCATTGTACAAATCATTTGATGTATCTTGTTCGTCTACCATCGTCTCAACACATTCGGCTCTGCCACTATCAACAACCCAAATTCTATACTTCTTTAAAAGTGAAGATACTGTTGAAACATTAAAATTAGTAACATCGACCCCATTTTTTTCCTTATCAAACCAATCCATGAAACCACATACCTTTTCAGTGGTATCCAGAGAACCAATGATATTCTGATAATAAGTAATGATAATATTATTATCTTTGTCCCATCCAAGTTCCTCGATTTTCTTTACAATTGAATCAAACTCAAATTTCTTTTCTAGTGCAACTTTAGCAGTTTCAAACTTATTTTCTTCCATTACCGGCATATTTTTTCCTCCTTATATTATATGCACCTCAAAAATTAAGGCACATTGCCTTAATTTAAGATTTATAGAACAATAGAAGAATTTGTCCTATAAATCTTAAAAAGAGAGTAGCGAAAAACCGCAACTCTCTTAAAATTAGCTTTTCATAAATAATGTTTTAAAGATATTGATTAAAATCGGAATAATAAACACAAAAATCAAACCTAAAAATACAGCTTTCGTTTTTTGCGAATACATCTGATCCTCTTGTGGACCGGCAAACATCTCACGAATTTTGTAGTATGCAGCGAAACATCCTGCTCCTAACACTGCGACCGCCTGCAAAAATGTCTGTAAAGATGACAATGCAGGATCAAAAACATTAAATAATTGGCTCCAAGCTCCCATAAAATTATCTCCTAAAAACTCATAATAAAGCTGATCACTAGACCTGCCACAATACCAATAACAATACGTGCCAATACAGACTTACCACCTTCAATTTCTTTATCTTCCAATGGCTTTTTTAAGAAAACCAAAGAAACAAGTGTCAACATGGCAATGTCAAAAATAGTAATTGCAAGATTCATAAGTATATCCTCCTTTTAATTTAAAACAAGTCGCATTCCAAGATAGATGCCATTGCTATCCTGTAATGGTGTACATGACCCTGAACGTCCAGATGCCATTAATGCGGATTGACAGGCACTAGGCGCTGATGACATATCATACCCCTGTGAAAACAAATAATCCCTTGTAACAGGTGTACTGCTACTTGGCTGTTGAGTCTGACTTGAAGAATTAGATGTTGCAGGGTAGCTTGATACATTGTCATTTGTAGAAGTTGCTTGAGACTGCTGAACACTCTGCTGTTGTTGTCTTTCCGCTTCTCTTTGTTTTTCTTCTTCCTCTGCTTTTTTCTTTTCTTCTTCTTTTTTTCTTTCCTCTTCTTTTTGTTTTTCTTCCTGTTCTTTTTTAGTGTCTTTAATAATAACTGTTAATTTTTTGGATACTGTGTTTCCTGATGTGTCCCAAGCTTTGATTACTAACTTATAAGTCCCTGTCTTATTTTTATTTAATTTATCAATGTTTTTGACTTTTACCTTTATATCCTTGGAAGCATCATAATTGTCCGACACAGAATAATAGTTGTTGATACCTTTCATTTTGCCTACTTCAAAAGTCAAGCTATCGTCCTTGACCTTGATCACAGGTTTGACACTATCAACAATGTTTGCTTCTACTGTGTATTTTTCATCGCCAATCGTATAGATCAATTTCTGCTTGCCTAGTTTATCCAGATCCCCTTTTTTTAACGATGGACAGACCATTGTAATGTTACTTACATGTATCTTGTTTCCGTCAATAGATGAGCCAGATATTGGGTATGAATCAATACGCTTTACATACTCTGCTGTATTTACATCCTCATCCCCCAAATCAATACGGATTGAATCTTGAAAAATGACATCGTGTGTCTGAGGTGTAGACGAACTACAGCCAATAAGTGTCAAAAACATCATTAAGACACAACATAATCGTTCTAATTTTTTCATAAACTCCCCCTTACACATCAATTTAAAACATAAAAAAGTCCTCACCATGAGGACCTGTCATCTAATCTTAATCTATTTTGGTATATCAAACCCCTTTCAGTTATTATTAATTAATCACCGCATTTAATCAGTCACTGCAACTAAAAAAAGTCCTGTCACGGTCAGGGTACAGGACTTGAACTATCTGGACTTACATCATGTGTAAAAAAGTCATAAAGTCATGAAAGCCAGAATATTAACTAAAACATAACAATTAATTTACTTTTTCTTTTAATGATTTTGAAGGTCTGAATTTAACATTTTTAGATGCTTTGATTCTGATTCTTTCCTTTGTTGCAGGATTGATTCCATCACGTTCTCCACGTTCAGTGACTTCAAATTTACCAAATCCAAAAACATCTACTGTTTCTCCTTTGGATAAAGCTTCTACCATATTATCAAACACACTGTTTACAATTTCGTCCACACTCTTTTTTGTTAATGTGGGGTTGCTCATAATAATATTTTGTACTAGATCTTTTTTGTTCATTTTAATTTCTCCTTCTGTTATGAATTCCATTTTTACTTTAATATAAGATTTAAAAAAATACAAACAATTCAATCCTTAAGGCAAACTGCCTTAAAGGCATCATCCTTTAAATATAGATTTTGATATATTTTGTTTTGCCTGACTAATCTGATCTTTATAACGATTATAACTATCTATGACATCTTTAGGTGCGTTAGGCAAAGGTTCATACATATCGTCTAAATATATCCTGTTCTGCGATTCTCTCCAGAACGTATCAAATTTGATTTTTGAAAAATCGTACATACATTAATTTCCTTTTACCTGCAATACTGTGTTGCTAATTGGCTGACTATCACCATCTAAACCGGATATGGTATTGGATGAAATTTTAAAATCAAAAGTCTTTAAACATACATCCTTTAGTTCAGCTTTTGTGATTTTATAATCTCCATCAGGAAGAACCACAGGTAATACACATTTTCCATTTTTTAATGTGAAGGTACTCATCCAACGCACACCATCATACATACTGATATATCCATTTTTATCTGTTTTTAAATATTGCTTTTTATAGTTCTTTAAAGTTTTTCCTTTTTCATTCAACATTTTGATTTTAAATGTTCCATTATCTTCTACAAGCTTATCATTCTTATTTTTCAAAATGATTCTCGTTGCTGACTGAATAGGCTGATTGCTTTCAATCATTTTCACTGTTCCAGTTCTATCAGAAGAAAACTCATATCCATTATTTAGACGGATATACGTATATGGAATGTCTTTGTTTCTGGTTACAATCAGCTCAAAAGGCTCAGATTCAGATTCATCATCCAATTTTTTAATGATGTAAGTACCCTTTAAAAAATCATTTGTTTGAAGTACTCCGTTTTCATCAGACCCTAAGATTTGATAGTCATTTTCCAAACCATTTTCTTGTGCTAATTCAATAGCTTCTTCTATATTCTCATCTGTTTCTTCATAAATGCTTTTTTTTACACAACCATATTTAACATAACCTGGCATTACTTCACCATTTTCATCGGTAGTAATTGATGTAATTTTAAAACGAGAATGCATCTCAGTCAGATTTACAGTCAAATTGGTATCCATATCCTGTGTCTTATAAGTAAATGTATAATCTTTGGCAGATATCTTTTCAATTTTTTTACCTTTTTGTTTTAAGACGGAACTATCATCCTGTACGGAGTCGATACCATATTTTGAATGAATCGTTATCTTCAACTGTGTCCCCTTATCAAAGGAAAAAGAATCATCTCCACCATCCACTGGATAGGTTATATCTTCATCCGTCATGATTTCAGCAGTTCCCAAACCACCTGTTAATTCTATGTGCAACGTGCTTGTACTTTTAGCCTGTATACCTAATGATGAAGTTACTAACATCATAGAGGATATCAATCCAGTACATAAATATCTTTTTAAATGCATTCTTTGCACCACCTTCCCTTCATCCATACTATTTATCCTTCTTTCTAGATTGTGATAGTACTGCCACCTTTACAAGTTAACGTCTGGATCAATATAATCCAGAAGAATATGAAAATGACAAGAATCCTTAGGCTGATCGTTATGAATAACAATCAGAACTGGATAATAATGCCTATTCTGCATATCACGAAGGATTGACTGCATTTCCTTATGCATATATTCATTCCATTCAAAAATATCATCTCTAGGGCATTCAACTCTAGCAAAAAACAGATGGTCTACATCATGATTCCATTGATCGAAAAATCCATTTTTAACCACTTTGCGTGCTTTCAAATCAAACTGAAAGACACCTGTATCTTCTGGATTGTCCATAGTATAGCATTTATTTTTTGGTGTAAGATCATTAGTCAAATTCTGTGAACTGTCAGTACGAAACATACAGTTCAAATAATTGTTAAAATCAGATCTATTTATAAATTTATTGATCTTAATATCATTATTAAAGTACATCACTCATCATCTCCTTACATTTCTTAAGGCAATCTGCCTTAAATAGACATATCTGTATATACAATAAACTTAAAACAAAAAACTTAAGGCAATTTGCCTTAAGCTATAATTCATATTCCTGCGTGTCATTCATTCTTGATATCACATCTTCAATATCTTTGTTCTGTATATATTCTATATTAACGCACGTACCCGCTCTGTCGTATGTTGGTTTGAATGTGAAGCAGTCTAAGTACTCATTCTGATTTTGCTCATCTAATTCAACTCCATAAAGATCCCATAAGTCATATTTTATTTCCTGCAAAGCAATTGCTTGAGCATTACCATCTAGTTCTTTAAATGAAAGCTCCCTCTTATCATTTACAAGATAGTTTAAATTCAATTCTAGTGTATTTTCCAAAATTGCTATTGCTCTATCGTGTAAAACTTTATTGAAAGAATTCAATTCAGCTTCAGGAAGATTATATCTATCGTGCTTTTCAATTTTATAGTCTATGATGTGTCTTAATTCCTTTTTTTGACGATTTCCTAAAAAAGTCTTTGCGTTTTCAGCAAACGATTTACCAAAAACAGGATCTAAAGTTTTAATATATTCATTTAGTTTTCCTGATGACTCGTAAATATATTGTCTTGGCTCGTCAAACATACAATACCCATGATCGAACAAAGGTGCCATACACTTTATCTTGTTAGTTGCATTATCGACTAATACACCAAAATTATTCAGATGTCTATCTGTATTACAAATCAATGCATCAAAAACCATCATCGAACAAAAATCCTGATAAAATTCATCTCCCAGATTTTTATAAAAATCTACAATGGCTTTTACTGTTTTTTTCCCTTTTAAGAATCTTGATGTAGGAACAAAAGATGTATCTATGTCAGTAAATAATTTACACGTACTCGATAATTCATCTTGCCATACATCTAAATCATAGGCAATTGCATTTAATCCCATTTGATGAGCAACTTTATAAGCATAATACTCAGCATAAGCTTCATTTCCATGGTTTGTATACAAATTGCCATGAACATTCCCCTTATAAAGCACGACATCACCATTCATTCTTCTCCAAGCCTTTTTTAGAGAACCATTCGTTGTCAATTCTGCGACTGTACCAATGCTATTTGAATGTCCATGACCTGTATATGCAATCAACGCAACAGATTTATTAAAATCATTCTCATATAGATTGTAATCTTTATATAACCCTTTAAAATCCGGATCAACAATCCAATATGGATCATTCAACGAAAGACCTTTTCCAACAGTCAAAATTCCAATCAAATCATTTCCATGAAGTCCCAGACTTGCCAAAATCTCATTTACAAAGGCACGATTTTTAGGGATATTTCTTTCCTGTATCCATTCTAATAGTTCGTTTGAATCGTCGGTTTTTAATCCAATGGGATAAAGAAAATTATTTATGTTATATCTTTCAAGAATTGTCAATTCATAATCACCATACAGTGAATCTTCAATTCTAAATTTTAGAATATCTATATCCTTATTTTTCAACACAAAATCTTTATACATTATCCATCACCTGGCTTTCTTTTTCAATATCATCATTTTAACAACAAATCATATTTAAGGCAAATTGCCTTAAAATGTGTTTTCAACACGTATCTTATATCATTTCATTAAGCATTCTTTGCAAATCTTCCTTTACTTGATTTTTAGTAAAAGAATGCCTATAATCAGTGGTACAAAGAGCATATATCATGTCGTCTGGCAATTGCGACCAGTGGGACGTGATATAATGCTCTGTTTTTTTATCACATATGAAACTAACATTTAGATTTAGTCCCATATGCAATAAAAGGAAGGCTGCACCTTCCTTTTTAAGTTATTCCTTACAATCTCGAATCTTGCGAACAGTTGCGATTGAAGCACCTAATGCGATAACAACAACACCTAACATCATATACATCATATCTGTATTCTTTGTAGTTCCTGTATTCACACTAGGCAACAACACATTCTGGTATACGATTGAATAACGATGTTCATCATCCACCTTTACTTCTTTTCCATTCACAAATAATCCTTTATCTGTAAACTCCACCTTCACAACTTCATCTGAAAGTTTATATCCTTGAGGAGCTTTTGATTCTTTGATATAAGTTGTGCCATATCGAATCAAAAACTCCGCAGTGCCAGTTTCCTGATCGCCTGCAATCGTTTCAAGTTTTGAACTGTCTGCACAGTTTTCCTGTGAATATGAAGTAAATTCAAATTTATTCGATTTGATATTCTGTCCAGTTACACTGTCAACCTTGTTCACCAAGATACGTGGTAAAGCAGTATGTTTTGGATATACTGTTACATCATACTGGAACAATTCATCTTCATCATCCCATGTTGGAATTCCAACAATAAATGGACTGATTGTCTCATAATCCGCTAAATCCTCAACATAAACTAAATACACACCAACTGGAAGGTCTTTGCAAGTTGCCTTTCCTTCTTCATCTGTAGTCATTTCATAATCTGGAGATTCAACCTTCTTTGAAAGAGTTTTAGCAACATTATCAATTTCTTCAGCTGTCTTGATATCATTTAAATTGATATCATCATCCGCAAAGGATTCTTTTAAGACATATTCTCCCTTAACAACGTCTGCAATCTGGACAATGCCAAATTTTACATTTTCTTTGGAAAGATATACATCATATGCATCTGTCAATTCGACTGAAATTGAGCCAAGTCCATTTTCAGGCACCTTTGTTAAATCTTCTTCAGGTAAAATCGTAATATTACCTACACTTGGATCTTCTGTTACATCTGTAGCACGAATATTCATGCAAGGTACCAGTAAAAGTAGCAGGCTCAAAGCACAGCCTATTTTTTTCAGAAATTTCATGATCTTAACCTTCTCTCCTTTCTTTTCTTTAAAACATATTTAACTAACAAAATAAATACAATAACAAATGGAAGTGCTGTAAATGCAATTTCTCTTAAACTCATTCTCTTTGGGTTGATAGCTCTCTTTTTCTTTGGATTGTATGGAACACGCTTACCTGTGATAATCAACCTATGCGTATTGATACCATAAGGTGTACAGGTAATCATTGTGGCCAAGTCTTTCCCTTCTTCGATTCCTATCACATCAGGAGCTTCATCCTTTTTTACGACTTCGATCTTATAAATCTTATAAGCCAAGGTCTTACCGCCTACTTTAAAGTAGAAAAGGTCGTTTTTTACGAGCTCATCTAAGCGAGTAAATAACTTTGCGTTTGGCAAACCTCTATGTCCAGAAACAACAGTTCTTGTGTTGATACCACCAACAGGGAATGATGATGTTTGTATATGGCCAATACCATTTGATAAAACATCATCATCTGTTCCATGATAGATGGGCAGGTTTACATCAATCTTTGGTATCTCAATCGTACCAATGATTCCTTTACCAGTAATATCAAGAATACTGTTATAGCTTTCATCACTCAGAATATCTCCTACAGATGAGTTTGAGATTTGAAACAGTGCTTCGTTGTATTCATGTGCCAACTCAACTTGTTTCTTGATTGTTTGCGTATCTGTAGCTGTTACTTCACTTTTATATGTTGATAACATATTGTTCTGTTCGACACCTGTATAGATACTCGACAACAACGGAAAAGCACATAACAAGACGCCTACTATATAAAGAAATTTGGTTGATATTCGTTTCTTCTTTGGTTTCATTTCATTTAGCACCCCCAGAATGAAAGGATGGCAGTACTGCCACCTTTCATAATTTGATCAATTAGTCTTTGTTTTCGTTTTTACGTTTTTTATCTAATGCCAACGCACCAACAACTGTGATTGTACCTGCACCTAAACAAATCATTGTTAAGCTAGAACCTGTGATTGGTAGTTTAGTACCTACATAGTTGACTACTGTAATGTTAGCAGAACCTTTTGCAACATCCGTTGTTAAAGTTGTATCGCTTTCTTTGTAAGCTCCATTCAAGAATTCTTTAACGTGTGCAGTAGCATCTAATTTTTGTAATGTTTTTTCAGTTGCACCTTCACCTGCATTGTAATTGTTACGTTCAGTCGTGAATGTAGGTTTGATTGTGATTACGATTGGGTCTAGAAGTTCTCTATAGCCCGCAGGTGAATCCGTTTCTTTCAAGTAATAAGTTCCCTGATCCAAACCTAAGATGTTGAACACACCTTTTGCATCCGATACCATTTCAGTTGCACTGCTTGGGCGTGTTCCTCCTGTGTGGTCTGTTCCACCTACTGAATCACGGTTCATTACAACATATCCATTTGGAGAAGATTTAACATAAACTTCATTCTGGCATGCAGCATCAGAATACAAACGGAATTTAGCATTTTTCAATAATTTATTATGGTTATTCACTTTTAAACCATTGATACGATATGTAAATGCAACTGTTGTATCCCAAGGAGTTTCACCTGTTGATCCAGTTCCATTGCTGTCTGAATCGTTCGAAAATTCGAAACGAACCGCATTTTCGAATCCCGGACGTCCTGTTTTTTCAGCTGCTTTGTCATTTAAAGTTGCGTTATATGTAACATGAATATTTTGTCCATATTCATTTTCATGTAAGTTATTCATTCCTTCAGGGAATTGTCTGTCAACAATTCCCTTTAAATCTGGAATCTCAGCATAGAATGTGTCTTCTCCGCTGTTTTGAACGATATTGAACTCATCGTTCTTCAATGTATAAGATTTTTTAGCACTTGAAATTGTGATTGAGAAAGAATCTTTGTTGAATGTTAAAGCACTGTCCATCTTGTCGTGGAATACGACTTTGTATGTACTGTAACCATTCATATTAGGTACATAGCTGTCGAAGTAATATGGAACTTTCTGACCGATTTCATAATCACCAATATCATTCCATCCAATTTCATTGTCATCTTCAGCAATCTTCTTTGTGATTGTTGGATAATCTGACTTGATGTTAACTTCAGCATCTGGATTTGCAGTGTTTGTCAAAATCAAAGATGCAGCCGAATTTGTACCTTGTACAGCTGTAACTTCATCTGTTAAATAGTAGCCATATCCTAAGCCACCAAATTTAACAGAACCATCTGGTCTTGTAGCTGTTACATTAACTGTTGTTGGTGCAAGATTTTCTTTCACCATTTCATCTCTTAAAGCTTCAACGAATTTACGATAATTACTGTAGCGTCCTTCTAAAGTCTGTTCTGTTTGAGCACCTTCCACTTTGTTTGTATTCAAAGTCTGGATGTAGTCGATTACATCATATTCTGTTACAGAAGAAGCTGTTTTGTTGAGTTTCTTTCCAACTACATTTTGTAATGCTGTCTTGTAAGCATCATTCCAAGTGTAGTTGATAGACTCCTGATCAACTGCATTTTCAGCGTCAAACAATTTATAGACGTTGAATTCCTTTCCTACCAATGTTTGACCCGAATTTCCTTTGATAGTGATTGACGCATTCCCTTCACCAAAATCAGCAACACCATTTGGAGTTGCCATAATAGCTGGTGCTGCAGGTGATTTTGCAAAGACTGGTGTAACTGGTGCAACGCTAGATGCAACTGGACTTAAAGTCATTGCTAAAGCTGACATACCTGCTAAAAACACTTTTTTTGTGTTCATTTTATATATCTCCTTTATTATTCTTTAATATCTGATTTATGTTTTTCTTTAGATGATCTAAATAAAGCAAAAGCAATAATGGCACAACCTAGACCAAGTAAGATGATTGTTCCATTTGAACCTGTCTCAGGAAGAAGCTGAGTCGTTTTGTTCGTGATACTTACAGCTACTACTCTGTCTTTCTTTGTACCTTCTAGATGTACTGTACCTGTTGTATTTGATGTGTTGTACATAGCGTTGTCAACGGTGAAATCAAATGTGTTGTTCTGTGGTACAGATTTTACATACACAGAATGTACATATGCATTTCCATTTTCATCAACTGGAATACGATAGCCTTTTGGAGCTTTCGTTTCTTTGAAGTAGTATGTCTTTTCTACATCCAAATTTTTGAAAGTTAATAAACCTTTGTCATCTGAAGTCTGTGTATCTACTACATTTTTGCAATCTGCATCGCTGTACAATGTGAATTCTGCACCTTTTAAGACTTTTCCATGTTCATTCGTCTTTGTAATCTTCAAATCAAATGGATTGACCATATCTGCAAATGTCGCATATCCATCCCCAGAATCTTCAACACCTTGAGTTACTAGACTGTTGGAATCGCTTGTAAATTTGATCTTTCCTGTACCTGCTTCGACTTCAAATACAACTTCATTCGTATTTAACTGATATCCATCTGGAGCCTTTGATTCCTTAATCTTGTGGATTCCTGTTTCAAGACCTGTAATTGTGATTTCCCCTTTTTCATTAGTAGTCAATGATTCTGTCGTTCCATCAGGTTTTGTATGAAGGAATACTGCACCAGAAACTGGTGTTGTCGTTCCTACCTGCACCTTTTTGATGTTGAATTTGATAACTTTTTCAAGAATCTCAGGTTGGTTATATGTGTTAACATCTTCTACAGATCCTGATGTTGTGATTTTTCTTACAAACACTTCATTGTTGATGAAGTAACCCGTAGGAGCCTTCGATTCCTGAATCGTAATTGTTCCAATCGGTAATGTTGCGTCTCCGCTAGAGACATAATATAATTTATCCCCTGAAACCACAAATTTTTTATCCAATCTACAATATCCATCTTCATCCGTCCTTAATACCCATGAACGTTCAGGACTCTGGCCTTTCGTAGCAGGATCTTCATCATATAAGCCTTTGTAGTATTTGACTGTGAATTCCGCACCTTCAAGGCTGGCACTTCCCTGTGGCTTGTTCTTGTTGGTTTCTTTATCAACTTTACCAAGTAATATACGGAGTGGGTCACTTTGAGGAACATCCATCAATTCGTTATTCGTACCAAATTGAGTTTCCTTTCCCGCAGTAATTGTTACCTTATTGATTTTCGAGCTTAAAGCATATCCTTTTGGAGCTGTTACCTCTTTCAAGTAATAAGTACCTGCTTCCAATTCAACAGTGTTTGACCATCCTGTGTCTTTTGTTTTAAGTGATGTTACTTTGTTTTTATCACTTTTTGCATCCGCTTCAGATTTATAAACACCATATACTGCATCGGCTAAAGAATAACAATCATTGTTATCTGTAATATCTGTATTTGCGGATTTTTTTAGAATCGTCAATTTACCTTTTTGAGGGCCTGGTGTTTTTCCATCCAATACTACAATACGAATGTTGTTTTGGCTTGATAACTTTGTAATCGCAAAATCATAAAGTGATTTAGTACCGTTATACAACTTTGAATTTGTTGTATATTTTGTCCCATTATGAGATAATGTTGCATTTTTTGCGGCATTATTCCAACTGCTTTCCCAGTCAGAGTTTGTCTCCCAAGCGTTTGATCCATCATATTTCCAGAAATTTCCTCGCAAACCACTGTAATAAACACTACAAATACCAACAGCTACGATTCTCGGACTGAATCCTTTAGCCGAACCATATTGAGCAATATAATTTGATTTACACTCTTGGATAGCTGATTTTAAAGCAGATTCAATTTTTGCTTCTGTCCCAAAATTAGGGTATCCTGACAATTCTTCCGCATATGTTACACCTATTTTATTTTTAATAATATTTTTTACATTTGTAACATTTGGATTTTCTACCGTTCCTGCCCATCCAAGAGCTGATGTATCATTATCATAAATGGCCCAGTCAATACGATAACCTTTAAGTTGACCACCAGTACCAGAACCGCCACCTGCTCCACCAGAATCATCTGTTGTAAATTCATCTGTCTTATTAGAATCCACTTTAGAAGAAGCATATTTTACACTTTTTGGTGAGAATACTGTCTTTTTATCCTCTGTGATCTTTCCATCTTTAGATAGGATGCCTGTTACAGTCGAAGCACTGTATGACGTGGCATCTGCATTGATATACCAGTCAACGATGTTTCCGTGATTAGAAGTACTCAAAATCGTACCTTCTGAATCACAGGCACCAACAGTTATCACACCATCAATATTTGCGGGAATATAATCAATAGCTTCAGAACCATTGTTTCCTGCTGAAGCAACAACTGTAATACCTGCTTTGATGGCTTCTTTAACTTTGGATTCAACCAAGCTTTTATCTTCAGTGGATGTTCCACTGAATGACATGTTGATGATAGATACATGAGAATCAATAGCATACTGTAATGCAGCCACAACAGATGCTGTGGTACCTTTGCCATTATCATCCAAAGCTTTTAAAGCAAGAATCTTTGCATTTTTATTCTGCTTACGGATCGTTTTGATCATCTTTGACGCATGGCCAAAATTATCCGTAACATCATTGTCCACAAATGACACTGCATCTACAGTCGAACCATCAGTACCTGTATCAATCAAAGCAATTACATCTTTTCCTGCATAATCCTTGACTGTTTTATCGTTGGCTTTATTGATTGCCGTATCTAAAACATCTGTAGATACTTCATCTGTAGTTTCTACATCATCATCTACAGAAAGGACCTGTTCCGTATTGACTTTGGCCCCTTTTGATTTCAACTGTTCATATGCATTTGTTGCTTCCGATTTTGAATCATATTGTAACACGTACATTTTTCCGAACTGAGCTGTAACAGCTCCTTTTTCGGCTGAGACTTCTTTTTTCTTTCCTTCAACAACAAGTCTTGTCTTGTCTGATGATGTATCTGACTGGTCGGTGTCCTCTTTGGACTCTCCATCATTTGCATCTTCAGAGCCTGTATATTGCTGAGATTCCGATTGAGCTTCTGCTTTACTTTTGTTAGTGGATTCCTTGTTTTCTTTTTGTTTGAACACTACGTTAAAAGAAGCATCAGCAGTCTTTGTTGTGTATGCAAAGCTGAAAGATTTTTTACCACTTGTAAAGCCTGCAATTGTATTACTGTTCAAAGAAACATCATCAATATACGAGTTTGCATTCGATCTTGAAGTAATCTTAATTTCTGTACCTTCTTCATAATCTGCACTATAGGTTTCTCCATCTGACAATGTTTTTGTGAAGTCACCTGATGAAAGTGTTACAGTACCATCACCTACTACACTCACTGAAAAGCCTGCCCGAGAAAGCGTTGGCTGTGATTCTTCTTCAGCATGTGTTGGCAATACTGTATTCACCGAGGTTAATGCGGCCACAAAAAAGGCAAGAAAAATTTTTGTGAACTTTTTCATTTCAATTCTCCTTCCTAGTAAGGCATTCTGCCTTAATTTAAAAATTCCCCTTAAAAATTTTCTATCCCTAAAAATCCCTAACGTTAGAAATTTTGGCTTTTGACTTTAATTGAACTTCGATACTCTGAAGGAAAAATACCGAAATTCTTTAAACTCAATTTAAGGTACATGCAATAAACTGAAGATGTTCATATTTATATCGCCTCCTATTCAATAAAATGGTGCAATAGTACGGGCGTTACCCGCTTTATCGCGTGTGAAAATAGAAAAGGAACTCAATTGAGTTCCTTTTTTATATGTTGCATTGATTTTTGTCGATGAGCCTTTCATCTTTCATTGCTGATCGTTTGGAAATATTTGTGAGTGAATAAAAGAGTACACCCATCACACCTCCAAACAACAATAGAAAAAATACTAAACCAAACCCCATACTTCACAATCCCCTTTCCTTCGCTACCATCTGAATTTAAGAATTAAGGCATATTGCCTTAATTCCAACAAAAAAAGACAGAATAAAATCCTGTCTTTTAGTTCGTATTTAGTTAGATTTCGTTTTTCCGCAACTGCACTTGTAGCCTACCAACTCCTGTTTTGTGGTTGCAGGTGAATCGACAACATATCTTGTTTCATATACTGCATCGTGATGTACGGTCTTGTATCCAGTTAAAACCTGCCGTAACTCCATATGATAACCAGAACAATCCCAACTTGATTTAAAATGTGCATCAATATTGTTTGTAATATCCGCACCACATTGATTACAGATTGAGCGCTCAACATCCTCCTGATACTGTGGAACTTGTTCATCATAGGCAGCCTGCACCAAGACCTGTTCGTTATGACCTTTTTCTGGAACATTTACAGTTTCGTACTGTGCAATCCATTCATGCTTATGTTCGGCAGGTTTAGAACTACTTGAATTCGATCCGCTGTTGTTGGATGGTTTGGATGAACCAGAGTTATTGCCACTGTTTGATGGTTTTGAAGAAGGCTTAGAAGAACTTGAGTTGTTCTTATTTGAACTTGAGCCAGTAGAAGCGGTGTTATTCTTCTTTGATTCTGAAGAATTTGATTTGTTAGAAGTATCGGCTTTTGCGGTTTCTTCCTTCTTCTCCTCTTTCTTTTCTTCTTGTGAATCTTCAGATGGTGTCAAAGTGGCAGTACTGCCATCTTTTTTTGTTACGTCTAAATTGACTTTATCTTCTTTTAAAGAAACATCAACTTTCTTTGTATCTGTAGTATCTACATCCTTGAATACGAATGTTTTGTCCTGATCCTGTAACCCTACTTTTACATCCAACTTATCGTTTTCTTTTAGCACATAGTATAAAGTACGTTCTTCTTTATTTTTCACTGCGTCACCATCATCCAATAGGTTATCGCCGAAGCTTTCTTCAGAACTTGATTTTGTTTCAAATACTGTGATCTTCTTTCCAGTATTGTTTGTCATCTTCAAAGATTTTGAATCCTTAGTTTTCTTACCAAGTGTTTTAACTTCCTTTTTCTTAGCTACTTCTGTAGTCTTTGTGTCTTTTGTTTCTGTCGATGAAGCAGAACATCCAGTCAAAATCATACTTAATGCGATTGCTCCTGCTGTTAAAATTTTGTTTGTTTTCATATATAATACATCCTTTCCTGATCTATTTTGTTAAGCTTTCACTACCATGTTAAAGTGTGATATACTTTCACGCAAAATGGTATTACAGACTACTACAAAATTTTAACTCCTCCACGAATGAAGAAAGTGTAATCCAAATTCATCTGTACTTTCGGCATTACTGCCAAGGTCCGTGAATCGACCCTATTTA